>Ga0214923_10001115_pt1 | contig 38941 bp, 41 predicted proteins | sample LL1510_MetaG_FD_177993 | JGI IMG/M metagenome (GOLD analysis project Ga0214923, IMG submission 177993) | Freshwater microbial communities from Lake Lanier, Atlanta, Georgia, United States - LL-1510 | ecosystem: Environmental > Aquatic > Freshwater > Lake | place: USA: Georgia | collected...
TAATAGGCTCACCAACTGATCCAAGTAAGCGAAGGGATGAAAGATTAGATTTGTTTGGATACTCATCTCCCCATTTCATCCAGGTTCTAATCAATGTAGGTGCGGTATATAAAATACTTACTTTATACTTTTCAATTAACTCAAATATGCGCCCCTTTGTGGGTGTATCAGGTGTTCCTTCATACATCACCTGTGTTGCACCATTAATTAACGGCCCATAAACCACATAAGAGTGGCCGGTAATCCAACCAATATCTGCTGTGCACCAGTAGATATCTTTTTCTGGTTTTAAATCAAAAACTGCATGATGGGTAAAGGCTGCTTGAGTTAAGTAACCACCCGTAGTGTGATAAATCCCCTTTGGTTTAGCTGTAGTACCTGAGGTGTATAAAATAAATAGACCATTTTCTGAGTCAAAAAACTCACACTCATGTTTATCAGATTGCTTATCAACCAGTTCATGCCACCAGATATCTCTTGAAGAATCAAATTTAGTTTCTTGGCCAGTGCGTTTAGCTACCAATACATTTTTAACATTTGTCTCACCTTTAAGCGCTTCATCTACTGCCGGCTTTAGTGCAAATGGCGCGCCCTTTCTAAATCCACCATCGGCGGTAATGACCAAAGAGGCATCAGCATCTTGTATTCGAGATAACAATGAGTCGGCTGAAAATCCACCAAAAACTACAGAGTGCATCGCACCTAACCTTGCACAAGCAAGCATTGCAACTGCAGCTTCTGGAATCATTGGCATGTAGATTGCAACGCGATCTCCTTGTTTAATTCCAAGCTCCTTTAAAGCATTTGCTGCTTTACAAACCTTTGATAGAAGATCTGCATAAGTAATTGTTTGGGTATCCCCAGGTTCCCCTTCAAAGTAGAAAGCAACTCGGTTGCCCCTGCCCTCAATTACATGTCGATCTAGGCAGTTATAGGAGGCGTTTAATTTGCCACCGATAAACCATTTAGCAAAAGGTAGTTGCCAATCAACAACTTGATTCCATTTTTGATGCCAATGCAATCTATTTGCTTGTTTTTCCCAAAAGGCTAATCGATCTGTATCTGCCTCTTTATAAATATCACTTTTTGCATTTGCGTTATCAATAAAAGTTTGTGAAGGGGCAAAGGTACGATCTTCATAAGATAGGTTTTCAAAAGATTCACTACTCATAGTAAGGATGAGGTTATCAGCGATAAGTTTTCCCCACTAGATGGAGATTAAAACTTTTAGTGCCAGCCTTTCGATAGGCTTGTTGAATCTGATAAAGCCCATGCAACTTAAATAAAATGAAATGGAGCTTTATGTTAACTGGCACTTTAATTACCTTAATCACCCTGCTGGAGCGGCTACTTGCCTCCGGCACATTAACCATGGCCCTCTCGGCGTTGTTTAAAAAGGCGTTGCTTCTGCTCGGTGCCTACTAGGACAGATTTAACGCATGCATTGGGGCGGTGATTTCTAAAACCGCCCCAAATGTGGTGGAATTGGCCGTAATCCCGTAAGGAAATTACAACTAAAAAGGTTTTAAGCAAAGTGGCTCACCTTTAAAGTTACGAATAATGGGAGAAGAAGATGCCAGCTGTTGTTTTACTTGGTGCGCAGTGGGGCGATGAGGGCAAGGGAAAAGCAACCGATTTATTAGGTGATCGAGTTGATTATGTAGTCCGCTATCAAGGTGGCAATAATGCAGGACACACAGTTGTTATTGGCGATCAAAAGTACGCACTCCATTTACTTCCTTCTGGAATATTATCTCCAAATGTAGTTCCAGTTATTGGAAATGGTGTTGTAATTGATCCAGCTGTTTTACTTGAGGAAATTAAAGGTTTAAATGATCGAGGCATTAACACCTCAAAGTTAAAGATTTCAACTAATGCGCATTTAATTACACCATACCATCGAACAATCGACAAGGTTTCAGAGAGATTTTTAGGAAAATCAAAAATTGGCACTACAGGGCGTGGAATTGGGCCTGCCTATGCAGATAAAATAAATCGAATTGGAATTAGAGTTCAAGATTTATTTGATCAATCAATTTTAAAGCAGAAGATTGAGGCAGCACTTCATGATAAAAATCAAATATTAGTTAAAGTTTTTAATCGCAAAGGAATTACAGTAGATGAGGTAATTAGTGAGTACTTGGGTTATACCGAAATTTTAAAACCATATGTCACAGACACCTCACTCCTTTTAGATAAAGCTTTGCAGCAAGGCAAAGTTGTCTTACTTGAAGGCTCGCAAGGTACTTTGTTAGATGTCGATCATGGAACTTATCCCTTTGTTACTTCTTCTAACCCAACTGCAGGGGGAGCATCTACTGGATCTGGAATTGGTCCAACAAAGATAACTCGCGTAATTGGAATTCTTAAGGCCTACACAACTCGTGTTGGCAGCGGTCCATTTCCAACTGAGTTATTTGATGAGGATGGTGAGGCGCTTAGAAAAATTGGTGGCGAGGTTGGTGTTACAACGGGGCGTAATAGACGTTGTGGTTGGTTTGACGCACCAATTGCAAGGTATGCAGTTCGAGTGAATGGCTTAACTGACTTTTTCTTAACAAAGTTAGATGTATTAACAGGCTGGGAGAAGATTCCAGTTTGTGTTTCTTATGAGATTGATGGCAAGCAAGTTGAAGAGCTTCCAGCCTCACAATCTGATTTCCACCACGCCAAACCAATATATGAGTACTTGCCTGGTTGGATGGAAAATATATCAAAGGCGAAATCTGTTGCAGATCTACCAAGAAATGCTCAGGCGTATGTGAAGTTCTTAGAAAAAATCTCTGGAGCACCAATCAGTGCGATAGGGGTGGGACCAGGCAGGAATGAAACAATTGTGGTTAGGGATTTAATCAAATGAGTATTACACCAAATGTGCTAGCAACAAGGTATGCCACAAAAGAGATGGTGGACATCTTTGATCCTATAAATAAAATTATTAATGAACGAAAATTCTGGATCACTATTCTTAAATTACAGCAAAAAGCTGGGCTATCAATTACGGATAGTGATGTTAAAGCGTATGAGAAGGTAATAGAAAATGTTGATTTAGATTCGATTGATAAACGTGAGATTAAAACACGTCATGACGTGAAGGCTCGAATCGAAGAGTTTAATGCCTTGGCAGGTCTTGAAAAAATACATATAGGCATGACAAGCAGGGATCTTACAGAGAATATTGAGCTGATCCAAATTAAGGCAGCCCTTGAATTAATTGAATACAGAACGCTCCAAACTCTAGTTTTATTAAATGAAAAAATCACTATGTATGAGAAAACCTACATGGTTGGTAGATCTCATAATGTTGCAGCTCAGGTTACAACCTTAGGCAAAAGATTTGCTTCCTGTGCTGAGGAGTTATTGTTTGCACACAGTGCACTCAATGAATTGATTGTGCGTATTCCACTTCGCGGCATAAAAGGTCCAGTCGGAACCACTCAAGACGCACTCACTGCAATGGGTAAAGATTTTGAAAAACTTGAGGAATCAATTGCTGATCAATTCGGATTTGAAAAAACATGGAATTCAGTTGGCCAGATTTATCCAAGATCTGTAGATTTTGAGGTTGTATCAAAATTATTGCAAGTGGCAGCAGCTCCATCTTCGATGGCGACAACAATCAGATTGATGGCAGGTTCCGGACTAGTTAGTGAGGGTTTTAAAGCAGGACAGGTGGGCTCATCTGCAATGCCACACAAGATGAACTCAAGATCATCTGAACGAATAAATGGCATGATGGTTTTACTTCGAGGTTACAGCACAATGGCTGGAAATTTAGCTGGAGATCAATGGAATGAAGGCGATGTTTCTTGCTCTGTCGTTAGAAGAGTTGTGATTCCAGATTCATTTTATGTTTTAGATGGCATTCTTCACACCTTTATGACAATTCTAAGTGAGTTTGGAATTTTTACAGAGAATATAGAGAAAGAACTAAATGAGCAGCTTCCACTACTTGCAACCACAAATATTTTGATGGAGTGTGTTAAGTCAGGAATGGGTAGGGAGAAAGCACATGAAGTAATCAAAAAACATGCTACTTCTACCACACCAAATAAATTCTTTACAGCACTCGCTAGCGAAAAAGACTTTCCTCTCTCACTTGATCAGTTAAACAACTTAACTTCAAACCCGGCAGAATTCGCCGGCCTGGCCATAGCTCAAACTCTTGCTGTAAGGGAAATGATCGCTGAGCGGGTAAAAAACAAGATTACAAAGGTTGAGTTGACGGACCTTCGATGAGCCAGCATTTGAATATTATTGAAAACCACACAAATACTCAACTCAGTTCAAGAGCTAACACCTGGTAGATTTGTTGGACTACAAATTCCACCAAATGGTGCGATTCAGTGCATTGATGGGAATATTCATGGTTGAGATACGCCCCTTTATTTAGTAGAGATGAAAGTACAAACTTTAATCAGCGTAGCTGAAAACCCAGATCAATAGCAGAAGTTTGTGAGACAAGAGCTATTTCGACCTCAGGCACAAACTCGAATTTGGGTAAATTAGTTGCCCCGGTAAGTAAACTTATGAACTCTGAAGTTAGGAGAGGGAATGGCTAGTAAGTCAAAGCGCGCTCGGCTAGCACCGCAACGTGACCTAAAAAAAACTTTCATGTACTGGTCAGCTATAGTTTTTTTACTAAAAGTAATTATCTCTTTCAATATACCTCATTTTAATTTAGAGGTTAATGGCAAACCATTCTTACTTGATGGCATTTGGCTTGGGGCAGATGGTGAAAATTACCTAAAAGGTTTCGACGCACTTGCCCGTGATGGCGTTTTTTCTAGTGAAGGAATCTTAAATTACTGGCCCGCAGGCTATCCATTAATTATTTTGTTTATAGCAGTTTTTGGCAAGAGTTGGGTACTCACATTCTTAGCAATTACCCAGTCTCTTGTTTTTTCTTTTTCAGTTTACTACTTTGCAGCACAACTCTATAGAACCCGGATCAAGAATTACTCATATCTAGTTTTCTTATTGATCCTACTAAATCCAACTTTATCCTTAAGTTCATTAGCAATCGGTTATGAATCTTTTACTGCTTCAGGTTTTCTTATTGCTACAGCGCTAATCATCAAAGATTTGGTTGAAAAAAACGATAAAAATTTTGTTAAGTACCTACTGGCAAATTCATTAATTTTTGGCCTTCTAACATTTATGCAGCCTAGATTAATAGTTTCAGGCATTTTGACCAATTTACTCTGGGTTTTTGTTAGAAAGGGAATTAAATCAGGCTCCCTAATTTTGATGGTAAGTATGGTAATTACTTTATTGGTGCCTGCCACTTTAATTTATAGAAATAATCAGGCTGTTGGATTAAATAGCATTTCAACGAACTTGGGCGTAACGATGAATATTGGTGCGGGTGATAATGCAACTGGTGGGTATATGAAGGAGGGATATGGCGTTCCATGCAATCCTACTGGTAACGCATCTGAGCAAGATAATCAAAAAGTTCGATGCGTAATTGAATGGTATTTAACAAACCCATCTAAAGCAGCGAAACTCTTCTATAATAAGACACGCTACTTCTGGTCCCCATGGTTTGGGCCAGAGGCGAATGGCACCATGGCAAGAAATCCTTGGCTTAAAATTAGCCCAATTAAAAACATCACCTCTACACAAGATGGTGTGAATTTGGTTTATGGCAGCTTTGGTAAATTAATTTCTTGGCTTTGGTTAGTAGGCGGGCTGGTTCTCGTTATTTATGGATTCCTTATAATTTGGCGCATGGGATCTGTTGAGAAATTTCTTGCAGCTACGGCAATGATTGCAATCTCTACTAATTGGTTAATCTCCCTGATCTCTATTGGAGATCATCGTTTCCGTATACCAATAATGGGTTTAAGCCTCTTCTTACAGGCAATAGGCATTAAAACTATATTACGAGGCGGAAAGCCTGAAATGGTTGATGGCCCAGCTTTGCGGTAATCTACCAGTCTGAAAGGTTCTGAAGAGTTTCAAGGAGACCAGATATGGGACGCGGCCGTTCAAAGGCAAAGCAGACTAAAGTTGCAAGAGATCTTAAATACTCAAATCAAGATATGGATTTAGAGCGGTTAGCAAAAGAGCTACATGGCGAAGCCAAAGAGGATAAAGCATTCGACGGTGATTCCTCGAATGATAATTTCACTGCCCGTAATTAATTTAAAAACTAAATGCATCCAACACCATATGTTGCATCTTTAAGAATTTATGAGCCAATAACTTCCTTTAAACCTGAAGATCAAACAAAATGGAGTCAGATAGCTGTTACCTCACCAACTGGTTGGGAAGAACAAAAGCAAGCATTACGTAGGACAATTTTAACTGAGCCTCCTTCCTTAAAACCCGATGGTGCTCATGTGTTAGAGCATGAAGGAAAAATATATGTAGCGCCATGGTCAACTGCTGCAAGATGCTGGGCCGCACTCGATAATTTCAAATCTTCATTACCCGTCACTTTGAGTAGGTACTTTCTCCCTCAAAAAATTGAGGATTCAATCAATGTCAATTTAGAGATAGAAGAGGATAAGGTCTCACATATTATTACCGCTACCTGGAGTATTCCACCGCGCTGGTTTGCTCTTTTTGAACCTTCAGATCGACTTCGTGGTAGCAACAATGATGGCGCCTACACAATTCTTAGAACCTCCATAGCAAGTGCCAAGCAAAGATGTTTATTTGCACATCAATCTGTAATAAATGCCTTTGGTAATGGTCCAATTGAGCAGGAGATTTCAGATTTGCATAAGTGGCTGCAAATCTTTCATGATCAATCGCTCGTTGAGTGTGATTATGGGGGGTTAGCTGTTTATTTAGAAAAATCAATTGTTGAAAATGGTGAGCCTGGGCTAAGTGCCGATACCTCAATCGAAGATGTTGCTAAATCCTTAGCCGGATTAGCAGCTGGTGATGGGGCTCTGGCAGGAAAAGGATATGAGCGCTTAGTTACTCGCTGGCGCAAAGTTGCATCCTTTGAACAGGCAATGTAATCACCTAAATGGCGTTTATTGCTTAAAACCATAATACTTGCCCTACAAAGTACGAAATGGACATTGCTGAAATGTTTTTTTTGAAGGGTTGTGAATGTGAGCTCAGATCAAGAGGTTCTGTTAACACCTGCTGAGGTTGCTGCCTTATTTCGAGTAGATCCAAAGACCGTTACCAGATGGGCAAAGTCGGGAAAGTTAACTTCCATTAGAACCCTAGGAGGGCATCGCAGATATAAAGAGTCTGAAGTTAGAGCGTTACTTTCCGCGATGAGTAATAATAGTGCAACGAAGGGTAGGAATTAATTATGAGTGAAGATAAAAATCGGGCAGAGGAAGCCAAGGCGAAGATGCTGGCTGCGCTGGCAAAAAAGCAAAAAGGAAGTATCTCTGGGATAAGTGCTGAATCAACATCTGGTTCAAAAGTTGGCTCCGGGCAAACTGGCGGAAGTGCACCAAAGATGCATAGACGCAAATCCGGCTCCGCCTAAAGAATATATCTTTATCAAATGGGGATTACAAATAGGGAGTACTTCTTACTTTTTGTAACCTCCTATTTACTAGTAGGTGCATTAACTCCTTTAATGCGCAAAATTGCAATTACAAAAGGTGTAGTTGACATGCCAAACGCTGCTCATAAATCCCATAAAAAAGCTGTTCCATATTTAGGTGGGGTTGCAATAATCGTTGGAGTTATCGCCATCTCCTACTTCACCTCACTGCTTTCAAATTTTACCGCAGATACATTTTGGTTAGCTACATCAGTTCTTGGTCCAGCCTTGCTCTTAGGTTTAATTGGACTTTGGGATGATCTGAAGAACCTTAAACCCTTACCGAGATTTATAGCCCAAACTATCGCAGGTCTATTTACTGCAGTCGTATTGATTCTAGGAGATAACGTTGGAAACCCAACTGGATCACAGATATTTGATTCAATTTTTACTGTTATTTGGGTGGTTGGAATATGTAACTCAATAAACTTTTTTGACAATATAGATGGTGGTGCGGCAGGAACTGCTGGGATCTCATCTATTGCTCTAGCTATATTGGCACTAAGCGGTGATCAATACCTGATTGCAGCCCTTTCAACAGTTTCGGCAGGAGCTACCCTTGGGTTTCTGGTTTGGAATAAAAGTCCAGCAAAGATATATATGGGTGATGCTGGAGCATTATTTCTTGGTGTTTTGCTCGCAACATTAACGGTCAGACTTGAACCTAACACTCAGACCCAGATCGGTTCGTATTTAATTCCAATCTTGTTATTGGCCATTCCTATTTTGGATACAACTGTGGCGGTTTTATCTAGAGTTCGTAGGCATCTATCAACATTTCAGGGTGGGCAAGATCATCTTTCCCATCGCTTAATTCGTGCGGGGTTATCGCGCAAGCAGGCGGTATTTGCTCTTTGGTCGCTTTCAGCTTTTTTTGCAGGAGTGGCAATATTGATTTCAACCACTAGTACATCATTAGAAGGCTACTTACTAACTGGAGCAGGTTTACTGTGGATAATTATATTTATATTGTTTTTTAGAACAAGGGATTCTTAAGTTTTTTTCTTGAAAACTAATTTGTTTAAGACAAAGTAATTAATTGGTACAATAAAGATCAGAGGTGCTAATTTTGCAATTTTTGGATCAATGTTTATTAGTACCAAGGCTTTAATAATTGTGGTGGATACAAACCACCACATAGTGAGATTGAGTAAGTATTTGAACCCAGAGCGTGAATGGTCCTGATTACTTTTAAATGTCCAACGGTGATGGGCGTAGTAGTTGATCGAGGTAGCAACACTTGCTGCTACGAGATTTGCTAAAAAAACTGAATTAGTTGGGCCAAAAAGAAAAATAAAAAGAAGGTAATCAATAACAGTTGTTATCATACCAACTGCGCCCCAGCGAAGCATTGAGGCATCAAAGTATTTATCTTTCAAAGCTTTAAACTTTGTTATCATTTGAGCCAATCCTTCTTACCAACCTTTTAGGAATTCTTTATTGTGGCTGAGGCCGGGATCGAACCGGCGACCTAACGATTTTCAGTCGTTCGCTCATACCAACTGAGCTACTCAGCCAATCAAAGTGCAGTTAAGCACTTTGCGACCCAGACGGGACTTGAACCCGCGACCTCCGCCGTGACAGGGCGGCGCGCTAACCAACTGCGCTACTGGGCCTTACCTTTTGAGGCTGACATCTTTTTCAACCTCTTTGCGTCCCCAACGGGATTTGAACCCGTGTTAACGCCGTGAAAGGGCGACGTCCTAGGCCACTAGACGATGGGGACTAGAGAGAGAAGGGTATCGGTCAAATCGGACAGATCAAAACTAGTTAAATGGGATGATTTACGCATGGAACTAATCTTGAACTGCACGCAAGATTTAATCAAAAAGGCCGCAAAAACATTAAAGGCTGGCCATCTTGTGGCATTTCCAACCGAGACCGTTTACGGATTAGGTGCTGATGCAACAAACGAAAAAGCTATTGGCAAAATCTATTCTGTGAAAGGTAGACCTATTGACCATCCCTTAATAGTACATATCTCATCTATCAATCAACTAAGTAAATGGGCAGTAAACATTCCAAAGTATGCATTTAAGCTAGCTGAAGAATTTTGGCCAGGTCCGATGACATTGATCTTACAAAGAAGTGCCCTAGCCGAAGATTTCATAACAGGAGGTCAAAGTAATGTGGGCCTAAGGGTTCCAGCACAACCCATAGCCCTAGCGCTACTGAGTGAGTTTGAGAAAATTGGCGGAAGCGGAATAGCTGCCCCAAGTGCAAATAGGTTTGGAGCAGTTTCCCCAACAACATCAAATGCAGTTAAATCTGAGCTAGAAAATTTCTTAAATGATAGGGATTTAATTCTAGATGGTGGTCTGTGTTTAATTGGAATAGAGTCAACAATAATTGACTGTACCAAGGTATTGCCTAGGGTTTTAAGGAGTGGTGCCATAACTAATGAAATGATTGTGACAGTTAGTGGCTTAGATGAGTCAACAAATTGTGATTTGAGTGCAATTAAAGCACCTGGAGTATTGGAGTCACATTATTCTCCCAAAGCAAAAGTAGTGCTGGACTCGATAGCAAAAAGTGGCGAAGGATTTATAGCAATGTCGGATATTCCCACTCCAAGTGGGGCTATTAGATTGGCTTCGCCAACAACAATTCAAGAATATGCAAGAGATCTCTATACAGCCCTCAGATTAGGTGATGAAAAAAACTTAAAAAAAGTTATAATATTATTACCTCAGGGTGAAGGTTTGGCTGTAGCAATTAGGGATCGTGCCACTAAGGCAGCTGCGGGTAAGTAAGCCAATAATTTTGGATTAGACTTAGAAGACTGCTTAGTCTGTTAAGAACAGTAAAATGGGGCCTTTAGCTCAGTCGGTAGAGCAACGGACTTTTAATCCGTGGGTCGTCGGTTCGATCCCGACAGGGCCCACTCTACCTGATTTGTGTAGGTTGAAAAATTGGAGACAAATGACAAAGCTATCATTAAAACTCACCCTAATATTCTTTAGGTTGAGATTTATTTTTAAATACCCGGTTAGAAGTGCTATGCACCTTGCAGCGCGTAAGAAAGATTACTCAAAGATTACAATTGAAGAGTTAAGTAAATATTTAGTCAATCCAAAAGTTATCGTAGAAGCGGGGGCATCAGACGGCGTAGATACGTTGATGTTTGCTAAAAAATTTCCAGAAGCAACTATTTTTGCCGTAGAGCCTATCCAAGAACAAATTGATTTTTTAAGAAATAAGTTAAAAAATTTTAATAATATTAGACTTTCGCAAGTTGCTTTATCAGGCAAGACAGAATTAGTGAATATTTTTGTGGGTAAGTCAACCGGTGATCTTGGAGGAATGGGATCTAGTTCACTTCTTAAACCCTCTCTGCATAAAAAATATTTTCCGGAAATTATTTTCAATGAAACTCAACTTACGTCGGCTGTGACTTTAAAAAAATTTTTCTTAGATAACAATATCAAAATTGCGGATTTGCTCTGGCTTGATATTCAAGGAGTGGAATTAAATGTGATGGAAGCATCGCAAAATACATTGCAAAAAAGTGTTAAATTTCTACATCTAGAAATTTCACGCGTTAAATTTTATGAAGAAATGCCGTCCGAAGGTGATATTCGAAAATTTTTACAAGCCATCGGATTTAAGTGTGTGATTGACAGAGTCGGTGCCATTTCAGGTAATGCGCTTTATGCAAACCTAAAACTTGCCGAGCAAATCTAATCAAAATATTTTTTTGGTAGTGAATTTTCAATAAAGATGCACAATGCATGATAAATAACAATATGACACTCTTGTATTTTATGTGTTTCTGCTGCATGCACTGGAATTATTACATCTACGCACTTACTTAAATTTGCAATAGCTCTTTTACTAGTGAGTGCAATCGACTTCATTCCCATAGAATGGGCTTTACTAAATGCTTGATTTACATTTTTAGAATTCCCACTAGTTGTTATTCCAAATAGTACAGAACCCGCTTCTCCATAAGCCTCGACCTCTCGAGCGAATTGTCCTTCAAAAGAATGATCGTTACTCCAAGCACTTGCTACTGCGCTATTGGTTCCCAAGGTAATAACTCTAAGGGCTTTGTGCTCCTTAGTGAAGAAATTAACTAATTCTCCTGCAAAGTGTTGTGCGTCCGAATGAGATCCACCATTTCCACAAACCAAAATAGATTTTCCATTTTCGATTGCCAGTAAAAGTAAATTAGCCGCGGAATTAAATTTAGAAGCAAAATCTTCGTTATTAATCGCCTCTAAGTTGGAAATAGAATCATTGATATAATTCTTTAAATTCATTCAACATCCATTCTAATTTGAAATTTATTCTAACTTAAATCAAATAAATAATCAAAATCTATACCTGCTATATTACTGGATTTATAAATGAATGCTATATTTTATCATTTATCAACAAGTTATTAGTCATTTATTAATGCAACAATCCTTTTGAATTTAATACGGCTTATTACTTTCCTGTATATATCAATAATTGAGTTCGAGTTCATTCTCACTCCATCAAAGCTAATTGCTTTCCATGATCCTAAACCCATATCAATTAAATTAGTGTAATTAAAAGCGATTCCACCAGTTGCAATAAAAAAACCCCGTATACAAGCATTATTCCTACGATTTCTCAGTTCTTCGTTATTAATTTTGTGATTTTTCGATATCCAATTTAACACATCTTCCCAAGTATTGGCTTTATCAACTACCCCAAGCATGTCATACCCACAATCAGCCATTACGAGACTTGGCTTTAATGCAAAAGCTGATTCTAGTCCTATAGTACTTCCAAATGTGATTGATCCGACAGAATTATCCAGCAGCTCGTATGATGATATTTGTTCCTCCGGTCCAATAATCCTAGTTGATTTTGAATCCTTAATAGTTAGCCAACCACTCTTCTGACTATTAGATTTATTTATTAGATTCGGATGAAGTCTTATAACAAGATCATACTCATTTTGCTCATCAAAAAATTTCTGTAATTTTTTCACACATTCTAATTGTCCTCCCAATGGTTCATTCCACTCATCCCAGAATCCAACCGCTTCATCATCAGATGAAGAAAAATATACAAAGTAAGGTATATTAAGTTTTAAATTTTGTTTAGTTTCGATAAAAAATGGCCTCAATCTGCTTCGTAACTCAGCGTAATACTTTGATCCAATTTCTAAGCGTTTTTCCAAGTTTAAATCTGAATTATTCCAATGCTCAAGCATCACTTTTTGATTATTTGTTCTGCTATGAAATCCTTCTTCGCGTAAAAAAAAGCGATTTCGTGTAGTTTCAAAAAGCGTTACTTGTACACCTTGGGCTCGAGCGGCATCCCAAATAGCTCTTTCGTGCAAAAAACGACCATTAAACAAAAATATACGATCAATATTATTGTTTATAATGTAGTTACTGGAAGCATTGTAAATTTGAAGATATGATTCAACAAGAATTTGAACAAGAGATAGATTCTTACTTAAATCTAAATCTCTATTTTTTGTTAAAGTGGTGATTTCATTTGCCAAAGCAGCACCAGGTTTTACACCCATGATATCAATATCTTTCAGCAGCGAAATATTGGAAACATTACTAATTTTATTAGTTAATTCCTTCGTAATTGTTGTCACCCAAATATGATCAAACACTATGTCACTTGAAAAATTTACGTTTGGTGCAGCGTGCTTTATTAATTTTTTTATTACTTTTGGGGGTTTTCCGCTTAAATTTTCGAATCCAATCGACATTCTTCCTGGATATTTTGTTCTTGATCCCCATAAACAGTAATACATCTCGTCACCTGCCAAACTATTTTCTCTTAAGATCTCAAGTGAGGTTGCAAAATGAATAGATCCAGATGCAAATTGAAAAATTGCAGTCTTCATCATTTTACCTGATTATCATCCGAAACAAAAGGCTCATTGAACTTTTTATTGTGTAATTTAGTATTTGCTTCTACTATGAATTTCGCCCGACCTAGATTGCTCTGACAGTATTCATCATAATTGTCAAGCCTTAAAATATTTTCAAGTTGACTTCGAAAAAGTTCGTCTTTATCTACCGTACATATGAGTCTATTTTTAGACTCTCCGCCAAGGTCCTTCAATTCTATAATTCCACGCATTAAATCCCATTCAATAACAGCTTTTGACCCTTGGATTTGTCCAGTCCTGCAAGTAGCACCGGGTAAAATACTAAATTTACTCAAAATATTGAGTTTGTTCTCTTCTACCTGAACTTTGCAGTTTAAAGTGCATTCAGCCAAGGAGCCGTTATTTAAAAATTTAACGCCTGTAAAAAAAATATCATTAGCAAAAGTTTGATTAAAAATTTTTAGTAGAAAATCTAAGTCATGGCTAAGCGAAAGAAAAGCACCACCACCTGTTGGTTTTGATAAGTAATGGCTTTCCATACTTCGAAATGGGTTCATTGAGGATAATTTTTCGGTAAAGTCTGTAGTACAGGATTTGATTTCACCAATATTATTCATATTTTTTTTAATAAAAACCATAAAAGGGTGAAAAACCATTTGGTATCCTACTAATACTGGGACATCATTAACTTCAGCAAAATTAAGAATTTTGTATGCATCTAAAGAGTTTATCGTTAACGGCTTTTCAATTAATATTCTTTTAGAATTTGTAATCAGCTTTTCTGCATAAAAGTAATGAGAATCAGGTGGCGTCGCTATAATTACAAGTTCCCAAGTTTGCTCCAGAAGCTCTGTCGTTGTATAAAGCTCAGTTGCCTTATAATATTCGATTGGATTTATAGAGAAATTTTCATTACTTAAATCATCTGAAATTAAGCCACGTTTGTGATCACCCTTGTAGACATAAATATTCGCATTTGTCCCAAAAAATTTAGTAAGAACTCTTAGATGTCTTTGACCAGCAGAACCAAGGCCAATAACTAAGAAATTCATAAAACTTGATTTGGTATTTTGAACCATATCGGCCATGGAAAACCTTCAAGTCTTTTGGTTATTAATTCTAAATCGTGAAAAGTATCGATATCATGGGAGAATTCATCTATAATAAATGGTAGAATCTTGCTTCCTGCAGTGTTGCCAAATTTTGTTACTGTTTTAAATGGAAAAACATCCACGTATCCATCTTGATAGTAAGTTTGAGGAAGTAATTGACGCGGTGCGTTGATGGGATCGGTCACGCCAATGTTGCTATTATTGATCACTGGCATGGCGCCACCGTCATTATTAATTATCCACATTTTATATGGAATCTCTTTAGATAATTTCATCGACCTTAGTGAATCATAACGGGAATTATTACTAAATATCGATATCGCCTTATCAATTGTCGCTGGATTTCTCAATGGATGGCTCGGCCGTAAGAATATAAATAAACTATCTTCGCTTAATTCTGAAAAAATATGCTCAATTGCATGTGATAGCAATTCATTATCTCTTGAAGTATCAGAAGCCATAGAATTTGGGCGAATAATTACCTTTGCGCCGTAACACTGGGATATTTCTGCAATTTCTTCATCTTCAGTCGATACATAGACTTCATCAATTAAGTTACTTCTAATTGCACTATCAATTGAGTAGGCAAGAAGCGGTACTCCAATTAAATTTTGAAGATTTTTCCTAGGAATTGATTTTGAGCCACCCCGCGCAGGGATAATTGCAATTTTAGGTTGTTTATTTTTAGAAATCTTTGACACGACGAAGTTTTTCCAAAATTGGTACTTCTTCACTTAATACATGCTTATTTCCGCGACCACTAACAATAGGAATACTGCGAATGTATTTCACAACTCTTTCCATACCCTCTGGCTCAAGTGAGGCAGATTGGTCGGAGCCCCACATTGCTCGGTCAAGTGTTATGTGCCTTTCAACACATACTGCGCCGTATTTTGCAACCGCAATTACACTTGGCATTACACCAGCTTCATGGCCTGAGTATCCGATCGGATAACTTGGAAAGTTCTTTTTTAATTCTTCTATCCACGATAGGTGCAACTGCTCTTGTTTTGCAGGATACACTGAAACAGCGTGCATTAAAATGGTAGTTTCAGGATTGAGTAGCCCGACAGCAGTTTTAATCTGATCCAAGCTACTCATACCAGTTGAAAGAAATACTGGTTTCTTCGTAGCTCTTATACCTTTTAATAGTTCTTTATCAGTCAAACATGCAGAAGCGACTTTATGAGCTACAACATCAAACTTTTCAAGAAATTCTAAACTCCTATTGTCCCATGGAGAGGCAAACCAATCCATTCCGCTTTTCTTACAATGTCTATCGATTTCAACAAAATCACTGTGGTCAAATTCTAACCCAAACTTTAAATCTCCATTGGTAGTGCCGAAAACACTTTCGCGGGGACGCGCCAACTCCTCAGGCGTAAAAACAATTTCAACTGTGCGCTTTTGAAACTTTACAGCATCAAATCCAGCTTTGACCGCTTCATCAATTAATTTCTTGGCAATTTCTAAATCTCCATTGTGGTTTATTCCAATTTCAGCAATCATATAAGTGGGTGAAGTTTCTGATACTAATTTTGCTCCAACTTTTACAGAATTCATTTTTCCAATCTTTTTACATTTGTTGTTTGCATTACATCATATTACTCTAGTTTTTTACGAGCATAACCCACCAACATTAGCTCTCTTGACCATCTAAAAAAAGGTTTTTTTGTACTTACAGGGACAAATATTGATATTAATGCACAGAGCTTATTGATCACCGGGTATTTCCAAGCCAATGGTAGCTGTCTGAACCTGTAGGTATTGATTTCAATCGGATCTAACATAGAAAGGAGCAAATTCATTGACCGTCGAGACATCGGACGCACATGAGTAAAATCATCAAAGAAAATTTTATAATTGGCTTCCCAGTCCGGAGTTAAAATAAGTAATATTCCCCCAGGCTTAAGAACTCTAAACGATTCGGTAACAAAATTTAATGGATCAAGTAAATGCTCAATTACACTTTTTGAATATACAACATCAAAAATTTCACTTTTATATGGCAATTTACCATCCGCTAAATTTACATACTTAAAAGGAATATTTTCCTTTTTGCATGCAACTGCACTAACTTGTGAAATATCGCAACCATAAACCTTCATTCCGGCTAAACGAAAGCCAGTTAGAACATCTGGCCTACCAGCACCAACTTCCAAAAGTTTGGCTCCTATTGAAATACTATGAAGTTGAGCCAACCTTTGTGCAAGCTTTGCTGGATAACTAGTAATTGGTCTTCGTACTAGATCATATTGAACAGACAGGTAATCTTTAGCCATAAGTATGCTCACTTTCCGATAATAAAATAGTCCATTATTTGGCTAATCTATAGGGACACAATACACTTATATAGTAATAATTTTGGAACGTTATTTACAATTTCTGAAGGCAAAAAATAAATTGGTAAGATTAAATTACGGAGAGTGGCAAAAATTGACAAATGAAAGAAGAGCGACATATTGGTTGCAGCCTCACGAGCTCCTCAACTTAGTATATGTTCATTCTAGAAGTTTTGTTGCAGACTTAAGTGAACAAGTAAGTGATCAGGCCAGGGAAAATCAAATATACAAAGAGCACATTTATATTGAGAAAAGAGAACTCCTGGAAATCTTAAATATAACTAATGAACATACCGGGTTTTCACCATCAGGAATAGGAGTTGAATTAGGATCAGGTTGTGCTGCAATTTCTGTAGAACTAACGAAACTTCACTCAAAAATTGAGAAAATTTATGCTATTGAAATAGTCCCGGAGATTGTTGAGTTTGCCGCTGTTCCATTAATTCATATAAATCAGGTTGAAGAAAAAGTAAAGCCAATAGTTGGAAATTTTGATGAAATTAAACTAGAAGATAAAACAATTGATTTTATAATTGAATTTGATAGTTTGCATCATAGTTTTGATTTAGATAGAACTATAAGGGAGTCAGCGCGTATTTTAAAACCCGGAGCAAGACTTTTAGCCATAGATCGCTCGCACTGGAGTTCATCAAGGAAACGAAGAAATGAACTTGAAAACACTATCTATTCCCAAAAGTTTCTCTCTGATCGTGGCTTAGATAGAGATACTCGCATAACCCGTGCTCAAAACGGAGAACACGAGTATTTGTTATCTGAATATTTAGAGGCATTCAAAAAAGCGGGATTTTCTAGTACCGATTGGTTATTTTTAATTGACCCTAAATTTTCAGTCATTAAGCAATGCTTAATTAGCGCAGTTCCATCGCAACTACGGAAGCACACAAAATATTACTATATTCAAACCTGGCCACTTAGGAAATTAATTTTTCCGATAATTATAATGCGTTTTTTTAAATTCAATAGAGTTGGAAGGTATATTAATTTTCCAAGAAATAGATACTCCAATAGATTTCAAGCAAAAACTGTAATTATCGCTACCATGTAGATCGCCCTCCATCAATTATTAAATTTTGGCCTGTCATATAGCTAGAGTCATCACTCGCTAAGAATTGAATTGCTCCTTTGTATTCACTTACAGATGCTAATCGTCCAAGCGGAATTTTGTTTTTAAGGTTATGTAAAAATTCAGGGTCTTGATCATTGAAAATAGAACCCGGGGATAAAGTATTAACTCGAATACCAAATTCTGCAAGATAAGTTGATAGATATTTCGTTAATCCAATTATCCCATGCTTTATAATTGAATATGAAAATGGTTTAAAATAAAGAATATCACTTGAAGAAGCCGAGCTCTTTTTATAAATTCGTTGATCTGGTGCGATAACTCCCAAATCTGAAGATATATTTATGATTATTCCAGCTTTATTTTTGATCATTATTCTAGCTGCATACTTGCAACAATAAACTGCCCCAGTTAATCCTACTGCTAGTTCACTTTGCCAGGAAGAAAAATCATAATTCTCGAATCTAAAATCTTGCATATTCTCAGATAGATTTGAAGGTATTTTATAGTCAATAGAAGCATTATTTATCAATATATCGACCCTACCTTGACGTTCAATTACTTGTTTGAAGGCTGCCTCGACATTCTTTTCATTTGTTATGTCACATAAGATATTATGAAAGTTTTTACTGTAAGCAGTAAATTCATTTAAATTAAAGATCTCAAGAGGCAAAATGTCCAAATTAAAAACAATCGCACCTTTTTCGAGTAAAGCCAAGCAATGCTGTTGTCCAAGCAGACCGCTACCACCAGTTATAACCGCTATTTTTTTAGTTAAAGAATTTTTGCTTGCATTTATCAATTTATTAAACCACCCAATTAAATTTTCTGCAGAAATCTATGTAAGTTGCAATTAATTCTGTCTCTTCTGCCTCAAAATCCCTTGCAGCTTGTAAAATCATATTTCCAGCATACCCTTGATCGGTTAATAACTTTGCGATTTCTTGAAAATTTACAGCGCCGCTCCCAAGTCTAACCGAATGGCCGCCTAAAAGACGATCCTTTATGTGAATATTAAGAATACGTCCGCTACAGACAGTAAGTTCTTCTTTTGGATCGTGCCCAAGTGATGCCGAATTCCCCATGTCAAAATTTATTCCAAAATAATTAGGGTTTAATTCACCCAACAAAATAGCGATTGAATCTGTATCAAATTCACATTCAATGGCTATTTGCTTTTTGGATTTAGCTAAATCTTTTTCTATCCCATGCAAGCATTTGATTAGATTTGAAAGATTGTTCTCATTAAAGACCCCACTTTCTGCAACAATAGGTAATACCAATATTTTCACATCTGTATTTTTTAAATTCTCAATGATCCAAAGCAAATCAAGAGTCTCTGAAGCTAAACCAGTTAATTCATTGCGTTTGTAAAAAGGCGCCTCAACAAAGCAGTCTAAAGTTATAGAGGGGATGCTAATCGAAAATTGATCCTGCAGGTATCTAATTTTTAATTGCTCTTTTGAATTAAATAAGGGATTTAACTTAAAATCTGCACAATCCAAAGTCCACTCAATTGCCCTTAACCCGAGTCGATTAGCTAGTTCAAATTCCTTCTCCCAAGTACTTATTGGGAATTCTTGAATTTTTCCAGTTAGAGATTTACTCAATCGGCCCTGCATTATGCCTAGCATGTCAATATTTAGTTCTGATGTGACGTCTTCGAATAATGATTTCTGGTTGCCATAAATTGCTTTTGTTATTAACCTTATCGAATATTTCTTGTGCAACCATTTTTACGTCAAGTAAAGATTCTAACTCCTGATTAGGAACTTTACTTCCCATTTCATTAGCCAAAGTACCAAATGAAACTAACCAAAACCTAATATCTGTATCAACATACTCCTTATTGAGTGCTTTAATTAAACCTAAAATACCCGCTTTGGCAGCACCATAAATAACCGTACCGGAACCAGCCTCATATGAACTTGTAGATCCTAAAATCACTACATCAATTCTTCTATCTCTCTTCACCTTCTTTAAGAATGCATGTAAAACATCAATTTGTGAAGAAAAATTTCCTTCGATTGTTAACCTCAAATCGTCAGCAGACATATTTTCAACTAGCTGGTACTTGAAGTAACCTTGAGCAATTAACAGACATTCACAATTTTCCACATCAAAATTAATTTCTTTATAATCATGTCTTTTATAGAAGTTGACATTTTTGTCATGAACATTCATTTCATTTCGTGAATAAGCGTCTACAGTAAATTCATTCGCAAGTAAAATATTAATACACGCAGTTGCAACACTGCCTGAGGCTCCAGTAATAATCCATTTTTTCATGAAATAATTGTACACTAAATAATTAAAAATATTACGTGAATATTTTTGTGACTAGGTTTTATAGCCGTAGCTATGCGAAATTTAAATTCTTAAAACAGTTAATTTACATTTAATTTCAAAATTGACTTGATAATCATAACCAATTAATCAATGATTACGTCCTTGAATGGTGTAATTAAATTTAAATTATTTTCTATCTTTTTATAAACTTCGTAGATTTCAAAAATTTCATCACTTGTAAGCGGTAGAGCTTTTGACGCACTTATATTTTCTTCTAACTCATTTAAGTTCATCGCGCCTGGTATCGAATATTCAACTAAATTTGCGTCAAGAGTAAATCTTATTGCAAGCTCTGTGAGGGTTCGTCCAAGTTTTTCCGATAACTTTCTCATTTCAGTTGCGGCAAAATCCCATTTCTCTATTTGAATTTTGGACCATTTTGACAGATGACTTTTTGGATCTTCCACCAAATATCCTATCTTGCTTTGCTTTGCTAAAAAGCCAAAATTCAAGGGCGTTCTGGCAATTAAAATCCCAGGGTAATTTGGACATTGGTTTTCATATTCAAGTATTCTTTGATCTATTAGTGAAAAGTTGAATTCTATGCTTGCCCATTTCCAGTCATTTTTCAAGGACGTAAAATGGTTTGGCTTGGCTAATGAAATTCCCCATTGCCTCACTTTCCCCCTTTCACTTAGCAGTTCTAAAGTTTCAAAGATGTCTGGAAAAATAATTTTATAATCGATCATCGGAGAATGTAATTGTGCTAGGGGTATTGACTCTATATTTAATCTAAATAATGATTCATCGATTGATTCTTCAATTGACTTAAATGAAAAGTTCAATGGAACTTCAGTTCCGGAATGAGCTTTCATTCCTACTTTGGTTGCAATAATTAAATCTTCATTTTTTGGTAAATATTTTCCTAAACGCTCTTCGCTTTTCCCAAATCCATACGTCGGTGATGTATCAAAAAAATTTATACCAGAATCAATTGCCTTGTAAATAATACTTTTTGATAAGCTGTCATCAATTGATCCATAAGCGTCTCCACCTAAGCCCCAACAGCCGAGCCCTAATTGCGAGGTTTTTTTAATCACCTTGTTTTAGCGCTTAAAATCGATTTTGCTATTTAATGCGCTTTCATACCAACGAACCGTATCGTAAATCATTTTTGAGAATTTCACATAAACAAAATTGCTCCTAGACACAAATTCAGTATTATTAGTATTTTGAATTAATCGACCATTTGGTTTTGAACTATCAAAAAATAATCTATCTAGTTCAATATCAAGAGCTAAACAAATTTCTATGGCACATTGCTTAACTGATACTTTTTCTGTAGAACCAATGTTTAATAGAGTGCCTATTTCCTGATTATTAAAACACCAAATTGTTGCTTTAGCCAAATCAGTTGATAAAGTATATTCACGAATTGGTGAACCATCTCCCCAAACTTCAAGTTGTTCATTACCATTTTTAAGCCCATAAAATCTTTTGATGAGCGCAGCTGGCAGTATTGATTCTCCATCTCTAAAATTCATAAATGGCCCTATAATTCCATTTACAAGTATGCAAGAAATTTTCATTCCAAACTCTGCGTTATAGGATCTCATTATTGGCTCAAACATTCGTTTCGCATAACCATAAGAGTAGTCAGCGCCCAACAATGGACCCGAATGAATCATATTCTCCTTTGGAGCAGTTAATTCACTTGAATAACATGTAGTAGACAAAGTAAGAATTATTCTTGAAATGTTTAGCTTTTTACAAACATCCAATAAATTGAGAACCATAATTATGTTCTGACTAAATAAACTACCTGGTTTATTTTTGCTTAATTCAGCGCCACCACTTTTTGCGGCTAAATGTATTACTCCAGAAATTAAAAACTTTTTACTGAGTTTTTCAATATAATTAAATGAGCTGTTAAAATTTAATAAATTGAAATCAGAAGAGTCAACGAAAATAAATTCATTTGCATTTTTTAAACGCTTAAAAGCGTTGCCAAATGGCCCACTACTTCCGGTTACAAGTATCACGCTATATCTCCGTATTTTGATTCAAATAATTAGTGATTCTCGATTGAATTTCACTCCAGTTGTAATTATAAAATTCCCTGTTTGCACTTAAAGATCGATTTTTATGAATAAACTCTAATTTCGGCCCGAGTCTTTCAATTTCGACGCCTAATTTTTTTTCATTAATGAGGCGCAAAATTGGATTATAGATTCCAGAGCTTGGAATTTGTTCTTCAACAAGTATTACCTTTACATGTGAATTTAAGAAATCTACCAGAACTACTTCATCGAGTGGATATATTTGGTTTACATGTAAATGTGAAACTTTACTTTTATATTCATATTTTTGTAAGTTTTCAAAAATATAACTGGAAACAATGCCTGTAGATATTATCCCTACTATTTTATCATTTTTTTCTGAATTATCTGAAAAAGAAATATCTTTTTCTCCAAATTTGCCGATTTGAATATATGAGGATCTAGGCTCTTTGATTGACTTGTAAAGTGTTCGTTTTAACTCAAGGGGTCCTGCGGGAGAAAAAACTAATAAATTAGGAATTAATAATGCTAAACCAATATCATCTAGCGCATGATGGGTGGGACCACTCATTGAATAAGTTAATCCACCACCTGCACCAATTGAGATGATTTTCATATTATTATAGCCGCAAAAAAATCTCAACTGTTCGAAAGCCCTAGAATCTAAAAATGAAGCAATTGAATAGATAATAGGTTTAAATCCAGAATATGAAAGTCCTGCAGCAATTCCAACCATAGCGGCCTCTGCAATTCCAACATTGTAGTATCTTTTTGGAAACCTAGATTTAAACTCATCAAATACTTGGAAACCTAAGTCTCCAGTTAAAAATATGACTCCTTGATCCGCCGTGGCCGCTTCTACCAAAAAATCTGCTAAAGCTTTTCGCAATTAAATAACTCCAATAAATCTAGGGCAAATTTTTTCACATCTAATTCATCAATCATTCTAATAATATCTGCTTCTGTAGGGTTACGATAGTGCCATTCAACACTATTTTGCATGAATGCAATACTCGGATTTTTCTGGGAATCAAGAATTATCACCTTAGGCTTAGTTTCATGAATTTGAAGCTCCGAATGAATGCTTACTGGGTCATGCGCAGAAATCGTTTTAGTCAACCAACCAAAAGACTCAAATTTACTGATTAGATCTTGGTCGCCAGAAATTTCTTCATAGGTCCCGACTGCTTGCACTTGGTTGTAGTCAAGTAATAGAATTAAATTCCCTAGTAACAATCTCCCCGCGATGCTTGCAGCTTCCCATACACTTCCTTCGTTTGATTCTCCGTCTCCAATCAAAACAATAGTTTTAAAATCTAACTCATTGATTGAATTTGCGATGCTAATTCCTGTACCAAACGATAGGCCATGACCTAAACTTCCAGTAGAAAGAGGTATATTTCTGTTTTGCGACAGGTGAATACCAAAATTGCTTTCTTCTTTTCCAAAATTTATCAATTCAGCTGCTTGTAAAAATCCAGTTTGACTCATAGCCGAATATTGCGCAGCAGCAGCATGGCCTTTACTTAGTATTATTTCCGTTTGCGAGAAATTTCTTTTAAATTCAAAAGCAGCTGTTAAAGCTTCTACACAACTTAGAGAAGAAGACATATGAGCGCTACCATTTCGAAATCCAATTAACGCAGTAAGCACGCTTGCTCGCTTAGCTCGGTTTTTGAGATCTGAATTATTCATGTGTTATATTGTATCTTGTATATTTGATTTAATCCGTAAACTATAATTTTACACAAAGTTACAGGGAGTTTTTTGATATGAATGATCCAATAGCTTGGGAAGAGCCAAGTAGAAACAAATCAACAGATATTGATCAAAGGAAAGCTTATCTCAATGCTTTTTCTGAATCTCAACTTTCAGTTTATGAAAGAATTCAAAGTTTTCCAATTTATCTTCAAACAACCTATATACGGAAATTTGTTAGTCGTTATGAAATTTATAAAAAAATATTGGACGTTCACGGATCTATAATTGAATGCGGGGTGCTAGGGGGAGGCGGAGTATTTTCATGGGCACATTTTAGTGAAATATTTGAACCATATAACCACCTTAGAAACATAATTGGATTTGATACGTTTGAAGGTTTTCCAAGTATTAACGAAATAGATCTTGCAGATCGCAATGATATAGTCAAATCTGAAATGTTGAAGCCTGGAGGTTTAAAATCAGAAAAGCTACAAAATCTAGAAAATCTAATAAAAATTTTTGATTTAAATCGCCCCCTTCAACACATTAATAAAATTAAATTAGTTCCAGGAGATGCCATTAACACTATTCCAGAGTATATTAAAAACAATCCTGAACTTGTTTGCTCTTTGCTTTGGTTGGATTTTGATATTTATGACGGAACTAAAGTTGCTATTGAAAATATTTTACCAAGAATGCCAAAGGGCGCCGTAATTGCTTTTGACGAACTTAACCATCCGTTATGGCCAGGCGAAACTGTTGCACTTATTGATACAGTCGGTATTAACAATTTAAGAATCAAGAGATTGCCGTATGGATCTACGGTTTCATACGCTGTAATTGAATAAATTATTGGTTTTTAATTACTTTCACTTGTATTATGCAAACCAAATTTAAATACCAACTCTTAAATGCAAAGGGCCTATATTTAATTTTCAGGCTATCGTTTCTAAAAATAAATTTTAAAATTTCAATCAAAGATTGAGCAGAATTTTTGTGCTCACGAGCTATAAATAGGTCATATCCAGAAAATCCTAAGCGTTTTGCCTTTCTCTTAGTAGTGAATTCACGGAATATCCTGAGCACAATTGATGGATCTGTCGATAGGTATATTGAAATATATCCGTCATGCCGAACTACTCTTCTCCATTCCATAATTGCTTTTTCGGGGTTGCTTAAATGTGACAATAAACAAGTTGATATTAACCGATCAAAGCTGTTGTCTTCGTATTTTATAGATTCTGCGTCCACCAATTTTTTCTTTATTCGACTACTTTTATTTACTGAAACTTTGCTCAACTGATTGATATTTTTATCAGTTACTAAATATTCAGAATAGTTCTGTACTACAAAATCTATATGCTCACCCTGGCCAGCACCAACTTCAATAATTTTATAACCGTAATTACTTTTAAAAGGCTTCTCAAGCAAAATGTGAGGATATTTCCAAAATAAACTAAGAATACCAGTTGCATTTTTTCCAACTACCTTACTATATAAACTCTCGTAATAATTTGGTTGAGAACCTTTGTTAACCAATCTAGTTTCATTCATTTATCAATTATTAACTATTCTCGATGCAAGATAATTCCAGAAAAGCTTGCTTGAATAATTCTCCATGTAGTAATCATACGATTCGCTAGAAATAGTTTTCAATCTTTCTAAATTTAATTTTAAATACTGTGCGGACTTAACAAATTCATGGATATTCTTTACTGGGACATAATGCAAGTAAGGTTGGAAAAAAGTATTTACGTCCAAACATTCCTCATAAAGGCAAACGCTTTGCGATAAGATTGATTCAATAAACCTTCCAGCAATTAATGAGTTTTTTTTCGTGATATACCCATTTGAAAACGTCATACGAGATTTACTCAATTCCACTTTGTAAAGTTCATAATTTGGCGATTTGTCACTCATTCTATTTCCGTAAATAGCTTTCACCTTCAAATTAGTATTTTGCGCTGCATTCAAAAAAATTTTTCGCTGCCTTGTATCTGACCCGGAGTAATAAATATCATACTCCTTTTCAAAATTTGAAATAAAACTTGACTCATCATACGTAATTCCTGGCAAGCAAATTAGTTTACTGTCCGTAATAAAATTAATCTTATTTCTTAAACTAGGCCTACTGTATTGTATAAAATCTGCAAATTCAGTTCCCCAATATTTTAACTTTTTGACTTCAAAGTCTGGAACAAACATCAAAACTTTAAAACCATATTTTTTCTTAAAGTTAATCAGAGCCTCGTAGCTAAAAGTTTTATGATGAATCTGAAAGTTAGAGTCCATGCAAAGAATGTCGGGCTCAAATTCATTTAAAATATTTTCAAACTCACTGATTCTTTCCTTCTCTAGCACGTATGGCGAATTTTTTAACGGGCTCCCAAAGTACTGCCTAACAGCCCACCCGGAATTTCTCGCTGAGGACATAACGTTAACAGTCAGGTCGTTATCTACAAATTTCTCTGAATCATTAAGTAATAGTGAAGAAAAAAGGAGCAATTTATTGCTATGAGAGCTTGTTTTTTTATAATTTTTTAATGAATAATTATTAAAATTTTCAGTATTTTGAATTTTGAATTTTTTATTGAAAATTTCTATGTCTCTTGAGTTTATATATGTATTATAGTTCCCTAAGTATTTATCGGGTTTACTTATGCTCTTTGTTCTATAGTGAATTTTAATTAATTTAACGGGCTTTTTGCACAATTTTTTAGTGTAGTACAGTGAATATGTTTTAAATGATTTTAGTCCATAATTTTTAACATGATCAAAAGTTTTTTTAAAAATATCGATGGACTTCATCATTGATTTCTAATGATTCTTCTTAAAACTCCAGCTTTAGTTACATAAAAATACGCTTCCATTATGATACCTAGAGTAATTTTACTTCTTCCGTGTTTTCTCTCTCTAAATATAATGGGAATTTCCACTATCTCCCCTTTAAGTTGGGTTATCTTTCTTAGCATTTCTACTTGAAATGAAAAACCCTTACTTTGCAATTCACCAAATAAAATTTTATTAAGGAAATTGCTTGAATAAATTCTAAATCCAGCCGTAGAATCATGCACTTTAAGGTTAAACATAAATCTTATGTATTCATTACCAAGTTTTGAAAGTAAAATTCTCTTCAACGGCCAGTTTTCGGTGCCTCCGTTTTGTACCCAACGACTTCCAATCACCAAGGCAATATCTTTTTTACTTTCTACAGATGATAACAATTTTTTTAAATCTCGAACACGATGAGAAAGATCTGCATCCATTTGCCCAATATATTCATAATTTCTTGCTAATCCCCACTTGTAACCTTCAATGTAGGCAGATGCCACCCCCATTTTTGAAGCTCTCTTAATCAAATAAAGATTATTAAATTTTTTTTGCATTTCATTAACATTCCTAATAGTCAAGTCGGGGGAATTATCATCGACAATTAAAATATCGACATTACTAAGATTACCAATAATCCTAGGGACTAATATTGCAATGTTTACTTCCTCAATGTAAGTAGGAATTATCATTAAGACTTTAATCAAAATAGGCCAACTTTTGATTCAGACATGATTCAAGCATACCATTTTTATGTTGTGTAATAAGATGGGATAGTATTAAATTATGAAACTTCTCAAAAACCCGATCAATTTAATGATCTGGTTTAATTTATTTTTTTTAACAATTATGGTAGTAAATAATGAGTCTAGAGTTAATCTCGCAAAATTAGGAGCAACTTTACAATATTTACCTCTAGAATTTAAATTTCTATTGAACTTATTTTTTGTTTGTGCATCTATTTTAATCTACCATTTTCTTAAGACATTATTTAGCTCAAAACTTTTGAATAATATGTTTTTAGAAAAATGGCATAAGGTTTTTTTGATTTTTTGCGTAACTATATTTTGTTTTTTGCCAGCATCAATTTTTATTGGATACAATTATGATTTAATTGATACTTACTTTAGGGCTTTTGGTGTCGGCCACGTAAAACCAAACTTTCTTGACCTCAGGGGTACGTTGGCTGCAATTAACAAAGTGAAGGAAGTAGGAGACGGGTATCAAATAGATTGCCCAAATGAACCATGCATTGGTTGGCGATGGACATATGGGTCATCAATTTTAAAATTGAATAGATTTGCTATCTTTAGTGAACCAAGAACTTATTTGTTTGCAGTTATTTTCATGATAATTTTTTTATATACAATATATTTGATGTCAAAAAACATTAAAAATTCAATAATTTTTTTAACATTAATACCAACTGGAACAATGATGTTAATTATTGAAAGAATGAATATTGATATTCTGATTCTGCCATTAATATATTTTTTAGCAAAGTTTTCATATAGAAATACATGCATGCTATTTTTTGCTCCTATGCTAATTTTACTAGCAGCATCAGTTAAGTATTACCCACTTGTGTTATTTGCACCGTTATTGTTTTTTGTTAATTCCTATAAATATCGCGCATACTATGTTTTATGTTTTTTACTTGGAATAATTTATATTATCCCGGAGCTAAAGTTAGCTGGCATACAAAATTTTGATTACGGTTATTCAGCTACTTATGGTTTAAAAAACTTGATCGGCCTCGTTAATGGTAATTCAGATCCTACGTTAACTCTGAGCATTTTAACATTGATAGGTTTTGTATTTTTTTGCTTTATCGCTTACACTTCTTTCAATGGCTTCAAAATTGATAAGATACAAAGCAATCAAAAAATTATAAATTTTTCATTATATTGTTACGCTTTTGCAGTACTTTTATCTTCATGGGTGTTAAATTCAAACTATCCATATAGACTAATTTGCGTACTTGCAATGATTCCATATTTAGTTGATAAGATTGAACACAACAAAGAATTAGTTTTGACTTTATTTTCTAGTGTTATAACTTTTTTCGTTACTATTCCAGTTACGTTATCGCCAGTAAGAAATCTTACACTTACTTTTTTTATTGCTTTAAATATCGGAATTTTAATTAAGATCTATTCATCGAATATAATATTATCCAAGTCTCAAAAATCTAATTTAAATTCATGCAGAAATTCCAAAAATCTGCTTCTTGAAAAGTATTTCTAATTTTTATTGCACCATTCACTCCAATTTTTTTTGATTCTTCAGGATATTTTGAAATAAACTCCATAACTTCATAAAAATCGTCTGGATTAGTAAATGGAATATAATGTTCGTATGGAGTTAAAATTCCTTCAAATGTTTTGAAATTGTTACCTTCCTGGTGAATCAAAGTACAGCCACTAAGTAGTGACTGCAAAGCTCTGGCAGTTATTAACCAGTGATCTTGACCTTTTTGGGTTAGGCTCAAAGAGTATTGGGAAGTATTTAACTCATTCACGTATTCATTTTGTTTTAATGCGTTCCCTTGATTCCAATGGTACCAAGAGTAAATCTTGATTTGAATATTGAATTTTTTAGATAAATTGATAGCAGATCTAAGCCAGTATCTTCGGTCAGAATCTCTCACCTGACCTGAAAATATTAGGACATTCTTTTTTGCCATTGGCTTAAATACACCGGTATCAAAAGCTACAAATGGGAAATAGAAAAATTTATTTTTAACATCCGGCGGATAACTGTCTGATGCAATTTTATCAATATGAATAAGCCCGTCGATATATCTCGCAGATTCAGTAATTTTCTCTTTATCTTTATTCCTCCAAATGTCCCCGAGGAGCCCTATTACTCTAAAATTTTCTCTATTTGCTAAGCTCCTGAAAAATTCTTGGTTTATACTTTTATACTGTATGAATGTTTCAGTTGCTGCTAATGGATCTAGGAACAATAGATTTTTTTCAGATTTTTTTCGAAAAAAATTTTTCAAATATTCGCTTAAACTAATTTTATAATCATTATCTAGCAGATCTAACCAAGCAACTTTTATACTTGATTTTTGCAAGTGGTGATATAAATCCCACCATACAGCGTTTGGATAATTGCCATAAAATTTGGGCGCTAGGAGCAATATTTTATCCGGATATACAATTTGAGGTTTTAACTCTATATTTTTTGGCTTAACAGTATTTACAGATAGAAATCTAGGATATACCGTATTTCTCGAAACATTAAAATAAAATTTATTACCCATTAACATCTCAATCTTATTAAAAATTTGGTTATTGTGCATAAAAATTTCTAAAAACTTTAAATTGCTTTTTTGTTTATTAATTTGATCACTTAAAATTTTTCCAATATATACTTCGAAATGCAACTTAGACTTGACAATGGCCTGTATAAGTTTAAACATAAATTTCTTGCCTAAAAACAGGATACATTAAATCAAGAATCCCATACATTAATTTTAAATGGCAAAATAGAAAATAATTTGTACTGAAAAAAAAGTATTTTGATTGAGTCTTTTCAACAAATTTAACTTGATATATAGCCTGCTTAGATTTTTCTGTAGCTTTAGACTCATTTGTCCTTAAACTTTTTACCATATCAATAAAGTACCAGTTATGTTGTACAATGTAGGGATGACTCATGTTGCATCGTGTAGACTATGTGCTACTCCAAAACTCACTAGTGTTTTAGATCTTGGCATGAGCCCAATTTCTGGACATTTCCCAAAATTAAATGAAGAGACACTCTCGCTCCCGCTGAATTTAGCAAGATGTAGCTCGTGTGGTTTAGTTCAGCTTAACAATATTTTGCCAATTTCTGAGCTGTATTCTGAAACTTATGGATATGAGTCACATTTAAACAGCAGTATGCAAAAACATTTATTTAATAAGGCGCGCGCATTACAAGACATATTCTACAGTAGAAGTCAAAATAAGAAAGGTGTCTTTCTTGATATAGCTTCGAACGATGGAACTCTATTGTCTGGATATCTTCAGAACACTTCAAAAGAGACACTTGTTGGTATTGACCCGTTAATACCTAATTTTAATAATTGCTATCCTGAAGGAACAATTAAGATTCAAAATTATTTTTCAGCTGGTGTATATAAAAAAGTTATAAATTTAAAGGCAGATATTGTCACCTCAGTAAGTGTTTTTTATGACTTAGACAATCCACTTGGTTTTGCAAGAGATATTCTAGAAATATTAAGTGAAGATGGCATCTGGCATTTAGAACAAAGCTACTGTATAAGCATGGTAGAGAAAACTAGTTTCGACACAATTTGTCATGAACATCTACTATATTTAAGGGCTCATGATTTTCTATATATTTTTGACGAAGTGGGATTTACGGTTATTTCAGCAGAATTAAATGAAATAAACGGAGGAAGTATTGCTATCACCGTAGAGAAAGCGAAAGGTGGTCAGCACTGTAAAAATTTTATTGATTTAATTGAATATGAAGTTAACGAAGGTTACTGTGAACTGAATGTGTACATTGAATTTGCAAAAAAAGTAAAGCACTATCGCAATAAAATGCAACGAATTATTCAACAATATCGATCAGATGGATATAAAATTGTTGGGTTGGGCGCATCCACCAAAGGTAATATTATTTTGAATTATTGCGGTCTAAATAATTCAATTGTAAATGTTATAGGAGAAGTTAATTCTAAAAAATTTGGCCGAATGACTCCAGGAACTAAAATTCCAATTGTTGATGAGAAGATCATTTTGAATAGTAAAGAAAAAATGTTGGCACTGATTTTACCCTGGCATTTTCGTGAAACTTTTTTAAATAGTACTATTATGTTCCGTAAAAATGGAAATTTAATTCTATTTCCGATACCAGATATAGAGATAATTTGATTATAAAAAAAATAAAAATATATCTCTTAATTGTAAAATACCTTATTAGTAAAACGAATTCTTACTCTTCGAATCTTTTACTTCGGCGTATTATTGTCGAAATTTACGAATATGGTAATAAGGACACCCTGAAATATTGTTTAGTTGTTTTTTTAAAAAGAATTGCTAATTATTTTGCGAGAAAAATAAAAATCTCTTTGCAAATTAAATCAACCAATATAAATATTCTCAAAGTAAAGCAAAAAAATACAGTTTATGAGGAGCACTATTCTTTAAGCGGCCAAGATTTATTTGTGAGTTATTTAATTGATAATAATTCCTTAAAAAATCACTATGTCGAAGTAGGTGCCGGATGGCCAATCAAGATCAATAACACTTATTTGCTAGAGCATACACATAAATGGCATGGATTAAGTATTGATTTCGATCAAAAAATGGTTGAAGATTTTAATAAAGTAAGAAAAAATGAATGTCTATTTATGGATGCAACCAAAATAGATTATACAGAATTGTTTATTTCTAGTTTAATACCTAATGAAATTGATTATTTATCTTTGGACATAGATCCGGCATATCAAACACTATTAGTATTGGCTTTGATGCCTTTTGAAACTTATAAATTTAAAATTATAACTTTTGAACATGATTCATACAGAAACGGAAGTTTGATTAAGGTAGTGGCGAGGTTACTTTTGAGAAAATATGGCTATTTGTGTGTTTATAAAAATGTAAATGCTATAGGATTTGGTAATTATGAAGATTGGTGGATCCACCCTGAATATATATCGGAAATAAGTGCAAGAGATGCTGTACGTAGAGTTAAAAATCTGATTAATTAGTCAAGCTTATAAAGTAAATATTTCCACATCAATTTTGGTGAATAATACTTAGACATAAAGTCGCCACCACTCTTACCAATCGTAAGGTACTTATCTTCTTGTTGTGCTATATTACTTAATAACAATTCAATATCATCTAAAGATTTAAAAGGTAAATAATGCGTGTTGGGAACAAACATCATCGAAAGAGGCGAACTCCCATCTAATTCTTGTTGCAGTAAAGTGCAATTTAGATGAATAGATTCTAAGGTTCTAAAAGTAATCAGTGTTGATTTTTTTGATTTTTGTGCTAAACCAATTACATATTGCGATCTATTAAGATTATCGTAATAAATTTCTTCAAACTTTGATTCGCCTGAATGAGAGTGGTCGATTTTATTTATATACATTCGCAATTTCAATTTTGTTGAAATCTTTTTTATATGCTTAAGAGCATATCTTCTGTCACTCGGTCGCAAGTTACCAGAAAAGATTATGACATTATCCTTATTTGGTTTTGGTATTGTTTGATTTACCCATCCCGCAAAAGGCCAAAATATCATTTTATCCGGACTTAAGCTATATTTATCAACTGAATCTTGGTCCATATGAATAAAGTTATCAACCAAACTTTCCCATTTATGAATAAAACGTATGTCAAAATCTCTCCAAATATCAAAGCAAATCCCAACTATTTTTGTTTTGGTAAATCTTTTCAAGGAAATAAAATCTTGTTCATTAATTAATCCATATTTTTCGTAAATAGTATGTATTTCAAAAAAAATTAAATCGGGCTCAGTATTAATTATTTCTTCTATCGATAAAATGCTATTAAATGTTCTATTTGATAAAACCAATTCACCAAATCTTGTTATTACAATGTAGTTAACGTTATAGACATGATCAAGAGATTTCGCTAATTTTAAAATGGTGAGTTTAGTTAAAGTCTCATCTGAATTTGGAACAATAAATATAATGGTAGTAAGTTCATCATTTTCTGGTAGTTTTTCAACTAAACTAATTTCCTGCGCAAAAATTGGTAAATCTTGTTTTTGCATAGATGGAGAATTAATTTGTATATTATTTTCCTTCTGTATTTTAAAATCAGACTTTGGCAGAAATAAGTCAATAAGAAACAGAACAGTGCGGAAATTCCTTTCAAGGCCAATATTATATATTTTGAGCAGATACAATTCAAGAAAACGCTTTAGTCTATACATATTGTCTATTGTAATCCATTTAAACTGTGATTAAAATTTAAAATGGGATCCCTGATGCTTGTCACTAATAGTTCTTTAGGCTATTATTTAATGGTGCAACAATTTTCAGGTAGAGATCTCCAAAATTTTGAGAAAAAGATTGCAAGTTTATTTAATAAAGGAAAAATTCCATTTCCAATTCATTTATCTTCCGGTAATGAAGATTCACTGATTAAGATTTGTGGCAAAATTAAAAAGTCTGATTGGGTGTTTTCCACATGGCGGAGTCACTATCATTGCTTGCTCAAAGGCGTTCCAGAGGTTGAATTAGAGAATGCTATTCTCAGTGGGCATTCCATATCACTGAATTTTCCAGATTATCAATTTTATTCCTCTGCAATTGTAGGTGGGCAAATATCTCAGGCAGTAGGTGTTGCCATGGCAATTAAGATTCAAAATCAAGATAGCAAGGTTTGGTGTTTTATGGGAGACATGGCTTCTGAAACTGGGATTGCGCAGACAGCTTTTGCTTACTCTGAAAACTTTGATTTGCCTATTACCTTCGTGATTGAGGATAATAATCAATCAGTCCTAACCGATACGAGACAAACTTGGGGCACTGATGTTTTGAGATATGAAAAGTATCCTAATTCTAAAGTTATTAGTTACAAATACTTAAATTCCTATCCCCATGCAGGTGCTGGAGTCAGGGTTGAGTTCTAAATGACAAGCTATAAAGAGGAACTCACAAAAAGTATGAATTATCTCGCTTCTAAAAATAACTCAGTTTTTATTGGCCAAGCGGTTTCGTATGAGGGAACTGGAATGTCTAAAACCTTTAGTGATATTCACAGAAGTAAACTTATTGAATTGCCAGTTGAGGAAGAATTTCAGCTGGGTTTGGCAATTGGGATGTCATTGAATAATTTAATTCCTATTTGTGTATATCCAAGATGGAACTTCTTGCTGCTTGCAGTAAATCAACTTGTTAATCATTTGGATAAAGTACAGGAATTGAATGGTTCAAATTCTAAAAGTAAAGTAATCATAAGGACCGCAGTTGGATCGGAGTCACCCATGTATCCTGGTCCGCAACACACTGGCGATTTTACTGAAGCTTTCAAACTTATGTTTAAAAATATATCTGTTCACAAACTTGAAAACAAAAATGATGTTTTTGAAACTTACAAAAATGCTTTTGAGCGGGATGACGGTGTATCAAGCCTCATAATTGAATTAAGCGATAGGTATAGTACTTAATAATGTTCAAAATTTTCTCACCTCGGAAGCATAAATGAAGAATTTGGTTCATTTATACAAAAAACTCTAAAATTGATTGCAAAAAATGATAGAAAAAATTATGATATAAAATAAAAATAGTTTCCTTATTTATCGTTCAAAAATCATAATTCATTTAACAGTTCACAAAGTTCAAAAATCCGACCAACTTCCAAATTTGGGTAGTTGCCGACATACCAAGAATATGAGTGAACATGCTCAATTACTGGAAACTTGTCTAAGTCAATATTGTTGAAAAGCTTTTTCAGATAAGGTTGACGAAGTTGGTTGCCTCCGCCAGATAATCCTCGTCTAAACTCAATCCCATTATTGCGTAATGTCAATTCTATTTCATCCCTTAACTTTAGATTTTTTTCCCGCATGATTATTGGCAGTGCATAGGAACTTGAGCCTTTGGTATCAAATTCACTATAAAATTTTTCTTCATTAATAGTATTAACATACTCTAAGAAATTTTTTGTCCGAGCCTCAATATTGTGATCTAATCGTTTTAATTGACTACTACCTAACAGTCCATTTATTTCCGTTGGACGCATGTTATGAGCCGCATATGCAAATATGAACTCTGGATTCAAGTCAGGAAATTGACTTCTGTATTTTTCCTTTATTGAGTTTAAATTTGATTCTCTGACTAGACCATGAGATCTCATCATTCTGGCATATTGATATATTTCCTCGCTATTTGTACATATCATTCCACCTTCAATAGTGGTCATGTGATGAGCATAGTAAAATGAAAAATTAGAGACTAAGCCGAAAGTACCAACCTTATTATTATTATATGTGGCACCATGCGATTCACATACGTCCTCGATAAGATCAATTTGATAATGATTAGCAAGTGCTAATAAGTCCTCAGTAATACCATTTAGTCCTAAAACATGGGTTAAAAATATCGCCTTTGTTCTTTTAGTAATCACCTTCTCGATTGACTTTACATCAAGAGCTAAGTTCCTCAATGCGATGTCTGCAAAGACAGGTGTGTGGCCAGCATGAATTAGTGAAGCTATATCGGATACCCAGGTTAATGGTGGAACTATAATTTCAGAATTTCCATATTTTTCTTTTATTATTAACATAGTTATATCATTTGCAGATGCACCAGAATTTACCATCACTGAAAATTTTGAATCCAACCATTTATTCCATTCGCTTTCAAATTTTTCTACCATTGGTCCATGTGTTAGTTTTGGATCTGGGAGTTTTAAGTGACGAATCACTTCATCTAGATCAACTTTCTCAATGTTATTAACCATCAAGGGCCATTTGTATTTTATTTTAAAACCCCCTTCCATGGCTGTGAAGCAATTATTGATGCACCAGAGAATTCTATTTTAAAAGGAACTTCTTTTCCTAATTTAAATTCACTTTTGAATCTTTGCTTATCACCTTTTTTTAGCCAAAATAGACAAAACCCTCCACCACCAGCCCCAAGAATCTTGCCACCAAGAGCGCCGTTCTTGATCCCCTGACCAATAAAACTAAGAATTGAAGGAGTCTCAGCAAATGGGTTAGCTTCAAATTTTAATTTAGTTGCTTCTTGAAGTAAGTCACCCAAAACATCTAGATTAGAATTTTTTGCTATCAAATTCTCAGCAACATCTACCAATTCCATAGTTTTTTTCAACACCTTCTCACTTTTCGATAAATTTTCCAATAATCCTCTCGAAATGTCCGAACTCATTCTATCGATCCCAGTATATGTTAAAAAACACCTTTCTTCGATTTCCATGATTCTGCTTGCAGATAAATTTAATGGTTGCACTTCCCAAGAGTCCTTATTTGTAAAAATAATTTTATTAATTCCACCAAAAGTACATGCGACCTGATCTTGAGAACCAACATTTTCTCCAATAACTTTTTGCTCAAGTTCAATTGCCATGCTAGCCAAATCTTTTTTATTTAAAACTATATTATTTAATTTGCTTAAACCGTTTATAATTGAGACAGCAAATGCTGAACTTGATCCAACCCCACTTCTCGCTGGTAAGTCTCCATGGTATTGTATTTCTAAATTTTTAAGCATTCCATATCTCTTAATTGATTCTCTAATTGCAGGATGCTCTATTTGGTCTACACTAATTGCAGTTTCAATCTTTGAATATACCGCTCTGTATTTGTAATCAAAAAATGGTGGTAACTCTCTAATACTTAAGTGGCAATATTTATCAATCGAAAATGAAATTACTGCGCCACCGTTTGAATTAAACCAATCGGGCATATCGGTCCCACCTCCAAATAGCGAAATTCTAAATGGAGCTCTAGTTAAAATCATGAAAGCGGATTATACGTTAGAGAATTGTTTATTTTGAAAAATGGAGAGGCCTTTGATTAACTCTGCTATTCCTGAATCAAGGTTGACTGTGTGCTTGAAACCAGCATCTTCGATTTTTTTATTAGAAACTAAATAATTTCTTTTATCCGGATCATTTCCAATATTAGAATTAAAGTAAACAAAGTCAGGTAAATATTTTTTTATTTTTTCACATAACTCATTTTTAGAGATATTCGCATCGGATAGTCCTACATTGAATATTTGTCCCTTAAATTTTTCTGGATAGTCAATTGCAAGATTAAACGCCTGAACGACATCCACCAAGTGAATATAGTTGCGCTTGAAATTACCTTCAAATAAAACTATAAATTTATCTTTGAGTGCCCTATGAACGAAATTATTTACAAGCAAATCTAATCTCATTCGTGGCGAAACACCAAAAACCGTCGCCAGCCTGAAGCTAGTTGCATTGTGATTTTCCATGACTATTTTTTCTATTTCTACCTTGTCTTTAGCATATAAGGAGAGTGGTTTAAGTTCGCTTTGCTCGTCGCAATAACTTAATCCATCTCCACTTCCGTATGCGCTATTAGTTGTCGGCATAATAACTCGTTGATTCGCTGATAACGTCCTCAACATTTCAATTATTGCATCTTTGTTAGTGCTTGTTGCTAACAAAGGATCCTTAGCACAAGCTGGAGCACCAACTATGGCAGCAAGCGGAATTATGATGTCTGCTTGCGTATAATACTTTTTTATATCCGAAACATTTCTAATATCTTTAAATACAAATTCTAGATTTTTATTTCCAATAATATGGGCTAGACTCGTTTGGTTATAAATTAGGTTATCAATAACGGTTACTTTATGGCCAGAATTTAGAAGATCTGAAACGAGCACACTCCCGATATAACCCGCCCCACCTGTAACTACGATTTTCATAAATCTCCTCAAATGATGTCTAATTAATCAATACATTATTATACATCAAAATGAGCATTTGTTGTCTTGATCAGAATTAACTCGAACTTGACAATATTATTTCACATGCCTCGTTTAGATTTTTACACTTGTAATCAGCATAAATTGAGTGTTCTTTACTTTCAATAATTTGAATGGTTTTACAGCCACCCTTTTTCCCAAATTCCATATCGCTTTCAGTATCTCCAACCATAAAACTAGTAGCAGTGTCTAGCCCATATTTATCAATCGCATAATCCATGAATTTTTGCTTTGGTTTTCTACAATTACATTTTTCTTCGGGAGTATGCGGGCACACGAGAATGAACTCTATTTCAATTAAATTAAATCTTAACTGTTCTTTAATAAAATTATTTATGAGATTAACCTGCTCTAATGTACCAAGCTTTCTGTTAATTAAAGATTGATTAGTGATAATTGCTAAACGATAATTGTTTAAAGTTAGATTTTTTAATGACTCAAAAATCCCATCTGTAAATACAACTTGTTCAATTTTATTCAAATATTTAACATGCTTAATCAACGTTCCGTCTCTATCAAAAATAACAAATTTAGGCACCACATAATCCTTTATTTAACTAATCATTGATTTACTTGATCGGAATTGTATAAACCAATCCAGGTTATTTATTAATGATGGCATTGAATCATTTACCCAACCCCACCAACCCCACCAACCCCACCAACCCCACCAACCCCACC
>Ga0214923_10001118_pt1 | contig 38904 bp, 59 predicted proteins | sample LL1510_MetaG_FD_177993 | JGI IMG/M metagenome (GOLD analysis project Ga0214923, IMG submission 177993) | Freshwater microbial communities from Lake Lanier, Atlanta, Georgia, United States - LL-1510 | ecosystem: Environmental > Aquatic > Freshwater > Lake | place: USA: Georgia | collected...
GCGCGCGCGCATACAGGGGATCTTTCCCGAGCCCCCGCCTCCGGCCCCCGCGGCCGCCTCGGTGGGGGTGGGGGTGGGGGGTGGGTCAAGCATTCCCAAATCAACTAGGATTTAGGGAGCCTGTAGGACGCGTTCCACAGAGAGGGAAACTTCTTGCCATCCTTCCCCCGCAAATTATTTTCCAACCTCGGTTATGGCTAAAAAAAGGAACATCAAAAAATCGGCACGGCAGGCAAAAGCCATTCTGCCGAAACGTTTGCCCAAAACGCGCCTCAAGCCATTCGATCCCTCCTCCCCCAACCCCTACTTCCGCCGATATCCATCCGAGTTGCTGGCGCGCGCCAAGAGCCGCCAACGTTCGGAGTTTCTCGCCTCCCGCCTGAAGCTGATCTCGAAAATTCGCCCGAAGAAGGGCGACAAGGGCAAGGTGGTGTTTGTCGCCGTCCGTCGCGTCAGAAAGCGCGGGAAGTACGTGCTTCAGGTTTATCGCCCCGACGAGAAGCAACTGCGAAGCGTGCCCGTCTACGCCCTCACCCCGCTGAAGGGCAGGTTTGCCGTGCTGAACGATCCCGATCCCCGCACGCTGGCAAAAGGCATCCGCTCGATGCCTCAGGCCCAGAGGCTCGACGTTTTCGACGTCCGGCGCATGCAGAAGCAACCTGTGGTCTACAAGCGCTATCTTGAAAGGCTGAATGCCATCTTCCGGCAAAAGGTCATCACCGGAAAGATCAAGTTGCCCAAGGGAACCACCAACCTTCGTGACTCCAAAGGGAAGATCATTCCATACCAATATTCCGTCAAAATCCCCAACTGCGATCTGGATGTGTTCTACCGCTCCGCGATCTCGATCTGGAAACAGCTGGTGGAGTCCCAGTTCCGGAAGCAGACCGTCTGGCAACTCATGGGCACGGCGATCTACCGCGACGGGAAAAAACTGAAGATGGTGGAGTTCTCCCCCAAGCTACTTTCCTCCGCACGTTTCTACGACATCGCGGGGTCGGGCAAGCTGGTCAAGGCGATCGGCAAAACGAAGGCTTCGCGGGTGGTGTACACGGACAAATACCTGACCGATCTTTATTCGAGGTTCATTCACGCTGGAATGGCGGGCGCTCTGGGCGACGTGGGGGTCTTCACCAAATCCTCCATCCGACGGATCGCATCCCTCCCGCAAAACCGAGGCAAGGCACAAAGGAACTGGACTACCCGATCCGTTCGGGGGAAGAAGATGGACTGGCCCGCATGGAACAAGCGGCCTGTCTGCATCGAGGAGATTATTTTCCAGTTCATGCCGCGATTCTGATGGAGCCCTTCATTGTCGGTGACACCGAGGACAATTCCGCGGAACTTCTGGCAGACGGGAAAAGCGGATTCCTCAAACAGGTCACCCAGTGTGCGGCCATCACCTCCGACGGCGAGGAGTACCACAACCGCGGGAACATCGACCAGTATGTGGAGTGGCTCATGACGCGCCCCCACCGCCGGATTTATTTTCACAATCTCCAGTACGATCTCGGCAACATTTTCGGCGACGTGCTCCATGAGTTTGCGTTGACCATGGTGGGCGGCCGCCTCATCAAGGCCCAGTGGAGGGGGAAAACGTTCGTGGATTCCTTCAATCTTTTTCCCGTTTCCGTCAAAAGCCTCGGCGAGTCGATCGGCCTGAGAAAACTCAGCTTTGACGCGACCAGCAAGGAGTACGCGATGCGGGACTGCCAGATCATCGTCAAGGCGCTCAAGCATCTCGGGAAGACCCTTGACGAGTTCAAGATCCGCCAGACCCCCAACACCTTGGGCGGTTTGTGCGTGCGCGTCTGGCGTGCCATGCGCGGGGACAACTGGTCGTGCTTTTCCGACATGGCACACCAGTCGATCTTTGGCGGAAGGGTCGAGCTCTTTTCCAAGGGCGGCACGGGGTGCGTGGTCTGGACGGATGTGAATTCCCTCTACCCTTGGGCCATGACCCAGAAGTTTCCCGAGGAGTGCATGGAGACCGACGACATCAAGGAGTACGGTCTGACTGATGCCACCGTGAAGGTTCCATTGCAACCCTACGCGCCCCTTCCCTACAGGACGTCCGAGGAGGACGGGTTTGAGGGGATCAGCGAGGGCTCGATCATCTACCCGTGCGGGAAGTTCCGGAGCGTCTGGACGAATCACGAGCTACGCAACGCGGTCGAGCACCACGGCGTCAGGATCCTGAAACTTCATTCCAGCTTCGGCACCGACAAGGGGGATTATTATTACAAGGATTTTGTGAATGAGTTTTACAAGCGCCGCCTGAATGCCAAATCTTCCGCCTATAAGCTCATCTATAAGTTGTTGATGAACAATCTTTACGGTCAGCTTGGCATGAGCGGCCGCGTCATCAAAACCACCCGCCTTACCCAAGCTGACATCAATGCCATCAAAAACGGCAAATTAAGGGTGCACATGTTCGGGGAGAACGTGCTGAAGGAGTTCATGATTCCCCTGCCCGCCCACTGCAACTATCTCCACGCCTCCTATGTCACCTCATACGGTCGGATGCGTCTTCTTGAATACATGAGAAAAGTTCCTCCGGAAAACATGGTGTATTGCGACACCGACTCTCTTTTCTTTTTCTCCAAGAACTGGAAGACGCCCTTCCCGATCGGTGACAAGCTGGGCATGATGAAACTGGAGGATCAGGGTTCCAAAATAACCACTTACGCACCAAAGGTTTACAGCATTGATGACGTCGTGAAGGCCAAGGGCGTTCCGCGTAGGTTGGCAAAACAGTTCGTCGAAGAAGGATATGCCGAGTATGACGCTCCGTTCAAATTGCGCGAAGCTGTCACTTTTTACGAACGAGGTAACACAAAGAAACTTTCTGTCTGGCGGCGCGTACGAAAAGAAATGCGGACAAAGTACGCAAAGAAAAAACTTGTTGACGGATCGCGGTGGGAGCCGATGATCCTCAACCGAGGCTAGTGCAAAGAAGAGATCATGTGAATCTCGCGATGTGCTGGGCTCAAACCTCAAAATAAAAAAGGAGTTAGTATATGGCTAAAGGCAAAAACGGACACGCAATCACTGGATGGAAAAGCGCGAGCGATCTCGCGGAGATGGGATTCAAGAGCCTCGGCGGCTCGGACATCCTCCGGCTCCGCGAGATGCCCGAGGGCGCGGTGGTCGACTGCACCCTCGTCTCGCTCACACCCTCGAAGAACAAGAACATCCGCCAGCCCCTCATCGAGGCGACGCTGACGGAGGACGGCCGCCGCGTCTCCATCCCCGCGCAGGCCAGCATCGCGAACCAGCTGATCGGTGAGGACGGCAAACTCAAGTTTGTCGGCCAGCGGGTGCTGATCAAGAAGGCGGGCACCAAGACGTCCTCCAAGTGGAAGGATGATCAGGGCAAGAACCGCCAGTTCAGCGTCTACGAGATCGCGGTCGCCCAGAAATAGTGATCATGGCCGTCACGCTATCCGACAAGTCCCAACTCGACTTCAAGATCGACCTCCAGTCCAAGCAGGTGGTGGTGATCCAGACGGGCGAGGTGGGAGTCGAAACGGGACGGATCGTCCTACCCATGGAAGACATAAAGTCTTGGGGATCAAAGCTGAAGAACCTTTCTTCGCTTTTACCCCTTGACATGTTCAAGAAGGGATAGGTAGATTCGCGCTAGAGGGGTTCGGTTCCTTATCCCCTTCTAGCCTCGGAGCCCCCCAGCAGGCGCAAGCCTCTGGGGGGTTTCCTTTTGTTGTAAGAATTATCTCTGTAGAACCCGCAAAAGTTTGATTCCCCGTGCCCCATTTGTCATAACTTTTCCCCACTTGCCGCGTTCCACGGAGAGCCCGTCCGGACAGCAAATGTCCGAGCCTACCCACCGGACACCGGGCCTGCCGCGTTCTACAGAGAGAAATGGGTACCACAAATACCCCCTGATTTGCGGTACCCTTTTACTCTGTAGAACCCGACTTCTAATAAAAATATTAGAAATCCTGCATTTTCCGGTTGCATTCACGGTATTTTTACGGCAGTTTCGCGGTCATGGCCTCGGTAAAATCACGGTCGAAATTGGCAAAACGGTACGAACCCACCACCCCAGAGAACCAGAAATTCCCCAAACCGCCCCGCTATTACATGGGTGTTTTGATGACGGAAGATGACCGGATTGTCTTTGATGACGCCATTTTCGTTCATCTGGACAACGAAGCCGTCAAAATCCTCAACCGCGACCCGTATCACCCGTTTGACGGGCTGGTGAATGTCGACAACGGCCCTTGGCAGGACTTGCGCGACGGCGAGGAGGTGGAAATCACCGAGATCCAGTACGCGATCGGTCTGGTGTACGAGAACGGCAAATATCTCTGGCGGCTCTTCAATCACGAGTGCGAAGAGCCCGCGCTTCTGTATCTGGATGAGGATGACAACAGCCTGATCCTTGAGGCGAAGATGGAACTGGACGACGCGTCCAAGGTGATGGATTTCAAGGCCGCCGGAATCGACGGAATCCGGTGCTCGTATCCCGTGACCCAGTTCATCAACTGATGACCGTGCACACGACGTTGCTCAAGATGGACGGGTACGACGATTGCGTGCTCGGCATCTGCGAGCGTTACGGCATGCAACCCGTGATCGCCTATGACCGGAACAAGGTTCTGAAGAAACTCATGAAGGACGGCATGTCCAAGGACGAGGCGGTTGAATTCTTTCTCTTCAACCAGATCGGCGCGTGGATGGGGGAAGGCACGCCCGTGTTCGTCACACCCTTCACCCTCAAACAAATCAACCAACAGGAGCAAGAAAACCATGGCCAAGGAGATTGAACTCGAGGAAGCGGAGGAAACCCCCAAGCGCGGGCGTTCCAAAAAACAGCAGACCGAGGATGTTATTTTTGGTGACAACATCGACCTCGACGAGGAAAAGAGACTCCGTGAAGAAGCCGAGATCGCCCGCATCCTCGACCGCGAGGACGCCACCGAGTCCACCATCATCGTCGCGCGCAGGCCCAACCGCACCCAGCGGTACGCGCATCTTGCCGAGCTCGGGATCAAGGACTACAACCGCGAGGAGATCGCTCGCCAATATGGTGGCGGTGAATATCGTTGCCGCATCCGCCGCGCGGACGGCCAGTTCGGGGCCACGTGGTACTTCTCGGTGGATGCATCGCGGAAGCCTGAGGTTGATCCTGAAACGGTGGGCGGAACTCCGAGCGGCGTTGACGCGGTGAGGCTGGTGGAGACCGTGGCCGCCAAACTGGCGGACAAACAGCCCGCGGGGCCGGACATGAACTCCATGTTCCAGCTGATGACCAACCGATCCGATGACATGTTCAAGATGATGATGGCCATGCAACAGGAGAACACGAAACTGCTGGCGGCCATCCTGCAAAACCGTCCCGCGGAAAACACCTCGGGCATCAGCCAGATGGCCAACACCCTTCTTCAGCATTCGCTCCAGCAATCCGGAAGCAAGCTGGATGACGTCCTGTCCACCATGACCAAGCTCAAGCGGCTGACGGAATCCGACGGGCCAGCCGACGAGCCCGAGCAAAAAGGCTCGTTTGTGCAGGACATCATGTTCGCCATTCCTCAGGTGCTCAAGTCATTGCAGGGCGGCGGACAGCCCCAGCCCCTTCCCCAGCCACCGGAAATGGCCGGACAGCCCCCCGTACCCGCTCCGGCGCCCGTGTCCCCCGTTCCCAAACCCTCGGGTGAAATGCTTCCCCTCCCGAAGGGGATCGAGCCCCGAGCGTTCGCCATGGTGGTTGCCAATCTGGTGGCGTTTGCCAAGGCGGACTCCGACCCAGCCGACGTGCATAATTCCTACGAACCCATGCTGACGGATGAAATGTACGACGGGATCGCGGATTTCCTTGAAAAGGAGCCCAAGTGGTTTGAAAGCATCATGGCGGTGACTCCGGAAGCCTCGGCCCACAGGCAGTGGTTTGACGAGCTTCGTGACGTGATCCTGAACGGTGCGGACGATGAGGAGGTTCCGGCCCCCGTGGAAACGCGGCCCGAGGATGACGAGGCGGCCCGCAAGGTGATCGAGGAGGTCACCCAAGGCGCCAATCTCCCCAAGCCCAAGGTCAAGAAAACCAAGAATTGACGCACGGCGGTTTACCCAGCACAGATTGGGTATGCCGTCGACCCTGTTCATGCGTCCCATGGGCGCGATTGATGAGCCCGTATACTATGCGGGCGGGAACCCGTTCTTTGACGAGTTCACGGGCACATACCGGAGCGACACCTATCAGATAGACACCAGCGCTCCCCCGAGCGGCCCGATCACTCCCCCCTCCAATTACAAGGACTACCTTGTGTATGCGGGTGGAAACCCGTTCTTTGACGAGTCAACGGGCAAGACAAACGCTCCCAACGTGTTTGTTGAATTTCAGGAGCGTGCAAAGGGGGCCGCCATGTCCACCTCCATTCGGGGCATGCCCGCGATCAGCATCAGCCCCACCATGATTCAGGATCAAAGGATGGAGGCCCTTATCCATGCAATTGGCGGTGTTCCGGTGATACGCGGGGGCCAATACTCCTCCGAGTCTCAAGAACGGCTGAATGGTGCACAACTGCAAGCGCTGGTGGAGATGCAGGAATACGCCAATCTTGGGATGACTTACGAGGAGGCGCTGAGTCAGGTGTGGACGGATCACGGCAGTCCTCCCCTAACCCCCCGAACGATTCCGGTAAGCCAGCTTCCGCCAGAGAGCCACGGTGCCGAGGGAGTTTACGTTCCAAAGTGTCCGCCCGTTTGCTATCCGAAAGACGGCGATTACTGCCCCTGCCCCCCGTAACATGTTATTTGAAATTTTTGACCGCCTCTTTGACCGATCCCCTCTCCGCATGGGCGAGCAGAACGGGGTCGTCCGCTACCGGATCGGGTACGGGGCAACCGACGCCGAGCAGATTCTGGCCGTGCTTTCCGGACTCATCGCCGAGTACGGTGTCGACCCAGAGGTGAGGGTCTTCACCACCAGCCTTTTCACGGGTTGCGGCAATGACGACCGCTCCTGCCAGTTCAACCGGATCACGTCATGGATGGAGGACAACGTGCGTTACGTTCGCGACCCATTGCATGTCGAGTATGTCCGGTCTCCGTCCGCCATGTTGCGCGAATACAAGGAGTACGGCATGGCCAACGGGGACTGCGATGATCAGGTCTTGCTGGCTGGCTCGATGCTTCACTCGGTCGGGTTTCAGGTTCGTCCCGTGGGCCGCAAGCTGTTTGCTCCCGACTACTTCGATCATGTGGCCATGCAGGTGCTGGGGGATGACGGCAGGGTTGTGAATTACGACCCGTGCGATCCACGTGATCATTTCAAGACTCCGGAGGGCGAGGTGCTTCATGGTGCTTACGCTGGCATGAATGGCTGACCCGATTATTTCCTACACCTACGGCTCGACGTTCACCCTTCCGGATTTCAGCAAATTCACGTTCACGGTTCCAAGCATCACCATCCCGACCGTCCCGTCGGTCAGCCTGACCGTGCCCAATCTCACGCTTCCCACCTACCAGATTCCCAACCTTTCCACCTACGATTTCACCATCCCGTCGATACCGGACATTTACTTTCGGTACGACCCCACCTTTGCCGACATCCAAGAGCAGGCGTTCTCCCTCCGGCTGGATCTCGAAAACATCCTGTACAACTACCAGTATGCCATCGAGGACGCCGTGGCGGCGAAGTCGCAGGCGGTCAAGTCGCTGGATACCCTGAAAAATTTCCAGACCCAGTTACAGACCAAGGCAGGTGAGCTTGCCACAACCCAATCCCAGCTGAACTCGCTGAAGGCCCAGCTGGACGCGTCCAATTCGGCCTATCAGACCTCGGTGACAAATCTCAGTGCGGATGCCCAGCGCTTTTCCACCTTCAAGGCCGCGCTGGACTCCGCCATCACCCAGTACAACACCGACAAGGCGTCTTATGACATTTCTCGGTCGACCCTTACCGACCTTCAATCGAGCCTGATGGTTTCGCAGTCGCAGTATGACACGGCCAAGAGACTGTATGATGAGGCGTCCGCATCCCTCTCCGGATACCAGCGGCAACTCGACATTTCCAAGGCGCAATACGCGCTGGACAAGCAGGCGTATGACACCAAGGCCGCCAGTCTGGCCAGCGACGAATCCGCGCTTGCCGCCCGCCGGACGGCGCTTCAGGCGCAACAGGTGCAGGTGAGCGCACTTCAGGCGCAGGTCACCTCGCAGGAAACCACCACCCTTGAGGAGCAGGCACGTCTTGACGCGTTGCGGTCGGAACTTTCGCTTTTGCAGGCGCAGTATGATGCCGATTACGCCGCCTATCAGGAGCAGGTCTCCCAGCTTCAGAAGGATGCGGCATCCCTTGAAACCGACCGGATCACCATCGCGGAGGCGCAAAAAGAGATCGACGCCCAGAAGGAGACCCAGCGTCAGGAACAAGCCACCATCGAACTGACCTCGGTTCAGATTCAGGAGCAGTTGCGCGAAATCTCCATACAGCAGTCCAACATCCTTGAGTTTGAAGCTACCAACGCGCAAAGGCAGGAACAACTCCTCGGCCAGCAGGAACTCCTCAACCAGCAGGAAATTTCCCTGCAAGCGCGCACGTCCGCCCTGCAATCCGACGAGGCCCTTTTGCGTGATGCCAAGTCCAACTTTGAAATCCAGAAGGCAGACCTTGAATCCAAGCTGTTCGCCATGACCGCGGAAACCGCGTCCCTTGCTTTGCTGAAAAACTCCCTTGAGGCCAAATACGCCGACCTTGCCAGCCAGCAGGGCGAGTACGCCGCCCAGTCGGGTCTGCTTTCAAAGGCCAGCGAGGATCTTGCCATGGCAAAGGCGGAGTACGAGGCGCAACGCGCCCTGCTGGATGCGGCCATCGCACAGTACAATTCCGACAAGGCCGCGTATGACGCAAGGACTCCCATCACGTCAACTCCCGATCTTTCCGCCCAGATTGAGGCGACCAAGGGCGCCGGACTGGCCTTTAATGACGCGATGAAGATTCTTGGCGGGCTCATGGGCATGGTCACCAACTTCCTCCGCCTTTTTCTGAACCTGTTCGGCCTTCTGGGACGGAAATCCGGAGATGGCTCCGGAGGAGGCTCGGGAGGCGGATCCGGTCAGGGCGGACAGCAGGAGGCCCCCGTTCTTTACGGGCCAGCGGCCGGACAGTACGGCTGGTACGACGCCCAGAGACCGTCCTCATGGGCGGTGCCTCTCGCGTTGCTGGCCATCTTCGGGGCGTACGCCGTCAAAAAGACTGGGGAGAAAAATTAACTTGCAGTGCCATGGGCACTGGTTACAGGAGTAGAAATATGGCAGTTCAATCAATGGGCGGATTTTGGGACGACTTTTCATCCTCGGTGAAGTCAACATGGGACGACCTTTGGGGGTCATCCTCCTCGACATCCTCCTCAACCTACATTCCGCCCGTCTCCGGCTCTTCCGGTTATGACAACCTGTTCGGGTGGAGTTCGGATCCTTTTCAGTATGGATCATACACCGGAACCACCACCCCTCCCGCATACGACACGACTTTTGACACTTGGTGGAAAAGCTATTCGGGCTCCGGCGGGGTCATGACCCCTACCACCGGACAGATCACTTCCGGCGGCTCGGACATTTTCTCCGGAATCAGTTCCAGCCTGAATGACTTTCTGTCCGGAGTGAACGGCACCCTCGGGTCGCTGAGCGGCATCTTCGGTCAGGGTTTGCAGGCGTACGCCGCCGTCCAGCAGTTGATCCAGTCCCAGAACCCGTCCGACAAAATCATCAAGGATCCCGCCACGGGGATGGTGGTGGTGGAGCGCACGCAGGGCACCAGCAAAAGCTACCTCCCCTTGGCTTCCGCCTATCCCCAGTTTGCCGGACAGATCGCACAGGCGGAAAAGTCCAGCAATCTTAATACCATGTTGCTGGTCGGAGCTCTGGCATTGGGCGGATTCATCCTTCTCAAAGACAAGAAAAAGAAGTAATCGGGTAACGGGCACATGGCCGACCCACGCCTAATTCCCATCGATAACCTGCCGATCAACGATTACGGTGCGGGAAGATTGCAGGTTCCCGCGGGCCTTGAGGGGCTTCAGGTCATGGCCGCGCAGGGTGCGTACGAGCTTGGCGGGCAGACCCTGACGGGCGACATTGACCCCCAGCTTGGGCAGATCGCCGGAGCAATCCGCGACGGGGCGGGAATCGTCGGCACCCTGAACAATTTTGCAAAAAATGCCGACAGCTATCTGACCCAGCAGAACATGCAAAAACTCCAGCAGGAGTTCAACGGGAAGCTGAATCAGCTAAACGGGTCGATGACCCAGTTCAATGATGCCAACACAAATTTCAATCTGGCGGGCGCCCAGCTGGCAAACCTTCAGGCGATCGGCCAGACTTATGTCAACGGCGCCAACCAGCTGATGGGCGAGACAGCGCAGTACAAGTCGACCTTGGACGCGCTCAGCGTCCGCTCAACCGAGCTCATGACGCAGTTCCGGAGCACAAGGGATTCCGCCACCCGCGCAAAAATTTCCAGCGAACTCAAAAGCATCCAGTCGCAGGTTCTTCAGGCCCAGAATGAGATGCAGGTTGCCAATGCCAAACTCGTCCAACTCAAGGATGCCATGAAGGGGTTGCAGACCGAGATCGACGGGGCCAGCGCCGAGCTCGCCACCATGAGGGATAACGTGGTCGCCGCGCGAGACCAACTCATGAAAAACTACGGGGAGGTGAACCAGACAAAGGAGAGCATGATCAATGATCTCAACAACTGGATGACCCGTTCCGACATCTACGGGACGACCGGAATGAGCGCCGACGCGCTCGGAACGTTCTCCAAGGGGCTGAATGACTTTGCCATGGGGAACTATGCCAAGTCCGGATTCGAGTTCGGCGCCATGGCGTTTGATTACACTGACATGTTCGCACCGGGCCTCGGGCCGACGGCGGGAGTCCTGAAGGGGATGATGTTCGGTCTGGGCGAGGGAGTTGAGAGCGGAAACTTCATGCTGGGTGCCAACGAGTTTCTCAGGGCGCTCAAGATCGGTTCCAGCATTGACGGAACCATGCGCGCTTGGGGATCGCTGGAAAACTCGCTCAATGGCAATGATCCGGTCGCGGCCTATGCCTCGCTCAACGGGCTTCTGGGTAACAGCTTTGACGTCATGGCTAGGGGCGCCCAGATCGGCATGGGGCTGACCCCCGCCGCCCCGCTTGTCCCGCTGGTCAACACGGGCTCAAACCTCCTGACCGACCTCATGTTCTGGCAGGGCGCCCTCATCAACAACGTGACGGCGACGGGGGATATCGCCCCGACGGCCGCCGCCACGATGGAGCTCATGAATTTCATGAACGTTCTGGACGTGACGGACGGCAACATGGTGGTTGGAACAATTGGAGACCTGATATCTTCGATTGAGAACCTTTTTGATGGGAAATTGGGGGATAAGGGGAATCTGAGCGCGGGAGAGAAGGCACGACAAACGCTCGAGCAGATGCAACGCGATTACAACAATGGAAGGCTTGATTTCGGCCAAGCCGCCTACCAGAAGGCGCTGGGCGCCATGTGGACGGCACAGGAAATTCCCAATACCTTTGATGATCAGGTCACCATGATGACTAAATTTAGCGAGCTTGTTAACACAAGGCTGTTTGACGGCATCAATGCCCCGTTTCAAAACTACCCTTGGTCTGAGGCCCCGACCCAGCCATACGATCCGTTCACCGGACAACAGCAGTTCATCCCCGACTATTCCAAGATGCAACCATGGGATCCGACCGATCCGTTCAACCTTGATCCGGACAAAAAGCCGCAAAAGAAGGAGGAGCCAAAAGAGCCGCCCGACTGTCCCAAGGAACCGCCTCCCAAGCCTCCGACACCTCCCGTGCCTCCGCCGCAACCCCCGACCTCGGGCAAGGGCACGGGCGAGCTTCCGGACGAGATTCCCATGTTTGAGTTCAAGCTCCCTGACGACCACCCATCAAAACAGGGCGGCCAGATCAGCGGGGGCCAGTACATGTAGTGATCTTCCAGTCCCACTGGTCAAAACCCTCGAGATGGATGTCCCAGAACGACACCATCGCGGACATGCTCTACATGTACGCCGCCTCGGCCTATACCCTCAAGAGGGCGTTCGGCACCGACGTGGCGATGATCACCGACTCCCGTTTCGCCTCGATCCTGTCCGACCTTCCCATGCCCTATGACTATGTCAGCACGGAGCTTGACGACCTTCGCACCGATCCCCGCTGGTGGGCGGCCCCGAAGTTTTACATTTTTCAGAAATACGCCGACGCGTTTCCATGGATGTTGCAGATCGACACCGACGTGTTTTTCTGGGAACCCATGACCATCGGGGAGCATGTCGAACTTCTCACGCAGTCCATCGAGCACGGAAAAGTCTTCGAGGATAGCTACAAGGCGCCCGTCAAATTTTTCCAGCAGAAGCTCTCCGGACTCGGCCTGACCCCGAAGGACTATTTCCCTTGGAGGCCCGATCTTCTCACGGCTCTCAACTGCGGGGTCGTCGGCTTCAGGGATCCCCAGCATGCCCGCGCCTACGCGGCCTTGGCAAACCGCCTGTGTGAGGTGATGACCCCCTATCTGGACGAATTCGACGAGAAAATTCCGCGGTCGAAACGCCTTGGGTCGGCCATGGTCATTCCGGAACAATACTTCCTGCAATGTTATGCATCCGCCCTTGACCTGAAGACCGCGTACGTCAGCACCAAGATCCAGCACGGGATCCCGCGGGATTACGATCCGGATGACTACTATCATGCCATGGGTGACAAGCAGAAGCGGGCGGTCAGGAGCAAGTTCAGGGATTACGTGATCCAGTCCCAGCCGGAGCTTCACAGGGCGATCTCCCGATCCGCCTACGGTGGATTGTAGTTGCCAGCCCCAAGGTGCCGGATACATATCAGTCATGGCCGACGACCTGCTCAACACAGACCCCAACAGGGAGATCACGTTGAACCTTGGCACCAAGGGAACCGCCTTCGCCTTGGGAATGCTCACGGGCGTGATTTGCGGCGTGGTCGCGGTGATTGTCCTGATGAACTACACCAAGAGGTAAACATCATGCCCTACGGATTATTTGACTACATTCCAGACAGCCAGATCCACACCATGGGACTGGTACAGAAAACCCCCCCTCCCCAGTTTGCCGCATGCGCGCAGGATGTTAAAAAATGCCCTGACGGATCCTATGTTTCAAGGGTTCTTCCGAAATGTGATTTTGCGCCATGTCCGCCACCATGTGCCAAAACGTACAGGGTGGGCAACTGCCGCTACACACTATCCCTCTAGTTATGCCTTACGGACTTTTTGACTACGTTCCGGACAGCCAGATCCACACCATGGGATACAGCCCAGCGTGGCCTCCGAGCGGCCCCGTCACACCCCCGCCCAAACCACCAGTGAATCCGGTGACATGTCCTCAGGTGCTTCCTCTTTACTGCGGGCCCAATGTCTTTCCAAGTGTCACCTACGGGCCTCCGCCATGCAATACCCCGTCTTACCGTTGCCCTCCGCCAAAGCCACCTCCCCCTCCCCCGCCTCCGCCACGGGCGCCTGTTTGTCCCCCGTTCCCGCCAAACGGGTTTTCCTCGGCCCGCGAAAAGGCGGCGTGGTTGGCGAAAAACTGCAAATAACATGCCTTCATTCATCGACGGGGATCTTTACGTCGGAAGGGTCGTCGGCGGATCCCTGATCCTGAAAAACGGTGCGATTTCGGTCGTTTCTCCGCCCCCCAGCCAGAGGCCGGACATCATCGGCGGAATTACCGACACGGTTCCGACAAAACCACCGACGAGCGGTGGCGTCAGGGACGTGGATTACCCCAACTATATTCCCAGCGGAAACGAGAGGATGATTCTTTTTGACGGCGGAAAAAACCTCATGACGGCGGACGTTGCGGATGGGAAGGGAATGCTGGCCAACGGGTGGAAGCTGGTCGGCATGTTTGACAGGGCGACGGCCGAGCAGGTGGCCGACAAGATCGCAAAGAATCCGCCTCCGGACAGCGCCGCCATCATGAACCATTACAACTCGAGGCGGGTTTTTGCCATGAGTCTGGCAGGCGCCGCCATCCCCATGGCCTACGGTGCCCAGAAGCTGATCAGGGAGAAGCAACTTGCCAACGGGCTGGCACAGGGCTCGATCAATCCCCCGTACAACAATGATCCCGAGTATCGGGCACAGATAGACGCGCAAATGGGCGCGACGTGGAGCCAGATCACGCAAAATTACAACGAAAGCCAGAGGCTCGCACAGTTTATCAGCAACGTGCTGTCCGACATTCCCACCCTTCAGCCCCAAGTTGTGCAAATTGTGATTCTGGCAAAAACCGTGTTTGAGGAAAACGGCCGCTTACGCGGATTTCCGGAACTGAACACGGGAAGCAACGTGCTGGTCACCCCCATCAATAAGGCGCTCCTGCAAGCTATGAACAATGTTTCCAGCGCCTTCGGTGGGAAGGCAATGTTCATGACCGTCTTTGAGGCGCCTCCCCCCTACGGGGAATTCATGCATTCCGGAAAAACGCCGGACGGCCACTTTAAGATCACCAAGCGGATTGCGCGCATACAGTTCCCGTTTGACGCGCCTTACTCGGATGACGCCGTTTCGGCCATCCAGAAAGCGGTCAATGACTGGAACGCAAAAAATGAAAATCCATGGGCGCATATCGAGATGACCGTGCTTTTAAGTTGACAATCCAACCCGTGACGGAACATTGATAAAAATGAACACCCTCGGCTGTTGCAATTCCTGCACCTCGACCAGCGCTGACTCCCTTTTCCCGATGGGCGCGTACACCCCGTACAGGGTCGGGTACGGGCACACCTTCAGCGCGTATCCCAGCGCATCCCGACCGACAGGCATCACCCCCGTGGGCGTGGCGGGGCCATGCATGGGCGATCCGGTTTCGCGCCCGTGCGGGTGGGAGACCGCGACCCTTGGCGCTTATGATCGCGGCGATGGCAATCCCAATCCTTACTACCCGTTGCCCAGAATGAAGAATGTCGGGAGCTATTACGGGCAGACTGGCAACCCGACGCAGTTCCGCCCCATGTCCGCCTATGCCAACACGGGCAACCCCACCCAGTTCCGACCCATGTCCGAGAACGGCTATTCCACGCCGATGAATATCGGGGAGGGTGGCATGAAGCCCATGGGCGTGTGGCCGCTGATCGCGTTCGGGCTTGGTGCGCTGGCAATCGGGGGAGCCACTTGGATCGGGTATCACGGGGTGGACAACATCACATCCGATCCGGATGTGGCCACCTCGATCAGCCAGCCCGTCGTCCAGACCACATCCAATCTCGCCCAGACCGCGCTGATTTTTGGCGGTCTTTATCTTCTCTTCAAGAAAGACATTCAGAAGGCTCTGAAATAAGGAGGTTCTCATGACTTGGTTGCTCAATAACTGGCAGGAACTTGTCAATGCGGTTGCTGGCGTGATGATCGCGGCACGCATCATCGTGAAAATCACCCCGACCCCGAAGGATGACACCATCCTCGCCAAGGTGGTGGACGTGCTGAAGGCGCTCGGCCTCCAGCTGAAATAATGTCCCTGCGGGACGACGTCGCCCGCATCCTTGACAGGAGTTCCCTGTCCGAGGTCACCAAGGAGATGTCGATGGTGCTTGGGCAGAAATCCCAGCAGGCTTTTGAGAACGGTGACATGATCTACGGTGAACAACTGAAAGCGGCCGCCGACCATTTCTGGGCCATGGACGATTATGGGGTATGAGGCGAAAAAGGAAAGACGACGGCCCGCTTGTCCTGCTGTTGTTCGGGATGGTCGGGCTTTATTTTTGGGGTGAGTATCTTGACAAACGGTTTGCCCAGAATGATCAGGGGTATACGTTCGAGCCATGGTTGCGATGAGACCCGTTGACCAGCGCGCCATGAATGCAAAGACGCCGTCACCCCTGCGCCCCATCGACGTTCCGGACAACATCCCGAACTACGAGCAAACCATCCAGATGTCCCGCAAGCTGGACATGTATTTTGCCAAAAAGGGAATCCAGTGGTCTCACGGCAGGGAGGCATTTCTTTTCGGGTTCAAGAAAAAGAGAAAAAGTCCTTGACAGGTTTCCGGTTACTCTCAACTCATGGCGATAGTGAATGAAACAGTTGTTGCTGGAAAATCCTCGAAGGCGGAAACGCTATCGGCTGACCCGCAGGGATGCGGCAAAGCTATATCGCCGCGTTCGGCGCAATCCGGTTCGCACGCCCCTTTCGTCGCTCTACCCGAACAAGCCCATCACCACGGGCATGGTGGACGACGAGTATAAGGCTCGGTACGACGAGATTTTCGGCAAAAAGAAACGCAAACCAACGAAACGGAGAAAGAAGACCATGGCAAAGAGTCGCAGACGTCGTCGGAAGGGGAGCCGCAAAGGCAAGTTGCCCGCAGGGCTCCGTCGTTATCTCGCCGCCAAGCGGAAGGCCAAAAAGGCCAGCCGTCGGCGCGCCAAGTCGGTTCGGCGCACGCGCCGGAGCCGTCGTTCATCTTCAGGCAGGTCAACCCGTCGGTCGCGTCGGGGTACGCGCATCCGGCGTAGGAGCAGGAGAAGTCGGTCGTCACGGCGCCGGACGCGCCGGAGCCGTCGGCGGCGTTCCTCGCTTCGCACCATCACCATCCCCAGCACAAGAACCAAACGGAGAACCTATACTATGAAAATCAGAGTCAATCGTCGGCGTGGCGGCCGGAGCCTTCGGGGCTTTGTCGGCCAGTTCACCAGCCGTGAAAATCTTTCACTCGCGGGCGGAGTTCTGCTCGCCCCCATCGTCACCGGATACGTGGCCGGACTGCTTCCGGCGGGTATCAAGAACATCGGTGGCGCGGGCACCCCGCTCAACAAGGCGCTCATCGCGGCAGGCGTTGCCGGACTTGGTGCCATGCTGACCAACCGCTTCAGCCCCTCCATCGCGAAGGGCATGGTCATCGGCGGTCTTGCCACCGCGATCGGCCAGTTTATCCCGACGGGCACCACTGCCGCCGCCGGACGCTATCTGGGTGAATACCTTGATCCGTCCCGCAGGGGCATGGGCGCCTATATCGCTCCCCAACGGATGGGCGCGATGGCGGGCGGAGTTCCGAGCGCCTTCAACGCTTGGGCCAAATAACCCTTAACACCAACTAGGAGAAACAACCATGGCCGAGACAAACAGCCAAGCCATCGTCGGCAAGTTGCAGGCGCGGTACGGCACCTACGCCCGTGGCCAACTGCAAAGCCAGCGCAAACAGTTCTGGTCTTTCGTTGACTACGCCAACGGCAACTCGATCTACACCTTCTTCGGAAGCGCGCTCGGGGACACCTCCACGCCCAACCTGCAACGGACAAACATGCCCGTGCAGGGGTCGTTTGGAACCTCCTCGTTCCTGATCAAGTCCATCAGCACCAACCTCTACGTGCCGTCCAACAGCACGTTCGGTATCGACTACCGCAACACCGTCACGACCTACGCGAGCGACGCGACGTCCGGCCTCTGGGCCGATATCGTCAACGGCTTCGTGCAGGCCGGATATATGCGGCTGTCGGTCGGTGCCAAGGACTTTGTCACCATCCCGAAGCCCTTCCTGTACGCGCCTCCCGCCGACGGCCGGAGCGTGCGCTACATCAACCGTTACAACAACACGGCGGTTCCGGCGCTCTCCACAGGCGCGCCCTACGCCGAGCTCCATCGTGCGGCGGAGAACCAGTACATGGTCGATCCTGAATTGTACATCGACTTTCAGGAGAATTTCCGCGTCACCATCGAGTATCCCTCCGGCGCGGTCACCCGCATCGGCACCACGTCCCTCCCCTCCACGGCGGGGAATCTGTACGTGGGCGTGATCCTTGATGGCGTGGAATTCCGCCCCGTCCAGTAATTCACAAGGAGAACACGAACATGGCAACCGAATCCCAGCAAATCACCCAGATGCTCGCCAGCCGCTACGGCACGGCGAACTATGGCAACCTACAGGTGGTGAAGTGGCAGTACTACGATTACGTCCGCTCCACCCCGTCCAACGGTGTCATCCCCAACAAGCTGACGTTTTTCTCGATCCCGCAGGGATCGCAGGATCCGAACAGCGGTCTGGCGAAGACCCTCGAGGACACCAACCTCGACCGGAACGGCCAGTTCACCTACGACTACGTGATCACCAAGATCCGGACGCACATCTACGTGCTTCCGAAGTCTCGGCAGAACACGACGGGTGCCCTGAACACGGTCGCGAACCTGAACGTCGGCTCGGCCGACGGATCGCTCGGTCAGGCGAACGGCACCTACTCCTTCTTGGAGCAGTTGTCCGGTCGTGGAAACCTGATCGTGAATTTCGGCCAGAAGAGGTACTTCGAGGTGAACCAACCGTTCAAGAAGTGCCCCGTCGGCGCCGGAGTCAACGTTCGCCAGTACGGTGGCGGAACCGCCACGGCGGTTGCGGCCGACCCGAATATCGCCTACTGGTATTCCCAGTCGGCCGATCCGCGTGACGCTTATCTTGTGACGCCTCCGCTTTTCGTGGAGCGTGACTCGATCATCGATGCATCCATCCAGTTCCTTGACACCGACTACAGCGCGGCCAACTACACGTTGCCCGACGTTGTGGCCGCCAGCGCCGGATCCAAGGCGTTCGTCAACATTGGGTTGATCTTCGACGGCTTCGCGATCATCCCGACCCAGTAACATTCAATGCACTTCCCCCGCCGGAGCCTTTCTTTGAGGTTTGACTCCGGCGGGGGTGAGGGCAAAAAGGAGTAGTCATGGCAGAATCAGTTTCATCCCGCGAAATCCTCCCCTTCGTCTACACGGTGGATATCAGCCTTGCCGCCAGCGGCACGGGCACCAAGACCCTTGTGCTCGGGGCGGATTCCGAATTCGAGCTCTACGGTTTTGAGTCCCGCACCAACATCGATTACACAGGAAACGCGATTGCCTACACCATGAACGGGGTCGTCCAGACCGGATCCCCCGCGCAGGGTCTGGCTTCTCCGGATTGCTTCAAGGTTCTCATCAAGGACATCTCGACGGGGCGCGACCTGTTCACCAGCGCACTGCCACGCTCCCTGATCACCGGAAACGCCGCCAACTTCTTCATTCCCGAAGGCTACCGCATCCGCTTCCCGCGCCAGAATCAGATCCAGTTCGACTTTACCTCGCTGGTCTCCGTTCTTCCCGCAGGAGCCTCCACCCTCGACATCACCCTTGCGATGCGCGGGTACAAGATCTTCGGGCGGATGGGATAATCCGCCGTGAGCTACACGCTCGCGGTCGGTTCGGACGGCCCAGCCGCCACCGCGGAGGTGGTGTGGTCGGTTGACGGGCAAACGTACAGGTTCCGCTCCGACAACAATTTCATTTCTTGGATCACCACCATTTTTCAGGTGGGTGACGTCGCGGCTGGCGCTGGCACGATCGAGTATCGCCTGTTAAGGCCGTCTCCGGCAACATCACAGACGGCATTGAATGGAAACGTGTGCGGCGGATTTAATGCCGGAGTAAACATGACAGGATTTGCCGCATGCAACACGGGCCTTGGGGTTGAAGCGTTGAACAACTTGACGGGTCAGGCATTCAACACCGCGATCGGATATCGTGCATTGTATACATGCCAGTCGATTGACAATACCGCGGTCGGTTATCAGGCACTGTCAAATTTGACGGCAGGCACAGGGTGCACTGCCGTCGGATCAAGCGCGTTGCGCGCCAACGTTGCGTCGGACAATACTGCGGTGGGAAGAGAAGCTCTTTTAAGCAACGTTAACGGGGTGAACAATGTGGGGGTTGGAGCCTACACGTTGAGGCTAAATTCAACGACAAGCAACAACACGGCCATCGGCGCCAGTGCCCTGTCCAGCACAATTGCCGGAAGCAACACTGCAGTGGGAGCCAGCGCCCTGAACGCACAGACGAACGGAGCGGAGAACACGGCAATCGGCGCGTTCGCGCTTTCCTCAAATCTCACGGGGACAAGACTTGTCGCCGTTGGATTTTCAGCCGCTGATTCCCTCACGGCCACCAACGACGTTACAGCCGTCGGGTATTCGGTGCTTAGCAACGCAACCTCCGGCCAGTTCAACACGGGAGTCGGTTCCAACTGCCTTTTGACATTGACGTCGGGCGCATCCAACACGGCGGTCGGGGCAAGCGCGCTTCGCACTAACGCAACGTCCGACTTCAACTGCGCTTTCGGGGTCAGCGCACTTCGAAACGCCACAAGCTCCTTCAACTCCGGTTTTGGCTACCAATCCCTCAATGCCCTGACAACGGGCGCCAACAACACGGCCTTCGGTTATCAGGCTGGCTTGGTTCCGACAACCGGAGCAAGCAACACCTTCCTCGGGGCCAATGCGGACGCCGACGCCGTCGGCCGGAATTTTTGCGTGTGCATCGGACGCGGGGCAACGTCGCCCGCGGTTGACGGGTCGCTGGCCATCGGCGGAACAGGGGGGAACGCGATGGGCAATCTTCTGTCTGGAGCCGCCGGAGGTGCCACCGGACAGCACCTCGTTGTTTATCTCAACGGCACCCAGTACAAAATCGCCTTGCTTAACCCGTAGGAATTGGTTGACGCGGCGCCTTCAATGCACCAGAACCGGACATGAACATGACACCCACCGAAGCCCTCGAAATTCTCCGCAATGCGACAGGACTCCTCCAGCTGAACCGTGCCGACCACCTCAGGGTGATGCAGGCGATCAACACGCTGGAGCCGCTGGTCGCCAAGGAACAGGAAGGCAAAAATGGCTGACGAAATCGGCGTCCTGAACCGGATCATCGAGGCCCGCACCGCGGGAAACACCTTTAACCCAGCGTTGGCCTTCACCTACCCGACGATGAAGCGCGTGTCCACCTACCAGTTCCAGCGCCCGTCGTCGGTCATCGCCTTGGTGCTTTCCTCCTCCCTGCTGAACTTCGACACGCAGGAGATGGTGGTTGCCGTGGCACGGGGCAACACGGACTTCATCAACATCACCAACAACGCCGACAATCAGGTGGCGGCCTCTGACGTGTTCATCACCCAGATCACGCACCAGAACTCCGTGGCCGGAACGCTGTCCCCCGTGAGCCGCACCACCGCCATCGCCTTTTCCCCCAAGGTGGCGGTGATCGACTACGCGGCGGGCGGAACCATCTCCATCTACGCGGCGTCGGGAAGCAACGCCAACAGTCTGATCTCGGCAACCCTTTCCATCTATTTCAACGAGAAGCCGTCATGACCGTCGGGGAGGAGCTCCTTCCCAGATACGTCGTGACGCCGCCTTCCACAGAGGGCGAGAGCGGCTTGGAGACCATCGGGTTTGAGACCAGCAAGATTTCCGAGAGCCGCAGGGTGATCATGCGCCCGACCAGCACGCAGGTCTGGTTCAACAAAACAAACAGTGGCACACAGGCGACCGGAATCCAGCCAGCGCCCGCCTACTGGGGAAATTTCATCACGCTGTTTGACGGCACCATTGTCGGCGGGACGCGTTTGGACGGGGTCGGAATCGGCTGGGCGGTTAATTTTGGCGACGCCAATCGCTGTTCGGCTCGGGGGAACGGTGGAACCACGCCGCCCCCACAGAACAAAACATTGCCAGCCCAATACACCTTCAACACCGTCGGGGCAAAGGGAAGTAATGTTGGGATTGATATTTTCTTCAGAAAGTCGATGACCAACGTTACTGTGACTGTGGACACCGTCGGTGGAGTCTCGATATTTGCCGTGATCGCAAATAATCCCGCATACGCAGACTGGTACCCTTTAGGCAGTCCCATCATAACAAGGCCGCGGCCCGAAGGGTACCAATCCGGAGAAGATGGGGTGCAGATTCTCTGGAACCCCAAGACGGCCGAGGCGGTTCCTCCTGCGGGATTTGTGAATCCGGCGGCGGTCGGAGTCCCGTCGTCTCCGGCGGTCGATGCGGGAGGAAATCGCATCAACATGCTTGTCATACCATGAGCTTCGACAAATTCATCCAGACAAGGGTCATCGCGCAGGAAGGTTTCAGAACCAGCCTGACACAGAAGCAGTTTCCGGAATACGGACTGCTGTCCTTTGTGTCCTTTGAGACAGACGGGTACCTCATCGGGGCGCAGATGATGACCACCCATGCGGCGGACGCCCTCAATGCAAATGGAATCATCTTCACAAAGCCAGTGGGATTCATCCTTGCCAAAACCAGCGGCCCCGCGCTGGCGCTTCCCGCGGGCGGCATCACCAGCAACTTTTCCGCCGCACAGGTCTTGATCAGCCATCTTGAATACCCCTCCTCCGACGGCGCAAGCAGTCTTGAGGGCGGTGCGCGCCAGACCATTGTCGCCTATGACGCGGAGTCCAAGAGGATTCCGGTCAAATCAAACGAACAACTGGGAGTCTATGGATGTTTCAACGCCAACATTTCGTCCATCAACTTCGCCTACACTCTTATTGCCTACTTTGTGCGATCCTGACGGGTTGCGCGTCCACGGGCGGAAATTTCGAGTTGGGTCGGGCCGACGCGCAGATCGCCGATCTGGAGGAACGTTTCCCTGAAATTGCCGCCCAGCTTGGGGAGATCCGGTCGAACCTGAAGATCGCGCAGGACGCCATCACCCAGAAGGAGCAGACCATCGACCTGCTGGCCAAGCGGCTGGACGAGACCCAGAAGAAGGCGGACGCCCGACTGTTGTGGATATGGAAATTGACAACCGCCACCCTCTCGTTACTTCTGGTGGCAGGAGGATATATCTTTTGGAAACTCAAGTAACCCATCAACATACGCCGACCGACATCGGCAAAACCCTGCTTTCCATGGGCGCCATTTTCGCGGTCGTTTTCGCCTTTTACCAGATTCAGAACTCGGTCAAGGAGGACATCCGTCCCGAACTTTCCGAATTGAGAAAAGACGTCCGACAGATTGAGGAAAAGGTGAACCTGATGCTCGGCCAGCAGGACATCATTGTCCGGCGGCTGAATCTGGTGAAATGAATGCCGTACCCGCGGTCACTCAGGAACTCATCGAGCAACAGGCCATCTCGGGAAGCCAAACCATGAACCAGAACATCACGTGGGAGAAGGTCATCGCCGCCGCCCTTGTGGGCGCGCTGATCTCCGTCACCGCACTGTACATCAACTCCTACATCCCAAAACTTCTTGAGAAACGCTGATGCCCTACTCCATTTTCACCATGGGGGAAGCTGTTTCCGGTTCCGGTTCCGGAAAAGGAACCGGAACATTCGACCCCTACGCGGGGACAAAGAAGCCGCGGGGTTCCCTTGCGAGAAGGGATGAGATACGGAAAAAAATCCGCCCGAGCCTCCGGACGGGAAAAAGAAATTTCAAGAACAGGATCAAGGGCAATTCCATGCGGCCCAAGTACCAGAACGGGTCAAACGCCGTGACCGACACGGACTACCCGTTCGAGGATCTCAGGGTGGGTGACGATGTCACCTTCATCCACGACAATGGTGACGGTTCGGAATCCTACTTCACCCACCGGATCGAGGGGGTGCTTTACGACATCACGGGGGCGCCGATATACAAGACCAAGGGCACGAACAACCGGAACCCAGACCGCGGACTCATGTCCAAGAATGACTATATCGGAAAAACCATTTCAGAAAAAGAATTCTACGCGGGGGTGAAATGATATCGGAGATTCTGGCCATGTCGACCACGCCAACGCCTCCTCGGGTGCGTGGCGGAGCCGGAGGTCTGGCGGGAGGCATCGGACAGGTCACGAACGTGCAGGAATCCGACGGAGTCGTCTATCTCGGGGAGGTTGTCGGCGGAGACGTCTACATCCGAAACCTCCAGATTGAGTCCGGCCCATGCGGGGATTTTCAGGGCGCGCCGATCCCTCAGTATCCGACGGAGCCGATCCCGCCGAATTACGGGCCTTATCCCACGCCTTGGCCGACTCCGCCACCCATCGGTGCGGGAAATGTCGTGGAGGATGAGGAGCGCGTTCTGGACGAGGACGGCCCTCCGGATGAGCCCGTCGATCCGTTCTTTGACCGGAGCAATTCCGATCCTTGGGATCGCCCGATCTGGCCCAAGGATGCGCCAGATTGCCCTTCGGACATGACGCCGTGTGCGGACGGAACCTGCGATATTACCCGCGGACTCGTGGCACCCTGCGCGACGAAAGGTGGAGTGCACCCGAGCCTTATGATTGTCGACCCAATGCCCCACGAGCTCCAGCCGGACAGTGGTCTGGAGGAGGAATACCAAAGCATGGAGGTGATCGAAACGGAGGCGCCGCTCGATTCGCGCACTCCACCGCTCGGCTTCACCCAGCCAAACGGGATCTCCGTCACGGAGGATGATATCTGGAGGTTCGACCACGCGAATGAAACCGTGAATGTCCCCATCTACGGGCCGCCGGAACAGGGCCCGACCAAATGGGCCGTCATCTACTGGATGGAGCTTGGATCATTCTTCGAGACGCTTTACGCATACAACGATGATGAGCACAACGCGGGACTCATGTCCTCGGCGGTCAACAGTGGGATGGAGCTTTACAATTATTATCAGGACTATCCTTGGCGGAATGTCGCGGGGACGGAAGGCCAGCCTTTGCTGATTTTCTGGAAAGCCGTCAGCGAGGGATGGAGCCCGCGCGTGGCCCCGAACATGAACGCGGGAGGCGGCGCCCAGCAGTCAGGAGGCAGGGCTGATGAATTTGACCCTCGAAGGTTGTGCATGCAACTCGCCGGATCGCTGTGCTATGGAGGGAGCTCGTCCCAGCTTGTATTCGCGAACAATGACTGCTCGTATACGGATCCGAGAAGTCTCGCAATGGACGCCGAAATCAAGACAGACCCCTGTGACCAGAAAGGTTTTAATGGTGTCCCTCTCGGGCACATCATCAACGTTCCGGAATGCCCGAAAGATGCTCAGGAGTTGGCGCGGTTTTGCACCACCAACCCCTATCATCCGTGCTGTCCGCAGGGCAAAAGCTATTTCTCGGGGTCGGGCCCGTACGCAAACAAAGGTATCGGGTTTTCCGACACGAACACGTTCAGCATCCCAAAGGACAAGTACCCAATCTGGTACGAGCAGGTGAATTCGAGGCCCTATCGATGACCGAGCGCGAACTCATGTCCATCAAGCGGGATCTTCAGGCGCGGGCGCGCCGGATGGGTCTCGGGAAGGCGCGCACCGGAGCCTATGTCTTCGGTACGTTGCGGAGGATTGCGAAGGATAAGAGACTGATGAGAAACCCAAAATCAAAGTGCGATGAGATTTACGACGACAACTGGGATGACAAAGAGGTCATGCTGGTATTCGAAAAGACCCTGAAGCCAGTATGCATCGGGCAGAAGGTGAAGGATTTTCGTGGTGACTATGCCGTCGTAACGGGAGGGAGGGCACCGCATAAACCATCATCTGAGGGAAAGGTTTGGGTGCGGGAGGGCACTTCCGAAAGGGAATATTATCCGAGCGTTTTTGGTTTGAAGTGGGTTCCGTCGGTGAACGTCTTCCCCATCGACAAGGTCACGGGCAAGTCGCGGCTGAAGATGAATCCGGACTGCCTCTTCCGTGAACTGCGGGCCAACGGGGGAAAAACCAAGACATGGAAGCTGGGGGAATATGCGTCCGGAGGAATCATTCAAGCGAAGACGAGTCGGGACGGGAATGCGGTCGCGATCCGCGTCATGGACTATTTCACCAAGGAAACGCTGGAGGGGAGCATGTTCCGCTGGCCCATGGATCGCCAGAGACTTGAGATGTACCTGAACGAACTCACCACCAGCTATTACTCCAACGTGATCCTCGACTGGATCGCATCGGCCGCAGGGAGATAAGCCATGCCATCCGAACTTTTCACCATGGGCGCGGCCAGCGGCTCCGGAATCGGGGTCGGGTGCCCGCCGTGCAAAACTCCAACTCCAGACCCGTGCGTGCTCGAGGGAATGCTTGCCAAGGCAAGAACGTTGGTGGGCGCGTACGGAAAGGAGATGGTTCTGAGGATTGTCAATCAGACCCCCACGGGGGCGTTTAGCTACTGGGACTTCATGAAATATGTGGCACAAAAAGCTCCCGAGCTTGCTGTCCTGACATTGTTATGGATGGAGGAGGATCGGAAAAAGACCATGAATCCGTCCTACCAGTGCGGGAAGCCGTGGACATACACGACCGGATGACCCATGAACATCGACTCCGTCTATGCCCAGCCCAACCTGACGCCGTGGGCGCAGGTGACTATCCCCGAGGATGAGGTCGAGGTCGCGCAGGTCATCCGCAAAAACCCCAAGCCCAAGGAGGAGCCTGCGGTTACCTATTATGAGGGCGGCGAGATCGGGCTGATCACGCGGGAAATCGGCCGCATGGCAAACGCGGCCGCCGACGAGGCCAGCCTGATGAAGATCGCCGACGCAATCGAGCGGCAGGTCGCGATCATCAGGGAGAAGCAGGCCAAGGGGATTCTGGGCAGAACCAAATCCGGAAAGCAGATTCGCGGGGACGACTGGATCAAGAACGGCATGTCCACCGTGAAATGGATCCGCGGGGGAGTCATGAACCATCCTCCCAGCCATTACACCCCGAGCGGGGACGGCGCGCAGATTTTCGAGCTCGGCAACAAGAAGTTGCCATACTGGCAGTTTTCCACGCTGGCGGGAGTGACCTGTCCCGGCGCCGGAGCCTGCATGAACAAGCAGGGCGACATCACCAATCAGAAGTGGCTGGGCAACAAGGGCGGCATGGGGTGGTGCTACTCGTTCAGCGCATGGCGGCAACCCGCGCCGTTCTTCCGGCACCTGAACAACACAATCATGATGCGGCTACCGGACAAGCGGCATATCCTGCGGGATCTGGATGAGAAGACGCGCGGCAAACCCACCGTGGTTCGGCTTTATGTGGACGGGGATTTTGATTCGGTCAATGCCATCGAATTCTGGATGGAAACCTTGCGGAAGCGGCCCAACGTTCTGGCGTACGGTTACTCCAAATCGTGGCCGCAGTTTCTGGAGTACGACCGGAAGATCGGCGGAAACTGGCCGGACAACTACTCCCTGAATCTTTCCGGAGGGTCGAAGTACGAGAACGTGCCCGCCCTGCGCGAAAAGATGCTCCGGCTGAAATGCACGCGCGGCGAGTTCATCGCGGTGAAGATGGGGAAGAACCTCCCGCCGCTGACCCTGAACGAAAGCCTGCTGACCCCCGACCAGAAGCTGGTCTTCAAGAGCGGCGGCGGGAAGATCCCCATGGATCTGAGCGAATTCGTTTTCAAGAAAAACCAAGCCTATCACGACGAGGTGCGCCGCGTGGCGCGGGAGTATTTCGCAAAACGGGGGATGGCGGGGATAGGATTTTTTGTTTGCCCGAGCAAGTGCGGAACGTGCCTGTTTAACAGGGCCAACGTGAAGCTGGACGGCGTCAAACTTGCCAACCGAAAGGCGGGGGGAAAGACCGTGCAGGTGCAGGTGCCCGTGTTTTCCGGCATCGGCCCGAACAAGCACGCGTGCGGCCAGCGGGATTTCAAGGCACCCATCGTGATCGGGATTCATTGACATGGCCGACGCAATCACCGAAGCGCACAAGACCCTCGACCCGAAGACCGCCGTCATGTGGACGGCCGGACGCTCGCTCGAGCTCTGGGCGGGGATGAAGATGGCGGGGGAAACCGACCGCCCGCTGGAGCGTGCCATCGCCGGAGCCGTCGCCGTCCAGATTGCCATCACCGGATGGATGCTCCTGCACCGGAGCAGGCCGGACGTGAAACTCCCGTCCATCGATGCGGTGCAACGTCGCGATCTTTTTGGACTGCTGTCAACCTACGTGCTACGCTCCGCGATTGTCGGGGCAGGCATGGTGGTGGCGGGTTTCAGGGATAACGTGGTTCGCAACGCGCTGGCCGGAGGCGCCGTCATCGAGGCATCGGTGATCGCCTTCAACCTACGGGAACTGGAGCAGACATGAGCATGATCACAACCAAGGGCACGCGGGACACCATGGACATGTTTGTCCTCGGGATCTTCATCCTTGCCATGATCCTTCTCGGGATCCTCATCTGATGCGCCATGGCGGACTCCAGCGAACCAGCAAAAGGCGCGAACGCCATCGTATTTGACTGGCCATTCGGAAACGAGTGGTGGCTTCAGGTCTCAAACCTTTTCAAGAAGCGTCGCGCCTCGCCACCAGCGGCGTCATCCGGAGGTGGCGTCGGCACTCTTTTTCCGGTTCCTTACGCACACTACGACGAGGCGGGAAGAAGGATCACCGGACAGGTGGTGGTCGTTGAAAGCATCCCGAACAACCGCGACACCTTCAGGCTTCCGGACATGCCTCAGGCCACGGGGTACATGCTGAAGGTGGTCAATGCCACCGATCGTCCGATCCGCGCGATGTTTCCCTACGTGTTCACCTATTACGGAAGCGCGGTCTACGGGCAGGAGTACGGGGTCGGGGCCCCGATCTACCCGTACGAGGCCGGAATCTATCGCGTGACGCTTTCTGAGCAAAACAAGGTGGTCTGGGAGTGGCAAGGCGCCGCCAATCAGGCACTTTCATAAGACTTGCCATGTGCCATCCGGAGGGTACGAAATGAGTTGGAGAATGTTTGCGCGGATACTGGGGAGGCGCACTCCTCCCGCCAAGCAACCCATTCTGGAGAAATCGTCCGGTGAAAAAGATCTGGCAGGAGTTCTGGAGGCGGAGGAAGGCGTGGTCGAAGTCCCGCCTTACTCCAACTGGGGCAAGCGTGTCGGCGAATATCTCGCTTCCACCGGAATCACTTATCCCCAGCCTTGGTGTGCCGCCTTTGTTCATTGGGGGATGGCACAGATCGGCCAGAAAGGTTATGGAGCATATTGTCCGAGTTGGCTCGTTCCCATGCTCGAGATCGACAAGCCCGTCCGGAATTCTTGGGGTCTGGTTTACTTCCCGCGGATGCAACGATTCGCACATATCTTCGTCGTCACCGAGGTGTGTGAAAACGGGATGATCAAGACCATTGAAGGCAATACGAACAACGACGGGAGCCGTGAGGGGACTGGTGTATTCCGGAGACTCCGAGACCCGCGCGGCTATCGATACTTTATCCGCAGGTGAAACTTTCATTCTCGGTGGTTTTGTCTTCAGGGTGGAAGCTGAGTTACCTGCCTTTCGGCCGACGGGGCGGCATCCCGTTCGCCATCGCGTCGCCCGAAAGCCTGCGTGGAGCATCCCCGCAGAACCTCGAAACCATGAAACGGGCGGAGGTGATCGAGGTGAAGACCGAAGTCATGCCACCACCGGAAACCATGAACAAGGAGAGTTGAATCTATGAGATCCCGCCGATCCGACGACCAGATTCTTGCCCTGCTCGAAGATCCGGACATCCGGCCGAGCCTGATCGCCATGCTCATCGTCGGCATCGGCGCGGGCTACGCGATCAAGATCGCGGTCGATGCATTCCGGAAGAACCAGACGCCGCAATGAGATACCTGACTCCGAGGCAGGAGGAGTGGCTGGAGAAGTATTTGGAAGAATTCGTTCGGGAGAATGTCGTTTCCGCCAAGGCGCGGGAGATTTGGAGGAAGTACTCCCAGAACAAGGGATTTGACGGGAAGTGGCACACGGCGACTCCGGAGTTGTTCCGGAGGACGGTGGACATCATCGAGGATCGCGCCATCAGGGCGATGACCGACGAGGATCATGAGGAGTTCAATGCGCTGGGGGAGTGGCTGAAGAGGAATCCCAAGGATGCGTGTTACCGGAAGATCAAGGCGCGCTACAAGGTCTGGCCGTCGGCGTATGCGAGCGGCGCGCTGGTGCAGTGCCGGAGAAGGCTGGGAACAAACCCGCGTTTCGCGCTGGAGAAAAAGTACGGGCTCCATGGCTGGTTCAAGCGGGGAGGGGGGAAGGGATGGGTGGATTGCAAGACCGGAAAGCCGTGCGGCCGCGGGACGGGAGAGAGGCGCGCCTATCCGGCATGCAGGCCGACGCTGTCCATGTGCACCTCGGCGATGAGGAAAAAGCGCGGGAGCAAAAGAATTTCATGGTTGCGGAAGAATCCGGTTCCACCGCAATCGGTCGCCAGAATCGCCTGCCGCGGTCTGGCCAAGCGTAAAAAATACCGGAGGGGTGGAACCCCCGTGGGAGTCGCGCGGGCCCGCGACCTGTGCAACCGTCGCAACCTTTCCAAGTCCACGCTCGCCCGCATGCGGAGTTATTTCGCCCGTCACCGCGGGGCCAAGGCCGAGAACGCGAAGCGCAGGAGTGACCCGACCTCGGCCGCCGCCATCGCGGACGACCTGTGGGGCGGGACGGCGGGAATGAAGTGGGCGAAGCATCTGGTGCGGTGACATGTCGGTTAAAACGCTGGCAAAAGAGCGCGGCTACACCATCGGCCCAGTCTATCACGGATCGGAGAAGCCAATGCAGGGAAACACCTTCAGCAGGGAGTTTCTGGGGAAAGCATCCGGAAACCTCGGGTTTCTTGGGAAAGGTTTTTATTTCACTCCGGACATCCGGATCGCAAAAGCCTACGGAAAGTATATCGGGAAGTTTTACCTGCGAGCCAACATGCTGAAGATCCATCGCCCGCTATCCGCCAAAGCCGCCAAGATTCTGGCCGAGGCGACTAATGGCGGAGACTTTGAGGCAGGCATGTCTCCGGAGGATGTTTACAACGCACTGTCATTCACATTCGCAGAAAATTCTTTTTATGCGGAAGAATTTTCGGACAATCTGGATTACTCGTTCGGCATCACCGGAGTGTGGCTGAGGCACTCCGGAAAATCACCTCACAACGAGATGGTGGTCTTTTCGCCCGATCAGATCAAGTCAGCCAACGAGGAAACGTACGACAACGCGGGGAAAAAGATCCCGCTGTCAAAACGTTTTGACCGATTCAAGGATGACGTCAGGTTTTAGTTTTTTTACGTTCCCGCCGCACCTCGATCCCCTGAGTGTCCCCGTCGTTGAGGGTCTCGAGCCTTCCGATCTTGGATCGAACCTTGGTGCAGACCTTCTCCTCGATCGTTCCGGCCGCAAACAGGATGCGCTGGATGGATCGGCTTCCGCCCGCGCGCCAGACGCGCCCGAGACACTGCTTGAGCTCGAACGCGCTCCATGACGGGGAGATGAGCGCGACGCGGTGCCGCCTGCCATGAAGAGAGATCCCGACCCCTCCGCACGCGATGTTGAGGACGACCGCGGGGAAAAGATCAGCCTGAAACTCTTTCTTGATGCGCTCGCGCTCCGCCGCAGGCGTCTCGCCCGTGATGACCGGACACTTCAGTTCCGACCGGATCGCCTCAAGCGTGTCGTTGAAACAGACGAAAAGCGCGACGCTTGAACCCTCCGCGATCGCGTCCTTCGCCATGCTGACCATCGCCGGAACCTTGAGGAGCTCGACGCGCCGACGCGCCGCGAGGATTTCGGTGAAGACGGTCTGCGCGTAGTTCTTGGTCTCCGCGTCGACCTTGGCGATCGTCGCCTTGAGCCGCGTGTAGACCTTGTCCACGCCGTCCGCCTCGATGAGGTCGGCGCTGATCACCGTCTCGGGGAACTTGCTCCCGAGATCGTCGACCCGCACGCGCACCCCGCGGTCGGGGAAGATCATGTCGCGGATTTTCTTCATGACCTTGTGGCCGCCGTTGAAGTGCCAGCCGTTCCAGCCGTCCTTCCAGCACCCCATCCGGACGCACCAGTCCCAGAAGTCGCGCCCGTTGTGCAGACCCAGCGACATGCCCGCGGCCCGCAGGTGAAGCGGGGATTCCGCGAGCGTGGCGCTGACCAGCAGGTGGCGGATTTTCTGCGCGACCGCGCTGACCAGCAGGCGCGAGTTTTTCGACAGGGACGGGTCTTTGCATCGGTGCGCCTCGTCGAACACCAGCAGGACGGGATCCTGCGGCCGGATTTTCCAGACCGCGTACCCGTCCGGAGACCACGCGACGTACCGCTCGCCCTTCTTCGATTTCAGCGCCTCATAGTTGAGGATGAACTTCACCTCCGCGCCGATATGCTTGGCCGCCTCGGCCCAAGACGGGATCACCGCCTTGGGGCAGATCACGCCCAGCTTCAGGCCCAGCTGGCGCGCGACCGCGCACGCGACAAACGTCTTGCCCGTGCCCGTGTCGGAGGAGTCCAGCGCGGAGAGGTGCTCGCGCATGATCCCGACCAAATCCTTCATCGGTTCCACCTGCCAGTCGAGCAGGCCCGCGGTGTTCATCCGCGTGGGCTCCGTCTCGAGCTCGTGCAGGCCGCCGTCCATGAAGTGGGTCACCTCCCACGCGCCCGCGACCTTCCGCGGGTGCACGCCCATCCGGCGGAGCGGCTCCTTGTTCCCGCGCCACATTTCCCAGAACCCTTTCGTGGGAATGGCGGTGCGGATCAGGGTGCCGCCGCGCTTGGTCATGACCGGACGCGGCTCCGTCCAGTCGACCACGGTTTCCAGTCTAGCCTCGATGGCGCTCATGACTTCCTTGCCAGACTGGGTTTGCCCTCATGAATCGCCTTCAACACGCTGGTCGCCTTGGGGCACGTCCTCAGGGCCGGATCACTTTCCAATCGGGCCGCGATCGCGCTCCGCGTGTTCACGGTCACTCCAATGTCCTGAACCAAGACCGAACGCGATTTGATGGCCTGCTTCTTTGAGAACCATAGTCCTCCGCTGTTCTTTTTCATTGTCCTTTCCAAGACATGAGGAAACAGAAGATTAGGACGGCCGCGAGCGCGGCCAGCACCAGTTCGGTTTCACTCATGTTCTAGTCCTCAGGTTTCGCCCCGAACGGTTTCCGGTAGATCGAGATCGGGGCGTGTGTCTCGTTCTTCCGGCTGGCGTGGTAATAATAATCCATCGCCTTCCCGCGCCGCAGGAACCCCCTGCGGCCGATCGTCGCACCTTCCACGACATAGCGGGAAAGGCGCAACGCGACCGACTGCCACCACGGGCGCCGCACGGACGCCGGATGTATGTAGAGCGGGCTCATAATCCACCTTTGGGGATGCCGAACCCGATCATGCCATGCACCATCTGCGGGCTGTCCATCTTCACCTTGTGGAAGACGGAGTCGGTGATGCCCGCGCAGAACATCGCGAATGCCTTGCACTCCTTCCGCGCCTCGGGCGACGGGTCGTCCCAGAGCTTCTCGAGTTTCCGCGAGTGTGCTTGGTCGAACTCCGCGCCCTTCCGCAAGACCGGATCGTCGCTCATGCCGTCCTCCTTGCGAGCTCCTCGCGCAGGTGGCGGGCGTACGCGCTTCCGGTTTCGTCCCCCTTCGGGAACGCGGTGTAGGTTTTTCTTTTGTCTTCACCGACGGTATACTCAGGCGGTCGTGTGGTGGCGAGCCGCGTCAGTGTTTCCGTCAGCTGGCTTGTTTTCATCCGGTTGATTTTCATTGTCCTCCTTGATCGCGTTCTCCAGCGCCTGCATGAGGCGCCGGAGCTCGCGGATGGTTTTGCGTTTCTGTATCTCGACGAGCAGGTCAGTCAGACTCATCGCATGCATCCTCGCGGTCGCGCTTCCACACGTCGTAGAGCGCGAATCCGGTCATGAAGATCGCGTAAAGCGCATAGACGCTGAACGCGTAGATCACGACACGTAGCATGATTTCAAACCATGTCATGGGTCTCCTTTCTGGGCCATCGCGTGGCGATGGCCCGCTTGATGTTTTTGCGGATGGCTTTGATTTTCTTTTGCGATCTGGATCTTCCCCCGCGCCGTCCGCATTCGCGGAAGAAGTCCAGATCCAGTGTCTTCCTCTTCATGCCGTGAGCCTGTCGCAAGGCGGCTTATTGTCCAGCCTGCGCCGCCATTCTGGCGAGCACGTTCACGGAAATGGCGAGCTCCTTCGGGTCGGGGTGCGCCGCGAACAGCGTTGCCATCTCCTCGCGGTTGGCCCGCACGAACTCGCGGCACCCGTCACGGTGGTCGTTGGGGTCGGGGCGTGCCTCGCCCGTCTCCCAGTCCGTCCGCCAGTTCGACCGTTCGTACACGAACGACGCCCGCTCCGACTCGGGCGAGTAGCGCGTCCAGACGTGCGGCTGGGCGAACATCCGGACGATGTACTTCGACTCCGGTGACAGGATGATCGACGGCTCCTGCGGGTTGTAGCACGGAGCGATGCTGTTGCGGTCGGTGTGCGGCACGCGGCCCTCCCCGCGGTTGACCAGCGGGATCTTGACCACGGTGCCGCGCACGTCATGACCCATGAACGCGTGGATGAACCACGTCGGGGTCGTGGCGGGCGGAAGGAACGTCCGGCCTCGCGTGCGGAGGTCGCGGTCAAGTTTCCGGAAGTCGGAGCCGAGGAAACAGCAGGTGATCTCCGCGCGGTTCCGGAGATGCTCCGGCAGGCCGTTGCGGAACTCCCGCAGGTCGACCGAGTTCTTCCGCGGCTTGGCCGCGTCGATCAGCACGCGCCCCTGCGCCGAATGGAACAGGTGTGTGTTGATGCAGGACGCCTCCCAGCTTCGCGGGCACGTCGCCTCGCCGTTGAACTTCCAGAGGTAGAACCTCCGGTGCGCGTACGTGAGCACGTACGCCGACTCATCGCGGTTCTTGAACGCCATGCCGAAGACGCGATCGCCCGTGTGGCTGACCAGCGTCCGGCGGTTCTCCGGCCGGAGAAGGACGAGAAACTTCCCCAGCTTCTCCTCCAGCATCGCGCGATCGAACCGCCGCGCGAAATCGGGGTAGGCCCGTAGGATCGCGTTGACGCGCCCGAGTTTTTCCGCGCGCTCCGGATGGGCCCGCGGAACGGTGATCACCGACCTGACCTGATAGTTCCGCATGACCATCGCCTCCAGCGTCATGCGGCTTCCGAAGACCGCGTGCCGGAGGGATTCCAGCGATTTGAATCCCGACGTGAACCGGATGCCGTCCAGTCCCTCCAGCAGGGAGGAGTGGTGCTGGGCAAAACGTGCCTGCCCGAGCGTCCGGTGGTTTCCATATCCGAATCTACCGCTCATGGTTCCTTTCTGGGGGCGGGGTGAATTCCCCGCCCCCCCGTGTTTTCAGTTGTAGGATTTCATGTTCACCACGCGCCCGAAGGGAGGGGTGAACATGCGTTGCGGGTTGCGCGGCGCGTGCATCCAGAGCACGGGGATCGATGGATCGCCCCCGTAGGAATCGCACTCGCCGTCGGTGAACACCACCGCGCAGGACGGTGCCTCGCCGTCCCAGTCGGCCCCGACCAGCGCCTCCATGATGGGGGCGAAGTCGGTGCCGCCGCGGTTCTTCACCTCGCGCGGCAGGTCGTCATCCACCTGCACGGTCTCCCAGCCGGAGTGGCGGGTATCGCAGTGCGAGTGGTAGACGGTCGCGCGTAGTTCGCGCCGCAGGGAATCGATCTCCGCGAGGAACTGCCCGAGGCGCTGTTCATCGACGGAGCCCGAACTGTCCATGCAGACCGCGATCGTGCCGTGGGCCTCCGAGTGCATCACGGGCATGATCAGGCCGCCGGAGTAGCGCGTGTTCTCGCGGCGGAACGACCTGTCCTCGCGGGTGAGTTGCGAGGTCAGGAAGTCGGCGAGGAGAGCGCGCCAGTCCTCCACGGGCTGGAGCGTCTCCGCGATCGTCTGCGCGTAGTCCGCGGGCAACGTGCCGCGCGAGACCGAGAGCGCCGACGAGACCAGCTGGCGGATTTCCGCCTCGGTCACGGGCGACTGCTCGCCGTCGGGCTGGGGCTCGACCACGTCGCCCCATCCGGAGCCCTGCTCCGCGCGCATCGGATTCTGCGGCATGTCTGGCAGGGAATCGGTGCCCTCTGTGGGCACGTCCTCGTCGCCGGACTGCGGCTCCTCCTTGCCTTGGCCCTTGCCGCCGGATTTCCCGTCCGGCTTTCCGGCCTTCTTCTCCGGCTGGCCGCCGGACTGCGGCTGGCCGTCGCCGTCTCCGGACTGCGGCTGGCCGTCCTCGCCGCCGGACTGCGGCGCGCCCTTGTCGCCCTTCTTTTTCTTCTGCGGCTTGGGCGCGCCCTTCCGGACGAGCATCTCGTACCACTGCTCCATGGTCAGATCGAGGGAGTCGTCGAGATGCACCCCGTCCGCGGGGAGCGGGTACTTCATCGCGCGCAGGTCGCGGTTGATCACCTGATCCATCGCGATGTTGGCGTGATACGGGTCGAGACCGACGCCGCGCGTCGGGTGAAGACGCGCGACGTGGTCGGCCTCGTGGGCGAGGAGGGAGACGCGCTCCGCGACGGGCAGGGGGTTGTAGAACTCCGGATTGATCCAGAGTGTCCGCCCGTCGATGGCCGCCGTCCCGCTCCGCACCGCGACGCGTTTCATCTGCATGATGATCGACGCGAAGAAGACGTGGCGGAACGACAGTCTGACAATGTCGTCCGCCAGCGTCGGGAGTAACTTGGCGACGTTGCTCATGGCTTGATGGCTACCTCCAGTTTCTTCATCAGCGAAGAGAACTTCGCGTAGTGTTTCAGCAGTTTGCCGGAATCGCGCGCCGTCCGGATGAAGACGGAGGCGTGCTCGAGGCTCATCCTCGCGACGAACTTGCTGATGGGTTCCGCCGACTTCTCGTTGAGCGCGTTGGTGAGCGCGCCCGTCAGCGCGTAGCACGCGCTGGGGTCTTTCGGCACGTCCACGTCCTCGCCCGCGAGGATGCGCGGCACGAGCGTGCCGATCGCACCGTAGGTCGCGAGGAAGCCGGAGAACTCGATCCCGACCTTCTCGCCCAGCGACTGCCGGACGATCTCCGCATCATCCTCGCCCGAGGCGAGAATCTGCGAGACGTGTTCCCACGAACGCGGGTTGGCGAACTTCTCGATCTCCCGCGTCGGCTCACCGACGAGCGACTTGGGGCTCATCTTCAGGTACGCCGCCACCCGCACGTCGCCGCCGGACGACAGAAAGTACCGGATGACCTCGTCCACCTCGGGCTCCACGTGGAGCACCGCGTGCACGCGGCCGATCAGCGGGGAGATGATCCCCGTGACTCCGGCGCGGTCGGCGCGGTCGTTGCTCGCGCAGACGATCCGCACCTTGTCGCTGATCTTGTGGTCGCCGATCTGCCGCGCGTGGATCAGGTGCATCAGCGCCTTCGCCACGGGCTCGGACGCCTGACCGAGGTCATCGAGGAAAAGAAGGGTTTCCTTCTTCGCCTCGACGAGCCGCCGGAGGAATCCGAACAGCAGGAACGTCGCGTTCGCGCCGTCCTTGTTCGCGTAGGCGAGCCCCTTGTAATCCTCCGGCAGTGCCATCGAGGGAACCTCGACGATCACGTCCGGATCGACGTCCTTGGGTTTCGTCTTCGCGTACTCCTCCCACGCCTGCCGGATGATCGCGGTCTTCGCGCATCCCGGCCGTCCGAGGAGGAGGTAGGTGAGCCCATGGGTGAAGCCATGGACGAGTTTCTTTTTCAGGTTTGTCAGGTTCATGTGGTTGGTTCCTTTGCTGGGGGTTTACTTCAGGCCCATCGAGGCCAGCACCTCGTCGAGCTTTTTGATCGCGTCGGTCGCGGTCTTCTCCGCGTCCTTCCGCACCGTCTTCGACTCGCGGATCATGTCCGCGTCCGGCAGTTGCTGGGCGAGACCGTCGAGCAGTTTCGCCAGTTCCTCGTCGCCCGTGAGGTTGAACGAGGGCGCGACCTCCAGCACCCGCCGGAGACCTTCCACGGCCGACGCGTGGAATTTTTTCGCCTTCAGCGCGGTGATCAGGTCGCGCAGTTCCTTGACCAGCCGCCGCAGGGCCGAGCTCATCGCGCTCTTCACGCGCTGGGCGTTGGCCTCGAGCATCGCGTCCGCGACCTGCGCGTGCGCGCCCGTCCCATCGCCGCCGGACGGGATCGAGCACCAGTCGATCTCCACGGCGAACGCGCCGCGGATATCCTCCGTGCTCGGGTACATGGATTCATCGAACGCGTCGCCCAGCATCTCGCGGGCCTCGCGGATGTTGGCGCGGTACGACTTGATGAACTCCTCGACCGCCGCCTCGCGCTCGCGCTTCGCCTCGCCCATGCGGGTGAGGTACGCGTCGTAGCTCGCGACGGGGAGCAGGGCGTGGCCGCCGCGGAACCACGGCACCGTGTAGGATTCGTGGATCGCGCGGAGTTTCCGGTCGGCCTGATCGATCGCGCCGAGCGCGCCAACAGGCAGGAGCCGGACACGCGAGGAGATCATCTTGGAATCCGCCTTCGCCATGTCGGCTGTCTGCGCGGTCAGTTCCTTGCTGACCTTCATGTCGCGGAACGTGCTGATCGAAAGATCGACCAGCACCGCGATCTCGTGAACCTCGACTCGTTGGATCGCCATCATGATTTGACCTCCGCCACGTGGATGGATTTGAACGACGTGTGGGTCGAGTGGCTTTCGACCCATTTGACGCCCAGCACCTCGCGAACCGCGTGCACGTCGAGCGTGGCGCGCATGTTCTCGATGATCTGGATTTTGTACCGCTTCCCGCCCGCCTCGGTCTCGACCGTCTTGCCGTGCTGGCGAAGAGTGCGGCCGAGGACTTCGATGCGTGCCGTCGCGATCGCGATAATGTCGCGAACGACGACGTATTCTTTTGCGATCTTTTGGATCGCGTTGGATTTTTTCTTCATGGGTTGGGTTCCTTTCATTTTGAATTTTTTGGTTTTTGGTTTTTGATTTTTTTTTCGAATTTCCGAATCCCGTTTGGGGTTGCCGGATCGATCGCCTCGGATCGCCGCCTTCCCGCGACGCGCTACCCGCGCGCCGGAATCTTTCCGCCATGCCTTTTTTTCGGGGGTTCTCACCGCGTGTAGCGGTCTGTCGAATTGGGAGGATGGCCGGATTTTAGACTGCGGTTCTCGGGGGCCGACTGCTGGGCGCTGGTCGGGGTGCCCCTCGACTTCTCGAGGTTCCGGCGGCCTCCCGCCCGAAAGGGGGCGGAGCCTGCCAAGGATGGGGGTGGCGAAAGAACTACCCATAGGGTGCCCTAGGTAAGGGGGTTTGCAAGGGTTATTTTATACCCCCCTTCCCCCAGAATCCCACCCCCCACCCCCACCCCCACCGAGGCGGCCGCGGGGGCCGGAGGCGGGGGCTCGGGAAAGATCCCCTGTATGCGCTCGCGC
>Ga0214923_10001119_pt1 | contig 38891 bp, 29 predicted proteins | sample LL1510_MetaG_FD_177993 | JGI IMG/M metagenome (GOLD analysis project Ga0214923, IMG submission 177993) | Freshwater microbial communities from Lake Lanier, Atlanta, Georgia, United States - LL-1510 | ecosystem: Environmental > Aquatic > Freshwater > Lake | place: USA: Georgia | collected...
TTATCAATCTGCTTATCATATTGTCCGTGAGGCCGATTTGTTGACGGCTTATGATTTTGACCGCGCAATGATTTACAATATACGTCTTACTGGGGGGGATATTGAAAAGGCGTATCAAAATGCCAAGGCGATTTTTATTGAACGGGTTCTTCGCCATAATGAAGATGGTCTGTTTTTTAGTGATTTTTCTCGCAAAGAATCGTTGGTATTGTACACGCGTGCCTTAGAGCGAATGTGGGTATGGAAGAGGCTGTTTGACCGGCTGTAAATCTCTATCCGTGCTTGATACAATCATAGTAAATCGTTATTTTATGGAAAAGATATTCAACTGTAGAGCCATTTTTGTATAAATTGATTACTGTGTCTCCATTTACCGTAGTAAACATATTTACTCTCACACTCGGATTTGCATTTTTAGTAGGTTTCAAAGGCGTATAATAGATAATCCCCATATATCCATATTTAAAATGTGTAAAATTGGGCAAAGATTCCAGCGCCTTGTTTTTTGCTTCTGACATATCATAAAACCGACGGACGCACCATTTGTTCTCAACCAAATTGTTTAACAATCTTGCGATTTTATTATTTTTGTTATAGACAAACCTCCATGTTTTTCTATAACGACAGAACCGATAATCAAATCCTGTGTGGTTTGATACATACCCCACGATCTTTGCAATAACCTCATTTGGAATGGTAGTTGTCATATTTGTTTATTATAAAATATGGATTCGCGAATTGAGTTCAATTTTGGAAAGGAAGACTTCATAATCCGATTTTTTCCATGGTTTTTGAATAAAAAGATGAGGTTCTCTCACCTCTAATTTATTTCCGGAAAAAATACATAAAAAAGTATTTGCCACTAAATCAAGTTCTACAGCCACTTCCAGTCCAGTTTTCGTAGAATTATCAAAAAAATTGTCTAACAAAATTGCGTCGTAATAGTAATGATTTAGTTTATCTATCATATCTTGCAGATTATCACATGTATCTACATTGATGTTATAATGATTCATAAATTCATTTTTCATTATTTTTAGTATGACTGGCGAATCATCCACTATGAGAATGGTTCTCTTGAATTGAAATTCGGGTACATGTTGTTTTTTAGCGTCGCTGGCATTATAAGTGACGCTTACATTGTCCGAATGATATAATAATTCATATGTGTTTTTATTCCCGATTCCCTTGATATCGGCCTGTTTTTGTTGAAACTTCCATGGTCCGCCATTCAATAATTCATAACTATCTTCACAAATGACGATGGAATTATCATTCGCAAAATTTTGTAAACGGCTGGCATAATTAATGCAATTGCCTAGAAAGGAAACCTTCGTATTATTCAAGCCCAACATCCCCATGATACAATCACCATAAGCAATGCCAATGCGAATTTTTATATCTTTGTACTTTTCATTGACGATACCCAAAAGAGCCAGGGCAAAAAAGATGATATTTTCATGATTCTCGTTTTCATCATATAATCCTGAAATCGCCATATAACAATCCCCAATGGTTTCCACTTTATGTATGGCGAATTTATCACATAATAAATCAAAATCGGTAAAAATGGCATGTAATAAATTATATATTTCAAATAAAGAATCGGCGTTTTGTTTATGTTTATTTACCATAGTCGTAAATCCAACAATATCAGCGAATAATACAAACAAATTATTGAATTTTTTAGGTTTTATGCATTGTTTTTTATCATTAAATTGTTTGATAAAATCTGGACAGCTATAAATATCATTTTGCATGAATTCAATGTCTTTGTATATATCTGTATATATACATTTGTAATTACAAATATATTGGTGCGATATATTTGTAACGATTCTTGGAAAGGGGGGGTCCTACTCCAATTTATGCGGGATCCACACGAAATCCCGTACCTTCCCTTCTCATTCGCCCCAATAAGATAGGTTCTGTGCCATTTTTCTTCGCACCTAAATAGCTCAAATAATCATATAGCTCATTCGTCTCTCTATTCAATGCATAAGTAATGTTACCAATCGTCAATTCTTCCGCCTCCCATTCTATTACCCTTGCATTCAAATCCGTCTTTTGGCCACGGTCCTGTTCAAATGATGGATACGATCCGAAATGATCCGATTCCACTTTTCCGAATCCATAACATACCATAGGTTCATCTGGATTTTTCCCCGCATAAAGAGAACAGTCCACCGCCGATTCCTTAATCGCCATCAATATCTGTGTATTAATCTTCTCTTTCAGTGTGGATATCTCATAAAGGTTCTCATCCGTCGTGACCGGTGTTATTCCGTCTATCTTACTTAAATCATTCGTCTTCAAATCAATATCATCCTCGCTCGTCTTTTGTCGCTCTGTCAATGTAGCCAAATATAAGAAAACTTTGACGGTTCTCAACGCTTCAGGTAAATCTTGGTGACTACAAATACGACGAGCGCGACCAATCACTTGTTGAATACGCACATTATGCCAATACGGTTCCACAATATGTACGAAACGGGTATTACGCAGATTGATACCTTCGGCACCGGAGGATGTGATCATGAGGATTTTGATGACCTCGCCCATGTAATTGTTCTCATTACCCTCTTTCAAGCGCGCAGCCAATGTGGATGGCACGAAATCCCAGCTACTATTGAAAATGTTTCGGATGATTTCCTTCTCTTCTGTCGTCTCTGACCCGGTATAAAGCGCGAATCGTGGTTTTCCCTTATCTCCTTCTTTTTCCACCAGCTCCCAGACACCCTTTGTGTTCTTCTTTATGGAAAAAGGCGCGTAGCCATTCACTTCCAATGCCGCCTTGATAATTGCAATACCCTCTGCATTACGGAACTGAGTATAGATTAGATGTAGGCCTGTATTCTCTTCCGAATCCAGGTTCTCCAAAAGTTGTTTGAATTTGGGGCTATACATATCCAAAGACTCTTTGGTCAAATAATTTTCAGAGGCCAATGAGGCAACCGCGGATTCCAGACGTTTCTGATAAGATTCCACTTTTTCATCTTCATCGTACTCGTCGGGACCTGCCTCATCGTCAAAGTCTTCGGATTGTATTTTCAAAGCCTTGCTCTTGGCATCAATATCATCCTCGCTAATCTCTTTGGAACCCTCAGTTTCTGGTGTGATACCTGCAGGAAGGGGGCGCTCAATGGCCGACGGAAAAACGAAATTACAAGCAAGACGCGAGAAAATACGATAACTACTTGACTGTTTGTATAAATCATCGCCACTCGTTTTGGGTGCGGGTTTTCGTTGCCGTTTTTCCTGCTCGCGTTCATTATGCCGAACTTTCGCATAGACCTTGAATTGCGAATCGGACATGGGGCATTTTACAACATGAATTGTTGTCGGATTTTCCTTATCGCTGGTTTTCACAAAGCTTGGTAGTAACTTCTCTTGTGCACTTCGGAAATAGGAGGTGAGACCAAGGATACGACGTTTCAGAAGATCGGGATTGATAAAATCCTTACTGTCCAAGTCCACGAAAGCCCTGAAAAAAGCATCCTTTTCATCTGGGAGGCATTTATAACGGTTTAATTCAATTGCCTTCTGGTCAATGGTGAATCCGTGTTTTTTGAGAACCCGTAGTAAAATTCGTATGAAATCTTCGTCGTTTATATTTCCTGCGACGTCCAGGCGAACACCGTCGTAATTTATCGCTCCTCCAGCCATTTCTCCTCCTCCGACTCTGAGTTCCGCATGATTCTCATCCATTCCTGTCAAGCCTTCATTGACCTGCGCGTCGGGTTCAATCTCTTCTTCTTCATAAGGTAAAAAGGCGGGGTCCGATGAAACCTTTGGTTCTCGTAGTTTTTTCGTATGATTATGTTTGCGATGATGATGAGCAACCTTTTTCGTTTTCCGAGAACCCGCTTTTTGTCCAGCAATTCTACCCCTCTTTTTCGCATTAATAAACCCAAAAGGATTACGTGTTATAACCAATTGACTGGACCCCTCTTCCAGGGGATTATTCATCAATTCCAAATAATCATGCGTGCGGAAATTCTCCTTATCCAGAATATTCGCAATCGTTTCTGTGTTGACTCGTCCCATCGCCTTCAGCTCCGCAGGAATCTTTCCCAGAGGAATACGCCATGAATTGATATACCCGCGTAAAATATTAAAGAGAACCGCGATTTCATTCGGATAATTGATAATCGGTGTACCGGATAAGAGAATGACTTTACAGTCCACTGCCGAAAGTAAATATTCGTAGAGGATCAGAGAAATCGTATCCGCCTTTTTTGTTCCCAACTTGTTCATGATACGGCTCACAAAATTATGCGCCTCATCCACAATGACCACCTTATGATCAAAGGGATTCACTGTACGATTCTCTGTTTCCTCGTTGATTTTCCGCATATTGAGACCGTTATAATTGAGATTACGATATTTGGCGCGAATCATTTCGTTCAACTGTTCATCAATCGCCTTCTGTTTATCGGGTGCAAGGTCGGCGAAATTGGCTTCTTTTTTCACATTTACGAGCCAGGCACCCCCCCTTGTGCGAATATATTCAATAGGAATAGAAAGACTTTTTGCCAGGGTGGCTTCGTATTGGGGAGAACCTTCCGAAGGAATGAATTCCCAGTATTGATTTTTCTTATAGAGGTCATCGCCACATTTCTTCAATTCACTCAAGAAATTCATCTGTAGGGAAGCGGGCGTCATGACGACGATTTGTTTCTCCGATTTCATACCTTCTGCAATGGCAATAGAAGTACATGTTTTACCCGCACCGAGGGAGTGATAGAGAAGCAACCCACGATAGGGTGTATAGAGATTCAAATAATCACGGACGATTTTCTGGTGGGTCAATAGGGAGACTTCTGACCCACCACGGGATTCACATGAAACCGCCTCGTCTATTTCTAGCTCGCGTTTATATGGCTGTAATAGCTGATTGAGTTTCTGTACGGACATTTTGCGGTTATTCATGTAATAAGTGGATGCTTTCATGATGATTTTTTCGCCTGGAGCCTTGGTTCTCTCTTTCAGAGTCAGATTATTGATTTTGGCGGAGTCCAAGTCTATTTCGGGAACTTGTTCTGGCTGAACGACAAGTTTTAACTTTCGGGGGCGTTTTTTGATGGGCTGAACTTCTCCTTCTTCCGTAGGTTTTAGTTGTGGTTCTCCCGTTTTTCCGGGAATTTCTTCTGTTAAAAGCTTAGGTACAACTTTTTCCGCCATTTCGCGCTCTTCCGTCATCGCAATCGGCGTCTCTGTTACTTCGGGTTCCTTCTCTATAACAAATTTTACTCGGGGTTTCTCAATCGGACCGATGGGTTCGGGTACCGCTGGAATCACCTCTTTCTCTTTCGTCTCCCGTTGAATAATCACCGAAAAAGCATTATTCTTACGTAGGTTCTCCAAAATTAATTTCCGTTCTATGTTTGATTGACCCGTTTTATCTATGATCCGAACGGCCCGTTTTGGTAATGGTCTTTCTGTTTCTAATAGAGGTTCCTTTCCTTTGTCTATGCCTTTGTCTATGCCCTTGTCTTCTTCTTCCGTTTTTGGTATAAGCGGATTAGCCTCTACTACGGCCTGGGCAATTTGTACTAAAAAATTCGTCGTTTTTCCCGGATTTCTATGTTTTTCCAATTCATCTAATAAATTAACTGCATGATTCATTCTATATAATTCGGCGAACTCTTATATTATCTCGGGATAATTTTTACCAAGGTTCTCCGACTAAATGGATCACTCTCAAAAACTATTCGGTAAATCATAGAAATTTCCATTTCCGTAAAACAAATAGGAAAATGCACGCTGCCCCACACCTACGTCTATACCATCATCACTATCTCGCACTGTGCGGATATTTTCACCCAGGGTTAGGTCAGATACTATAGGAAACATGCAAGACATCTTTTGTTGAAAATGTTTGACCGGAAGGGGGTTCGTATTTTCCGTTTTGAGAACCTTGTTATAATCTTGATAATAATGGAGAACTTCCATGTCTTCAGGATGGCTAATTTTCATCTGGAGTCGCAAATGATCATCTTCCGCGTTGAGACCGCCAGTATGAATCAAATTGGAATTGAAAATAATGATATCACCTGGAGAACTTGTTATGTAGACCAACGGATTTTGTGTAATATTCACCGAATGATCAGTCTGGTTTTTATGACTACCAGGGATTACACCTAAACATTTTTCCATGTTTTCCGTATAAATGAGAATAGTATAGGATGGATAACGCTGCCCTTCATTGAATAAATCGCCATTGTAATCTCGGTGGCAGGTATGAACCGTAGATTTTTGAATGACCAAAAGATAGTCTTGGAATTCATGATCCGGGCCTACCGTTGTTTGGATAGTATTTTTCAGGGGTACATTATTCATAATCCAATTTTTCGCCTCTTTGTATTCCGCGTTCTCACAAAGCCGTTTCAAATGAGCGACTTCGTCGGGTTGAAATTGTTCTCGCAGAACGAGGATCCCATCTTCATTTAGTGTAAACATATAGTCATTTTTCGCTATTTTATCAGGTTCTCCAAATAAACGATAAATAAGAAAAAAGATCAATGTGATGATGACGAAAAAAAGGATGGGCCGCCAGGTTCTCATTTCTATGTATCTTGCATGCTAAAGCATGAGACTTTTGACAAAACCACTTTGTGAATACAGTAATGCAGTCACAAAATTAGTCTATTCATTTCAGTAAAAAATAGTTTCAATAATGTCTACTCGGGAATAAATACATTTATGCACGGATAGTAACATGGCTATAATATTTATTCGTCCAAGGATAAAGAACATTGCGATTGAAAAAATATACATTGGTTTATATATCTATCAAATATGAAACGCAATTCGTACATTTTATTATGCATAGTCCTGGTTTGTCTAATAATATGCACAACGATATATTCTAGTAATAAAAACGATAAATTTATTATACATAATAACGATCCTGCAAACGATCCAACAAAGGATTTACATGTAGCAAACCCAGAGTTCAAACATTATAAAGGTCTAGAATATCATATGGAAGATGCATACGATGAATTGGGATTGCAAAAAAACGGGGAGGTTTCGGATGCACCTCCACATGCTAAATTTTCCCAAAAATATTACAATGATATTGCCAGATTTGCTACTCCCTTTAACGAAAAAAAATACGATTTTTGTTTTATAGGATCAATACAATCCGCACCAGAGAGACGAGACTGGGTAATTGACTTTGCAAAAAAATATTTCACGAATAACTCAATATTTGTCAATACTGATAATGACGCAGATTGGAAACTATTGGGAAACTTTGATAAAACGCGTGAGAATAAAGGATTTGCACCAAAAAAACTCCCTTTCCCGGATAATCAATCTAGAAATGTACAATTTAGAGAAGTCAACGAAAATGAATATTATTTTAAATCCATGTGTGAAAGTAAGTTTATACTATGCCCTGCTGGAGACGCCCCGTGGTCATTCCGCATTTATGAAACAATGTTGTGCAGGAGTATTCCTATTGTTGAAACCGTTCATCATACTTATCGCTCGGATGAAGAGGCCAAATTGGACTATATGTATCTACTTGCAAATGATATAGACAAAATTAAGGATGTAATGACGAATGAAAAAAAATATACGGAAATGGTCAATGCAAACAATGCTATTTTTTCAGAAAAACATTTGATAAAACCAACTGCATAGAATTTTGGAGAGCCATGTTCAGACCCACTAATAACGCATATGGTTTATATTAATCTCACTCACAGGTTTTCGCGCTAATCTGACCATCTTTCTTCGCGTCTTATTATCTAAATGTCTCCAAATATATGGCATTTTATTATGAAGTTCCAATGCATCCACCTGATCAGTAGAGATCTTCCGTCTTCTACTCATTTTGCACCCCCTTACTGGATACTGTTCCTTGCATCGCGCTCTCAGATGTTCAAAACTCACACCACCTGTTTCGCTTGGATTCCAATTTGCCATATTACACGAGGCCCATGAACTGGACCCCCTGGAACAGTATTTGGGACGGCATCCTACCATTCCTGACTGACAGGGTACATGTTCACACGAGCGATAAATTTTACATGTTTTGTTTTTGTTTTTTCTTTGTTTTTCTTTTTGATGTTTTCTATTTTGGAGAGGCATATTATATATTTATTGCGAGAAATAATTATATAATTTGTAGCCAGAATTCTTCGGGTTTAGAATCCATTCAACACATGAATCGCCGAGTCGCACGCAATCTGCTCTGCCTTCTTCTTCACCTTATGAATCCCCTCTCCTAAAAACACAAAGATCTTTTTGTTAACCGACATGTACTGATGAATATCCGAATAGCTACGAAACGTCTTAATCGGTACGGAACGAGAATGTTTGAGTCCATGCACCGGCTGTCCCAAACATAAATAGACCCCCATATGATAACCCGTATCCGCGTTGTATTCCTCTATTTCCAAATAATCCGGCGTCACCTTGAATTCCTTCTGAATCTTTACTTGTAGAATGTTCTTGAAATTATCGTCATTTTTAATGAGGCTCACCCAGTCCACATGTTTCTCAAATACGGACTCTACGAATATCTGCACCATCTGGAATCCCGGACCACAGACAAAGAGATTCTTGAACCACCCATCCTCATCTTTTACCGACATTTTATTGAAATCCAAGAACATGGCACCAATGAAAGCTTCAAAGAGACAACCCAGCTTCTTCAAATTCGTACGCGTTTGCTTTAATTCCGTATGTTTGGAAACAATAAACCATTTATGCAGTCCCATCTCATATGCCATCTTTCCGATGGACTCGTTTTTCACTAATGCAATCTTCTTTTCGGTCATGAATCCCTCGTTCTCTTTGGGGAATCGCCGATACAAATAATATTTAGTGATACATTCCAGGACTCCATCCCCGATGAATTCTAATCGTTCATTGGATTTTGTGAACAAGGCGAGACAGTCATCGGGTTTAGGCATAATCGTAATACCATTCTTCTCGTTTTCCAAGTCGGGACGGCGAATATAAGAGCGATGTATGAACGCTCTTTTATATAGATCCCATTTATGAATGGAAATGGGTACTCCATAGGTTCGCAAGATTTGCTCAACCTCCTTATCTGTGATCAATTTATTTAGGGGATTATAAGGGTCAAATATCTGCGTTTCCTGGCCATTGCCGTTTTGTTCAATACGAATATCGTCGTCCATTGTTTGAAATAGTTCCCTTGTTTTTGTATCTGTTTTTCAAATCAATTTTTCATTTTGCGGACCAATAAAATATTTAGTATATATATATTATTGATAAGATGGCCAACGGATTTAATAACTCAAATCGTGCCCGCATGGGGTCAAACACAGTAACCGTTCAAAAACAGGGCGGAGGATCATCCAAGGCCGGATTTCCTTACCAGGTGGGCAGAAGCTCTTGGTCAAGTCTTGTACTAAATGGATGCTCGCAACAGGGTGGTAGTTGCTTTAATGGTGGATGCACAACGCTAAAGTGCCTCCAGTTCACTCCTAACCCCAACGTTCGCGAGGCACGCCCTACCTTTGTTCGCCCCAATATTCATATGCGATAAATAATGGTTCCAAAAAATAACAGTTAGATTATTATTTCATAAGTAATAATCTAAAACAATATAATGGCTTTATCATGTGACATACAATATAATAATTGGAAACAGCGATGCGAGTAATTATTGATGAACGAGAACGTGACCTTTATGAGCGATGCTCTGGCATTCTTTCAGGAAATACACTCGCCATTCAATTGGAGCGCGAAGTTCTCCCCATCGGTGATATTTGTATCAAAACCGATGATGGTAAAGACGTGGTTTTGGTGGAACGTAAATCTCTACAAGACCTCTTGGCTAGTATCAAAGACGGTCGTTACGAAGAACAATCCTATCGTCTCATTCATTCCAGCGGATACCCCGTTCATTCGGTGATTTATGTTATTGAAGGCGTACTATCTACTTTGAGAACACCGGTGGAGCGCCGTATTGTTTATTCCGCCATTACCACACTCAATTATTTCAAAGGTTTCAGTGTAATGCGAACAAGTAGCGTGGGTGAAACTGCGGACCTATTAATTTGGATGGCGGAAAAGATAGAACGTAATTTCGCCAAAGCTATGATACCCTATTATTTGCAGCCCTATTATCAAGGTTCTCAGAAAAATACCATGATTACTACTGATAATACTATTACGGAATCGGTTATTGTACCACCCAATTATTGCACCGTTGTCAAAAAGGTGAAAAAGGACAATATTACCCGTGAAAATATAGGTGAGATTGTCTTATGTCAGATTCCAGGAATTAGTTCCGTTACTGCAATCGCCATTATGAAACGGTTCTCCACATTCCCCAACTTATTGAAAGAATTGGCTATGAATCCAGCGTGCATGAATGATATTACCATTACCGCGAATGGAAAAACACGAAAGATTTCCAAGGCATGCATTGAAAGTATCAAGCAATTTTTTATTTTTGGGGCTGAGGAGAAACTGAGACCTGAGGGGTCTTTGATGCCTGAGGGGGCTGTGATGCCTGAGGAGAAAGTGATGCCTGAGGGGAAAGTGAAGACTGAGGGGAAAGTGAAGACTGAGGGGAAAGTGAAGACTGAGGGGGCTTTGATGCCTGAGGAGAACTTTGGTAATTACGATAATCCTGTTCTACAGATGCCATACTCATCTGAGAAGGCGTAAATGGTTTTGGTATTTTTTCAGGCTCCAAAACATCCACAGGTCCTCCAACAGGATTCGGATTTGATCCATAAGCAAATTTGGGCTGAACCAAAGAAGGTCGGTAAATATTATATTCATCGTATTTACCAGAATTTACTTGATCTTGTGTGTACATAACTCCTCCCCAATTGGTATCCATAGGGTTATCACTTTGGATCTGATTTTCTGTAGAATCATGTATGGAATCTAAATTTGTATAAACGCCTTGATATTGACTAGTTGGGTCAAATCCATGATACTGACCTATATTGAATTTTGTGCTTTCTCTTGATGCATCTACAACATTAACAGGTCCGGTCATATTTTCTACAGACGGTCTTGGCGTTCCTACCATATCATTTGATGAAAAGAAATCACTAAACGGTTTGGTGAAGTTATTCGTGATAAATCCGCTAACAGAATAGAAGAATGATTTATCGTCATTATCATTATACGGTTTCATAGTATTCAAAATATATTTCGTGGGTATGTTTACAGTTGTGCCAGTTAGATCCATTTGTGGAGATTGAGTCTCCATGTTTTCGCTTATAGGCGGTGTAATTGTTGTTTGGAATATTTCATCAGCGCTTGGTGGTGTAGTAATGGTATACGTAGTGGAATCTTTTCCGGACTCCTCCTCCTTTAGAAAAAGGATCGGACATTGTTTTCCACTACTTCGCTGTGTTTCTAAATATTGGACATATTCATCTAAATTAGAAAATGAAATTGGATTGACTTTTTCCACCAGCGGTTTTGTAGTATTATACAAGAGTATTTTACCCTCTTTTTTAATCAATAAATTGGAACATTCATCGCCCGTTGTAATACCCTCTTTATCTTTTTTTGCGTAAAATTCAATGATAACATAAATACCAGCAATAAAGACAAGTATTAAAAAGATCTGAAATAAAATTACCATTTTTGTCGCCATTTATGAAAGGTTACTATAACTTATCTGCACAAAAGAAAATATGTATTTAGTATATAATATGATTCATAGAAACAAGAAGGCAGTGGTTTTAATTTATGCAGAATGGTGCGGTCATTGCAAGCGACTAAAGCCTCACTGGAATAAAATGCGGAACTATTTACAAGGAAACCCGCATTTGGAGTTTGTAGAAATAGCGGACAATGATATCAATAAGGATGCGAAGATTTCTAATCTGAACGGGCGTTTAAAACCCACTAGCAAGAAGGTTGCCATTCAGGGTTACCCCACCCTTCTCTCAATAGAAAATGGTGTCGTATATGAATTTAATGGATCCGATCGTAACGACCATAAACAATTGATCGCATGGGCAAAACCTAGGAACAAAATGCGAAATCATGGTACTAGAAAACACGGTGGGATTACCGGGCAATTTATCGGCGGCTCACGTAAAATGCGAAAAACACAAAAACGACGAAAAAATTGAATACAAAAATGGCGAATATTTGAATGTATCATACAACGAGTAGTGGAAAGAATCTAAAAATAAATTCGTATATTGATTCAAGATACGAATTTGTTACACACATCATGCAAAAAAAGAGATTCGTGGTTCGTAAAGATTTCCGATTGATAGATTTTCATGTTTATGATGATAAACATACACGAGAAAGGGGATCGGAAACGAATTCGTCGTCTGATGAAGAAAATGCGTTTGTAAAGTCGCGAGCCAATGGCGACCCTGCCACCTTTGCGATTCAAATGTTCGGTCTCAATGAGCGTGGCGAAACAGCGAGTATTCTGGTAGAGGACTATATCCCATTCTTTTATGTAAAAGTCGGGGCCGAATGGTCGCAATACGAAGCCAATTCCTTACTCGCAGATATCAAACAGAAGCTCTCCAAACAAACGATGAATTCTGTCTTAGACGCCGAACTTGTAGATTATTATAAACTATATGGATTCGCGGCAGGGAAGAAAGACAAATTCGTCAAATTCACTTTTAAAAATCAGGCTGTTATGAATAAAGTGAAAGGTTTATGGTATCATTACCCGAAGAGAGCCGAAGGAGACCTGAGCGAGAGAAAGCGAGTGAATCTACGATTTCAAGGTATTGAATTGGAGCTATATGAGAGTAACATTCCGCCTCTTTTACGTTATTTTCATATTCATAATATCAGTCCATCCGGATGGGTTTCCGTGCAAACTTCGTCGCAAACTCTTGTTCCCAGCGAATCCAAAACAACGACATGTAAATATGAATACCGATGCGCCTTTTCGCAAATCAAACCTCTTCCCGAGAAAGAGACGCGTGTCCCTTATAAAATCTGTAGTTTTGATATTGAGGCCAGTAGTAGTCATGGCGATTTTCCCGTTCCTATAAAAACTTATAAACGGTTGGCGTCAAACACGGTGGATGTGTTTCTTCTTCAGCAATCCGTATTAGATAAAGCGCGAGGGAAGAAACTCTTGGAAAAGATATTGTTGCGAGCGTTTGGATTTGGTGAATGCGATGATATTGACACCGTTTATCCCAAACAAATACCGACAAAGTCGCAGGTGGTTTTGATGGCGAGGATTATGATAAACGAATCTGTGGAAAATGTCAAGAAAGCCAACACAGATTCCACAAAGACAAAATGTTTGACCATTGAAGCCATGTTTAATGAAATCAAGGAGATGCAAAATGCAGAGACCTCTGGTTCAGGAGATGGCGATGGTGATGGAGACGGAGAAACTTTTGCTACAGGGGGGGATGAGCCAGCCTACCCTAAAAAATACGTAAAAAAGACTACGAACAAAGTGGAAAAAACGGCGACCATTCTAGACATATTATTGTCTGACCAGTGTGACCGTGACGAAAAGATACAAATCACAAACGATGTCATGACGCGGATTTTCCCACCATTAAAAGGCGATGAAGTCACTTTCATCGGATCCACCTTTATGAATTATGGTGATACACAGCCTTATTTGAATCATTGTCTGGTAGTGGGGACATGTGACCCTATAGACGGTATCATGGTTGATTCCGTGGAGGATGAGACGGATTTGCTGACAAAATGGACGCAGTTGATCCAAGAGGAAAATCCCGATATTATTATCGGGTATAATATCTTTGGTTTTGATTATGAGTTCATGTTTCGTCGTGCTCAAGAAAATCACTGTGAGCGTGAGTTCTTGGCACTTTCACGACAAATCGGTGAAATCTGTGGTAAAGTGGATCGGGATGGTGAACTCGCCATAGAAAACACGAAACTCGTGATTGCAAGTGGTGAATATGACCTGCGATATCCGCGTATTACTGGACGTCTCCAGATTGATATGTATGCGTATTTCCGACGGGATTTCAACCTGTCTTCTTATAAACTGGATGATGTGGCGGGTCAATACATCGGGGATGATGTCAAAAAGACTGCGTGTGTAACGCATCCCGTGCATGGTGAAATCACTGAGCTCTATAGTCAGAATTTGACTGGTCTCAATGCTGGTGATTTCATTCATATTGAGCTGACGAGTTTCACGACGGATTATTACAAAGATGGAGAGAAATTCCGTGTCATTGGTATTGACCGGGAGAGGACGGATGGACCTACCACCAATGTCATTCTTATCGGCGGTCATCATGAAATTGAGATTGGGAAATCTGTGCGATGGGGTATGGCGAAGGATGATGTGACGCCCCAGGATATCTTCCGTCTGACCCGTGGCTCCGCTGCCGATCGCGCGATTGTCGCGAAATACTGTGTTCAAGATTGTAACCTCGTTCATCACTTGATGAATAAAATAGATGTCATCACTGGTTATGTGGAGATGGCGAGTATTTGTAGTGTGCCGATCTCCTTCTTGGTGTTCCGTGGCCAGGGAATCAAGCTCACGAGCTATGTGGCGAAGAAATGCCGTGAAAAAGACACACTGATGCCGGATTTGGAAAAGACGGCCGAGGGGGGTGGCTACGAAGGCGCCATTGTCCTCCCTCCCAAATGCTCTATGTATATGGATAACCCAGTGGCGTGTGTGGATTATGCTTCACTTTATCCCTCGTCCATGATTAGTCAGAACTTCTCGCATGATAGTAAGGTCTGGACCCGCGAGTATGACTTGGAGGGTAAATTGATCAAGGTTACAGGGGAGCGCGATAAGACAGGCCGATTCATCTATGACGAACTCCCTGGCGAAGAGTATATCAATATTGAATTTGATACCTATCGCTATATTCGGAAGACACCGACATCGCGGGCGGAGAAGACGAAGTCGGGGAAAATGGTTTGCCGATGGGCACAGAATAAGAAGGGGATTATGCCGGCGATTCTGGAGGAATTATTGAAGGCCCGATCGGATACTCGTAAGAAAATCAAGACGGAGAAGGATCCCTTTATGCAGAATATTCTGGATAAACGACAGCTCGGTTATAAGGTGACTGCGAATTCGTTGTATGGTCAGTGTGGCTCCCGGACATCTACTTTCTATGAGCGTGATGTGGCGGCGTCTACGACGGCGACGGGTCGTATGATGATTACCTATGCGAAGCGGATCATTGAGGAGGTCTATGGGGATATGGTCTATGAAACCACTGCATATGGCAGTATAAGAACAAAATCCGAATATGTATATGGAGATACTGACTCGATATTCTTCACGTTCAACCTGGAAAATCCCGAGACGGGGGAAAAAATCCGCGGAAAACCCGCCCTAGAGATGACCATTGAAATTGCCCAAGACGCCGCCCAACTCTGTACACAGTGGCTGAAATCCCCCATGGAGCTCTCTTATGAAAAGACATTGATGCCGTTCGTCCTCCTCTCCAAGAAACGCTATGTCGGTATGCTTTACGAAACTGACCCCAAAAAGGGGAAATTGAAATACATGGGACTCTCATTGAAACGCCGTGATTCCTGTGATTATCTCAAAGACGTCTATGGTGAGATTCTCAACATTCTCATGAAAAAGAATGATGTCATGGCTTCTATCCAATTCTTGGACAAATGTCTCAATGACCTCATCGCAGGAAAGGTTTCCATGGATAAGTTGGCGATAACCAAAGCGCTAAGAAGCGATTATAAAAATCCACAGCAAATTGGTCATAAGGTATTGGCAGACAGAATTGGCAAGCGCGACCCGGGGAATAAACCGAAGCCAGGGGACCGTATCAAGTTTGTCTTTGTGGTAAATCCCGACCCAAAGGCGCTAATGGGGGATAAGATTGAGACACCGGAATATATTTTGGAAAAGGGACTACAGATTGATTATGCGCACTATATTACGAATCAGCTGATGAAGCCCTTGCAACAACTATTCGGTCTGGCGTTGGAGGCCATTTGGGAACATCGTAATAAGAAGTCGGCAATTCGTGAGTATCGGGAAGAAGTTCGGAAGATGGAACGTGAATTTCCCGATGTGGAAGTTTTTATGAAGAAGCGCGAAAAGTATTGCTCTGCGAAAGTGAAGACGTTGCTATTTGATGATGTGTTGACGAAGATTGCGAATAAGAAGAATCATATTCAACCGATTAGCGCGTTCTTTCAGAGAAAATGAGGGACGATTTCTTTCATGTAGGACCCTGAGTATGGGTTGGTGGCTCATAATTCATATTATTACACATATATATATATAAATGTATGTGTAATTAGAATTCATCTCTTTACTTCATAATTTTTGATAGAATATTCGGAAAGACAAACGTGTTTTTCCGTTTCATCGGTATTTTCATAAAAAATAGCCCAGCAATGATAAGAAACATGCCTATATATTCATTGACGTTCTCAAATCGTTCGCCTAAAATAAAAAAGGCAAAACAATTCTCTATCACTGTACTAAGTCCATCCCATGCACTATTGACTAATAAAATGGAGGATCCTTGTAAACTCCTTATCAAAAAATAGATTACACCTATGTAACCGACGACGCCTATTCCAAAATTGGTTATCCCACCATTGTTTGCAAACTCTTTGAAACCAAAATCGCCGGCTATTTCAGCGATTGTCAATGGCATCAAATCTTGGTAACTCATCCTTTCTTATGTTATTTTGGGAAAAAATAACATACTGGCTAAACTAAACTCTATACAGAAAAGTGTGATTATCGTGTAAATTACTATTTACGACACTTATTGTATTTTACATAAAGATAAAGATGAATGAGACAAATGTAGGTTGATAGAAGTGGGATACAGTCCAATATAGTATCTATATGTTTTTCATCAATAAATGAAAGGTTATTTTTAACAAAACTTGTAATGAATGATTTTTTTTCATCGCTTTGTTTTGCGTGTGGATTTAACGCGTGCTCAATATCTGTTAAACAACAATATCCGTGTATATGCCAGCCAGTTATAATAGTAATATCAATCAGTATGATGAATAGCAACCAAAGTGGGCTCTTCAATAAAAAGGGGCCTAGTACCATTAAAAAAATAGTTATCAAATGTAAAATTTTAATTAAATAGAGTAGAAGTGTATTTATCATTTTATATATTTGGTTAATATTTTTTGCGAATAGAAAATTACAAAAACGTCCGTCTATTCCCAGATAAATCCCTATAAATCAAAAGGGGGAACTCAAATTCTACCGATGTAGCGGCGCTATCAAACCTATTCACAAAAGTATTAATATCACTGAGAATTTGATTCGTATTGAAAGTGGTTCTCCTACTCGTATTCGTATCTTCGTTATCCAAATAATTCTGTATAAGACTACCGAGACTATTTGTTATATTCGTCGCCAATTCGTCCATCGGTTGAGTATTTGTCTCAAGGTTATCATCATGATGAACTTCGTTGTCGCCATACAAATCATCATCCGTAATAGTTTCTGTAGGTTGATCCATCTGATTACTACTAGAATCCGCTTCATGATTCCTTATATCGTATCTACAAACCGGACAGTGAACATTCGTCCTAAACCAATTCTGAATGGCCGGTCCATGAAACACATGTCCACAGCTTATAATCTGCGTCAATTCATCACCTGTTGCAAAGTTCTCCAAAGTAATCGGACAATTCGTATTCAAATACTCGGTGTTTTCATTAAAAATAATGCTTCGTGTGGCATTTGCGATTTGAGTGGCAGATGGCGCCACGACAACATTCTGGAAATGGTCAGCAAAACGGGTAAACAGGTCGTTTGCCGTAGTAGTAAATCTAGGCCATGCTGTAGTCTGTGGTGTTGATCTACGATAGATGCGATCACTTCGGCGATGTCCATGTCGCATTTCCAATTCTACCAAAGTGATATAATCATACATATTATGCTGATAGGTTCTCATATTTTGTTGATATGCCATAATATTCGCATGGAATGACTCCATTCCAATATCATAATCAGGGTTAGGAACATATCTAGAGCTCCGGTTCGCGTTCCGAAATGCACTTGAATAGAGATTATTCTGATTATTACGTGTCTCCGGCTGTAAATGTTGGAGCGAAAAACTCCATTGAAAAGGATTACCGCTACTATCCCTATTTCCAAATCCGGTTGCCATTTTCTTTACTATCTAGAGAACCCGTCTATTTATGTATTTTTTTGCAAAAATTGATTTAAAAATATGGCAATGATCTCTATAATATCAGAAACTCAAACAATCATGAATCTCGCGACCTACAAAGGAAAGGGGTATACCGGTCTGAACAATCTCGGAAATACCTGTTTTCTGAATTCCTGTCTCCAGGTTCTCAACCATACTTATGAATTACATGAAATATTGGATAAAAAGGGTGATCAAAAAATCAAATCCGACCTCATAGATGCAAGTATTCTGGTGGAATGGAACGACCTCCGTAAGGTTATGTGGAGCGGCAATGGCGTTGTTTCGCCCAATAAGTTTGTGCATAATGTGCATAAAACGGCGGCTGCCAAAAAGAAGGATATTTTCACAGGATATGCTCAGAATGATATGCCCGAATTCCTGCTCTTCATGATTGACTGTATGCATAATAGCACGAGTCGTAGTATGAATATGCGGATCAATGGAAATGCCAGGAATCATGTGGATGAAGTGGCGTTGCGATGCTATGGCATGTTGAAAGATACCTATTCCAAGGAATATTCGGAGATTCTGGAGCTGTTTTATGGTATTTATATTTCACAGATTGAATCTATGGATGGGGGCGTCAAACATGTCATTCGGCCAGAGAGTTATTTCATCCTGGATCTACCGATCCTAATGCGGGATGGTAAAACGGTCGCACCAACTTTGTATGAGTGCTTCAAATCATTTGTGGAGCCCGAATATATGACCGGCGATAATGCATGGTTTAATGAAAAAACGGGCCAAAAAGAGGATGTGAGAAAATCCATGACGTTTTGGAATTTCCCAAAGATTTTAGTCATTGTTCTCAAACGATTTACTCCGGATGGGCAAGCCAAAATGAACAATATGATAGATATACCGATTGATCATCTGGACCTCTCAGCCTTCGTCAGAGGATATAATCCCGCCTCCTATGTCTATGAATTATTCGGTATCTGTAATCATTTCGGGGGTGTAACGGGGGGACATTATACGGCTTTCGTCCGAAATGCCGAAAACAAGTGGTTACATATGAACGATGAAAAAGTGGAAATTGTGGATAATCCGGCATCAATCGTTACCCCAATGGCTTATTGTTTGTTCTATAGGAAAAAATAACCTGGTATACTATATAGGTTTGAATAAAAATGGATATATTTCAGAAAATTATTGAGAATATGACAGCAGCACCAACGGTCGGTCCAATGAATGAAACAGATAAATTTTTTTATTCTATTTTTAACCGTTCCACTATCACTATTGTAATATGGTTTTTAGCAATGCATTTTTGTTTCGTGTTTATGACATTGATCTATTTAAATCGGAACGTGAACCCAACGCTTGCAAATAGTTCTAGTCGCATACTTGATTTTGGCGTTTTCTCTCTATTGTTGATGTATTTCACAACTTCCTATTACGCAAATAGTGAATTATATAGAGAACAAATGGTTGAAAATGTGGTAAGTTCTCTTACTTCTTTTGCAGATACACCCTCTTCCATTTTTATTTTAACAGCGCTCATCATTCTCAAATATATCACAATTTATTTGTTTGGTATTCCTATGAATCCAGAGAACAAGCCGTTCTTTATTGCGGGTATTGAGAACTTTGCGTGGGTTTTCTTGGTATTTATCATTATCGTGGATTTTTTCAAATACGTTTTAGGTTATTCCTTTATCAAAATGTTGAACGACTATTTCAATTGGTCTAGTTTACCTGTAGATGCGCCGGGTTCTCTATTTCAAACATTAGGCTATGATGTAAATAAGAGTGTTGAAGATACCGGAAATATTTTAAAGGGTATTGCGGGGGAGCTTGATGTCTCGGCAAGTAAGACGAAAACCACGTTATCACCCGGTTCAGCTGCAAAATAATCATTGTTATGAAAATCCCACTGGGTTTTTCATAACAAAAAGTCTACATTTTATTCATCCAATAGGGTGTCACGGATTCCCTCATCTTACACGAGATAGCAGCTAGCCATGGTTTTTTGCGTGATTCTTCTTTTACAAAGTCAGACTCTCTTCTTCTTGGTTTTTTCACTTGGCTTCTTAGCCGCTGCTTTCTTCGTAGTCGGTTTCCGCCGGGGTTTATGGACCGTCACGGTTTTCAGTAAAATACCAAATTGGTCTTCTTCCATGAACCCGCGGTCCACGATTTTTCCAGTGTGTTTGTATTTTTGAGAACCTCCGGTAAGAGAGGTGTCTAAATAGAGGCCAATTGGGACGGCGAATCCTTCAAACCTGCTTCCACTGCTTGCGCTTCCACCTTTCGTTCCACTTGAGACCATTGTTTGTGACGTTTTTTTGTTAGAATGAGAGGTACCGATTTTATATCCTCCAGCGACACTTCCATCTCCATGGGCGAAAAATTCGGCCTCTTGTAAAAGGGCGGGTAATAAATCAATCATTTTGTCTCTTAATATCCAGGGAGATTTTGATTTCGCGTTTTTCTTTCAAGTAGTCAATGATGTATTCTACTTGCTCTGGGTCGGGGATGATATCCAAGAGGGTTTTTTCTAAATAGGTGAAAGTGAGAGGCGAGTAGTCTTTTTTTTCATGGATGCGGAGGTTACCGTCCGTGATGCCGATTTTTTTATTCTGCATTTGATTTTGGACCATGTAATCACAGATTTCCTTCCCGAGTTGTTGTTTGAGGTCTTTCATGGTTCTCAACTTTTCATTGGCGTTTTTCAATTGGGTGTCTAAATAGACCCATTTTTGGACATTTTCTGCAAAGGTTCTCTGGGGGACCAAAGATTGATTGTTTTGCATTATGATAATGGAGGGTATTATTTTTTCTGTGTTTTTCGCCTTTTCTGGGTTTTTCTTCGTTTTCCGCCCTTGCTTTTGGATTTGGATTTCTTTTTGGTAGCGGATTGACTCGGCGTACTTACTAGATGACTAATATTCTTAGGTTTTGGTGAAAAAACAATTCTTAACACATCACCTGCGTTTCTTAAGCCTGGGTCTTTAGGTTGTTCGTTTGGCATTATATAATACGAATAGAAATTTCATATTCGTATTATTTACTTCTTATTCTTCTTGTGGTGTCTCTTGGCTGACTTTCTTCCACCCTTTTTGTGGTGTTTCTTGACGGAGCGTCTCTTACGGCGGGCGCCACCTGCTGCATCTTTATTTCTAAAGGAATCAAGCATTCCTGAGAATACTCCTGCGTTTGTGTTATCATTAGCATTTACTAATATTCCATCTATTAACTTTACTTCAATTACTTTGTCTTCGGTATCAACAGATGGACTTTTATTTGTATCATTATCTCTACCAAAATACAATTGATATATGAAGGTACCTTTATTATCTTGTTTATGGTTAAGGATTCTGTAGTACTTACCGTTATACGGAACCTCCGTATTGTCAGGGATCGGATCTTTAAGTTGCTCATCATCAGGTTTCTGGTCTTGAAGTTGCTGATAGTCAGTGTCCGGGTCTTGAAGTTCTTTATTGTCGGTGTTCTGGTCTTGAAGTTCTTTATTGTCGGTGTTCTGGTCTTGAAGTTCTTTATTGTCGGTGTTCTGGTCTTGAAGTTGCGGATAGTCGGTGTTCTGGTCTTGATATTCTTCATTGTAAGTGTCCAGGTCTTGATGTTCTTCATCGTCAGTTTTCGGGTCTTGATCTTCTTCATAAGTACCACCCATCATCTTCTTCGTCCCCTTCTTCATCTTCTTCCACTCCTTGCTCGCCTCCTTGGCAGCCTTGCCAAAAGGGTACTTGGGAACGGGGTACATCTTTCTGTACTTACCCATCAACTTCATAAATCCATTCAACTTTCTTGTGCCAGCCATCGTAACTATATAATAAGATAAGAAAAAATATAGATTTCAACCCAGAAATCTATATTCACAAAACGACTCTATACAAAACTTCCTAAATTATTACTTTCGGTTCTTGGAGGAACGACGCGCCTTTCTGGACTTTCTCTTTCCCCCCTGTGTCTTCTTCGTTCCGCGCTTTCCGTAAGCCTTTGCTGCATAGAGCAAGACGCCAGGAACTATGAGCTCAGAAAGAGCCATTCCACCCTTCTTCTTACCGGATCGTCTCTTTCTTGACGCACCACCCTTTGAGTAAGGTTGAGCAGAAAACGCCGAATCCCCCCCACTACTTCCAGCCAGAGGATCTTTTGCTAAAATTTGATTGGTTCCGGGAATAGCGGTTTGAGCATCCCCTGAGCCCCATACTTTGGCCCCCCAAACGGCCGTACCAGAACCACCTCTTTGGTTAGATTTACTACAGGACATGTTTGCGTATTTTCTTCTATATACTAGCCAAACAAAATTTTTACGTCAATGGTTTCGGGCGACTATGACCCCCCGGTAATCAGTGGAAAATTCATTACCGGCGGCCGATTCAATAATTTAATCAACAAAAACAAAATGGCTAAAATAATGAAAAATACGAAAACATTATAAATACAAATAAACCACAAATAAATATAAATTTCATTATACACCATGCTCCCTATTGGTTTCACCATTTCTTTCATATCATTACGAATATCCTCATTTTTCAAAAAATCAATACACGTATCCCGGATGTTTTTCATTATTGTTTTTGGGTATCTAACGATAACACAGATTCTTTTTACAACGAACAAACGATTCGTCCAAACGAACCCATTATTTTAGCGAAAATGTATAAAGAACATGTCTAAAATCGTAGATCCCGATGATTCCTTTGCATTTGAAAAGCTCGTCTTGACCAAGCCGGTTTCCGTCTCAGGTGGTAATTATTTCATCCGATTCGTCAACCAAGGCGCACCGCTTTATATCCAATCCCCCAAATGCAAGACGCGCCAAGGCATAGTAAAGGGTGGTAAGAAATTCTATGCGGATCTTATTTTTACGAGCGAAAATGACGCCTTTATACGATGGGTAGAGAACCTGGAGTCTTATTGTCATCAATACATCTTCAAAAATCGTGAACAATGGTTTGACGGAGATTTAGAGATTCATGATATTGAGAACTATTTCACGAGTCCTCTGAAACTCTACAAAGCGGGAAAATGCTATCTCCTACGCGCGAATGTGGCTTCGGCTTTAGGAAAAGTCACCCTGAATATTTACGACGAAGATGAGAACAAAATAGATCCGGAAAGCATCGGCGAGAACCATGAACTCATGACGATTTTAGAGGTTCAGGGGATCAAATGTTCTGCCCGTAGTTTTCAGATTGATATAGAAATCCGACAGATGATGGTTCTGAAAACGGAGAACCTCTTTGAAAAGTGCATTATACGCAAGGGTGTTAGTAAATTTGACTCTATCGGTGATTCTCACCAGAAAACTTCGGCCGAAACAAATAGTCTGGAAGAAGAGGAAGAGGAACCAGAATTAGAACCTGTCATAGAAACCGACGTAAATTTAGGGATTTTGACATCCGATTCTGAAGAAGAGAGAGAAACCGATGAAAATACCAAACCCGTAAAAACGGAATCTATTATCCCCCTTGAAAATGAAGAAATGAAAGAAATCAATATTACTTTAGATGAAATTCCTATTCAAGAAGGTGTACAAATAAAAGAACGCAATGATGTCTACTATGAAATGTACAAAGAGGCGAAACGGAAAGCAAAAATCGCCAGGGATTTAGCGCTTTCTTCCTATTTAGAGGCAAAACGTATCAAAAACACATATTTATTGGAAGATTTGGATGATAGTGATTCCGAGTTCTCAGAGAACCCACCTATTTGAAACCTTTAGAAAAAGAAAAGAAAATCCATTTACGATAAATAATTTTATCCACCGTTTATATACGAAACATTCAAGAATGCTCAAGCAAATTCAGCAAGGATTTACAAAATTTTTCACAATGGAAAGAGTCGTTGTTTTAGCCATATTTTTGGTTCTCGCCTATGGCCTCATCATGTATTCTGGAAACAAGTCCATGGTCATTGACCGAATGACTGATTATTCATCCTCGGGATCCTCCGTCTCTATTTTGAACTCTTCACCCAAGGCAAACTCATCTTCCGTTGCTGCTCCAGTTATTCCTTCTGATTCTTCTCTTTTATCTTCATCATCTAATCCTGTTTCTTCCGCTTCCGGTTCCACTGGATTCAGTTCTCACTCCGTGGCCAACCCCTCTGATCTTTTACCCAAGGACCAGAACAGTGAGTGGTCGGCTCTTAATCCCAATACCATGAACAAGGGTGATATGATGATGCCTGATTTACTCCAAGCCGGCTACCATATTGGCTTAGATACCATTGGACAGACTCTTCGTAATGCCAACCTCCAGTTGCGCTCCGATCCTATTATCCCCAAGGCCAGCGTGGGACCCTGGAACCAGAGCACAATTGAGCCCGATCTTGGTCGCGTGCCCCTTGAAATCGGCGAGGGAGCCCGATAAACAAATTTTTAGACCATAAATATTCAAAAAATAGAATATAGATATCATCTATGCTATCTATATTAGGAGTAATAATATGAAAACATTTAAGAATATCATTTTCCCCAATGGATTTCAACTAATCTACGAAAAATCCGCCATGAATCTTCCTATTACCTGTATGCATGTGGGATGTGATGTAGGCGCGGTTTATGAATCGGAGGGTATTCGCGGAATCTCCCATTTCATAGAACACATGTGTTTCAAGAGAACCAAATTCAAAAATACAAAGGAAATATCATTGGAAATTGATAGGCGCGGGGCTGTTGTAAGTGCTTTTACGAATAAACGCAATACACAATTTACGGTTAAATGCGATACGAATTCTACGGATACTTTCATTCAACTTCTTTCCGATATCATGTTGAATACGACATTTACGAAAAAGGAGTTTGATAGTGAATATGATGTGGTTATGCAGGAGGCTCGTAATAATGAAGACAATGCGGAATTGAATAACTACATCGCAGTAAGCGAGTTGTTATATAAGGGGAGTTCCTATGAATATGATACGGATATACTCGCGTATCATAAACGGCGGTTTTCGTTCTCGCGGTTCGTGGAAATGTACAAACAAATGTATGTCCCTGGGAGAATGGCCATGTCTATTGTCACTCCTCTATCGCTTGAACAGGTCCGGCGATTCATTCAGCGTTCGTGGTTCATAAAAACGACCAGAACGAGCTCTGGTATTCCACTCCAAATCAATCATTCATTGGATCCACAGACGGATATTCGGTATAAACTAACACACAAAACTGGGTTTGAATCCAATATTATCCATATCGGGTTTCGTGTCTGTGGGTTCTCTTCTCCGGATAAATATTGCCTGCGATTGTTGAAAAATATTCTGGGTGATACTTTTAATAGCCGGGTTTATACCATTTTACGCGAAGAAAAGGGCTTGATTTACCATCCAGATGCCGAGATAACACATTATGAATTCTATGGAGATTTCACACTGGCGCTTACAACGAAACCCGGATTCGTGATACGCGTTTTGAAATTGCTTTCGGGTATTTTGCATGATTTGTATACTCATGGTGTTCGTCCTGATGAACTTCTGGTAGCCAAGGGACGAATACGCGGACGTATTGAATTGGCGAAAATGGAGATAGAGCGTCAAGTGGAGGAACATTTAGATGAATGGTTGTTGGGAACCGTTCAGCCAACAAGCAAGGACGAATACGCCGAGTTTTATGAACCGATTCAGAAACGGCATATGGACGAAGTCATCCGGAAATATTTTACACGTGAAAATATGTGCGTGGCTCTTATGGGGTCCCGTCTTCCTAGTTTGAAAACGGTTCAGGCCATTTTCCAATAGGGTCGGTTTTTTCTGGTATTTTTTTAATGACGGTCTATAATATACGACACACGGTTAGAAAATGGATTTACAGGAAATTTTAGGATATATTGTTTTCGGAGTCATTGCTGTCGCCTGTGTTTATTATTACATGGAATCGTCGGACGCATTTCAATTAAAATGTATCGTGTCAGATGTGGATGGAAACAAATATTGTGTGCGTGAGCGTGAGAAGTTACAACCTGCAGCGGATTTATTGGCGTCTGTGACGGAAAAATGCAAGGAGTTGGTGAAATACGTGGGGGAAAAGTATCCCGATGAGGAGAATGTGAAGCGGTTGGTAAAAGGATATAATCCAAAGAAGGTGGTTGAGACTTTACCCACGAGCACTTATACTGCGTATTCGGAGAACAAGGGTGAGAAGCTGGCATTTTGCTTGAATAAGAAGAAGGAGGATAATGATAATTTGATAGATGAACATACGCTGATGTTTGTGGCGATTCATGAGCTGTCACATGTGGCCACGAAATCCATTGGACATAAACAGGAGTTTTGGGATAATTTCAAGTTTTTGCTGGAGAATGCCAAGGAGGCGGGTATTCATAATCCGTTGAATTATCAGAAGGAACCACGGGAATATTGTGGTATGAATATTAATGATAATCCTTATTATGGGAAGTAGGGTGATTTGGGTCTTTGTTTGTGGTTTATTCATGACATCCTTTTTATAGAAGATGGTATGAATTGATTTTCTTAAGGTCTATCCGTGTTTTTTAAGCTTCGCAAAATCCAAATGGATACCGCTTCGCTTAAAAAAATCAGGATAACCCATATCCTATTCGTGGATAAATATATTTATCCACGAATAGAGATTAATGTTTTTTATATTTGCGGGTTTTTCTGCGATTGTTTTTGTGTTTTTTTATGGTTTTTGATTGTTTTTTTTTACTTCTTCTTATAGAATCCCGAATCCTCTTCGTTTTTCGGAATTTTATTTGGACATTACCAGTTGAAGAACCACCTGAAATATTACATGTTTCTGAAAATTGTTTACTTAAAGTAAATTTTGTGTCAGAACTCGGTCCATGTTTAAGTCCCAGATATCGTTTACTTCCAACTGTACGTTGATTATGATGTAGTTTGGCAAGAAGGCTATCAAAATATTTTAAATCCACATCATCATAATCATCATAATCATCAGCTAAATAATGATGATCAATAGTGATATTATCGTTATGTTCAATTTCCTTACTTAAATCGTCGTGATGTCTTAAATAATCTTTTTCTATGGGAATGATTGTAAAATTTTCTTTATTTATAGAATCTAACAAAACATCAAACTTCATTTTGTCCAACATTACAGATTTTGTTTCAGGTACATCAACCTTCATTTCGTCCAACATTACAGATTTTGTTTCAGGTATTATTAGAGGAAGTTTCGTGATATTTGAACAAAATATTTCATTATCTGGTTTCACTGTATCCAAAGTAATAAATTCTTGTACTCTACAAATATAGGTTTGTGATATTTGTAATGTTTCAAATGTATAACTTTCAGTACCAGTTATACTATTAATTAATATATAATTTAACATATCGTCATAACAACTTAATAAATGGGTTATAAAATCTATTATATCAAGTCGCCTATCATGTTGTTTAAATTCTTTTCCAAATACCTTTCTAGGCGTTAATATGTAATTCTCTATTAATATGTTTATTTTTTTTGTTGCACGCAAAATTTTAAACTCAATTAGTTTTATAGGGTTTCCGCCATATTGTACATTTTGATTTTTATTATTACCACCAACTGTTTGTGGATATAGAGCATCCGCTATATTGGGTGTGTATTCCAATTCCGGAAATTTCAAATAATGATCGCCAAGATAAGTAATCGCCAATGACATGTCAAGATTTTTCATCTTCAAGAATCTGAAGGCATCATCAAAAAGAAGCCGATGATTATTACTACCATCGTACTTTGGTTCAAACTTGCAAATCAAACGAAATTTGTCAAGAATATTCATTCCATCGCTTATTTCATTTATCAAAGTTTCACATTCAAAAAGTAGGGGATGTTCTGGATTCGCATTACAATCAATTGATTGTATATCACTTGTCCTTCCGTTTAATTCGTGAATATTTGCATACATTTCATATATTTTATGCGATGTTAATAAACGGTGAAACGCATCAAAATAACATAATAATGTTAAAAAATATGTTAGAATCGTTGACATTTCCTTTTTTGTAAAATTGACACCTCGGTATACATAATTTTCATTCGTCGCATTCAACAATGCATTGACTATCCGGTTCGTCATTCGCAAAGGTTTCAGTTCAACCGCCCTCTTTTTCAATATTCCTTCTTTCATAATACCAATTGTTTCAATTATTCTAGTCATAGACGATTGCTTTACTTGATATTGTCCAGATCCATTTAATTCAAAAAAATATTCATAGAGTTCATTATAAAATGTGGCTGTCCCTATAATATTCCTCTTTTTATCCTCACATTTTTTTATTATTTCTTGCCGTGCTATTTCGGCCTTCGCAGCTTCTTCTAGTGCTTTCGCTTCTACTTCTTCTTTCGCCCGTTTTTCTGCCGCTTCAATTTGTGCCATCAATTGTTCGGGACTTTTCAGCCGAACATCATTGATTGTCATGTCGCCCCCTTTATTTGCACAGTAAACATACAAATTTGCTAGACATGCATAACGCATCATAAATGTGTCAATTGTCCCTGTTGCCGTGAGTATATTAAATATTTCGGAAAGCATAAATGAATCTATCAAGCGGAATTTGTCACCAATATGTTTGATCTTCATTAAAAACGCCATAACAAATAAATCTTGGTCTATTCCAAAAACGTGGTCAGGCGGTAACTGACCCCATATAAAGTTAGCAGCATCCACATAGGGTTTGCATTTATTTTGCAGATCTTTGGGTAAGCCACTAATAATATATCTTAATATTGTGGAAAAACACCCTCTTGCGCCTGCCATGAAATCCGCAATTTCCGGTAAATTTGGCACTTGATCATTAACCGGGATTTTTGACCAGTCATTTGATGTAATTAAATACGAAATATTAACTCTGCGACTTCTGGTCAATAATAGTGCTATTTCTGCATCGTTAGAATAAAGTTGACTATAATTTGCCAGTGGTATATATTTAAACGCTAAAAATACGGCATAATTATCTATTACGTCTTCACCCAAGCCTTCTAATATAGGAGCGGCATATAACATTATTACACCGATCAATGTATTTGTTCCACTATATATATTCATGAATGGTATTAGCGTTTGTACGAGATCGTTATTTGACCCGGCAGGGATTGCAAAATTTTTGGAGCTTGAACTAGAATCCAATTTACCAGAAATGATATTTCTATCTAAATTTCCTTGTGTAGGATATTCCTCATTACAAGTCCGTGATGTTATATATCCAAACAGTTCATTTGAACCAGCATCATGAACAATTCCATTACTCTCTATGCCTACCTGGTTGTTTACTTTACAACCTGCAAGCTTATTATTGCATCCATTCGTCGTATTAAATCCCTTGTAGACCACCATACAATTTTTCAATTCATTTTTTTCGCTTTCGTTAGTGGCACAGTTCCAAGGCAGTATTTGTAAAGATGGCAATGAGGGTGATGTAACACTAGAGTGCCCGCCGGTGATCGGTTTTATATAAAACGAATCGCCCAATCTTTCCAATGCATGTGAAAGCGTATGTATCCCGCTATTTACATTGAAACTCTTTATACCAACTCCTATCCCAATTCCAGTAGAAAATTCCGAAATATTACCAACCGTACTTTTATTAATAGCATCAATAATGCGTTGTTTGAATAGCTTATCGGTTGATTTCAATTTGTTTCCTCTTCCTGACTCTAGCTGGTCGTGCTTTTCATCAATCAGTTCATGCAACTTTGTCAATTCATAATAATAATCAATAATCCCCTCATCAGTATTCATAAGTACCATGCCGTTACCGTGTATATTGAATGTTCTCTCATACCCACTTATTCGCAGACCGCCATTCATTTTTTTAATATTCATTTTTCTACCCATTCAGTTATAACAAATGATTAATTATATAGAACGTTGATAAAAAAAATACTGACATTATTAGTCAAGAGCAAAGGGTTTCACAATCCCTCATACAATACCTGATCTGCATCGCATTCCCAGAATATCTCCGGCGGTGTAGCCCATTCGCTATATTTTTTCGCTTTCGTCGTCGGTTGTTCCAGTAATAATAATTCACGAAGTGCCCTTAACCTCCTCTCCGTCGGATTCATTTTCTTCGGTAATTTCCTGGATAGTTGCTTAAACCTCCATTCAAACTGTAGTGCCGCCTGCCAATCCGGAAAACCCCCTATATAACATACCCTTCGCCAGACCTCTCCCCTAGATACCCTTGTGCCCGTTGCATGCGCTCCCCCCTTTATCTCCTTATTATGCTGTCTTAAACGGCGGTCGGGGTCTACCGTCGCCCCCACATACGTCGCTCCATCCGTGGATTCCAATAAATATACATAAGATGACATGATAGTGTATACTGTATCGCGTCATTTGTTTGTGTCGTTTCTCAAAGATTCATAATGCTCTTCATCGCCGCCTTCAATGTAATATTCGCACCCGAATTAGATATAATCACATTATTCGCAGGGTTTGACGATACCGTCGTCGTGCGGTAAAGTCCCCCGACCGGTGTTGCGACCGAAGACGATAAAAGCGGGACCTGCGTATATCCATTACTCGCTAAATATGAACAAATATCACGATACAATAGCATAAAACTGACATTATGTCCATTCATGCGTAAGCATTCCAAGAATGCATTCGTGAAGGCACCGACAGATTCGGCCTCCAATGCACTATAAGCATCCAAACTCGTTTGCGAATCCTTGCACCCACTAAACATGACAATATTCGGATTCGCTAAAACCGTGTTATTCACCGTAATTCTAGAAAAGGAGGTGGGGCTATTATACATGATCATCCATGGTAAATTACAGACCGTACCACTATGACAGCTATCAAATAAAAGGACGGTGCGACAGCTGACATTCTTGACAATATTCAATAACTCAACATCCAGAATACATCTACTTGTGCGATAATCCGATGGAATAATACACTGTATTTCGGAATCTGCACTAATCGCCTTATTTGTATTACTGATTTGTGATCCATGACCACTGTAGTGTATCCATAATTCTTGGAGATTTTTAGACTGTGCGGCGACTCGGTTTAATGTATTTACAATATTAGAGCATGTTGGGAGAGTTGACAGAGTCCTGAAATCGTCTCGTAACATGATGATATTCGCGGGATCATAGCCATACGCATCAATCAACATATTACGCATATTGATAGTATCATTAATGGAACCGCGTAGTTGGATATCCGGGTAAGCATAGTAGTCAATGCCGATGAGAACCGCGACCTTTTTTGCCATGTTGTTATATTGTATACTAATAAAAGATTTCTTTTCAACGTAAAAGAATTCTTTTCACCGTAAAACATACAAAAATAAACCTATTCTTTATATAAGAAAGAACAATGGCCGCACCCATTCATAAAATCTCCAAAGTATATCAATTGGATGCAAATTCTAAATACAAAAAAATCATCCTCTTTTGCGGTACATCCAATCCTTCCGAGTTAGAAGACCAAACACATCTATTTAGCGATATAGAACGCGCAGAATTAGAAGTAAATCACACGGACGTCTGGTACTCCAAGCAACAAATCCACCGCGATGATTCTATCCGTGTCATTAAGAAAAAATTGGTAAATGAACTCGGTGTTAATAATGTCTCCTACAACGAAATCTATCTGTTTTCCAAGGTCAAGGTTCTCGTGGATTTGAAAAAGACCTATGATCTTTTGACGAATCATGATGAAACCAAGCTCACCATGCCGATGTTGGAGCAACTCATGATAAACTGGAATATTGATGAGCATGTCGTGGATGATTTTATAAGAAAAGACGAATATTCCTACGATGATTTGATGAAGCTCGGTGTACATAATCAGATGATAGAGGTTTATATCCCTCTTGGGCAACGGTTCGCCTATCAAACGAATCCCCTCTTTTCCGCCAATCCTTTTGCCATTATTCCATCCAGAGTGCCCATCTACCAATCAAAATCGGAGAACCCACTCATGTCATTTGAAAACATGTTGCTTTTCAACTATGGCGAAATCCTAGACGATACCATTTATATGCTCTTGGCATCAGATACGTTTGATTATGCAAAGGAGGGCTCCATAGACGAAGAATACATCGCGAGAATGTATTATCCCTTTTTGGCCAAAGATATGATCCTGGGAAAGGAGAACCTGGCTGAACATTCCCAAGAACTCATTGCCGAAAACGCGACCCTCATACGTCCCGATACTTTGCGCCTCTATTCCACCGTGGATGCTTTCCATAATATGTTTGAAACCAAAACGAAAGAAATACCCTATTTATCTCGTGGATTGACGTATTTTGAAATGGTTATCCATCCGAATAGCAAAACAGCAGTCCCCTTGGATGTAGTTTTCAAAAATATACACGCGACGGCACATATGCCGTTTATCAAATACAACCCGGGGATTCGTCGCGAAAACATTTATCGGCTCTATTCTGAACGAGTCACGAGAACCGGTAAGAAAATACCGTTTTTGAATAAAAATACGATTATGAGTCTCTCCCGAAATATGGGACGAAGTCAACAAATTTCCGTCTATATTCCGTGTACTATGGATGAGGTTCTCTATAATGTCTTTATTGATTTTGTGAACAATGGAAACATCGCGGTGCGTTGTGAAATTCGGACGGGCGCCATCACAGTGGCGCAATGGAATGCATTATTGAAGGAGGCACTCAACCCGGTTTTGGAGAACCTGAATGAATTCTTACATCCCGCTGGTATAAAATATTCGGTGTTTGATTCTTTCGCAGATCCCGGGATAGAAATCGTGGATATAAAATACCAATTGATGGTGGAAATGAGCGAAACTATTGACTTGAAAAAACAGGCGGGCGCATTGACCCCATTTTTCCAAATTCTATCCTATGATGTTCTCAAAGGTGCCGATCTCCTTTATAAACGTGTGGAGAACTTTCAGAAAATGAACAGTATGGATGCGATTATTACCGAAATTTATGACCGCACTTCCAATGAGGCCGATATTGTCGCGACTCTCGTGCAGAATTATAACATGACTCGGGAGAATGCGCTGATAGAGATCGCCCGTTATTTGAATGCGCATAGTCGGGTACAGGGTAGATTCGTCAATAAAGCGGTGGAAATTGCGGATAATCCGGGGTTTCCTACGACGTTTCGGTATTTGCCGATTCAAAAACAATTATTGGTGGAAATGGAGAACGTGAATCATGTCCATTATATTGAATTCTTTGAAATGTATGTGGATGGTTTTATTCGCACGATTCAATATCCAGATACGAGCAAGGTTTCGGGGGCACAAATTGCCGAGATTTTGGGTAAACCCATTTTGACAGAGGATGCGCCACATATTCAGAATGTTGTCATTGGTGCGGCCATTGCATTGGCTGCTATACCGGCGGCAGAAGGATTTTCACACGATGATGACGAATCGGATGATGAGGGGTTGATGTTTGAATCAGATGATGAAATAGATGAAGAAGAGGCTTTTAACCAGAGTCCTCAGGTTGACCAGAGTCCTCCCGTTGACCAAGGTTCTCAGGTTGACCAAAGTCCTCCAGTTGACCAAAGTCCTCCCGTTGACCAAGGTTCTCAGGTTAACCAGAGTCCTCCCGTTAACCAAAGTCCTCCAGTTGACCAAAGTCTTCAGGTTAACCAGAGTCCTCCCGTTGACCAGAGTCCTCCCGTTAACCAAAGTCCTCCAGTTGACCAAAGTCTTCAGGTTAACCAGAGTCCTCCAGTTGACCAAAGTCTTCAGGTTAACCAGAGTCCTCCTGTTGACCAAAGTCTTCAGGTTATAGCAGAATCATCTTTGGCTCCATCCGATACAGAAGAGGTTTCCAAAGTACAAGAAGATGAGAATGATAAAGAAGCAAATTTATCTGAACAATTACCTGCTCCCGAAACACCTGCTCCCATAGAAGAATCTTCGCACACCGAAGAAGAGCCACACGAAGAAGCCGAACACATTGATGATGCGAAATTAATGTCCAAAACGACCCTAGAAAAAGAGCATGACGATGGTGAGGCCGAAGAGGAAGACGAAGACGAGGGCATTTTTTTCTCAGACGAAGAGGACGATGTAAATAGTAAGGAAGAAAAGAAAACAAGCGGTGGCCGAAGCCGAAAACAAAAAAAAGGACTTGTCGCAGGATCAAAGAAACCGGTTGTATTAAATGGTTCTCAATTGGATGGGCAACCCTTTTCCAAAAGTAAAATCTTCACACAAAAACTCAAAGATAGAGAACCCACATTGTTTTTAAGTAAAAAACAGGGGAAATACGGAGCTTACTCTCGTGTTTGCCCATCTCATTCCAATCTCCAACCCATCGTTTTATCCAGAGAAGAAAAGGAGCGGATAGATAGAGAACATCCCGATTCCTATGGAAAATCACTAGAATACGGCACGGATCCCAATAAAAAGAATTTCTATGTATGCCCCCGTTATTGGTGTCTTTTGACAAATTCCAGTATTACAGAGGAAGAATTCAAGTCGGGTATGTGTGGAAAAGTAATACCCCAAGATGCAAAGACAATCCCCAAAGGCCATTATGTCTATGAATTCACCGATGACAAATATCATAGAGATGACCAGGGCAATTATCGTCAACACTATCCCGGATTCAAACCCGCAGATGTTCATCCAAACAATGATTTTTGCGTACCCTGTTGTTATAATAATTGGGATAATGCGGCTAGACAAAAACGCCGTGATCAGTGTCTGGCCGGTAAACAAGAGGGGGAGGAGGGCGATCCTGTAGCACAGAACAATATTTATATCCTAGGAATTGACCGTTTACCCGTGCCGGCAAGCCGTTGGGCCTTTCTCCCACCCTCTGTGGAAGCCTTTTTCCAAATAAATTATGCGGACTTGGTGACAAAAGAAAGTTCGGCCTTGATTCAACCATTGAAGCCCGCATTACTAAGATACGGGGTTGAATTCCATACGAACCAATCCTTTATTGCATGCATCGCCGATGTCTATAAATATATTAGAAAACTAGACGCTGTTCCTACGATTAAGGAAATGCGTAAAATCATCGCCGACGCGGTAACCCTGGATATTTACTTGAAAGTACATAATGGTTCTCTCGTTTCCGTTTTCCAACCACAGAAAAAATACATTGATGCGGTTGCCTTGGAGGATTATGCGGAAACGGAATTCTACAAGTCCATTCAATTGGATAAGGAGGAGCAGCGAGACTTTTTGGAGGATACTGTGGCATCTTTTGAGAACTTTCGGGCATTTTTATTAGATGATTCGTCGCCAATAGATCATTCGTATTTGTGGGATATTGTTTCCATGAATAATGAGAACCTATTTCCGGGGGGTATGAATTTGGTGGTTCTCTGCATTGAATCCAATGATGCCACTGATAATATGGAGGTTTTATGTCCTACCAATTCCTATTTGAAGAGGCTGTTTGATCCGAATAAAGAAATGGCGATCCTATTGAAACACGGAGAATTCTATGAGCCCATTTATCAATACGAGCAGAAAGACTCGGGTGTTGAGAGAACCGTGACATTCAAGGTGAATATGATGAAAAATGTGAAGAAAATCATGGAAATCATACAGAATTCCACCAACAAATATTGTTCTCCCCTTTCAAGCATGCCGAAAGTTTATGAATTCAAGCGCGGATTAACCGTGGCGAATTTACAGGTGGAATTGGCTGGAAAAGAATACCGTATTTTCTCACAAGTGATGAATTATCGCGGTAAAATCATTGGACTCACGATTCAAATCGGTGGTTCTGAAGACGAAGGTGCGGATGCGAATGCTAAAGCGACTACTAAACAAGTATTCATTCCCTGCCAGCCATCTTTACGCCTTCCCGACATTCCAATTCAATTTATTGATGATGCGGCCATCTGGACCGATTATATTACCACCCGTGATTATTTGAAACAAATAGAGAGCAAAACCCGTGGCGCTGTACCTTGTAAACCCATGTTAAAAGTGGTTTCCGATGAATTGATTGTAGGATTCCTCACTGAAACGAATCAGTTCGTCCAGGTCGTTCCTCCCGCACAAAACATCATTGAAGATGATATTCCGACGGTAAGCGGGTCCAATTATTTGATTGCAGACAAGGTTGTAACCGGTAATAAACCAGGTGACCAAGAACGAATTCGCACAACCAAAATGATTACATTGGAAACACAATTCTACCAAGCGTTTCGTAATACAGTCCGCATCCTCTTGAACCGATATGAGAACCTGGAAATACGCAATAAAATCATCAAGATTTTGGATAGCCATCGGATGTATAAGAAGCGAGTTCCGATGGTTGAAGCCTTTTTGAAACGATTATGTGAGAACCATGTGGAGTTTTCCTCCATTCCCGAGGATATTTTATTGGCATACGAAGGAAAAATCAGCACTTGTATGACTCAATGCAAAACCAAAAAATACTGTATTATGAAGAAGGATGGGGCATGTGTTGTCGTGATACCCGATAAAAATCTCATCAATAAAATGGATAATGCGGTGGTCTATTATGGTAGAATGGCAGATGAACTCATCCGATACAAACGAATCCGTGCTCTCATGTTCCAACCCCAGAAATTCATTCAGCTTCCAAATACTGGGTACTCGGTTGCCTCCACCGAAATGATCGTCTTGGATTCCCTTTTGACACCCGAATATTTCAATGATATGGAGCCATTCAAGACGAATCCTTATATACACAATACGAATTATGAGACGGCGCAACCCGGACTAACCCAGAAATACGATGCAGTCGTTTCACTAAAAGAACAGGGGGAGGAAGTTGCAGCACCCATGGGTGCGGCCTTTGATGAAATGAAGGTCATTTGTGTCAAAGAAACGCGAGGAATTGTGGGGAATTCTGCGAGTTATTGGCGCAAGGTTCTCCCAAGTTCCGCCAAAGAGATTGTTTTGAATCCCGGATCTACCTGTAGTTTCTTCGTTGTCATTCATATGATTAAAGAGAAATACGGCAAGGCAGTGTCGGTTGATAATGTCAAAGAGAGTTTATGGAATGCCTATAGTGATATTATTGTGAATTATCGCGTAAAAATAGAGGACATTTTGCGGAAACAGGGAAAACGGGCGATGATGGATAAAATAAAGCGCGGAATCACTGGTTTGGAAACCTTGATACGTAGTGAAGAGTACTATTTGACGAATTTGGACTTGTGGGTTCTCGCAAATAAGTTGAATTTACCCGTGGTTCTCTTTTCAGTGAATCCATTCAAGACGATGTTGACGGATATAAACTGGAGTATATTGGGAGGAAATCATGCGGACACCTTCTTTTTTATTCGTTCACCAGCCGAAGTGGTGAACAATGTGGCACCGACCTATCATATTGTCACGCCAACACTGAAATTCGGGGAAGTTCGCGGATTTGCAGATATGATTCGGGGCGCGGAATACCGGCGAAATATGATGAGTTTTGATACTTTTTTGAAGGAGTATTTGGTGTAAAATATTCGCAAGTAAAATCCTTTGCATGCGAATATTCCTGCAAAATATTGACATAGAAAGATTCGCCATGAGATTTTGCACATACTCTGCCAATATGTACTATATTGCGGTGGATGGCAAGGACCCCCATAGTCGGTTTAGTATGATGCGAAATAAATTCGTTATGCAATGTAAATAAAATTTATATTATAAATATATCATATAAAATGAGTACAGGCACGTTAAAAACTATTTATTCAAATGCGTCAAATACTTTAACTAGTGTAGCAGTAGATAATAAAGGAAATATTTATATAGCAGATATTACTTATAATAAAATTGTTAAAATAACTAACACAGGAACCACAACAATAATTGCCGGAACCGGTGGTATTGCCAAAAATAATATAGGATTTACATTAAATAAACCATATGGAATTGCGGTTGATGACAATACTGGAGATGTATATATTACAGACACGTATAACCATAGGATCCTTAAAATAAAATTCACAGTCAGTGAGACGAATGGGATCAAGTCTGATGTATATGAAATATCTGTACATGCAGGAACTGGTACTGCTGGATCGTTGGATGGTCAAGCAAGTATCGCCAAATTCAATTACCCAAAAGGCATCGCAGTAGATAGTAATGGAAATGTTTATGTTGGTGACCAAACGAATAATAAGATTCGTAAAATAGATGTAGGAAGAACTGTATCAACATTTGCTGGAAATGGCAATCGTTCATATGCTAACGGGCCAGCGAATAATTCATCGTTTAATTTACCAAATGGTGTTGCAGTAGATAGCAATGGTAATGTTTACGTTGCTGATATGGGCAATAATATGATTCGTAAAATAGATGCAGCAGGAACAACCGTATCAACAATTGCAGGGTCAGGTCAACTTGAAACTCCTACGAATGTAGGAGACGGTCAGGATCCTACATTAGCCACATTCAATGCACCAAGAGGTGTCGCAGTTGATAGTCAAAATAATATTTTTATTGCAGACACTGCAGATTCAACAACTACTAGTGGTCATAGAATTCGCAAAATAGATGTAATAACTAATAAAATATCAACGATTGCTGGAAAAGGTACTCCAGGAACTTCACCTGATGGCACCATAGCCACCAACGCCAATTTAAACACTCCGATGAGTGTCGCTGTAGATAGTATAGGAAGTGTCTATTATGCGGAATATATGAATGGTTTGGTTCGTAAGATAACCTATCCTATTCCCATCACCACCGTTCCAAACACTACTACGCCGAATACTACCGTTCCAAACACTACTACGCCGAATACTACTGTTCCAAACACTACCTTCCCGAATACTACTGTTCCAAACACTACCTTCCCGAATACTACTGTTCCAAACACTACCTTCCCGAATACTACTGTTCCAAACACTACCTTCCCGAATACTAC
>Ga0214923_10001120_pt1 | contig 38881 bp, 52 predicted proteins | sample LL1510_MetaG_FD_177993 | JGI IMG/M metagenome (GOLD analysis project Ga0214923, IMG submission 177993) | Freshwater microbial communities from Lake Lanier, Atlanta, Georgia, United States - LL-1510 | ecosystem: Environmental > Aquatic > Freshwater > Lake | place: USA: Georgia | collected...
GAATAACCTTTTTCATACTGCTTTCTAACATGAACTTTAAATTTACCTGCTTGCCGGATAACTTGTCTAGTAGCAACGGAAATGAAATATCTGCGTAGCCTGTGATTCTCCAATCGCAATTGTAGTACATAAGATCAAGAGTGGCATTTTTTGTCCCGCCTATCACAATTTTAACTTTTGGAAATTTTATTTTAAATTGATCAAAAAATTCTTGGCAGAACCATAAGTTACCGCCTGTATGTTGAGTAAACCATACCGAGCTTATACCTATGGCTAAAGTTTTATCTGTGATTAAAACATTAAAAATATCAAATAGTTGATCAAAAGAAAGAACCGAAGCGTAATCTATAATTTTAACATTATACCCTGCCTTTTTAAAAGCAGACCGTAGCCGATAAGGTCCTAACGGTCTTCCAAAAGTATCAAATGAAAAACCTCCTATTATTATCGCATGATAGTCTTGCATTTTTAACCTAAATTTGACATGGCATTTATATCAACATACCCTTTGAGATGATCTAAGGTCAATGTTTTTTTTGTTATTTTTTTAAAGGCAGACATGGCTCTCTTAACGGCAACACTTCTTACGGTTGTGAAAAATTTTTGATCTGTCTGCATAAATTGCATTTCATTATTTTCGTAGCCAGAAAACCAAGCGGTAGCTACATCCCATCCACCTATAAGCTGTTGATCTTCTGTTTTTTCCATTTCATTGGTAATTGCGACTGCGGTGCGTAGATTCATTCCACTTTCATGGCTCCATTCATAGAAATTTTTTCCGTGACGTTCCATGTTAACATTTTTAACCAATGTATAACCATACTTCTCAGGATATTTTTCAAATTCGGAATAAGCCGAACCATCTTGCGGTCTAGCAAATCCAAGGGGCAACCAATGCCATGATCTAAAAAGTTCAAATTTAGTGCTAAGAAAAAATTCTTTCCATTTAGCAAAATCTTCTACCGTATCCCCAGGGAGGCCAACAATAACAGAGCAGTGCCCAAACGCACCCGTTTCCTGATTAAGCTGTCTTACAGAATCTAATACACGGTTTACATCTAACCCTTTCCCTACTACTTTCCTAGCTTCTTTTCCTAGACTTTCTAAGCCAATGTGATAGCCTCGGATACCCAATCTTTTGAGTCTGGGTATCATTTCGGGTTTTGTTACAAGTAGCTCTGCTCGTATGTATGAAACAAATTCAAACTTAGGAATACCGGAAAGTTCTATAGCCTTTTCGACGATATCTAATTTTTCTATACTGTCGTTGAATGTTGAATCAGCAATATTATATCTCGTCATTCTAAAAAGTTCATAATTACGTTTAAGCTCTCTTGCTAGACTCTCCGCTGATCTTATATATTCGTAGGATTTTTTACCTAAAAATGGATCGCTACAAAATTTACATTTAAAAATACATCCGCGGCTTACTTCTAATGTAAATGGTTGATATGACAAGAACTTATCATTAATTTCTAGTTCTGTTTCAATTTCATCCGTATCTTGTACAGGATATAGGTCATCACTATGAATAACCTTTTTCATACTGCTTTCTAACATGAACTTTAAATTTACCTGCTTGCCGGATAACTTGTCTAGTAGCAACGGAAATGAAATATCTGCGTAGCCTGTGATTCTCCAATCGCAATTGTAGTAAACCAGGTCTGTGGCAATGTTTCTAGATCCCCCAGATACTAATTTTATTTTAGGAAAACGGACTTTAACTTGATCAAAAAATTCTTGGCAGAACCATAAGTTACCGCCGTAGTCTTTTGTAAACCAGGCACTGCTGATACCTAAAACTATGGTGGTTTCAGATATGAGATTTTCTAAAACATCAAACATCTGTTCAAAGTTTAGTATAGAGCTAAAGTCGATAACTTTAACGTTATAGCCTGCTTTTTTACAAGCAGTTCTTAGTCTATACGGTCCCAGCGGTCTTCCAACATAATCAAATGTAAAACTACCAATTATAATAGCATGATATTCAGTCATACTACTATTTAAGTTTAATTACCTCGGACTTTCCTAATTTCTTTAGCTGGTCTCGGCGCACAAGGCAATCTCTTTGTGTTCCTAGTCTAAACACTCTAAGATATTCAATACCGTCAATAATTTTAACATCTTGTAAATTTCGGCACTCAAACCTCTCATGATTTCTATAGTTTTCAAAATAAACAGTTTTCATTTTAAATTCCTTTACACTTGGAGGAGGAATCGAACCGACTAGCCCGAGTTTATGAGACTGAGCGATACCCTGAATCCCCGCAATTAATTGGTGCCTCTGGCAGGACTCGAACCTGCACACGCCGGCTTATCTGGCCGGTGCTTTGGCGAGGTATAAGCTCGCTTCTTTACCATTAAGCTACAGAGGCATATATTATTAACAAATTATAAGATACTAATTACCAAAAAATTATTGGGTTAGGATCTCTAATGGCAACATGAAATTGCCAGGTTATTCTATATTCGTTTTCTTTTAAAGTAAATGGTTTAATGGCATGGAGAATGGTTGCATCCCACATTGCCAACATTCCAGGTTTTGTGTATTTTAAAGTTAGCGGATTTTTCATTGCCGATGCTATATTTTTATCTTCGGGCTCGCAATATAACAAACCAGCACCGCTTTCGGGAACCATTATTGGTATTATAAAACTATAAAGTTTTCCAAAAACTCTATTAGAAAATAAATCATAATGAAAATTTAAATGTGTGTAATCTAATTCTTTAGGCCCGAATATATGAAATCCGGGTTTACAATAAAAATTATGATAACAACAATTTCTTTGAAATATATTACTTAACCGTTGTTGAATTTTTTCATAATAACTTGAAAAAAGTAAATCTAAAATATCTTTATAATTAGAAACTGATTTAGCATATCTTAACAACGGTTCGGAATATAAACCGTACGGAAAAAATCTAGCATTCGGCCGATAAGGACTCGTCTGCCATAGATGATGGTGGTTAAAAATTTTAGTTTTTACATCTTCAATTTCATTATGAGATAAAAAACTATTGTCAATAGTTCCGATAAATTTATTATAATCTAACATTCAGTATTTAATACGGAGGGCGTCTAGCTATTCCATGTTAATGGACCTCGCTAGGTTGTCTCGAACCAACAAGTTTATCTACCCTGCGATCATACTATAGTGTCAACACAGTTAACCCCACTGTGCCTAGATCGTAAAGGACTCAAATCGGCCGTCTAGCCCGCAATCTTTGGGGTGCTCTATGAGGATCGAACTCATACTCTCAAGGTCACAACATGATGTGCAGGCCACTACACTAAGAGCACCATTGAAAAAAGAACAGGATGCTTTTTTACTTTTGACGGGTGTGCTACCATTACACCACTAGCCGGAATCGAACCGGACGCCCCGTTTGGCTTAAAGTTAAAAAGGTTGCTGTAAGCATCCTATGATTGGCAGTGAGTAAGGGATTCGAACCCTTGATCCCCGTTTTTGCGGAAATGCCTTCTTAGCAGGAAGGTGCCTTCGACCAGCTCGGCCAACTCACTATTATGATGGAGCGGGTAGGGAGAGTCGAACTCCTCTCTTGAGGTTTGGAAGACCGCCGTGCAACCACAAACACTTTACCCGCATTGTATTATTTTGAACCGGCTATAACCTTTTCATTATTATAATTTATCATATCCACGTTGTCAACAGATTGATAATTGAATCGATCAAATTCATCTTGATTAGTTTTTCCTACAGGCATTGAATTAAACCCTAGAATATATCTTTCGGAATTTGTCTGTACAATATCATTTACATTCGTTTGGTGTTGAAGGTAAGACGGAAATATGTACATGGTACCTTCTTCAAATTTAGTATTAAATGACGAATTAATACGAAGACGCTTTCCGCTTAGAGCAGGTTGAATCATCTGATGATAATATCGATCATTAAAAAAGATTGTGCCTGAATTTTCTTTTGTACCGTGAAGATAGTACACACCGGCTAAGAATGTATTACCATGTCCATGTCTATGATGATACCCACCTTGTGGATGTCTTGTACCCCACATACTGGTAATTTGAATATTGGGTAAAAATCCCATATCATCCATAACTCTCTCTAAACTAGCTTGACAGAAGTCTGTAAACTCTTTAAAAATTTCTAATCTATGAAGATTAGGATGTGTAAAATGTAATCTTTGCGATCTGGTGTTGCGATTAAAAATTGAGTTATCTTTAAACAAATTCATTGCCGCGGCCTTAAAATTAGTATGTTCACTAAAATTAAAACGATAAAGCGGTATTGAAAATAAATCGTGGCGTGTCATAGACATAATCATTTGGTGGAAGCGGTGAGATTCGAACTCACGGACCCCTTTCGGAATCTTTAGTTTTCAAGACTAACGCAATAAGCCGGGCTCTGCCACGCTTCCTAAAATTGGTCGGAGTACAAGGATTCGAACCTTGGACCCTCTGGTCCCAAACCAGATGCGCTAGCCAGACTGCGCTATACTCCGAATAAAACTATTATACAATCAATACTTATTATTATCAACTGGTAGGCAATAAAAGAATTGAACTTTTGTATCCGCCGAGTCAAAGCGGTGTTCTACCATTGAACTAATTGCCTATTACTGGTCTGGGTGGCAGGATTCGAACCTGCGACCTCCGACTTCCAAGGCCGGCCGTCTGACCTGACTGACAATACATCCAGATAACTTTGGTGCTCCGTGACGGACTCGAACCGCCATCGCCGGACTACAAAACCGGAATACTAGCCTTTGTACTAACAGAGCAAATTTGGTGGCACCACTGGAGGGAGTCGAACCCCCATTCCTAATTTCGTAGACTAGTGTCCTCTCCATTGAACGACAGTGGTAAATATTTTTATGAACTATGGTGGTAACGGTTGGAATCGAACCAACACCATTCTTCCTTATGAAGGAAGCGTACACGCCAATTATACTACGTTACCATTAAGCTGGTGCCGCCCCTAGGGATCGAACCTAGTTCCTCGGTGCTTCAAACCGGTGCTATGACCACATCAGCTAAAGCGGCAAATTGTTTGGCAGAGGGTATAGGAATTGAACCTATAATGACGGAGTCAAAGTCCGTGGTTATACCATTTAACTAACCCCCAACAGTAAAATAACAGGATGCTGTTTTGCTTTTTTCCAATAAAAAGTTTTTTATTTGCTGGAAGCATCCTAAAACTTGGCGGTCCCAAGGGGTAACGATCCCCTTCTTTCAGCGTGACAGGCTGATGTGCGTCCATGAACACTTTGAGACCAAATTTGGAGTGCGGGGTCGGATTCGAACCGACGGCTTTACAGTTTTGCAGACTATTGCATTGGGCCTCTCTGCCACCCGCACATATATGGTACTCGGTACGGGAATCGAACCCGTCTTTCCAGCGTGAAAGGCTAGCGTCCTAAACCGATAGACGAACCGAGCAATGTTTGGTGGGGACTGAAGGAATCGAACCTAACTGCCACCACTCTACATATTAAGGCAACGGATTTACAGTCCGCCGTAGAGAACAGCCCCCATGATTTGTAACACACTCTTTTGAATGTGTGTATTAAAGAATTCTCCCCTATGGTTTTACTTGCCGTCGCAGGGCAAGTGAAGAACTCTTTAATACGCTACCATTTTTTTATCCACACAAGGATAAGCCATCCGGTAGGCCGCCCGTTTGCTGGATGTTTAAAGTGCCCAGCGAGGACCTCGTTTCCTCATTTCACACTTCGCGATGTTATCGGCTTTCTGCTAATAGTGCCTCTCGCTTTCTCCAGGCTTCTGAATATGCCTTTGCACGAGCAAACTTTTCAGAAATCAATTTCTTAAATTCTTCTTCAGTTAGCGTATGCAATCGCATAAACTCTGCCTCTTTCTGTGTTTTCTTATCTGTTTCTATCATAATCTTTTTGGACAAACAAAAACCCCAGGGTGTTTAGTCCTGGGGTCCTTGGAGTGTTGTATGTGTACTGTTACACTACGGTCCTCCGGGACCCCTGGCAAATCTCTGGTGTGCGATCATTACTATATGACAGATCAGCAAACCAAGAGGTGGGCATAAAGCCTGCCTGTTTGGCGCTCACTTGTCTTTGTAAATGTATCGAACAGTTTTTCATTTGCTTTCTCTTTGTTTCCTTTAAAATGCGATAAAGAAATCTCTAACGCATGTCTTAATTGTACAGTTATTTAGTCTCGCTGTCAACCTCTGATTTGTTGTTTTTGAGCAACAAACAAAAAGTTATGGCAAAATTGCTAACTGAACATTGATTGTATATTTATTTAGTCCGGTTGTCAACCCCGGTAAATGTTGTTTTTTTGCCACATTTAAAAAAGTTGAAATGTTGTAGACCGAATCATGAACCGATCTTTATTAGATAAAGCAAATTCTAGAATCGTTGGCAACACATCAACAGACATCTTTGGCCATGTCGGAATGTTTGTATTCTTGATCAGATCAGTATCAACAAAGCCTGGTTTAAGATTTATAATCCAAGGTCCTTTAATATTCCTTTCGCAAAAATTATCCAATGTGTTTTTTTGTTTAGCGTATGCTTGATGCGGGTACCTAATACACCCGTATTGATCTGCAGCTGTGCTACTGATGTTTACGATAATTTTTTCTGGATTTCTCAACCATAGGTTCCAGATGCCCAGTAACATTTTGTACTGGCTATTGTCGTTGTAGACAAAGGCATTATTAACAAAAACATCACAATCTTTAGATAAAGTCAAAATTTGATCTCTTGTTTCTTGACTTTTAATATTAAAATTGTTGCTTCGTGAAAATCCTAAGCATTCGTATCCTTTTGATTCAAAAAAATCGTGTATGGATTTACCTATACCTTTGGTATGGCCTGTAATTGCTACTTTCATATTATACATCTGGCACAGGGCCAGGTCCTTCTAATGCTGTTTTTTCAAGTACAGGTTTAACACGATCAGCACGATCCCATTGATGAATTATAGGTGTTACTGTGTTATCATCGTTTAAAAGCTGGCCCATGCGATCTACACGCAGAATTATTTGATGATGAACTGTAGTAATAGGACCCTGTCCGTTATGGTACATGATGTAATCTTTAAACAATCCCTTATAGATTGCGTGAGCATGTATTGGTTGGTCTATTCCATTAAACAAGGGAATATTTTTAGCTTTTACTTTATCAGTTTCCTCAATCATGGTATTAATGTATTCCATAATACCCGCTTGTGTACCGATAGTAGTACCTGAACAAATAACCAATTTATCGGCTAGTTCTTCAAGAGTCTCGGGTCCAAAGACTGTTGAAATCCAGTTTCCGTTGCACTTACATTTTGTATAAGTTGCCGGTTCGTGGAAGAATTCTAACTGTGCCTTTACTTCATGTCCAAAGGGGTTTGCCTGAAACATTACATCTCTAACATCTGTTAGCAGAATACGCTCAACATCCTCAAAGTTTTCTTCAAGTATTTCCCTATACATAATATATCTATCCAACTGAATTTCTCGTGGATTGTGATAAACATGTTCTAGCTCGTAGGTAAAAATGTTATTTGAGTTAAAAAAATGCTGAGATTGGGCATCTAATCGTCCTGTGATAAACAACACATCACCGGAATAATGTCTACGCAAACTAAGAACAAAAGGTTTTAGATCTTCAACTTTATAGCCGTAAGCGGCTCCCATAACAAGTGTCTTCATAATTTTAGTAATTTACAAAAATATCTTCTAGTTGCTCAACTGTAAGATGCGGAAAATAATTACGCTCCTTGGGCAGTTGATCGATTAATAATTGTTTGAACTCTGGAACTTTTTCTGTAGCACATTCCATCATATGTTCGAGTAATTCCCAGCGTTCGGCTTCGTAAAGCCCAAACGCAATTCTTGATTGAAAATCACTTCGGAACTGACGCTCAGTCATGCCGCTGATATAAAATTCCATGTGCTCGTCACTTAGATAATAAGGCAAGCAAAGTGTACCGTGAAACCCATAAGTATCAAATTTACCACCAGGTATCTCAGCTGAGAACTTTTGAGCTAATTTTACCGGGGCAAACCGAATGCCTTGCGATTCAATGTGGTCTCTATACATTTGGCAAATGTGAACATCTTCCATATAGTTGTTATCACCATGGCCGGGCGGGTTATGAATTAGCTCGGGGTTAGCACAGACTTCTGCCAACCTGCGACTACGCAGGCTGAACCCACCATTGCCTACTCTGCGGTTTTCTGGGCCCCAAGGCCAGGGAGCACCAATGTAATCATATTTTAAATATTCATCATCCCAAAAGTTAGGATCAATGGGCATTCCGTCGTATTGAATAACCATGTAGTGATCTGTTTCAATATACTGGGCAAGGTCTTTAAAAATAATTCTACTGTATTCTACCTGATTAATTGGATCAATTTTAATCCAACGACTTCCAGGAGCAAGGTCTTTGTCGCTCAAAACAAGTACATTATCGCAATCGGTTACCTTAACTGCTTGCTCAATAGCCTTAAGTGTAAGTTCTGGATAGGCTGTATCTACAGAAACAATGGTTAAATTTTTATTCATATTGTCTTTCTTAGACAAGGCTAAGAGCACCTTGATCTAAATTTGTAATATATTGTATAGGCTGCGGCTGTATTTGGTCAAGTACCTGTAAATTTCTAAAAACCACTGTGTTTGGATCTCGGAAAGGGCCATGATAAAAATAGGTACCCCAATCTGAAAAAATAAATTCGTGGCCACCTTTGAGCCAAATTCTTCCGGCTGAAAATAACTTTGTAGCAAAACAAGCTAGACTACTGGTACAAAGAATACAAGCATCGGCGCCGCGTATAACAGCAAAAGTTTCTTTTAGGCTTGTTTGATTGGTAAGGTCTAAAATACGCTCGTGTTTGGGTGGTAACTTTTCGCTACGATTTACAACTACACCTGTAATTTTAAACCGATCTAAAAAATTAAAGATAGATTCCCAGTCCCGATCATCAAACTCTCTGCCACAAATCTCAGCATCACTCCAGGGATGAATAACCACATAGTTGCTGGGTAGGTTAAATTTTGCCACAGGCGGGAGTGCCATTTTAGTAGCAGACCTTGAGCCTGAATACTTTCTCTGGCCCGAAAAGATGCCTCGCAGTGTGGCATCAAGGCTGTGATCGCTGATGCTATCTAATTCCGCTTGACTAAGGTTTAATCCACACTTTAGATTCAATTCACTCTTGTCGCCAATGTTCATAAACCTGTCACCGGGTTGCCACGGGCGGGTAGGTCTCTCGTCCGAGAAGTCGTCAAACAAGATTGTTTTTTTCTCTAGATTTGGAAATACGGCTTTAAGGTCAATAGCAGAACAAATTTCTTCTCTGTTTCTTGTAGCCCACAAAAGTTCAGTGACTGCGTCTTTTTCTTGTTCAGTCATAAAACTTTCGGCACCGAGAAAATCTCCCAAGGCGCCTGTAAACAATGCCCGCATTACATTAACCTTTCAGACCATGTCTTTGGAGTTTTGTCGTTGATGATTTCTAATGGATACGAGTAATCAAAAGGTTTAGCGCCTCTTGACTTGATATACTCAATAGTGCTACGTACACCTTCGATTAAGGTGGTTGTAGTTTTATAACCTAGCTGTTCTCTAGCTTTAGTAGCATCGCAGGTTGCGTGTTTGATTTCTTTTGGACGAGCCGGCATATGAATAATTTTTTCTTTTGGATAGCCCATCTCGTCGCAAATAACTTCTGCTAAATGTCTAATGGTTACAAATTCTTCATCTGGACCGATATTGAAAGTGTCATTCTTAATGTCAGGATCGAGTGCTAATTTTTCAAGACAGAAAACACAGTCATTGATAAAACTAAAGCAACGCATTTGTTCGCCATCGCCGTAGACAATCGGGGGCTTGTCTTGTAGGATACGATTAATCATAATACTCATTACATTACGGAATGGATCATCATATCGTTGTCGAGGTCCAACAATGTTATGTGGAATAGCCACTATCCAATCCATACCATTCATATTAGCAATGCTTTTAAGCACATCTTCACCGGCTACTTTAGCAATGGCATATGGATCAACTGGGTTGGGTTCTTGTGTTTCTTTGTAGGGATAATCAATATTACCATAACGAGCCATTGTAGAGCAATAGACAAAACGTTTGACCTTGTTTTGAATTGCTGCCGTAATGGTAGCAACACTGGCTTCAAAAATATTGCGAGTAATAAAGCTAGGACTGAACACACTTAGTCCTTCGTGAGCTGTTGCCGCTGTATGATACACTACATCGCAACCTGCCATTGCTTCACTCATTGCTTTTAGGTCACAGCAATCAATTTGATAAAATTTAGCTTGCGGTGGAACATTATCCATATATCCGCCTATTAAGGTATCATTACCTACAACTTCGTGACCTAGTTCGATCATTCTATCTGCTAAATAACTTCCTAAAAAACCAGCAATACCTGTAATGAAAATCTTCATAAATTATGTGTTCCTTTAATTTTTTATATTTATAGGGTGGTTTTTAGACAGTTGTTCTTTGTTGAACAGCATGCCAGTCTACTATGCCTGCCATGGTCCATAAATCCATATGCGTAGCATAGCCTGGAAGTGGAGTTATTAGTCCTCTAGTATTTGCTAATTCGGTAAACAGTTGAAGATCGTGTGTCCAGCGGTCTGGACCTCCGCACCATTTTTTAAAAACTTCAAGATCGCTTTGTAAATAGCCAACATGTCCAGCAAAGGTCATTGTGGTAGAACTGGCAGTTCTCCAATGACAATCTTCTGTCATAAAAATTCTCGACGGGGCATTAAAGTTATCTCCCCAGTACTTGTCAGGATGATCGTAAAGACTTACATAAGGACTACGGTCTAAACCTTGCTCTAAAATAATGTCAGAACCTTCGTGATGTAAGTAATCATCCTCAACGAAATACACTCTACCCATAGTGGGTAGTTGTACAGCACGATCTAGTGAGTATAAGAACGTTTCTGCGTTTGATCCAAAGTTTACAAAATCAATTTCTTTAACTAGACCTTGATATTCAGTTGTTAGTCGAGTTTTAGATTCTTCGTCGAGTCCGTCGGCTACTACAGTAATATTGTGATCCTTGAATACATTTACAAAATTTTCAAGACATTTCCATTTGTCAAACCAGTCGGGTCTTTTAGGTGGAGTCCTAGCGGTACCATCGTGATTAGGCATATTATTAAAGCTAAATCTATAATAGACTTTCACTTCCACAACTCCGGTGTACTATTCCATAGAGCATCAAAGTCTAGGTAAGGGTCTTTGCCACTCTCGTCCATGATATGAAATGCTAAACCTGGGATAGGGCTGAACAGCATTACACCGTCAGATTGCCAAACTTTGTTTATACTTTTGTCTTCAACCCAGTCGGCTCTCGCTTTGGTAAGAGAAACTACAGCATCAAACCACTTCCGATGTTGGTTAAACAGCTCTCGACTGGCCAAGCATGTATAGGTGCTGTGCTGTACCGTTCTGTAATGACGGTAAGGGCCGAGCAAAATAATACTATGGTAAATTTCCTTACGATAACGCCAGATATCGTCGTGGGGATTAATAGCAACAAGTTGCCCTGTATCTTCTTCTAACCTTGATACAGTATCAATCATATCCCGAATCGCATCAGGTGTATGTAGATAGTCGTCCTCTACATGATACCAAAGGTCTGTGGCGTGTTCTTCTACAAGCTGATAGACTCGTTCCATTGTAGGGCCGTTACCAGTAACATCGGATTTGATAAAATTAACTGTGGTTTGGCATTTTGATAAAATTTGAATCAGATCGTTTAGACAAGCTTCATCGCTGTGATCATCGAGTACAAACAATTCAATGTCGTGCTCTCGACAGCGATTAATACTATTAACCAGACTGCTAACGCAGACATTGATTATTTCGGGCTTGGTCTTGTTTACATAGCGGTTTCCGTGTTGTGAAAACACTCTACCACAGGTTCTTAGAATTATTTTAAGTTTTCTCATTTTGGTAAATTGGCCCGGCGTAGAGGAATCGAACCTCTATTTGGGGTTTAGAAGACCCCTGTTCTATCCGTTGAACTAACGCCAGATATCTATGCTAGTTATTTTTGTGTCAGGAAACTAGCAAACCCCGTGAGCGCAGCCCATCCTACATTTCGCGTCAGCGGAGCCAGAATATAAAGTAGGTCTGGCAACACTAATTATACAGGGTTTTAATTTCTTGTCAAATATTTAGGACCGGGTGGGCTAAATATAGATAACGGAGCATAAAATGGGTGAATTTTTTAAACTAGTAGCAGAAGTAGGGTTTCCGATAGCAGGGGCAATAGCTGCCGGCTACTTTGTTTTCCTAACTTTAAAGTTCATTCTGGCAGGTGTAACTAGTAGTGTAAATGGTATGGGTGGTATTATTAAAGGTCTCGATGCTCGTGTTGATACAATGACTAACCAATTACAAAGAATCGATGTAAAAGTTAGCCACGCACTAGGACTACAACCAGACTACGATAGAATTGCTCGAGCAGAACAAGCCGATCAAAGGAAAGATTAAATGGAGTTGATCAATTTAAAAAATTGGCGTTATGAAGAACTAGGAAATGAAGATTTTGTTCATGCTCTTCAACATGAACAACTAAGAATGCTTAATGCCGATGATGATATTGGCAAGCAAGATATTGAATTTTTCTACAATAATGAACAGTGTAAAAATATCATCGATGTAGGTAGTTGGACTGGTGTTAATGCTTTTAAAAATTTTTCTAATGTTCAGTACGAGAAGTTAATTTTAATTGACGGTGTTCCTCTTTTTTTAAACTTTGCTAAAACTTTGTTTGAATCGAGCTCAGTTAATACTGACAATATATTTTTTAATAGTTCTTGTGTAATCTTAGCAAAAGATTTTGATAGTTTTAAAGGGTACTTTTTAGCGGATATGAACAATTCATATTCAAACGCAAATTGCTACTCTTCGGTAAGAAATTTAGCAATTATTGATCCAGTTATACTCACTGTCGGTAACACAATTCCTCACATTAATTTTGCCTCAGAAATTAAGAATTTAAATCTAGATAGCTTATTTTTAAAAATTAACATCGACGGAGTTGAAATGCCTCTACTGAATCGGTTAATTGAAATGAATTTACTGCCGCAGGTTATACACTTATCAGGGATTGTTGCCTCAGATCTAAGAAAAAACTTACTAATAAATATTTTATTGAAGTTAAGAGAAAAAGGGTATTATGTACCAAAATTTTCAGACATATTTTCAACTACTTTTTATCATTCAGAATTTTTAATTTCTAAAAATAATTTTTGTATTTGTAATAAAGTTCGACCGAAAAATCAAGAAAAAGTTGTTTATCGCAATTATTGATCAAAATTATGGATATAGCAGATTTAATTAACAAATATGGATTTCCAATTGTGGCAGCAGCCGGGATGGGATATTTTATATATTATGTTTGGACCTGGGTAACCAAAGAAATTAAACCTGTTATTGGTGCCGCCAACGGAACACTTATTGCCCTTATTGATCGCATTCGTATGCTTGATAATGATCTTATTAGGTTAAATCAAAAAGTAGAAACTGTTTTGGAACTGCGCGGCAAGACCATTGAAAAAGAGCGTATGCTGGCCGAGGGCGATATTAATCAAGATCCATTTAAAAAGCGTAAAGAAGAAGAAGCTCGAAAAGCTGCTGCAGCCGATGCTGGTAAAAAATCTCCCATACCGGCTAACAGCAAAGGCGCAGATCAAAGCGACGATTAAATAATTAATGTTTGAAATAATATACACTCTGGTAATGACGCACATTACCTAAATTAAGCCGCCGTTGGTTTGAAGTGGATATTGGTTATATTTGGCTTAGACTTTTTATGATTCTAAGATTGGCTAAATTAAAACGAACATAAGATACATGGCCATAGCAACAAGTATAATTTGTCCTATATACTTTTCTTTGTTTCTTTCTTCTTGCCACATTTCAATATCTTGAGGTGCCCAGTTTTGACGCACTTCGTTAGACATTTCTTGACCGCCATTAATCAAAAAATATAACCCATACCAGATTGCTGTTGCGATAATAATTGCTTCTACCATAATTAGTATTTGTAATTTCCTGCATCATTTTTAAATTTAATCTCGTCTAACAAAGCTTCACCTTCTAACTTCCAGTTTGTAAAATCTGTTTTTGAAATCATGTTAGTTAATAACTGTAGTTTTGCCTGAGCACTAGGTTCAAATAATCCTCGTAACACCCACAACCATACAAATTGATTATGTTTGTCATTTAGTTGTGTATAAGCATCAACTAATTTTAGCATAGCAGGAATATTTTTCCTACGAGCTATGTCTGATAAATTGTCCACTGACTCACGTATTTCATTAGGACTACTATGCGGGTCTGTTATAATAATTGTGCTGTATTCTAATTGTGCTTCTATGTTTGTTCTAGCTGCTTGTTTTAAGAATTGCAAACTTAGACTTCGATGAATACCTAGTGGTCCATCTAATAGCCTATGGATGGTCATAGCTCGATCACTGTCTACGTCTTTACAATATTCTGTTAGTATGGCTACAACTACTTGGTGTAACTCTTCTGGTACTAACTTTTTGCTAGACATATCAATCAGTTCATTTAGACTTGGACCACACTTACGAGTAACACGCCACATAAGCACACGGGTAGCAGGACCAAACTGTCTATCTCTTTTTAGATTTTGTGCATCCTGAAGTGTTTTACCTTGTGCTGGTTTATCATTAATAACACTTTTAACCAGTTGTTCACGACTATATTTTATTTTTTCTTTAGGTTTAGCATTAGGGTTAACTTCAGCACCCTGTATTTTTACAGCCCAAATGGGTACTGGTTGTGCTATATTTTTGAACTCTTGAGTTCCCCTCGATGCAAACTCTAGTTTCGTTTTTCCTGTAACAGCACGATATACACTATCACTCATACAAACACCGCCATAATCAGCGGTGCTTTCTATTCTTGCTGCTATGTTTACCGTGTCACCCATTAGATTTGTGCCGTAGGTGTAAACTTCTCCTAAGTGGAGACCTATGCGCCACCGCATACCATTCTTAAGATCTCTTATTTGATTTTGTATTTCTGTTGAACAGGTAACTGAATCACTGGCGCTGGCAAATTCTGCTAGTACAGCATCGCCTGCTGTGTTGAAGATTCTTCCGTTATATTGTTCAATAAGAGGATCAATAATATGACGACATTGATCTAATTTTTGTAATGTACCGACTTCATCAGCGCCCATCATTTTGCTGTATCCGATCACATCACTGCAAAGTATTGTAGTGAGTTTCTTTTCCATCTATTATTTACTACAAAAATTCACAGGCCTGATGCCATTAAGAGTTACTCCCAGACTCATCCAATCATCTAAATTTCCCATGACAAAATTAGGCCAATAGTAGCTTAATAGAAAAAATCTTATTGACTCGTCGTACCACCAGCTCCATATATCATCTATTGGATTTTTCAAGGTCTTTCTCCAATGCGTTAGCAAGATCTCTTAAGACTTGAATAACCATTTTTATTTGTTCTCTATCTTCTTTATCTACTTTAGGTATTTCCATACGCTGGACAATAACAGCAGTAGGACCCATAGCAACACACGGGTATACAGGTTTCTCCCCACAAACCTTAAAAGGCTTGTCGGGAACTTTATCAGCGTAGGCGTTACTTGCTAGTAGCGTGATAAGTACCATCCCAATCTTTAGGAAGGTCTCTTGTACGCATTTCGTTAATACGGTCCAGCCATTTTTCATAATAGTGATCCATGTTTCCATCAAATGAGCCTGTTAGCTCTTTACACATAGCAATGGCTTTGTCCCACTTTTGTGCTCGATATTGTGCCAACATTTCTTTGTGCTTTTCACGAGCAGCATTCCATGCAGGTGCAACAGTTTCATCAGGCATGTAGTGTGCTGTAAAAATGTTAACACCGACGGTCTTACCTTTAACAGCAATACAGTCTAGCGGAATAGTAAAGAACGCATCATTAACACGCTTCTCTGTGAATTCACTGATAATAATCAACTGACCGTAGTTCTTAGTCTGACTTTCTAGACGTGCTGTTAAACTTACACTGTCACCTAGTACGTCGTAGCCAAATCGGTCTTTACTTCCAATATTACCAATTAGTGTTGGACCTGTGTTAATACCTAGGCCCATACCCACACGCGGCTTACCTTCTTTTTCTAGTTCAAGGTTAAACAATTCAACAGCGTGAATCATTTCAAGACCAGTACGAACAGCGGCGTGTGCGTGATCTGGGTCTTGTTCTTCTTGAATAGGAGCACCGTGAACGTGTAAGCTGGCATCGCCAATGAACTTGATCAAACATCCGTTGTTGCGTAGAATGGGTTCGGCAATAGCGGTCATATAACGGTTCATTGTCTGTGTAAATGCTACAACGTCTTCACCGTAGGTTTCGCCAAGACCAGTAAAGTTACGCATATCACTCATGATAATTGTTAGGTCTTTCTTTTCACCGCCTAGTTTAATAAAGCTAGGATCTTTTTGTAATCGTTCAACAATAACCGGATTCACATAACTACCAAACTGTTTCTTGATCTGTGACTTTTGTAAGTATTCACTTAAAAATTTTGTCATGTAGGCATGCAGAGCGACCAAGACAGTGCCAACGGCAAAGAAAGTACTATCAAATAAGAATAAGTAATGGCTATAAGCATACATGCTACCACCAATAATAGTACCAACTGTAATAACCGTTGTTGCCAAACCAACATAGGCCCACCTCATTAAAAATATCAATAACAATCCTACCACTGCTAGTGCAGCTGTTTCTAAATCATCGGCATAGGCAGGTCTTTGAATAGCACGATTGTTTAATAATGTGCCCATTAGACTGGCCTGCATGTATTGTGGCCATACTTCGCCTTTAGCAGTAGCAACAGGTTGAATCAATCCTGCGGCACTAAGACCGACAACAACAATTGAGCCTTCGAAGTCTTTGGGTAGGTCAACTAGACTGTGTTCTTTTGGAGTCTGGCTCCAGTCGATCCATACGCGACTTAACGGATCAACATTTAGTCGACTAGACTTAGGAATACGAATTGCTTCAACTCCCATATCTCCAACCTTAACTTGTATTTTAGTGTCTCGTGATGCTACCCTTAGGGTCTCTAATGCAAGAGCAGGATAAACAACTTTCTGTTGTTGGTCAAGTGGTACAAGATTACTATCCGGTGCCATGACTAGCAAAGGCATGCGACGGACAACACCGTCAATTTCGGGAAATGTGTTAGCTACGCCAACACCAGCAGCTCGTTCTTCAAGTACAGGCACATTAGCAATAATGCCTGGGTATTCAACAAAGGCGCCGTCGGGGTCGTTTCCAACAATTTGAACTGGAGATCCAAATGTTTTGTTCTTACCTTTAGTGCTGGCTATTTGTGGTAAGATAACAGGCCGTTGTTCTAATAACTTGGCCAGAACGGAATCTTGCTTAAATCTGTCTTGTTCTGGCATGAGTACATTGAAGACAACCAAGCCCGCGTTGCGCGAATAAAGTTCTTTAATGATGTTAGCATATACGTCTCGTGGAAAAGGAAATTGACCATATTTGTCCAGGGCTGCTTCATCGATGTTCACGGTATGAACAGGAATTTCTTCAGCCGGTTGACTACTAATTAATTGGTCAAAATAACGGAGTCTAACTGACTCCACAAAGCTAGGATCCCAAAATCTTATAAGGACCATTACAGCCAAAGTAATTAAGGCTGTCCAAGGATTAAGTAGATATTTTTTCATAACAGTATTTACACTTTCCATTTAGGGGGCGGCCGATGTTTTCCTATTAATTGTTCAAACTTTTTTTGTTCTTCAAGTCTACGCTGTTCTTCGGCCTGTTGAGCAAGATAATCTCTAAATCTTTGTTCCATTGTTCTTGGCTTTACACCGAGCTCTTTTTGTAGCCTGCGAGTTTCAGCCACAATACGTTCGTAACGCTCTTGTAAATCTGGGGGAAAACTCCAATCCGTCATTGTTGTGTAACAGTGACACTACAACCGGCAGCATTGGCACATTGTTGATAGATACTATAAGTTTGTCCAATACTTCCTTGTTGAACTAAGGTTAAATTACTTGCGCCACCACTGTTAGTTAAGTTGATTGTGGCTTTATGTGTTCCGCTATCTTTTTGAGTAATGTTGGCTGTATGGCTGTTACCTGACAAGGCAATATCTAAATACTGATTACCTAACCCTTGTTGTGTAATATTCATAGTATTAGAATTACCTGTGACCGTGGCAAATGCTTTCTTCTCATTATCATTGGCCTGCGCTATCGTGATGGTATTGGTATTGCCTGTTATGTATAGAAAAGAAAAATGACTTGAACTATTACCACCGTCGTTATTCTGTTTCATTGTAACTGTGTTTGAATCTCCGTTAATACCTAAGGCCGCATAGTGTCCGCCGCTTTCAGGAGCCTTTGTAGCACCTGTAGAATTATTGCGTGCTTGCCAGATAGTAACTGTATTTGAATCGCCATAAACTCCAAATTCAATTAAGTTACGACCGGAGACGCTACCTTGCTTGATATTAATTGTATTATTGTCGCCATCTATTATAGCATTGCCGCCGCCGAGTCCTTGTATTAAATTATAGGTTCCACTTTGCTCAATTGTAACAGAAGGATTACTTGTGCCAGATTTGGTTTCTAAATCTATTCTATTTCCTAAAGTAATAGCACTTATTCTATTTTTAGCGGCATTCACAGCATTAGTTTGGTCTGTGGTAATGTCTGAACTATACCAATAACTTCCACCACCGCCCACAGCATCTTGCCTGGCCACAGTATTACCATCTAACAGTTCGTAGGTACCGTTACCGTCTGGATCCCAAGCAACTTGTGCGATATAGTCCCATCCACCGTAGTTATCACTCCAGAACTCAAGTTTTACTATTTCGCCAGGTTTCGCTGTGTAAGACCCATAATCAAAATAGCAACAATTCCCGTTGGTTACTACCGTTCCATTAATTCTTAATTGGTGCCCATCGTCGTAACCTGTTCTAAACCATATAGTTTTGCTAACACCGTTATCGGTGCCAGGCCAACGCATCCAGCCATGTAAATAATTATGATAGCCGCCGCCTGTACCGGTATTCCAATTGATGCTCCATACGCTGCCAGAAGCCGATCCACAACAATCCCACCAACTAAAGTTCCATCCTCCTGTACGTCCAGCACCAAATCCTATATTTGCTGCCGCACGATTAATAACGGGCCAAGTTGGACGAGGATTCTGCGCTACTGCTCCTCCGCCAGATGATGGAGTCACTGTAGCAGTTTGCCCAGCAGATAAAGGAACGGTAGAGTATGTGGCATCGGCATAAGTGTTGGCCTGTGCTATCGTAGGATTAAGTGTGCCGGTCCAACTAACTCCGCTACTACCGCTCATACCCGAACTACCACTGAACAACTGTCCTGTATTATTGTCACTACCGACAAAAAAGAAATAATTGGGACCCATATTCACAATTTTACCTGTACCTATGGTTCCTGCTAATGTGCCGTTACTATTATATACCTTACCTTCGTAAGGAAAACTGGCATTACCTGTCAACGAGAATTGAACATATTGTCCTGTTTGCCAACTCCATTGTCCTGTAGTCCAGGGTATCTTGTACATGGTTCCTGGATTCTTACTGTAAATTTGACAAGTTGTAGTGTTAAGGCAGGCATTAACATTCCACTGACTATCTGCGATTTGGCTTTGACCAAACTTAATATCAGTGAGAGCGGCATTGGCACATTTACTAACCAACAGCATAAACATGGCCACTATTAACCATGCCCAGAACTTAGGTCTTACATCTAAATTTTTTAAAAATGTAATCATCTGTATTGCTGTACCACTGTAATTGTGCCCTGAGGTTTACCACCTGGACCAAAGTTAAAAGAATTTACAACCATGTCTTGACTTACTACCACTTGTACCTTTGTATCTAATGGCATTACTACGTTTGTATAATTTCTTCCATTAGGGCTTAGGCTCTCCCATTGCCACCCAATTTGTTGTGTATTACTTTTGTCTTTGTATAATTTAAACACAAATTCATTTTCCGATGATGCTTCTCTGCTGGCCGTTTGAGCTTCTAGTGAATCTTCAGGCAACAATTTTTTGATTTCAGTTTTTTCTTCTTTTGAGTTATCTTTGCTAGATGAATCTTGCTTACTGGCTACATGCTGTTTTTCTTGATCTTTTGAATCATCGTTGTGATCTTTTTTCTCTTTATCTTCTTTTTTAGCATCTCCGGTGGCCTGTGCTGCCTGCCTTGCTGCTGCTATCACATTAACACCGCTCATAGTTCGTGGAGGGCTAATCATTAGGTTATTACCAATTGCTGCTCCGCCAAGATTAACTACCACAGGTGGTGTTGGAGCCGCATTCATAGTTTCTACAAGTGTGGCTTGATAAGGACGATTCATTTTAACAATACCAGCAGGTGTTTCTACATCAATAGTACCACTGCCGCAGGCAAGTCCTTTAAGGTTTACATTTTGTTCAGTTTCGCATGTTGGCATTAGCATAACCATACTAGCACCAGTTTCGTTGACTGCCATTACAAAGTCTGTACCACGAACAGCAATAGATGCCGTGGGTGTTTTAATGTTTACAGCATTAGGATTGTTATGAGCAATGTTACCGCTTGCATATCTTACAGTTCCTGCTGCAGCTTTAAGATTAAGTTTACCTGCTCCGGATTTAGGATCATATACAAAGTCATCAATTACAAGAGCACTTGACTCTGTAACATTTACGGTTGTATTATCCTTAAAGGTAATTTTTACTCGCCCATTTTTGGTTTCCACTTTATCGTTGAGTTCTATACCGGTGCCCTTGGCCACAGTAATAGTTTCTTTACCTCTTTTAATTATCGCGGTTCCGTTTAGTTCGGTAACTGAACCAATGTCAGCATAAACTGAACCTGTAAGAAGTAACCCAACTAAAAAGAGGGCAATCCTCATGACGCCCCCTTTTTTAGTTTTTCTGAGTAATGTGGAACTGGCCACCAGAGGCCACGCTCTTAATGTTTACAACACCGTCAACTGTACCAGTTTGACTGATAACAAATTTTGTGCCTGTACCGGTTTGGTCAACCCATATGCTGCTACCATTTGAACCTGTACTTGATTGAGTAAGGTTGAATACATTGTCATTGCCGGCAACTTTAATAGTTTGTGTATGCTTGTCACCAAACACATCCATAAAGAAACTATTTCCGTTTCCAGCTACGTCAATGGCGCTGCTAATATCATTACCGCTTCCGCGAAATTGTAAATGATTGCTGTTACCTGTAAATTTCCAATTTAGATCAGCGTTATTACAACCTGATAATGCTGTGGTTCCGTTGCTTAGTGTACCGTACCCGCAGGCTACATCAGCAGAATTGCTGTTTCCTAATTGTTGTAGAGTTACAGTGGCTCCAACTCCGGCACCGGATGTGTCATTTTTAATTGCCATCCCGATAATGTTGTTGTTACCATTTTGAACTGTTGTTATTGTTTGGTCAGCGCCTCTTAGATATATAGGGCTTGATAATGTCCAACTAGTTGTACCATAGTTGGCAGTTGGCACAGTTTTTGTTACTGTGGTTGCAGCACTGGTACCTAGTGTATTACCACTGCCATTTTGAGTGACATTGACTAACGGATTTGAACCGCTCTGGTCAATAAAGACTCGGTTAGTTGTTGCATCCCCAAGCGCTGTTACCGCATTTGGACTTACAGTCGCAATTGAGGGTAGCGTAGGTTGATCTGGAGTAACAACGGCAGTCTGTGCCATTGCTCCAAAAGTTGCGAACATTAATAATGCTAGTAATGTTTTTTTCATAATATGTTCTCTGCTCCGAAGTTAGTGTTGAGCGTTATTTTACTGCTGCTTTACCAGTTCCTGTTTCTCCACTTATTTCTGGGGGGACGGAACCTTGTCCTGTTGGTCTACTTGTTGTACTTGATCCTTCGTTTCCTTTAACAGCTTCTCCGTTAGAGGACTTGATCTGTGGTGTGGAAGGTGCCTTGGAGGCTCCTTCATTACGGGGCGCCGACGGAACCAACTCATTCTTTGCTCCTTTGAATTTCCAGAGACCCTGCTTTTCACCTCTCTTAATCAATTCAACAACACCTTGCTCAATCGCAGAACGCAAAGCATAATTGCCTGGTTCATTAAATGTCTGGCTTGAATCTAATTCGAATGCTTGTGTTGCTTGATTAAAAAATCTAAAAGCAGTTAGTCCTTCGGCTGTGCTCAATAGATTTTTTTCTATTGTTACACTAGAGAGTACTTCTCCGGTTTGGACACTTACTAATCTTAGACTTATAACAACTAAGTCTTGTGTGTATTGTGTTTGAGGACCAATGCCTAAAACTCTTACACCTGTGCCGCCTGTGAGTGTGTTGCTGTTATAATCAATAATGCCACCTTCAATAATAACACCTGCTAGCATTAGAGGTGGCAACATTTTAGCATTCGCTCCATCATAGATTTCACGAGTCTGCTTGATCATTTGTCTTTCTTTCAATAGGTTATCTAAACCTACTCTTTCTACTACAGTAAACCATTGTCCGTTGCCTGCTTCCATGAGCGTCTTCATAAGATATGCTTCTGCTCCTTGTGTAACAGCGGTAGAAAATAAACTTAGAGTGTTACTAGGTTTTCGCTGTCCGGTTAGATCTTTAAATCCGTATACTGCTACTGTGATAGGAGGGCCGTCGGGAGCAGGTAAGTTATTAACTTCTTGAATAATTGTTTTTCCAAGAACTGGTGGATCTTGGATTTCAATGTCACCTAATGGTCTAATTGTAGAACATCCGGCTAATGCTAGGGCTAGTGTTAAAGCGGTTAATTTTATTTTCATAGTCTAGTCCTTAAAATCCAAAACTTGCGATAGGAACTACAACTACGGTCTTTGTTCCTTTACCATCAACTACAGTCAATGTTACATCTTTAACACCTTTAACCCAAGTCACTGTATTACCATCTAGTGTGAATACGCCGGTAGTGGCTGCAGCTGTACAATTTAATACACTGGTGCCATCGGGATTTTTACAAGGATCTTTAAAAAGATTATTACTTAATTGTGTAGCAAGTTGAGCATAAACTTGACTACTAAACAGGTTCATAAATCTGGCCAACGGAGTATTTTGAGCCGTAGCCTCGGCAGCAGCTATATCTGCTTTCTTTTGAGCATCGATGGCATCCTTGCGACTCTTTTCAATTTGATCTACAGTTAATACATGACTACTCCAGCCTACTCCATTAAATGCTGGATTCTTAAATTGTTGTACTAAATCCGCATTAGCAGTGGTAGCTATTAAAGTACCAAGCAGGAATAATAGTTTTTTCATACAGACGCTCTCCCCTCTTTATACCTATTTAACGGTAAAAGTGAGATTAAAAACGCTGTAGTTAATTCCTACAACAGTATGATATAGATTATCACCAGATAGGTGATTTGATGCGCTAGTTGGTCAAGTCCAAACTGAGTCCAAAAAGCCGGTTTGGTTAGATCTTTAATACCATATCTAACTTTTACATAGTCTATGATATAATGAGAAATACCCTCGGCAACAGCAATCAGAATCATGGTAAGGGCGGCCACAGGGTGAAAAAAGTTAAACACCATCAAAGCCACGATAGAACACCATACATGATCAATGCTATGACTAATGCCAACGGGATCTAACCATACACCCTTCTTGACCGTCTGCATGTATGTCTGGATTTTAAAATCTGCGTACCAGTGTTTAACCTGAAGCAGAAAAGATAATATTAATATTTCCATCTTAAGATATTTAGTGCTAACTTAACACGGAACAATAAAAAAATCAACTATTTTTATCTTAATTTTGTCCAGGCAATGCCTTCAGGATTTACCAATTTTTGTACGCGAACAGTTGGATTTGTTGCAAAAATTCCATTTGCATATCTAATATAAATTAGTATTTCAGTAGGTGCTGTACCACCTTGGTAACCAATTTTAGCAAGAAAATACTGGGCAGTTCCTTTTGGAGAGGAATAGTCTAAACTTTGTAAACTCAGACCTTGAAGTTGATCGACGCTGGGTACAAAATATAAAGATTTTGGAGTTGCGTAAAAATAGGCCATTTGACCCATACGCAGAACTTTTTGTAGATTTTCTTTATTTGCTAAAGTATTCTGAATTTTGGTTATAAAAGTTTGAGCTATTTTAGCAAAAAGAGACTTCCCTTGCTGGTTCAGTGTAGCATCACTAGACCAATTTTTCTGCATCCAGTCACCAAATACTCTTTGCCAATCGGCATTTTTAACAATCAAAGCCATAATTTGGTCGTAGGTGCCTTTAAATTCTCTTGTATCGTCCCAGATACAAGTAAAGATGCCGTCTGCTTGCTCGTTAACAGGCACAGTGGGTTCTTGTCCCATTGGAATCTTTTCGGCACCCGGAGGTAATTTTCGGTTGGTCTGACCCGGTGTTAATGTAGCTGGTTGAGCTGTAGTTGTTGGTTGTTGACTTACATTATACACTATTCTATATTTTGGCTTAATAGGTACCACAGGTTTTCCTGGAGTTGCCATGGCTAAGTTTAAAACTTGCTCGAAGACATAGCGTTTTAATGCAAGATAATCATCCCGTGCTTCATATTGGAAAGCATCAGCGTCACCTTCTTCACCTTCGGGGGCTCCAAGTCCTAGTGATTTTACAGTTAAATTGGCTAGAGTAATACCTGACTTGTCTTTAATGCTGACTCCTTGAACAGCTTCATTTCCGACAAATAGAATATCAGCCGCTCCTTCGGCGTTGATATTTGTTCCGCCCTGCCAATCAAATTGTGATATAGCAGGCAACCCTAGTTTTCCAAGTTCGGCGTCAATTCTAGCCTTATAGTCCACGCCTAACCTGTACCATGCTGCAAATTTGCCGGCATCATAAACAGGTGCTAAAAACTTTTTAATATCAGCAAATACTGTTTGCGGATTAGCTAGCAGATTTGTATTGGCAAAAGCTATAGCAGGATTAGCTGGATCAAATTGCGAAATATCAATTCCACAGAATCCTGCTAACATACCAACTTCAGTGTTGAATCGTGTACCACCACTGGCCCCGCCTTCTTGTAAAGGTTTAAATTCTTTGAATCGCATAGTTAGATATTTATCTATATATTTCTGGAGGACATTCCTGCCAGTAATGATCTATGCTATCATTATATAGACTATATCCATTAACACCGTTAAATCCGTACCACGTTTCGATATCATGCCTATAATGGTAGGGCTGTGCTGTCTGTTTTTCAAATCCAACTTTGCTGGGTAATTTTAATTGATTACAACGCCGTAAAAAACTAGCCTTGGTCCAATGTACGTTGCCGCTAAAATGCGGGAATGGTTTTGGTAACCATAAACACCCTACAGCATCGTATCCTTCGTTGAGCTTGGCTACACAATCTTGCCACCGCTCAACATTCCAGTAATCCATTAGCCAACGCCAATGCTTAGTTGTAGTTTCTGCTGCCGTGCCTAAATGTGTAATGCCTTTTTGATGTATGTAAAGAGCATAAAACTCTTTGTCGGTAGAAAGAGCAGTTTCCTGCATTAGAATGGCGGTAGGATGTTCAAATTCTTCCTTAGCAGCACCCCTAAAAATCCAGTGGATATTTGGCCTATTATATTGCTGTCTTAGTTGATCAAAACTGCTTTCCACATAATGGCAGTTCATATATAATTCGCAATTATCTAAAAGTCCGCTTTGGGACATTTTTTCTAATTGCTCTTGTGTGATATCGTTCCAACCTGAACGATCGATTACATGATAAAATACTTTTAAATCCATGCCGGAGTTCTAGTTTCTGGAAATAAGACTTCGTCAACAAAACGAGTGATAACAGATTCCTCAACTCCCATTGCTACCATGCTACGAACTACCTGAGGGTTTTGTTTTTGATATTGACAATATCTATTCTGAGCCATATGAAAGTCGTTGACACCGTCTTGCGTAAGTCCTACGTTTGACAGATAATATTCAAGATTCTCTTGAGCTAAACTACAGAGTTTTTCAATTTCACCATCGTCTTGGAGATTGCCTACAGCAACCATAGCCGGACTAAAAATAGCTCGAGCCCATTCAGGGAGTTCTCTTGGCCTATTCCAACTTAAATCCTTTACCTTGTTAGAAAACCAACGCATCATAAAATGATCCGGGTCGCCGGCGCGACTAAAGTCATGGAAGGCTCCGGTAATTTTACGCTCACCACAGACAGCATCAAATCCAAAAATAGGACTAGAATCGTTAAAGTGAGCAAATACCGTAGTGTGTAAAATATAGATGCCGTGTGTAGTTCTATTGTCTACAATTTCAACATGAGCTCGACGATAACTCGGTGCGGTCCACAACTGATTATGCCAGTTATAATCGGCTTTTAAGTTTTCTACTATTGGAGTACCAGTTTGATTAAATTGTGTTTCAAAATATTGAGCAAGGTCTTCGATCTTATCCCAAGCGGCCATTGTATGCCTCCATCATGCGGATGGCCCACTCAAAGGCTATATTGGCTTCATCACCCATACTGTCATCTAACTTGGCACGGATGTTATTCATAAGTGTAGGAATATCTTTAAACTCTAACCCTCTGTGAGGACCTGGAACTAATTTTTTAATCATTTGTCCTCCGAACATGTCACCCATGTGCCATGTATACAGATGCGCCATGATTTTATTAGGATCGTCGGCAATAGACAAGATGTAATTATGGTATTCAACTGTTTCTTCGAGATGGTTTGGTAAAGGATTACCGTTGAGCATATCTCGAAGGTCTTGATAAAGATATGATGCCCGTTTAAGATCAGGAAGGTTATTAGTTAACCCTAGCTTCTCGGCAGTACTTTCTATGGTACCATAAAAAATAGTTTTTTGAAAAGTCCAATCTGCCCAAAGTCCGTCAGGTAGTTGTTGTTTAAAGACGGCCTGCATAAAAGGTGTTTTTTCTGCCTGTGTGTGTTTTTCTTTGGTCAACTCTTTTAAACTCATGTCTTATCTTCTTCTACTTTTAAAATTAATGGAAAATTATTATTACGAGCTAGATTTACACCATCTTGAGCTTTTTGTTCAGCAATTTCGTGCCGGTAAATGCCAGCTATAGCACTGCCCTCATGATGAATCTTAATTGTGAGCTCAACTGCCTTTTCTTGTGCGAATCTAAAAACATGCATGAGCATAAAGATTACAAAATCTACTGGTGTAACATCATCGTTACACACTATAACTTTATACTTCCCTGGCTCTTTGATTTGCCGAGAGGTCTGCTTTTTCTTTTCGATTACGGTTTCAGTAGTCATAATTGGTATTTATAAAGTTGGGGGCCGTAGCCCCCATGGTTTTACTCGGCGGTGATCTTAAGGATTCGTGGCTTGAGCGCCTCAGGAATGACCCTGCAAATCTCAATGGTTAAGACACCATTTTTAATTTTAACATCGCCAACCTCCATGTGTTCGGCCAATGTCCAAGAACGAGTAAAGTCTCTTAGAGCAAGTCCTCTATGTAAGAACTCGGCCTCGCCATCCTCGTTCTTTTCACGAACACCTTTAACCACCAATTGATTTTGGTCAATTTCTACAGTAATTTCATCCTTATCAAACCCAGTTACAGCAATTTCTAACTCGTAAGAGTTTTCATTGTGTTTTACGATATTGTAAGGTGGGTAGTTATTATTGATTTGATTAGCAAAACGTTGTTCAAAATTTTCAAACAGACTATCAAATCCAAGAAGGGCTCTGTTTAGAGCATTGGTGTCAAAGCGAACTAATTGATTCATAATTTTCTCCTTTAATAAGTAAGAATCATCGGGCACTATGCCCTATGTGAAAAGCCATTAGGTCCTTTCACACATTTATTTATTATATGAAAAATTAAAATTTTGTCAATCCTGCGTGGCAAATTTGCCAAAAATTCTAGAGATGTCAGCATTAATATTGCAAGGCTCTTCTTTTTCAAAAATTTCCCATGAGCGATTAAACAAATCTTTGCCTTCGCGTATTTGTTTTTTGATATGTTCAGGATTATTATTTTGAACGGTGTTAAGTTCTTGATGTGCGTAACTGGACAATTTTTCCTGTATTTGCTTAATGCCACCCCAGAAAGTTAAATGCCAGCCTCCGTTAGGAATTACAGCACAATTATATTTGTTTTCTCTACAGGTCTGCGGCCCCCACCCCTTGGCAATATTATTTGTAGTAATAACTGTCCCATGCCATGGTTTTACACATTTTTGATTAAAATTATATGCGTAATAAATTTGTTGAATAGCAAAAATTGGCCAATGCTCTTTAAAATTATCACGAGCCACAGTATAGCAATCGCGGTGTGGTATCTCGTCGACATCACTAATGCTCACCAACGCATCATCTGAAAAAAATTCTAAAGCAGTTCTTATATGGTTTCTTTGTGCGTTTTCCATACGCCAATAACCATTATCAAAATCCCTATCATGGGTAGGTTTCTTTGAAAAATCATAGTGATCGGGATTGGCCGCAAATGGAAAGTATAACACTTTATCTAAATATTTAGAATACCTACTCATATTTTCCATAAAATGTAGTGGCTTACGCTTACCGCTGTGAGTTAGATTTGAATCTACTACAACAAAGTAATCAACTGTGTCGTATAGATATTCAAATCTACCTTCTAAAATATCAAATTCATTAAAAAATGTAAAAGTATCTATAATCATAAACATGCCAGTATTAAAAATACCGCCTTCTTTTCGTCCTCTAGTTTAACACAATTTTCTGAGATATGCCAACCAACTCCACCTTGTCTATTATGTATCCAATATACTCTTGGTGATATATTTTTTATACACCAGTTTTCTATAATTTGTCGTTTTCCAGTTGGAAAGCTAATTGATGTCATGCCCATTTTAGTGCAAATAAAATCGCATCCTGTTTGTTTTGAAAATGGTATCGGTACTTGCCTGCGTTTCCGCTACGAAACCCACACCAAAAACAACACCATATTCCTTTTCTGTTATCAATGGCACTCCAACGATCTCCCCATTGCTGACGACACCAATCTGCAGCTTCATCATTTCTTTTTTTATCAATAATAATCTGAAACGGCAGATCTTTCATAACGTTTATGACCATCTCAGGGCAAACAACACAGCATCTTCACCGCGGGCAAAACGATAATAATCGTATAACGGAGCACCTGCTACAATGCCCATGGCTATATCAGTTCCATAGCGATACCACCGCACGCCAAACTCACCAAACTGCTGTTCACACCATGGACTGACCTCACTATCATGATGATATGTTCGGCCTTTGAAAGGAAATAAAACTTCAGGATCTTCCGTGCTCATGCCCACCTCAACAAAAAGTGTGCCATATCCTTTTCACTTTTGAAAAAGAATTTTCTTTCTTTTTCAAACCACTTAGATCCAGGCTTACCATATGTTTCAGTACACCATTCTAATGCTTCAGTGTGTTTTTGCCCGTCTGCTACATCATCGGCTACTGTAGCCAAACTTGCCCAATGGTAACTCTGTCCCCAACCTCCTGCCTTGCCAGTTTTCACAGGCTGCGGCTCTGGAGTTAGATCTATATCGTTAAACACACTTGTATTAATGTTCATGTTCTACGCTTCCTTGAAATAGGTCTCCGTACTTTAAAAGAAAAAATACTCTCTTTGACTCGTCATAAAAATCGAGGCAGATTGTTTCTTTATATTCTCCTTGCCCGTCATAACCCGGGTACAAAATCCATTCTCTATGTCGCCTTGTTGTAAATCCTAGGACTACTTTCATTTTTTCTCTAATTAAAATTACACTAGGAGGGTAATCTTTAACAAGACGGTGATAAATGTTGTTCCATGTACTTTCACTAAGTTTTAGTGCCTTAGACATTTATTCTACTACCAACAAACTCTGTTGTCAATTGACTGTCGGGTACAATAGGAGCGTTCCACTTGAGTGCCATAATTAATGCATCTTTATTACTCTTAAAGGTAAAATCCATGTAATTAACATTGGCGTGAGTTTGAAATTTATCCCCAGGTAAGCCAAAGTATTCTATAGTCCAGGCACAGACTTCATTCCACATTGTTTCATTGTCAAATTCTCTCGACCAATAGATACGCACAGTTGATGCCATTATTCAGCCTCCGCAAGATAATCCCAACCTTGCCCGCCGAGCAATTCCATAACACGCCATTTTTCTGCTTCATCTTTACAGGCCTTGGGCATACCAATACTGCCTACGACAGCACCACATTCACAACGATAACTAATACCGCTGGATTCGTCAAAGTATGCGGTGCCGCCGCAGGGCAGACGCATTGGATCATAAAGTTCAGCCATTACTTCATTCCGTATTTTAACAACATCATCAAATACTCTTTGGGATGATTGGGTTCTTTGTAACTATTGTGAGATATCTTTTCGTAGCACCTAGAACAAAACAGGCCGGAGAAACCGAAGTAGTTTTGGCAATTCCACCACTGTTCAGTAAATCCGGCCGGTTTGCCTTTACCACAGGCCCGACATGATTGTTTAAGTTCAAACATGTTACACCTCAAAGTAAAATCCAGGAATAAAACCGTTGCCTTCTTCCCAAGGAATATATCCACGAGGGTTACAATGAACCTGGCAAGTACCAACTTCGTAGTGTACAGGATCATGAACATGACCGTGTACCCAAGCCTTGATGTTAGGGTTGTCAAGTATCAAATTGCTAAGATCCGAAACATAAGCCGCATTACTCCATTCTCCTTTGTACTTTTCGTTAATGCTCATATGAGTAGGACCCATATGAGTAATAACCACTACCGGCTTGTCGGCATGTTCCTGCGCCTTTTCCTCAATATATCTTTTTGACTTCATGTGCATCTTTACTGTATCCATAGGACGCATCTTATGGTAAGTTCCGTACTGCGGATAATGATAGGTAATCACACGATAATCGTTCATGTAATTGGCTATCTGTGCCAACACTAGAGGATCTGCCTTGTTCATGTCAGTCCAAAGTGTAGCACCAACAAAGACCACGCCTTCGTATTCTTCACATTGATTTTCCATAACAGTAACATTGGCAGGAACAATGCGTTCAAGTTCGGCCTTGGTCTTCCAAAACTTACCACCATAGTGCTCATGATTTCCCATAACATAGAAAACCTTTTTGTACTTGGCACACTCAAACTCAAAGAAATCTGAGCAGGGAAAGCTGCCGCCGGTATAGGGTAGAACTTTGGTGCTATGAAACTCTTTGGTTAGAGCTCGGGCTTCGCAGGCGTCACCGGCAACAATAAGAACATCGCCACCTGGAAGCTCTAGGTATCCACCGATATCTAGGTGAAGATCGCTAACTAATGAGATTTTCATTTTTCTGTACTTTTAATAAGTTTAATTAAATTTTGTTTTTCTTTTTCATATTCACGATAGCTATCACGAATACTATCCCAAAACATAAATTTTGCCAAAAAGAATAAAATAACGCCAAACCCTGTCAAAAACAAATATCTATCGTAAGGTGCAGGAGTAGGAATTGCCGCTCCTACTAATAACATACTAGCTAGATACCATTTTTGCCAGATTTCAAACTTGTTCCAGCGCCATTTAATAAAAGACCAAATTTTCATAATTAACTCCGAGTATTTTTTATTATACACTCTTTCTGGTTAAAAGTCAATTGCGTTTTGGGTTAAATACCTTTATAATGATCCGACCTAAAACACAAGAAATTATAGCCCAAAGTTTAGAAAAACTCAAAACTGATGGTAATTATCGAGTCTTTACCGACATCCTACGCCAACGCGGTGATTTCCCCCAGGCAATTTGGTATGGAAAGTACAATATCAAAAAAATAACTAACTGGTGTAGTAATGATTATTTAGGCATGGGACAACATAAAATTGTAGTCGATGCTATGCATACTGCGTTAGAAACTGCTGGAGCAGGTTCCGGCGGAACACGCAATATAGCAGGAACTACGCACTATCATGTGGCATTAGAGCACGAGCTAGCAAAATTACACGATAAAACAAGTGCTCTTACCTTTACCAGCGGATATGTTGCCAATCAAGCTACTCTAGGTGTATTAGGAAGAATGATTCCAGATGTACACTACATTTCAGATAGTAACAATCATAACAGTATGATTGTAGGAATTAAATCAAGCCAGGCAAATCGTACAGTATGGCGTCACAACGATCTTGATCATTTGCGAGAGATATTGTTTAGCCTTAATGAGGATGTACAACCAATCATAGCATTAGAGGGCGTTTATTCCATGGACGGTGATAAGGGCTTAATCAGTGATGTCTGCGAAATAGCAAGACTTCACGGAGCCATAGTCTACGTCGACGAGGTTCATGCTGTTGGGCTTTACGGAGCTCGTGGTGCTGGGGTAGCCGAAGAGCAATTTTGTATGGACGGCGTTGACATAGTACAAGGCACCTTGGCCAAAGCATTTGGTGTACAAGGCGGATATATTGCCGGCACAAGAGATTTAGTTGATATGGTCCGTAGCTATGCTGACGGTTTTATATTCAGCACAAGCATGAGTCCTGTACTTTGTGCCGGAGCTCTAGCCAGCGTTAAGTATGTTCAAGACCACCCAGAATTAAGATCTAAAATATTTGAAGTAGCAGGTGTTACCAGAGAGCATTTAAAGGCAGCAGGTCTTGAAATAAATCCATTAAGTGAAGGTGGACATATAGTGCCTATTATGATAAGAGATGCTAAGAAGTGTAAAGCTATCAGTGATTGGTTGTTAGAAGAAAAAGCAATTTATCTACAACCTATTAACTATCCTACTGTGCCCTGGGGTACTGAACGTCTGCGAGCAACACCAACACCCAACCACACAGAAGCCGATATATTTTATCTAACTCAAAGTTTAAAGGAAGTATTATGATTTTTTCAGACATTAAAAAAGCTCTATGGTTCACTGCTGGTTTACTATTTTTAGGAATTGCTTATATCGGTGTTATTGTTCCGGGAATCCCTTGGTCAACTCCTAGTGCTATCGCAGCCTACTGCTTTGCCAAGAGCAGTAAACGTTTTCATGATTATATGCTTAATCATAAAATATTTGGACCATTTCTTAAAAGCTGGGCCGAAGGGCGTGTCTACCCTCGTAAAATTTATTGGATAATGTTTATCTGTATGGATGTGAGTCTTGTGCTATTCTACCTAGCTACTCAAAACTGGAAGGCCACACTTGGAATGGGCATATTCTTTGCGTTCATTTTGATTGTTATGAACAGATACCCTAGCACCAAAGAAGAAAGCGACCGTAGAAAGGCCGCTGGTGAAAAGATAGGTTGGTTTAAGTAAAATCAACAACGCCAGACATAAATCTTGTCTTGCTTCTTTTTACCCTTTTTTAGGGCATCTGTTTTCTGACCCATTTGTTGTAGTAGGTCCTCTTGATCATGGCAAACTGGTAATCCATGTTTAACAGCATCATCGTACATTTTAGGCGAGATGTTAAAACAAACATGTCCGCCTGCTTTAATATTGTCCACACACTTCTGCCACAACGGTATAAAAAAGTTTTCATAAAATGCCCTATCGCTGTCCCACTCTGTCATGTGCTCGTATATTTCTAAGTTAATATACGGTGGACTGGTTAGTACAAAGTCATAGTCTAACTTGCTAAAGTCTACATCTAAACAACTTTGCCAGATTGTGTTAAGTGTAGATCCGTTATCTACAGTAAACAAGGCATTGTCAAAACCTGTCTCTGCGTTTAAAAATGCTAGCATGTCATTGTAGGCAGGAATCATTTCTATGTTTGTGTCGATACCTGTGTAGTTAATGCCAAGGCTCCAAGCACCTAACATCCGTCCTCCCCAACCCATCGTGGGATCTAGAACACTTTTGGCCCGATACTTTTTATAAAGATACTTGGCAGTAGTTGCCTTGAACATAACAACACTGCCTAAGTTAATACGAAAACACTCAAAGACATTGCCTGCGGCTGTTCGGCCACCACGATTACGTTTCTTTGTGTTTTCTATTAATTTGGCCCACTCCGCAGGGTCTGCCGCTATGTCATAAATGGTCTTTCCATCCTGTCTTCGGCATTTCAGCAAATTACGAAATTGATAGTGATATAAAAAAGGATTGCCCGCAAAATTATTAGCGTTTGTGTCAGCATCAAACTTGTTGAGATTTTCTAAATCTCTGCGAAGTTCAGCAGTAGTGATATTTTTATGGGTTTCAATATCACTGATAGTAACAGAATCTAAATGTAAATTTACGGGCTTCAAGGTCATAGATAATTATTTTATACAAAATCAAAAAATTTCACAAGATTTTCTTGATTGCGTACCTTTTTTGCGTATGCCAATGTTTCGGAATCTCTATTACCAATTGGAGGTATTCCTTTAGTTTGATCAATTGTTTCATTGATCATCTTTCTTTCAAGGTCCTCGATATCCTCATTTGTAGCATTAGTCATATCGACAATGTCCAAACGCACGTTTTGTCTGAATAATGGAAATCCATGTTTTTCAAAAAAATCCAAAGCATTAACTCTCATTTCAGAACCATTAGGACCTTTAAGTCTACGTTTCCATCCTTCCAGATGGCCTGCTTGCCTGTAAACACGGTCTCCATCACGAGCAGTACTTTCAGCACTCATTCCGTGCTTTATTACCTCGTTAGTTATAATTTCAACAAAGGAGTAATTATAACGATTGATTCCCATCTTACGCATAATTACACAGATGTCGTTATAACATTTAATGTCTTTTAAGTAAATTGAAAATTTAGACATTAACAACTCCTTTAACACCGTCGACGCCGGTTACCAGGGTAAGATTAATCCAATCGTACAATTGATCATATGGAATCTCTTCTGTGATCCATTCGTATTTAAAATTACCAGTTCCTACAAATCTAAATCCTTCGCTATGATCTTTAATCTGAGATTCTAATTCTCTAATTAGACGCTCAGGACCTGACCAGAGAGCACTAAATTGAACTTTATGCCCTACATGTCCTTCATAGCTTTGGATACGACGAGTTGGGTTACTTGTGATTCCAAAACAAGTACGTTCTACAATATTGCCAGTATCAGGATCAACGTACTTGTGTCTCCACAAATAAAGATAGTATTCTTTAGATTCCGGCATACGTTGTCATTCCATGTACTTGTGGCAAGGCACATCCGGCATTACCAGACCAATTGATATAATCCATAACCAGGATTGGTGTTAAACAGCTATCACTCCATGATTCTGGTAGATTGTTATCAATCTGAAATTTCTTCAAACGGTCCTTACAATCTTTATGGAATCCTTTCGGACTACCATACTTATTGCGGAACAATTTATACAGGTCTGCCTCAGTAGCAGTATCCAACTTGATTGCTGGCTTGCTCTGACGTGCAGCTGCAGCCAAACGACCAAATGCTAGAATAAAGCCGCCGTCGACGCCGTTTTCATTTGGGTAGTATTTGTTGTGCCACCGAAGTGCCCATTCCAGGTCCTTCTTTGAAGCATTGAATAATTTAGGTTCAGTATCATGGCCGGCAACTAAGTTCAGACCATGAATGTATGTAACCATACCTGGTGTTGCTTGATTACGGGCCGCGGCACTTGTTTTAGCAGGGAACATATTATTCTGTTCTAGAATAATTTGGATTTCTTCTGCCTGAGTATCTTCACGATATTTAGAGTTATACAGGCGGACACCATTTACACGGCTACGGAACACATGGAACGGATCTACACCTTTACGCCCGCCTCCATTAATAACACGGAAACCGCTATTGCCAACTGCTTCGCCTAGCAGGTCCGATCCAGGAACCGCAAGTGTTTCATCAAATGCCTTAACTTGGATTAGCGTTTTGGCATCAATAATACCAGCTTTATAAAGTACATAAAATGTCAAACTGGTTTGTTGCCCCTCCCATGCCGAATATCGGCCATTTGCTAAACGAGTACACATTACCGGTAAAGCGATACGTGGATCGTATTTTGGAATTATTGTTTCCGCAATGTGGGGAATATCTTCATCGCGTTGAATATCGATATTCAAATCTACGTCGTCAAAGGGAACTAATACCAACTCACCAAAGTGAGTTTGATTATAAGTCTTTCCTCCGAGGCGTGTCTTTAACTCATTCAGGGCTTGTTGAATTCGTGAATCAGCAAACACACGGTCTCCACGAACTTTTAAAGTTTCGTAGACATTATGTTGAGCTGGATTAGGGGTAAGAGCTGCATTTTGTTGTTTAACAATTGCCGCGAATGGATTCGCTCCGCGATTAACGGTGCGAGATTGAGGTGCTGTAGTAGCAGTTGCCATGTTTTTCCTTAAGTTAAAAAGTTGTTTTGTTACTCTAGGTAACGCTTGACCTATACATTATAGGTTACAACAATTATACTGTAAATTTAATTAAGTGTCAACTATTACTTAGGTCTAATTTTTAATTTGGCAAAAATATTTTGGACACCCACAGCCTGCCGAATAGCATCTTGTAGGGCATCGTGCTTACTGCCCTGTGGCATATCTGGATCGTAGCCCAGGTCAAACAAGGTGCGAGTATCGCGAAGTTGCCAGTAATTCCAAGGCAAAGGACGCTTGAGTTGGCGCAGGATGTTTTCCAAAATGACCAAGTCAAATGTAGCGCCATGACTCCAAAAAGCATCACAGCCCCAGGCAAACTTATGGAACTGATCCATTGCGTCTTCCAAAGGAATACGGTCATTGGGGCTAAACGCTTCTTCCATGATCTTAGGATCTTGTTTAGCCCACCATTCCAAGGTTAGCGGATCAATTTCTCGGCCTAGCCGATCCTGGTCGTCGAGATCGATTTTGAAATAGATCTTGTCCCCGTAGCCGTTACCCCAGGGGTTAAAATGTACAGCACCTAAACTAAGGATCACTGCGTTAGGGGAGACTGCCATGGTCTCCATGTCTACCATTAAGTGTTTTGCCATAATAACAAGTGTAGCACTAAATTTATATCAAGTCAACTTTTACTTGTTCATTAAACGGTTTACAAAACTTAAAAGTAATTTATGATGATTACCGTCGTGGTACAAACCTCGCATCCAACTATAAGAATCATACCAATGTTGTTCACTTTCAGGATGGCATCCAATTAATCCAATACGATCTTGAATTATAGCCATAGGATCTCCGTTGGCATATTCAGCAACAGTTGTAAACTTTTTTCGATTTCCAACCAAAGCACAACCATCATAAAAATACATCTTTTGAGAATTCCCGTTCCATGTAACTCCTAGATTTTTGGCATGGGGCCTTCGAGTATCTGTATTTGGTCTTTTTATATATTGGACAGGTTCTACATCATCGAGCAAATTAAAGTAACGACGTCCTGCCCAGTATGCGCCCATACATATTCCTAGATACCCGCCGCCGTTATACACAAATTTACGAATCTTCGCTTTATGCTCTTGAGTAAGGAAACCAAAATTACTGGCATCTCCTAGGCCTCCAGGAAAGCATATTATGTCTACATTATTAAAAAAATCGTCTTCTAGGTCGTGCCGAGTAAAAATCTTAAAATTATAATTAGAACCAAGTGCCTTTATAATACCGTTTCCGCTTTGAACGGAACAATACGGTTGATGTAAAAATAATGCTATTGTGCCCTTCATATTATAATCTGCTGTTAATCAACCCCGAGTAAGCATCAACTACATGTTGTACAGTTGGACCTAAAAAGTTATTCATAAAAATTCGAAATGGTATGTTATCTACCCATTGGTATCGAATTTCATATACAGTTTAGGTCAACAATTAAATCAGCAATACCACCACTATGTCCATGCATTGTTCCGCCTATGTCTATTACACTAAAGTCACCGCCGGCTAGGTATCTATGATAAGAAACTTTTTCGTGGATTATTTTCCAGGTGTCTTCGTTAGTTCCAAAATCAATGTTCATAATACCTATAACCTTTCTCCACAATGCGGACATTTTTTTATATCTTTACTGTGTCTTTGTATAACTTCTTCCCACTCTTTAATTTCTCTAATGATCATTTTAAGAGTGCGGCGACAGCGGATGGGTTTATCCTTTTCCAATTCGTTTTTTAGTCTACGGCGTAGTTGACTAACACGCTGTTCAAATACACCTAAAAACCCACCTACTGAATCACCCATTATTTGCCTCGATAAGGTTGTCTCTAAATATACGCCAGGCCGCTTCCCACGACCATTTGTTGCTGTTTATAATAACATCGTGTCTGCTTAATGTCAAGCATTCTGTGATGGCCTGTTTGAGATTTTCTCTTAGGTATCCAGTAACACCTTGATCAACTACATCTAAGGGACCTTGTGTGGGATACGCTGCCACGGGTGTTCCGCAGGCCATGGCTTCGATCATGACAATGCCAAATGTTTCCCAACGACTGGGAAATACAAACACATCAGCATTGGCATAGTAAGTGGCCAATTCACGCCCAGTCTTGTAGCCAACAAATTCTACATCGGGATATTTGGCTTCAAGTTCGGCACGATATGGACCATCTCCTACCATGATCTTACGGGCACCAAAATAATCCAATGAACAGAAATCATCCAAATTCTTTTCCCGACTGACACGACTAACGCAGACAAGAACAACTTCTCCTGCTCGTTTGGTTCGTAATGCTGGGTCAAATATTTCACGATCAACACCACGAGTCCAAGAAATGATGTTACCTCTAAGTCCTTTAGATTCAAGTTGTTCAACCATGCTCTGAGTAGTGGTCAGCACCCGACCTGTGTGCTTATGAAACCATTTTATATAACGCCAAGTTATTGACTCAGGAATGCCAAGAAGGGTATGTAGTCCTTCAGGAAACTTAGTGTGGTAAGCAGTATTATACCTAATACGATGTTTTGTAAGATATTTTCTAGCCCACAGACCCAAAGGACCCTCTGTGGCGATAT
>Ga0214923_10001121_pt1 | contig 38881 bp, 42 predicted proteins | sample LL1510_MetaG_FD_177993 | JGI IMG/M metagenome (GOLD analysis project Ga0214923, IMG submission 177993) | Freshwater microbial communities from Lake Lanier, Atlanta, Georgia, United States - LL-1510 | ecosystem: Environmental > Aquatic > Freshwater > Lake | place: USA: Georgia | collected...
GGAACAGATGGATGAAATGGTAGAGTTTTCGTACAGTTGAAAACTGCCTGGATATTTTTGGAGCGAAGCCAGGCTCCATCGGCCGCGGCCGTCATATTGCCAATCCAGACACCGGGTATAATTTCACTGGCGTTGGGAATAGAGTTGGTACTGTGATTTCTGTGAGAGGAAGGAGGAGAAGGAGAAGAAGGAGAAGAAGGAGAAGAAGGAGACAATGGAGGCAACGGCATAACTCTGTTGGTGAGGAGCATTTCGCTACATCCGAAAGAGCGCCTGCTGGATGAGTTGTAGTGCCAGCGTCGTTTCCATAACATCGCCACCAGTCGTACCAGCCGTAGCAGTCGTACCAGTAGAAGCAGTCGAAAAATCAGTGAGAGAAGGCAACAGCAGCGCCAACAGTGACTCATTCATAGAATGAGAGGGTTCAATCGCCGACCGCAAGAAGCGGATACGCGACGAAGTCGCTTCTGGAACACGAGTCGCCGACCACAGAGCCCGCACATCCCCACGGATAATCGACAGATTATGCCAGGTCGGTCGGGTCTGTAGATGTAGATTCACATACAGATAATAATCGCGAATAATATCCAGCCAGGGTTTGACAGCGGCGGCCGGCGGGGGAGAGCGGAGCCAACGACGCACCGCCACCGGCGAATAGTTCACATTCGCTTCTCCCAGCAGTTGCGTCATACTTTCATAGACAACATCCGCGTTCGTAGGAACCAGCTCTTTGAAACAGTTGCGGATCGCAATTTGCGCCAAAATGCTACTGTTTTCTTCTTCAAACCGCCGCAGATCAAAACGGGCCGCACAGAATCCCGCAAAGAGCAACGGTGGACATATACCGCGTCGTCCATAGTCGCGGATGAGTTGTTTACAGACACCGATGAGCTGTGTATAAGTCAGCGGTTCGTTTGTCCACGGATTCGTAGGAGGACGCGGCATGGGTAGCATTTCGTCGGCTTGGGCCAGATTCGTCAACATCGTATTGAAAATATCGCGGCGATGAAATCGATAGATTTTCCCAATCGATGTATCGGCAAACAGAATAGCGTCGGTGTCTTTGACGGGAGTATTCTCAATGAGATCGACATTACATACGGGATCTCGAATCCAGCGCCGCCACCGCCAGAGACCCAGAATCCGGCGGAACGCCATGCGAAGACGCTGATTCGCAATAAATTCGGAGGTATCCTGAGTGTTACCGTCGTTGACAAGCTGTAGCCATTCTTGAAGAGTTTTATTATTGGAAGAAATGGGATTATAAATATGATAAAATGTGTTTGATTTCGTGTCTGTTTCTGCTTCTTCTGCTTCTTCTCTATCTTCTCCATCTTCTCCATCTTCTCCATCGGGCGACGACGATGACGACGATCTCTCTTCACCTTCTGTATCATCATCCATTTTTGTGTCGGAATCATCTAAGGCAGATTCGGCAACGCCGGTGGCAAGGGATACATCGTGCGAATCGACGACTGCTTCTGTTACTGCTGTTGTTACTGCTTCTTCTGTTGCTACTGCTACTTCTGGCTCTGCCGTTGTCTCTAATGACATCGGTGAGGACCTATTGTCCATTGTTCCTTGTAGAATGCATCGGCTTTAACCCTATTAAAATTACGATGCTTGTCACAAAAGTAGGAAGGATCTATTTCGCCATGTAGACCCACACCTGTTCATCGTCTTGGTTCCGAATGCGGCGGAAAAGCCCCTCTTTCCACAGAAATCCGTCTTCTCCACGGGCCACCCCCGTGACTGGATCCACCCAGAATAACTGCCCATCGTGTTTTACGGGAGATAGCCACGGCATCGCCACGATAATTGGATCTGTCGTAAGCCGCGCCCGTGGACACGGAGTACACCGTTCGTGAATAATACACGGTAGCGAAGGAGATAAACGCTGACGCGGACATCGTCGCCAGAGTTCATCGCCATGACATTCCCACCAGGGACACACATCTTCATCGGTCGTCTGCGGATGCGCCCACATAGCCGTCACCGGTGTAGGAACCCCACCGGTTCCCAGACATTTACGGATAACTTCGCCCGGTGGTAATCCCAGACTCCGTGCCACTTCGGTGAGCCATCGTCGATCCTGTTCGCGGACCGTTGCCTCCAGATCCTGCCAGAGGCCCCGCGGCATACGGAGAACAACATTTGTCATTGCGACCCGCTATCGGAGTGCCGCACCCCCTTCATTTTTGCCGGTTCATCGTTGGACAGGCAAGCATGCCATCGGGCCCGATCGCAGAGCACCTGGGGCTGTTCCCAACATTACTCCGTGGATATCCGGCCACGCCGACTGGAAGCACGCGTACAGAATCTGCCACCATCCCCAGCCTGCAACAGCGCCCAACCCCACCCCAAGAATCGTGCCAAAGACCGTTTCACAGCCGGTGATCGCCCGCGGAATGACCAGAAACAGCCACATCAGAAGGACAGCCACAATGCTGATTATGCCCAGACCTTTCCGCTGTTGTACCGGAATACTACTGTTGGCCGACTTCTTGGTAGCAGGAGTGGTATAAATCGCGACGGCGTTCGTCAGAATGTAGGACGCGAAAAAGGTTGTCAGAGCCATCCAGATAGACGGAAGAGAGGAGAACTCGGCATCACCGGTGATCGGCAACAGCGAACACGCCTCAATCACGGCGGAACCGGGAATGACCCCGAGATTCAGCGACTTTAGGAAAATATACTGGAGCGTCAATACGAATATACTCAGAAGAATACCCCCTACGCCGATCATAATCCAGTTGAGACGCGCCGTCAGCAGACCGACAACCATCAATGTGGTGAGCATCGTGTTCGGAAAATACCGCAGAATGCCGGCCAGAATCTCCATGAGTGGTGTTGCCGCCATCTCCCCTACTGGAGCAGAGGGATTTGCCTTGGCTACTGCCTATACCACTCATTAGGCCTCACAGACATAGACCGGCGCTCCCGCGTTGATGCGATCGCGAAGCAGAGGAATTCCCCAGATATTCGTCGCCCGTCGTTCCGTTGCGTAGGCCAGAGCAACTGTTCCCAGGAAGCCGATCAGCAGCCCCAGGAAGGTTCCGCCCAAGACCGACACCAGGGATTCGCATCCCGATGCCGTACGGAAGATGATCGTCATGATCAAAAACAGAGCAGTCAGCACACCGAAGGCGATCATCCATCCCTGGTTCATGATACCCGCGTTGATCTCCTCTTTATAGATGAGCTGGAGTGCGTAGCCGTATCCGCCCAGAAATGCGATCGTAGCACTATAGATAGACGGCGCCGCGGGATGCCACAGTTGATCAGGATGGACTGCTCCCCGTAGCAGCTGTTCCCAACTCATGCCTAGATACGATCGCCGGCAAGTATCCATTGCGGTCGAAAGTACCGCCGATTCGGGAGCGTAGTTCATAATGAGCCGGCCGACGGCGGCGGTAAACGCCTGGGCACCAACCGTTCCCGCCGCTAAAGTGAAGATGGTCGGATTTGCCAAAGCAATAGAGAGAAGAATGAGACCACAGACAATACTTTCGGGCAGGATCTGGAGATTATGCACAAAGGCTGCCGCCATGTAATCTTTGTATGCTGACATGACACCCCTACCGGTCCGTGCCAAAATCTACAGAAGCCACCAAGCCACCAAGCAACAGAAGCCACAAAGCGAAGGGCTAAGCGTTACCCTCCCATATTCGACTAATGGGTATTCCCAGTTTCTACCGACACCTTTGCCGTCGCTTCCCAAAAATCATCGGAACCGGTGTCGGAGACACTCCACCGGCGTGGTTATGTATGGATTTTAACTGTGCCATGTATTACGTTCTGCGACGACAACCCTCATTTGAGACCACCACGGCCATCCAGTGGGAAGCGGATTTTCAGAAAGATATTGCTTCGTATATGTCGGAAATCGCGACCCTCGTTCATCCCACCGCGGGTGTCTACATCAGTTGTGACGGTGTTGTCTGCGCCGCCAAACGCAAACAACAGCGCCTGCGTCGATTCAAAGGCCCGTGGATGAATGCGCTGGAGGAAGCAGCAGTGGGCCCACCCGCAACAACAGAAATAGCAGAAACAGAACATTGGGATCAAAATGCTCTGACTCCTGGATCGGCATTTATGGCCGGTCTCAGCCGTGTGCTCAATACCGAAGCCACGCGTCTCAGCAAATCGTTACACATTCCTGTTATCGTGAGCGATACGGAGGAAGCCGGTGAAGGCGAACACAAACTGATGACGCGGATGCGCGAAGTGATGCCGGCGTCGTGTGCCATCTACGGATTAGATGCCGATCTGATTCTGTTGGGACTGTTGCTGGAGGCCGATACAGGAGCCACCGTGTCTCTGGTCCGTGAAGCACAGGAGTTTGAAGGGGGTAACAGCAGCAACAGCAGCAACAGCAGCAACAGCAGCAAATGGCGGCATTTCTCCATAGCAGAGTTGCGCGGTGCTCTCATCGGAAAAGGCGCCACACCCGTCCAGATCCGCGATTTCGTGGCCGCTATGACGCTGCTGGGAAATGATTTTCTACCGCGGTCTCTGACCCGCACTGTCCGCGACGACGGTATTCCGTCTCTTATCGCATCTCTAAAGAGGGTCTGGGCGACCGGTAGTTCGCTGGTGCGCGAAACGGATCACCAAATCCAACGCACCGCGCTTCTACAGATTCTGACCGAATGGGCCGACGAAGAGGAGAAAGATATGACTGCCGCCGTACGCGGAGCGATCCGGGCCGCCAGAACGCCACCTGGAATCGGGTCTACTCCCGAAGAAACCGCGCGCAAGGTGTTTCAGTCGCAGCCGGCGCGTTGGTGTTCGATGGGTCGGTTGATGCGTGCGGATGGAAAGGGTCTCCGCTCCGACTGGCGGCGGATCTATGGAGTGTGGTCGCAGGGATCCGATGCCGCGACTTATCTCCAGGGTATTGCGTGGGTGTGGGATTATTATTCGGGTAGAGAGGTCGATCGGGGCTGGACATACGAGGGCCATGTACCGCCTCTGTGGAGTCAGATGGCAACCACTCTCATGTCTCTGAATACGGACACTCTGATTCCGCCACCGATCCGCTGGGCCGAACCGCTACCGTCCTGGGTTCATCTGTTGTCCGTGTTGCCGGTAGATTCGGTTGAGAGACTCTTGCCACCGGCCAAAGGACGCGATATTATTGCGGCAAATCCGTGGTGGTGGCCGTCCAAGTGGTCTGTCTTTGATGTCGGGAGAACGCAGTTATGGGAGGTAGAGGCGGTGATTCCGGTTATTCCAGAGGCCGTTCTCAGAAGCTGGGTGAAAAAATGACGGGCGCCGGCGGATAACTGTGGGGGATCGATAGGATGCCTGCGAAAGTAGAATTTATCTCTGCTCCCTGGTGTGGACGATGCAAGACACTGCGACCCGCTGTGGAGGAGACATGCCGGTTGAGCGGAGCACAATTCTGCTATGTGAATATGGATGATCTGGATGAAGACGATCCATTGAAGGAGTCGATCAAGGCTCTGCCCACGATGCGCACCCGTCTGACACCAGATAGTCCGTGGGTTCTGTGGGTTCCTGCACAGCTGGAGGAGTGGAAAACGGCATTGTTTGCGGCGGCGACAGCAACAACAGCGGATCTGGATTTCTAAAAGAAAGATAGAGTAGTTATGACAATTGCGGATCGCCGACCCAAAGACGAATCACCGGAATCTGTTCGGGCCCGCCTCCGTCAGGCGGTTCTTACCGATCGTGATCTCTCTTTTTATTCCTGGATTGCGGTGATTCCCGTGGCACTGACCGTTGTGATCCTCCTCTGTTATCCGCATCTCAGCGGTACCGCGCTGGTGTCGATCGCCATCCTGGGCAGTATCGTGTGTTTCTACGGAACTGGACAACTTCTCTATGAACTCACATTGGACATCGCTGGCTATCCCTCTTTCAAGCTGCCCGTGTGGGCGGTTCTGTATCTTATCGTATATGTCGTATTCGGATTTGCCTACTTGTATTTTGGTCTGTTTTATACTTCTCCAGGACGCTACATTAAGGGTTTCAGTATGGACGAGGGAGAATCCTTTGTGGATTCACTCTACTTGAGCCTCTGCGGATTTCTGACCATGACGCCCGACAAAAGCATCACGCTTCCATCCCAGCTGTCGCGTTTCATTCGCGTGGGTCAGGGATTCGTCGGGCTGTTCGTGAATGCCGTCATCATAACGAAATTTGTCTCTGCTTTTTAGGGAGACAAGATGATCAAGGTGGATATCAATACAATGCCGATGTACTGTATTTCCCTGGATCGGCGTCAGGATCGCTGGCTGAACTTTCAACAGAGAGCAAAGCCGGCCGGCATCCAGAACCGCGTACAGCGATGGTCGGCCACGGATGCCAAGGCCTTTGATGCCGCGAAACATCCACAAGTGTCTGTCGGTACGGCGCACAATATTAAATTCAAGACCCGTCGCTCTCATTACGAAATCGATACACCGGGCGCCGTTGGTGCGTCTCTTTCGCACTTCGGTATCTGGGAGCGCGTGGTACAGTCGGGTCCGACGATTGTGTTCGAGGACGACACGCAGATTCCGACGGATTTCATGGCCCGTCTGGGTCGCGTTGTAGCGGATCTGCCACCGCAGTGGGATCTGATTATTTTTCAGAAGACGGATTACGAAGGAACAGGTGCCGGCTGTAGACCTATTTCGGGGGAGGAGCCGTGGCATCTGAGTACAGCGCTGTTCGGATGCTATGCCTATATGATTTCGCCACAGGGAGCATCGCGTCTCTTGAAGCGGGCGTATCCGATTGAACTGCACGTGGACGCCTACATGGCGTATATGTGTCGGATTGAGGAGATCCGCATGCTGTGGCATCCGGCAATGAATATTCCGTTTCCGGAAGAGGACAGCGACATCTATCACGGCGGCGGTCAGATTCTGAATGTACCGACGGATATGCGCAGACAGGGTATTGTTGCCATTGAAGAGATTGGCGCGACGGGTATGATTGCGGTGAGTTTGGTGGCGGGCGGATTGTTGGCGTTGGCGTTTTTCGGTCGGGGGAGAAAATAGCGTTAGAGAACGCAGCTTAAAACCGCGGGTTGGGACAATGGGCGGATCACAATCGCGAATCTGGTCAGATATATGTGCAATAGAATCTCACCATATTCGGGCGCACATGATTGAGCGTGTGGCGGCCTCTCCGGAAATGCTGATGGCGGCAGGGCGGATGGGAATATATGAACCGGTGATGGAGTGGCTGACGGCGTACCGTCGGGGAGATGTGAGAGCATGGCCGTTTGTTTCTGTATCCACTGCTACTACTGCGACCTCTTCAGCAACAGGAGTTCAAGACCCGCGTTGGTCAATGTATTCAACTCCGATTAGCGGCCACGCACCGGCTAAGCAACAACAGCCACAGCCAAGGCAACAGTATCAACAACATCAACAGCAGCAATCGCATCAGCAGCTCATTGTGAGTCCCGCTGCGAAGGCTCTGGACTATTTCCAGGAAGCGCTTCAACTTCTGGACATTGGCGAAACCGAAGAGCTCACTTACGAACGACTCAAAGGCGCCTACAAACGGACGGCGCTGCGTGTTCATCCGGATAAGCCCGGCGGCAGCAAGGAGGCATTCGATGAGGTCAAGCGTGCGTTCGACTATGTCCAGAAGATTCTGAATCGCGTCAATCCGCGATTTACTCCCGAGGAGGAGGCCCGCATGACGGGTCCGGTCACGCTGGATACGGCAACTGCATATCGGGCGGCCACTGCTCCACCGGCGCTTCCCGATGAGCCACCCGTTGCGTTGTCCGCCAAAAAACTCAACATGACGCTCTTCAATCAGCTCTTTGAGGAACACCGTCTGCCTGATCCGTCGCGCGACAGTGGCTACGGCGACTGGCTCAAGGGTGCCGAAGTCGTGTCGGCTCCCACGCGGGTTTCCGCCAAGGGATTCGCGGAGGCCTTCAAAGCGCAAGCCGTGGCGCAAACGGCAGGTTCCGCAATCACGGTGCGTGCCGCGCCCGAATCGCTGATATCGCTGGGCGGAACCGAGATCGGCGAAGACGCCTCAAACTTCACGGCTCCGATGGGTTCCGATGTCCAGTTCACGGATCTGAAAGAGGCCTACACACGCGGATCGACTGTCTATCAGGAGGTCGCCGGTGTATCCGTGGGAGAAGGTCGGGTTGGATCTGTGGAGGATGTGCGACGGCGTCGCGATGTGGAGATGGCGCGACCGGTGGCAGTCGATGAGACCGCGCGATACCAGGCGGCGGCGGCAGCGCTGGAGGCACGGGAGAAAGCGCGCCAGCTCAGAGCAGCGCAGCACGACACCGCGGCGGAGAGTTGGTCGGAGTTCATGCGGCGCCGTCTGTTGGTGAATCAGTAGGCAGGTAGAGGTCGTCAAGAGCTGTTCGAAACAAACGTAGTTTCACTCTGTAACGTGCCGTATCTATTTTTATTTGAATTAGACTTTACGACCCATACACCCCTATTGCACTTGAAGCTACCGGAGATTTTGCCATTTGTGCAGCCACCGCCGGCCTGTTTTCTGCGAGTCTGTCGGCGACGACGAGAGCGACGATTGCGACGAGTAGCCATCCTTTATATTTATAACTAAGTTTTTAACTTTGATAAAAGGAGTCTGTTTGATCCGTCGCAAACTCTGCCGCGCGAGGGCAGATCAATAACCAGCACCTGCGCGCGGGGGCGATACACTCTTCCGACTGCTACTACTGCCTTTACTGCTTTTACTGCCTTTACTGCTTTTACTGCCTTTACTGCTTTTACTGCTTTTATTGCTACGGCTGCTACGGCTGCTACGGCTGCTCCGACTGCTACGACTGCTACGACTGCGTTTACTGCTGCCATTGCTACCACTACGGCTCCGCGACAGAGTGGACCGCCGCGAAGACTTCTTTTTCTGCGGACCATACGCCTCCTGAATCCGTTTCAGTGCTGTATCCGCATTAAATTCCTGCACCGGCGTCAACCGTGCCGGATCCAGATGATTCTCGATACGCCTAAAGGTCACGGTCGCCATATCGCCATACTGTTTCTTAAGAGCCTCAAACGCCTCCGCATTCGTGCGTATAGATGCTCCTATCGTACGGACAGTGGTCGGAATCCGTCGCCAGAACGGCGCTTCCCGATACGGCATATTATATTCCTGACGTGCTTCCATCCGTTTTTCGACATCTTCTGGTATGGCATCCACCAGCACAAACTCCACGTGGTACTGCGGAGCCTTTTCCTTGATGAGCGACATAATTGTGTCGACTTTCTTCACGCGTTTATCTTTTTTGTTGAGAGTCGCGGTCGTTTCATATATCACATTCACGGATTTCAGAATCGCTCTCTCAATTGCCGCCTCATTCAGAGTCAACAGTGACGCCGCCGCCTGCGTCGGATCAATACTCTCTTTTACCATATGCTGAATTTCGGGCGGCGCGGCGGCCCTCTCTGCCGGCGTCAGACGCTCCCACCATCCGAAAGACGACACATTTTCGCGCCGACTCTGATATCCCGGTAGACCGCTAAATGTTCGCGCGGCTTCTGGACCCTGTGCGTGTGCCAACCACCAGGCCGCCGACGAACCCACACGAAACGGCCGCAAACTCTCCAAAAGACTATCTAGATTGATCGTGGCGTAGCTTTCTGCTTTGCTACGAAGAGACGCAGGATGACCACTGCTTTTGCCCGCGCCCGGCGTCCCCAACAGAAATACAAAGAGCGGCTTCTCGGTCGGATCTGCCGTATTTATTCCATATAGTTCATCGACGATACCAGGCGTGAATGACGACAGTTGCCGATACATACTGTTTCTCTATTAACACATAGCGGAAATCTTTCGTATCAGTAAGGAGAATGGCTATTCCATCGTGGATCTTGGCATTGGGAGCTGTAGTGGTGGTGATTGGCACGGTCTGGGGCATCCGCATGGGCAGTTCCAGCAACCATCTACAGTCCTTCGGTATGCCGTTATCGTTAAATTCTCAGAAACCGCGTATTTGGTGGCACGTCGATGACAGCCAGACAAACACGCGGGAATGGCTGGACTGGGGCAACCGTGAAACCGTCGAACCGAACGAACCGTATTTGCGTCTGTGCCTCAAACGGGCGCGCCAGCTCTGGTCCGACGATTTTGAGATTGTGCCGCTGATCGGTCGCGATGCCGTAGTGGACCGCTTACGACACATTGGCGGTACACGCGCGGTCAAGATTCCTGCAGGATGGGACGAGGTGCCGCAGTATTTGTGGATGGCATGGGCGCGGGCGGCTCTGTTGGCGGCAGAGGGAGGTCTGTGGCTGGATGGATCCGTGCTGCCGTGGGCCGACAGTATTTCGCTGTGGCAACGGACAGAGGGATTGGCTACTGCTGCCACTGCTACCACTGCTGCCGTATTTGGATATGATTCCGCGGAGAGTCGTGCGTCATCGGCCGCGGCGGCGGGTTCTTCTGCTGGATGGGCAGCAACATCTGGGCATCCGGTATGGATGGGTCTGGCGCACGATATCGGATCTCTGATTGGTGCAGGAGCCCCGTCGTGGTCATCTCCTGAGGCGCGGCGGGCTCTGCGGACTCTCTGGGATCGGCACTGCAGTGGTGGATCGGTTGTTGTGGATCGCACAGCGGAAATTTCGCGTGATAAGTACGGACGACGCCTGGAGCTGGACACTCTGTTGGGAGCAACGGAGTGGTCAGCTGGTTCTACGGACGATGGATTATGGATTCCGTTGCCTGATGGACGCGATTCGCTGGAGCGTGCGATTCCGTTTCAGTGGTTTCTGCGGATGGATGAACAGCAGCTGCGGGAGTCGGACTTCGTGTGGGCACGGTGGGCGACAAGAGTCTAACGGCGACACGGGTCTAACGGCGACAACAGAATCCACCACGGGGCTTCACCTCCTTCACCGTTGGTCCCTCTATCTTGACTTCTGGTTCTGCTACCTTGACCTCTGCCACCTTGACTTCTGTTACCTCTGCCACCGCGGCCTTTACCTCTGCTGACTCTGCCACCTCTGTCTTAGCCTCTACTTTGACCTCTTCCACCACGGCCTTTATCTCTGGCTCTGACTTGGACTCAGCCTTGACCTCTGCCGCCTTGACCTCTTCTGCCTCTACGGATACGGTATTCGCAAATGTAGAAGTTTCTGACGATCCCGTCAATAAACGATACACCCGTATCGGACTCTCCGCCTGTGGAATGCTGATTTCGGCAACAACGGCGTTTAGCTCTGCTGCTGCTGCCGCCTCCTTCTGTTGGGCCTCTTTTGCCTCGAGCTCCTTCAGCCTGGCTTCTACTTCTTGAAGTTGCGCTTGACGATTCGATAGATCCGCCATCAGAGACGATATTATATCATCCTTCTTTTTATTGTCCTCCAGTAAGGCCGCCGTATCATTCCGTAGGGAACGTAGTACAGAGGATAACTGTTTATCGAATGTACCCAGTTTTTCCAGAAATTCCAGTGATGCGTCCATTCCTTTCTCTGTTGAGACAACATACTCTTTAGATTCATCCATTAGTCCACTCCGTTAGTCCACTCCGTTAGTCCACTCCGTTAGTCCACTCCGTTAGTCCACTCCGTTAGTCCACTCCGTTAGTCCACTCCGTTAATCCCATTTTATTTCCGATCCTGCTCTGAGTTTGACAGGCGACGAACTATCATTATCAACACGAAATCCATGCGTTTGTTTCTTAATCGAGAAACCAAACGGACGGAGAATCTGCCGTAAAAATGCAAGCGGACACTTTCCACTCTTACATGCACTCAACAGACGATTATGCGACGGACGAATGAACGGATCTATAACAGAAAGACCTGGAGCAACCCCCTTATTGAAAGAAATCCAGTGTGCACCCAGCTCCAGACTACAGCCCGTATAAAACACGAATATTTCCGCAACAATCGCAAGTGGTGGGATCGCCACAAACTGTGCATAAACCATTCCGCACCGCACCTACCGGAGATCAGGAAATAATGGCTATAGGTGGTCTCTCAAGCAAGTGCCTCTGATGAAGCGCATCCCGCCAGTACGGCAATGAGATCCAGCGTTGTCGTTTTATTCATAATCTGAAAAATATGTCCCTCCGCACAACACTGTAGAACATACTGCAGATCGCAGGTAATCTCCTCATTATAGATCCGCACCACCATTTCCAGCATCGAAATACACTCTTCAAAGTTATAGCCGCGACTCCACAGAGCCAGTGCGTTCTCCGTCACCGCCGAAAGATCCCGCGCCACCATGGCATTCTGTAGTGCCAGAAGCGTCTTTACAGGAGGTGCATTGACCAACAGTTGAATATCGGTGGGAGTCACGAGATGCGACGGTTCAAACGCAATCGCCACCGCCTGGCAGATCAGAGTACACTGTCGCGCATTCCCCATACAGAGGGATCCGACCAGATGAACCGCGTCATCCGATAGATTGGCTCCTTCTCTTTTCGCGATGGCCGATCCATATATATCCAAATCCACCGGCTTGGTGTGTAGAACAACGCAACGACTCTGGATCGGCTCAATGAAGTTGTCGGTGTTCTGCGAAATGAAACAGAAATGCGCATGATGGGCATGGAGTTCCAGAATCCGACGGAGTGCCTGTTGGGTCACAGTTGGTAGATTATCGGCATCGTCCACAATAACCCAGGCGAAGGTTCCAGGAACCGGTCGCACTCGTCGCACGAACTCTGTAAGACGCTGGCGAATGGCGGTTATTCCGCGATCGTCGGAACTGGTGAGCCGCAACGTCATTTCGTTCTGATGTTTCTTGGAGACGACACCCTGGGATTGAAGCTGCTCCGTAACGAACGCGTGCGCCAGCATGGTCTTGCCACTTCCCGTTGGTCCTGCCAGAATAAAATGCGGTGGATTCGTGATCCGCGATCGCAAAAAGGATACCACGCTGTCTTGACCCAACACGGAATCCATCTGTTGTTTAGGACATGAGAGGTGTTTAGCTCTTGGTTCAAAAGACGAGAGTTCGGCCTAAACCAGAGGTCAGCCTAAACCAGAGGTCAGCCTAAACCAGAGTTCGGCCTAAACAGGAGATAGACGATAAAGATCAGTGGTCATGTCCGATTTGTACAAGGTACTAGGAGTCAGCAGACAGGCCGCACCCGAAGAAATCCGCAAAGCATATCGGCGGTTAGCACTAGAGAAGCATCCTGACCGCGGTGGAGACAAAGAGGAGTTTCAGCGCATCCAAGAGGCGAATGAAATTCTGAGTAATCCCGAATCCAAAGCCCATTATGACGCAACGGGACGGATCCCTGGCGCGGCGGAGGGTCCTGGTATGGGAGGCGGTGTCGGCATGCCTCCTGATCTGGCGTCGGTATTAGGATCAATGTTCGGCGGAGCGGCAGCCGGCGGAATGCCGTTCGGATTTTCGCCATTTGGATTTGGCGGACCTGGTGGACCCGGCGGACCCGGCCCACGCCAGAAGGCACCCCGTGGACCCAACAAAATTCACGATATCGGTGTCACGCTACAGGATGTCTGGCACGGAAAGCGGGTTTCTCTCAAGATGAATCGGGATGTCAAGTGTAGCGACTGTCACGGACAGGGTGGCCATTCTCTGGATCCATGTAGCATGTGCGGAGGCCACGGCATGCGACAGATTATGCAGCAGATGGGTCCGATGATGACAGTTCGTACGGAGCCGTGTGGCAGCTGCCGTGGATCCGGCAAAACAGTCCAGGAAAAGAACCGTTGCAAGGGATGCAAAGGAGAACGCGTACTGCCGCGTGAAAACATGTTGGAGGTGGTGGTGGAACCCGGTATGCAGGAGGGAGACCGCATTACTTTTCCGAGTGCGTGTTCCGAATCGCCGGATTTTGATGAACCTGGCGATGTCGTGTTGGTGGTCCGAGCTGCAGCAGAGAAAGAGAGTCAGTGGGTTCGCAAGGGAGCCGATCTGGCCACTGAAATGCGTCTGACCTGGGGGGAGGCACTCATAGGATGGGGGCATACATGGAACACGCATCCATCGGGTCGGCCTTTGCGGATTGTGTGGCGCGACGGTCCGATTCGGGACGGAGAAGTGCTGCGCGTTGCCGGCTGGGGAATGCCAGTGCGGCCGGGATCGGGTTTTGGTGATCTGCGTATCGTGTGTCGGGTGGAAGCGGGAACGAATGGATGGACAGCGGAACAGGTGGATGCGCTGCGAAAGGTGTGGCCCAGCTGGAAGGAGCCGGATGAGACAGGTGAATTACAGAAGGCGGAGAGATGTCCTTAAAGGAGCCGACCTCCTACTGTTACGCCTGGGCTCCGGTCAGCGGATTAAAGGAGGCCATACCGGGTCCAGAGTTCCAGACACCGGCTTCGGACGCAAACTGGGGGTTCGCACCAGGGCTCTTCAGATTGAGAGAATAATCCCAGGGAGCCATGCCGCCTCTTTGCTGTCGCTGCTGCTGCCGCTGCTTGCGGCTCTGCCTTTGGCTTTGCCGCTGCTTACGGCTCTGTCTGCGACCACCGCGCAGCACACCGGCATTCGCCAAAACACGCGGCAGCTCGGCAAACGCGGCATCCTGATGAGATACCTGAGCCTGATCTGCCATCTGGGCGTTCATATAGCTGTACGGAGCCTCAATCGGCGCCATACCTCCGCGCTGACCGAACGCCGCGTAGTTGTAGGGCATTGCGGCACAGGCGCCGTTGCCTCCATGCTGCTGCCTCTGCTTCTGCTTCTGCTGCTGCCGCTGTCGCTGCCGGCGGCTCTTCCTCTGCTTCTGACTCTTCCGTGCCTTATGGGACCGCCGCCGAACAGCACCTAGAGGCGTATGAATCATCATTCTACTTACTACATCGATTATCTATCGGAATAGCCACCGGTTCACCCGGTCTTTCACTAATAACCACCGGATATCCTTTTTTCTGGAGTCGCAGCGCCAACGCCATCAGGGCATTTGACCGCGGACCCTGTAATAGAAGGAAGTGCGTCGCATGCCGTTGAATCTGAGCATCCCGCAGAACACCTGCGCATCGTCCCTGTTTGGCCCAATCCACAGGAATGAGCTGGACAGGAATTTCTTTCGTGAATGCCCATGCCTGGATAGCCTGACTGGAATCAGACTCTCCTGGCAACACAATGGCATCGGGTGTCCCCCAGGCCTCCTGAATCGGTGCCAACCAGTTTGTCTCAATATCTTCGAAACGGATAATGCTTCGTGTTCCAAGAACGCCAAGCACCATTCGTTCTGGCCGTCGTAGAGGCGACGGCTCTCTTTTTGTTGCTTTCGTAGCCTTTGTGGCTTTTGTAGCCTTTGTAGCCTTTACGGCAGGAGCAACCTCTTTTTTTCCAAGCCACGCCAACATCCTACCGACCCATGCTGGCGTCAACGGGTGCGGCAACTTTTTATTACATAGACGCACTGGAGATCTCCTTCTTCTTGATGTTGCCGCTCACAATATAGATAGAGTTCTCCGTCTCAATGATATAGTCATCCCGCGCCTTGAACATCTTGATAACCGGACTGGTGTACTCCTCCGAATTCTTGACCAGCATCTTCTCACCAGTATCCTTATCCTGCCCCAGAAAGGCGGCACCGGAACGGCTATCCTTGTAATAGTCCAAAAGGATCGGCTTATCGCGATCCATCGCCAGCTTGGCCGCGTGCTGGAGCACCTTCTCATTCGGAATATCCGTGCTTACACCGGCACCCGCCGCGGCAGCAGCAACAGCAGAAGCAGAAGCAGCAGAAGAACCAGGTGCAGCAGCCGACATTTCTGATGGGTGCGTCGGGATGTTTCAGGAACACCTAACCGCAGACTTTTATGAGGCCGCGTGGACTGGTCCGAATCTTTTGTTGAAGCGTCTCCAGAGTTGTTGTAGGAACCACTGTCTTTCGCTTGGAGAGTGTCTTCGGCGTCTCCGCCGCTGCCGAATCATCCTCCAGACGCAGAATCTCCGGATGTTTACGCAACAGATCATTCATAAACACGTAGGCGTCATCCAGCTGACGAACAGTCTGTGCGCCCGTAATAATTACACTGCCCGTGCGAAACGGACTAATCGTAATCTTCTTACAACGTCCGGGTCCATCGCCGGGAGCATCTCCCTTACATTGCGTAAGGCACGTACAGATACCGGGTGGAGCCGCCGCCGGCCTTCCCGCGTTCCAGAAGAACTTCGTATTAACGCCCTGGTAGATCGTCGGTTCGTAGTTGCACCACAGACCGTACTCTTCGACGAGAATCTTATAGAGTCGATCACGGCGAATCGGCGCACCCACGTTGTAATCCGAGTTCATCATGCGCACTTCAAATCGCGCAATCGTCGGGGGTGTCGTCCATATACGATCCTTGTGACTGCCACTACTGCCATTATTGCTATCCGGAGCAACAGGATGGAGGGCAATCAGACGTTCCAGTGCCAACCGGGCCATCGCCTCCGAACATACACCCGTCATCTGGAAGCCGCCATTCTTAAACAACTTAATATTTGTTTCTTTCCATGATCCATCGGACAGCCGATACCGAATCACCAGCGACGATTGATTACAGAATTGTCGCTGAGACTTTGTCGTCTGATGTAGAATATCATCCGAGCTGACACCTTTCGTGTGGCGGATTTTCTTATCGTCGGTGTACTCTATTTTGATGATGCCTTCGCCGATCCACCAGTACGGAATAAATGTACAGAATCGGAACAGAGCCGCCAAATCGGGCGTTGCTCCCAGATGTCCCGTCACCGTCATCGTACTGATCCGCAGCGGTGTGGGATTTAAAGACATGCTGCTTACCTCTGTGGGTCAGCAGCGGCTTTAAACCGTCAAATTTGGGCTACACAGAGCGTGTCGCAGGGTTTGCCACGCCGCCGTGACCGTCGCCACCGTATTCTGGGGATGTATGACAACGGACAGGAACTCCCGCCATACATCGGGCGTTAACGCGGTGGTCGGAATATTCAGACTATACATGAATACCAGCAGATGTCTCAGAAGAAGCCAGAGCGGTGCCTGCGCGCATCCGTCCTCCCACACAATGCCGACCCGATCGATCGGCGCGTTGAATAGACGCTGAATCCACGGCAGCCACTGATTTGCGTCTTGTCCTTGTTGCGCACGCTGGAGAAACGCCCGCATATCGCCCCGATTGATCAGACAGGCCAGCGGAGTCGGCAACTCAAAGGATACTCCTTCGCGGGTCTGGATATCGCTCAACAGACCGCGGATCTGAGCCGCCGTCAAGTGTCCACAGAATAGTGCCAACGCCCGACTGCGCACGGTGGGAACGATCCGCGACAGAGTATTACAGAGAAACAGAAACAGCGGTGGCTCCAGATCTCCCATGAGGGCTTCGTCCATGAGCGACCGTAAAGTCAGCTGGGCGGCCTCTGTCATTGTTTCCACTTCGTCGAAGATGACGATCTTGCGATTCACGCCGACCCAATGGACGCGGAGAAACTCACGGATACGATCCCGCACTGTTTCCATTGTGCGTTCGTCGCTGGCGTTCAGATACATCGTTGCGGCGGGAAAAGGAACGGTGGGATACATATCCGCGGCGAATGACATGGCCATCGATGTCTTACCGGTTCCAGGGGGACCGTGGAGAATCAGATGGGGAGCAGAAGTAGCAGAACCAGCTGCAATAATGCGTTTCAGAAAGCCTTTGACCGCGTCCTGGCCAATAATATCATCCAGGCGTTTCGGTCGGTACTGCTCTGTCCAGAGCAGAGCATTCATTCCCTGTTGGGGATCGCGCCGATGGCTTTAGATCTGTGGACTCCTGTAAGGAAACAGACAAAGGGATCTAAGACCGGCTCCCCTCAGACAAGGTAGAATGTCCAGAGCGGGTAGTACAAAGTCCAAAACCAAGAAGGCCACCGCCACCGTCGTTGAGATCCCGACGATTCTGATTGAAGAGATATCACATGCTACTCCGCCGCCTCCCGCCAAGAAGAAGAGTACCAAAAAGCCGCCCGTGGTGGCCGCGGTGACTCCCGACGGAATCGTGGGCAATCTAACTCCCGTAACGGAGAGACGTCCCCTCATCGCCCATCTCCCTATCAAAGGACATGAGTTGGAGACGGATCTGTTCGTGTCGGATGAGAAGCTGGAAGAAGACGAGGCGGCGACCGCCTATGGTGGCAATGGAGGCAATGGAGGCAATGGAGGCAATGGTGGCAATGGTGGGAACGGAATCAACGGATGCAACGGTAGCAATGGAGGCAGCGGCAGCAACAGTCTGCAGGAACAGCCTTATCCATTCGAGGCTCAGGAATCATTCACAAGTCTCCAGGCGGTCGAGACCATGTGTGCAGGATCCGGACCAACCCCGATGTCTATCGCCACGAAAACGGCTCCTAAAACGGAGATCGTATCGCGTCCTTCACTTCCGCTCCATTATTCCGAACGCCTCATGGTCCGGTTCCAGGATGCCAACCGCGACCAGGTGTTGCCCGAATCGACGGATGTGGCCTGTTTCTGGGATTGTACCACATTCCGCGGAAGCCCATGTGTGATTCCGGTAGGGATTGAAGAGGGAATCTGGCGGGTCTACGGCAACTTCTGTTGTCCTGAATGCGCTGCCGCGTATCTGTTTTCGGAGCGCCTGGATTCTCATGTCCAGTGGGAACGCTACGCACTTCTGAATCGTCTGTATGCCTCACCCAAGGATGGATCATGTGTTCGTCTGGCGCCACCCCGCACGGTGTTGCGTCTCTTTGGCGGATCCATGGAGGTGGCGGACTTCCGATCTGCCTTGGAAACGGGTCGGATGCGCATCGATGTTATGACTCCGCCGATGATCAGCATCATCCAGGTGATGGACACAAAGCCGATTGATTTCTACGATGCCAGCATGAAGAACAACTTCATTCCGTGGGAGATGGATCGGCAGAATCGCCCGGGCGCACAGGGGCTACGGCTGCGCCGCACGAAGCCGATCGCAGAGAAAGAGAGTACTCTGGAGTTCTGCATGGGTATTCAGAAAGCGTAGGTGGGGGGTGCGAATGTCGATGGAATCTCTATGCAGTTTATTACGCGCGGCGTGTCTTCCGACTCTTCCTATTCTTCCTACTCTTCCTACTCTTCCTACTCTTCCTACGACTCTGTTTTCTCCGTGTTGACTGCACCTTGAGTCGGCTTCTGCCGCCTTTTTGATTTACATTTGATTTCAAGAAGGCCTCGATGTCTGGACTGGCACCCGTCTTATTGGGCAGAATATATTCAAGAAAAAATGGATCTTTTTTGAGATCGTCTATTTTTCGAATTGGAATCTTATTTTGCATGAATGGAACTTTAGTTTTGAATGCGGATTTAAGATAGCTCTCACCATCAGGTGCCTCCGAATCGCTAGAAACTAACAGAAACCACGGTTCAGGTGGTCTACAGGTGAATTTATCCAAAAAGGATTGGTACTGAATATACAGATCTGGATATTTGAGATAATCTCGAAACGCCTGTTCAGCTCTGTCAGGCCTCTGAAATAAAAGGGGCCATTGATCTCCTTGTTTATCTTTATAGAATTCTTTCAGTTTTTGTTCGAGATCTTCTTCTTTGGAAAATCCAAGATAGCTATCCTTATTGGTAGGAACGTTTCGTTGTAGAGTCGAAAGTTCTTTATCGGGAAACAGATAGTTCTTCAGAAGTATGAACTCGTTCACCAGGCCTGGTTCCATCAGAGGGTGTGCGTTACCGGATAAGTCACGGAAGTTCTTAGTTCGACTACTCAATAGAGGAACGGGAGGCGATACATTCGATCGACTTGACTCAGGAGAGCCAGGAGAGCAAGGATCTACGTTCATATCCACCTTATGTATAGTGGAGATTTTCCATCATCGACAACCCCAAAGTTGAACGCCATTGACCGTATCCTGTGTTGACTCAGGATGCTTCGGTACAAGACTCTTCTCAAGAATATTGCCAGCGTGTACGCCAGTATGAAGGACAGCCGTACGGTACTGCTCCAACAGGGATTAGATGAGGTCGTGAACGCGGCACAGCCACAGAATCGTCAGGATTGGAAGGCGGTATCGTCGGACACGAATCGGCTGCTACAGGTATGGATCGCCAAAGAAAAAGATGATCCGGCTTCAGGAACCGTGGCCGCGCAGATAATGGATATTCTGACAGAGTTATCGGCTGAAGATGCCGAAGGTACGCCGAAGCTGGTGATAACCGAGTTGCCTGATGCACCAGCACCTGCTCCTGCTCCTGCGCCTCCTCCTCCTGCTCCTGAGGTGAAGGAGATAGTCTTTGCACCTTCTGATGTAGCAGAAGATGTAGAGGCTAATGAGGAGGCAGAGGAGGCAGAGGAGGCAGAAGATGAGGAGGATGAGGATGCCGATGATGAGGAGGAAGATGCAGAACCAGAGGCAGAAGAGGCAGAGGCAGAGGCAGAAGAGACAGAGGAATCAGTAGAAGTACCAGAGATCGAAGCCGAGATTCTGGAGCCTGCAGTTGCAGAAGCAGAGGCAGAAGAGGCAGCACCAGAACCAGAGGCAGACAACGGCGAAATGGAGGTCCAGCAGATCCACATTCGCGGCAAGGCCTACTGGCTTGACAGCAACTCCAACAAGATCTACGCGGTTGAAGGCGAAGACGACGTCGGTGATTACTGCGGCGACCTTGTGAACGGCAAGCCAAAATTCCTTGCCAAGGAGTAGAGTATAAATGGATGTGCTGGATAGTTTTGGCATCTGCCAGCCCGCCGGAATTATCCTGCTGGTGTCCGTAGCCGGTGTTCTGTATCATCTAATGGCGTTCAACATGTCCGCTGTGATCTGGTGGCTATGTGTCGGTCTTCTGGGTACATCCGTCTTTCAGATTCTGTGCCGCGGCGGTCTGGAAATCATTTCATGGACACTCATGATTATTCCCGTGCTGATCCTATGTTTCTTTTTTGCCGTTGCTCTCTTTGCCGCCCGTCTGCGTATCCAGAATTTCCGTCAGATTCCTTGCGACTGCTGTGGACGACCGATCCCCCATCGGTCAAAATGCGGATGCGGATGCGCTCCCTCCGCGCCGGCTTAGAGAGATCATCCATCTTCCATCCATAGAATGAGTTGGCAGTTGACCGCAGCATCGTGGCTTCACACCATAATCACCGCGGCGACCGCGTTCTATCACATGGTTCGCCAGCGGTGCGTTCTTCCTCTGGCTCTGAACGGAGGCCGTGATCTCATGCTGTTGCGTTCGGGAATATGGATCGACTCCCGCACGACAGTTTCCGATCCGACCTACATCGTGGGATACTATAATTTAGAGAAACATACCATTGTGAGTCCGGCTACAGCAGCAGCAGCAGCCGCAAATCTGCGATTCCCCCGCTGGTCTTGGCTGTCGGTCAGTCTATCGGATGCCAGTGGTCGACCGATCGCCAATATCGACGACGACGATACCGTTATGACGGATTTTTTTGGAACACTGCGGGTCGATCCCGCCGTTCCTACCGTCGGCATTGCGCAGATTCTCACCCTTTTTGCCTTCCAAAAAGGATGGCTGCCGACGGGTCATCTGTCAGTCATGGATTCGTCAGGTCAAGAAGAGGTGATTACATGCGCTGATCTGTATGCGCGCGGTAGATAATCTCATCGGTCTTGACTTCGTCATGCAACAGCTGGAGATCCGACGGTGATCCGAATGCTTTACAGTTCAGATTCCATATCTTGATGATACAGAATCCGCGCTTCGGTGAGATCGTGACACCGACAATCTCATTCGCAGGATCCTTTGCGGCCACATTGAGTGCTGCCGCTGCCAGATATCGCTGGAAGACTTCCACCGAGTTTCGGCGACTGACCTTCAGACAGTAGGATCCGCCACGAATATTCACCTTGTTCTCCCACAGCGGAGAGGTGTCGCCGCGCATGACGCGGAGCAGACCGTTCGTAGTTTTGTGTGTTCCCAACTCACGGAGAAGAGCACCCATAGACTCCCAGGTCGTGAGCGTCTGCAGATGCTTGTACGAATCAGCCGCCCACGATTTGTCTTCTGGCTCATGAAAGTACGCTGTCCATGAGCCAGTGGGTATGGGATGTAGACCGGGACTTGCTATTGTTGCTATTGTTGCTGTTGCTGCCGTTGCCGTTGTTGCTGCATGTGAAGGAGAGCCAGGAGAAGCAGGAGAAGCAGAGGCCGCCGCCAAGAAAGATCGCATGTTAGAAGTCATCCTGCTTTTATTGTGCCACAGCCACCGCACCTGCGTCAAGTTTATACCTCTATGAATAGAGAGATGGCCTTCACAGCTCATTGTGGTTTCATTGCAGCGACCTACGAGTCTCAGCCCACTGGCAACCAGTATACCGGACTCAAAGCCGCAGCCGCTCTATATCTCAATCCGCCACCCACCTTTACGGCACCGCGACAAACCGCGGCGGATTACTTTCGTCTGAAGAAGGCCCGTGCAGTTGCGGGAGGCACTCCTGGACCGAAACCATCTCAGGTATACGGTTCAGTTGCGTGTTTACAGAGTCAGTGCTAACTATTGGCCCACTTCTACGATCCGCCGATCAGCCGATCACACATCACCCGATGACTTGACCTTCGCCGGAACCAACGCCAGTTTCAGATCACCCATTCCCGCCACATTGTATTCCACAATGATCGGGTAGTCATTCTTCAAATACAGATTAATGTCCGAACACAGGCTTGTACACTTCGTGAAGAGAACGAAATGTTTGAGAATGAAGACTCCCTGGACAATCTCCGTTGCCGTATTCTTTTGCGTGAGACCGTTGGTACCGATGCTGAAAATGGTCTCCTGCTCTGCATAGTCGCCCTTACACCGGAAAACCAACTCATGCGCCGCCGATAGCACCTCTACGGTCTCTCCGAGGCTGTGCATATCTCGAATAATCTTCTGGAAATCCACGGCGGGCATCGTGATGATATTGTCGAACTGAACCGGCGGAATACTCAGACTCTCTACATCGAGTTCGATGAGCTTCAGACTGAAGCGCGTCGTCATCTGCTTTTCGCCGTTGAGGATCTCAATACCCAGACTGGAGCTATCCGCACGATTGAGGCTCAAAACAATGCTCTCATTATTGGACATCGTCTTCACGAGCTTGAACAGATTGATCATGTTGACACCCAGAATGTGCTTCTGGGGACAATGCCATTCGTCGAACCGATCCGCCTGGAGCTTCAGATGAACCAGAATGGCGTGCGTGCCGTCCATGCCGATGATCTTCATGCCGTCCTTGTCGAACTCAATGTTGGCCTCTGTCAGAATATCCTTGAGTGCCTCAATGAGCGTACGGAATGGAGCAGCCTTCACGGTGCGGATCCTAAAGAGCAAGTCGGACTTGTTCTGGTTCATTCTATGGATCATTGCCGGTTGCCGCGTTTAGATTGGCGCTTGGTTCGACGCGTTCTTCGAGTCCGTCGAGATCCCTTCGTAGACGAACCGAAGTTCCGGTATGCCAAGTACGCTGCAGCAGGAATCAAACGGGCTCCGTTCACAACCAGAGACCCCATCACTGCCGGTGTGAATCCGCCGACCTGACCTTGCGTTAACGGCTCCCGCGACCATTCTCCATTTGTTGCCGTCAGACCTTCTCCGGTCGGAGTTGCCGATGTTCCGACCATCTGCGCGCCCTGGTGGTAATACGCCGCGGGCATGGTATAGCCGGCTCCTTTCTGCTTCCGATGCTTCTGATGCTTCCTAGTCACGCGGCTTCGTCCACCCATCCTCTTAGTATACGCGGCGATTTTGTCTCTATCCTGACGGATACACGTGTCCGGCGCATCCGGGTGAACATGAGCGTCTCTGTCATAATCCAGCCGCTCCCGGCGAACGATCCGCCATCCGGCGTCCGTGATCTCCAGATCCAAAATGAACGCATCCAGATTATTCAGCCGCCGACCATTCGCCGGACCGACCTCCTTCCGCAGATAGGATCCGTGTCCCACCGCGACGAGTTGAGATCCGTGCTGAATCGATCGTTGCCGGCTGATCCACTGTACGACTTTATTCCAGTCAGGATCGGTAGCCACTCCTGCCACTCCTGCTGCGGAAACCATCGGCAGATTCTCAGGAACGGCACCGTGCTCCGTAAAGTGTGGGATAACTACTGCGCGCTGTCTGTGTGTCGGAAACAACCGTGAGAGAGTCTGCTTCGTACGCTGGAGAGCCGACGATCCGTATACTGCCGTGTCCAGATCGAATCCGGCGGCTCTGAGTTTCCGTTGGAGAGTCGGTCCATAAGCGGTGGCCATCGCAGCGCCGACCTCCGTCAGATTCGGATCACGAATATTCTGACTAATCGGAACGGATTCGTCGCGCATGTGATTGCTACAGGATTTCGAGTGCCGAATGAGACATATACGAACGCGCATACCTTGCGCTCTCTGCATACTACAGACAAAAATCTGTCCATCATCGTGTTCTGGTATCACTGCATCTCTGCAATTCGCGACTTCGGATCCAGCTCTACCAACGCCCGCTGAGCGTTCCACCGCCGGCGCGGATCAAACTCGGTGAGACCTCCCAGAATCCGCCGTACCAGATCACGATGACGATTCCAGAGATCGGTTCTATCCAGCTCTCTCCACGCAATGAGATCGCTCCACAGAAACCAGAGAAACAGGCCCATCCGCCAACTGTCGGTTCCTTTTCCCCACGCCCGCACGAAGGCGCCACTGTCCCGTGCCTTCCACCAGGAAGGATCCTCTCCGAAAAAGGAAGTCATCGATTTCTCCGCCGAGGGCCGCGCGGGAAACTGTGTCTCCAGAGACGACCATTCGGGATTTAACTCTTTGATCTGTCGTACGGCATCCGAAATGCGCACTCCCGATGTCAGCGCACGCCAACAATGGAGCTCCGGTGCGTCCCACACATACTTGGGTCGGAATGTGACTCCCAGATTTGCATCGCTCCATTCCCGTACCGAATCCACACGATACGCCAACCCGAAATCGATGAATCGCGCGACTCCCCGTTCGTCAACCAGCACATTGCCCATGTGAATATCATTGTGGACATAGCCCTCATTCTGATACAGCACGATTCCTTCTAACATGTGTTTCATCACGCGCAGATAGTTCGCCGCCAAGCGATCCAGCCGCTGCGCCCATTTGTATATCGCCTGACCTCCCATCGGCATGACTAGAAGTGTGGGCGTGGATTTGTTGTTGTCGTCTTTGTTGCCTTTGTCGTCACCATCTTTCTTCAGAATCTTACATTTGGCAGCGTCAGGGTCATTCATCGGCAGCGCGGGCGTACAGCTCTCCGTCGGCAACGCGAAATACTGTTGCGCCAGAGGCATCCGCATAATCCGTTGGCCGACGGACAGCTCTTTGCTGGCATCTTCGATCGTGATTTTGCCGACGGATCCTGCTGAAGCCGTCACAATCTTAAAGACCTGCCCTCCTGCACAGCGCGGAACCGGCTCAAATGTACATCCATAGAGACCCTGACCCAACAGACGACCTCCGATTTGTGCCGGCGTTGATGCGTACATACCCCTACGGAAGACAGCGGAAAGACATAACAGAAAAACACCTCATCCTGATTAAGGGGACACGATGAACTGGTCGTTGTGGATCGTGATCGGACTGATTCTGGCGTGGATTCTCAGTGAATCTACTCTCATCTGGAAGCCGCTGGCCGAAGGATTCATCACGCCCCAGCGATCCGACATCGGATTGTCCACGGATGGCTGGGGAGAAGATACGGGCTACCAACGCGATCTCCGCTTCACGGAGGCGTGGGTGGATCTTCAGGGAACGGGCAACATGATCGATTTCTGTCGGGCAGTTCAGCGAACGAATCAACCGGACAGTCGACGGATGACCTGTGCGCTGGGTCTCCGCGACGGCATGTCCAACCGCGAATGGGCCGGTCCGTCTACAGAAGAGGGATTTAAGTGGAGCCGCGACGATTATTGGCGCCCTCCTGCGTCGAAAGGCAAGCGCACGGCCTACTGTCGGATCCTCAAAGATTCGCAGCCCGACAGCAAAGTCAAAGGGACCGGTGAGTTCGCATCGTTCTGCGCCGTCGCCGGTATGGATGGATTCCGCGCGGGTGATGAGCGCGACACCTCCCCTCCACCGGCGATTCAGTCCCTTCTGCGTGCCTACCAGAATGCTCTTCTCTGGTGGCGGTGGCAGGACGACGACGGTGATTACGTCGACAATGCCGTCTATGAACGACACGGAGAGCCGATTCCGCCATCGGAGGGCGCACCGTTGCGCACCACCGCGGCACGGGGATTCCAATTCAATCGCTGGTCCATGGCGGAACAGCAGTCTCTCATACCGAAACCGCCTCTGACAGACTATCTGCGCTGGGGAGAAGCCGGTATTCTGTCGCTGGACCAGATCATTCCGCCCCGTCAGATTCGCGCGTTTGCGGCGTGGATCTGGTGGGATGCTGTCGAGGTCGGCGCGGCGATTTGGGAGAGTACCAACGGCGGATCGAATGGAAAGAAGGAGCTGGTGCGGCTCTTTGCCGAGGGAGGGGGACCGGATCTGCCGGCTCTGCCTTTGCCTCCTCGACCGGCACAAGAAGTGCGACCGGATGTTATCCAGGCCGTCGGCCAGCTCACCGAACCGGCCGTAGAACCGTTGCGACATTTTTCTGCGTTGCCGTCTCAGCCTCTGAGCCAGAATGCGACATATGTCTGGGAAATCTGGGATGTCGACGGACGACTGGTGCGTCTGGAATCGGGCCCATCCTCTCTGAAAGCCGGAATGTGGCAGCACGTGGTCGTGACCACAGCGGAGGAAGTCAGCTGGTGGCCGCGGTGGCAGCTGTGGCTGGATGGCGAACTGAAAGCGGAGTCACGGGACAGTCGCGCAATACCGGCCATGTCGTTGAGCCAGAACTTTCTGGGTCGCGGATTTCGTGGCTGTATCCAGGATGTACGGATGTATTCGGTGCCGATGACGGCGACAAAAATTAAAGAAGCGAAAGAATGGTCAGGAGCGCGTCTCCATCCGCAGCCTTAGAGGGAGACAGAGGTCAGAGACAGAAACAAGAGCCAAAGCCGAAGCCAAAGCCAAAGCAAAAGGTGACACCACCTAAGCACCGACCGCGCTGGTACGACAGGATGGCCCTTCGCAGACTACAGCGCGAGCTCATGGAAATTCAACAGGACCCACCGGTAGGATGCACGGCGGGTCCTGTAAAAGAGGAGGATATGTTTCTCTGGGAGGCGATGATCTTTGGACCATCAGACAGTCCCTTCGCGGGCGGCATCTTCAACCTGTCGATCCGTTTTCCCAGCGACTATCCGTTCAAGCCGCCGATTGTCACTTTCAAGACAAAGATCTATCATCCGAATATCAACGCGGCCGGCGGCATCTGTCTGGATATTCTCAAGAACCAGTGGAGCCCCGCGCTCTCTATCAGCAAGGTACTGCTGAGTATTCTGTCGCTCCTCACGGACGCCAATCCGAATGATCCGCTGGTTCCTGAGATCGCACATCTGTATAAGGCGAACAAGGCGGCGTATGAGGAGAAGGCACGGGAGTGGACAGTTATGTATGCCACGGGTTGACTTTTCTGAAGGCTATAGGCTGGTTCTTACTGATATGAATTATAATATAGATAAAAGGGCCCAACTGTATTATTTCTTTGTAAATAGTAATCTCCGTTTGGAGGATCATAAAATCTCCATTTAAAATAGAGCTTGAGAGGATATGTCCAGATGAATGTTTTAATTGCTGGAAATGCTGTAGCCGACATATAAGAAGGACGAGAATAGTAGTTTCCTGGACGTTGAATTGCATCATCAAGAGTCATAGGAGGAGGAGTAGTTCCATCAGCCTCTAAAAGCATTCCTCTGCCGCTACTATCAGGAGCCATAGGCGTTCCGTATACGATGGGATACGCTGAGTCATTCTCTTTAGCCGTAAGTCGATCCCATCCATAAGTGTTTCCGCCCCATAACTCTCCAGCCTTTACCGAATTAATACCTGTTTGCGCGTTTATAAGTTGCAACCGATTGTTGTTTATATCCTGTAAAAATATTTCTAATTTGAATTGAGAGGTGTGAGTTAAAAACTGATTTGGACATTTAAATGGAAAAGCAAGATAATATTGAAACCCAATTATATTCTCTGGCTTAAAATCACCTGGCATAAAAGTATTATTTAGTAATGGTAAAGTCTGTGTAGCCTCAAGTATATTCGTCGTGCCGAATTCACTACGGGCATATCCAATAACAATGTGATAATCATTTGGTTCTGAGTCCTGAACTAGATATAATGGATTTCTCGTTAATATTCCTACATATCCAATAGTGCTAGTTGGGGGGGGAGCTTGACCTAACGACGACAGAAAGATTTGGCGAGAATAAAACAAACTCATCAAACTATTGAAGGCTGTGCAAATCTGAGATATTGTCGCATCACTCGAAAACGTTTGCCCGGCAATCTCCTTCTGTAACACTTTTCTAGTATTCAGCGTATAATAATTCTGAAAATCTACAGTTCCTCCAATCGTTGCCGTCGTCCCAGCGGCCGAGTTCACATCTCTCAATTCCCGAATCTGCGTCACCGACACTGTCGACGCATTGATAGTCTTCAGCGCATTAACAGATCCATAGATTGTCAGAGCATTTCCCGATGGATTCATATCCACACATCCATCAATGATAGGAACCGTCAGCCGCGGAATAATCGCCGGTCCCCCAAATGTTGCTCCCTGCTGCGATATTTTATTAATCCACGCCGTTTCCAGAGAGTTCGGCACGTCAATCACAATACCTGCCAACGCAGTCACAGTACTATTGAAGGTCGCCGCTCCCGCTGTCAGAGTGCCCACAGATACCGCCCCCGAAAAGATGGCTCCCGCCGCCACGATAGTTCCCGTCGAAGTAAATGTACCGCCACAGAGGATGCCTCCCGTCGCCGTCACCGATCCATTGAAAGTAGTTCCACCATTGACACGCATTCCACCCGTCACCAGTAAACCCCCGTTCGCCGTCAGCAGACCGCTGAATGTTCCCGTCAGACCCACCAGTCCTCCATTGAAAGTTACGACCTCACTGAATGTGGCCGTACCACCCGATATGTTCTGAATGACCGCTGTGGTCGCGATGATTCCTGCCTCCGCATTCACGGCACCACTGAATGTCGCCGTTCCACCCGAAAATCCACCCAACGCGGTTAACAATCCCGTGAATGTCGCATCCTGGCCCAAGATAAGTCCAGTATTCGTAAATATTCCGGTGCTGCGCAGCACCCCTGTACTCAGAACACTATTCGTAAATATTGCATCGTATCCAATGATGTTGCTTTCGAAGGTGACGGGTCCTGTAAATGTGGCCGCGGCGGTCACATACAATCCACCCGCAGCAATCAGTGGTCCGGCAAAGTTCGCCGCTTGACCCACAATCGGTCCGCTCATGATCACCGTATTAAAGTTCGCGGTCGGACCCGAAATAACCGACCCGAAAATCAGTTCTGTAAAGGACCCCGTTGTCGTACTGAGTCCACCGAGAGCTGTCAGAAGACCGTTGAAAATACCGTAATCTGCCAGAAACAGAGATCCCGCTGTCAATGTATTACTGAATGTGGCCGTGGTTCCGAAGAGACCTCCCAGAGGTTTGAATACACCTGGAATAGTCAAATCATTGGCGTACTGTACATTTCCACTGGGACCCATGAACAGAATAGCGCCCGGATCGGGATATTTATTATCCAGCGTTTGGATAACGATCTGGCTGGTCGTCACCAGCTTGTATAATCCCACATTTTGCAAGAAATTCAACGAATTTGCCTGGTTTGTCTGACTAGACATCTCTGATTGTGCGCAGTGAAATTCTAGGAAACAAAAATACCGATAGATTTCCAGTAGGTAATCAGTTGGTTCCACGATGTTATGAATGACTGTAGACTGTTCGTATTTAATATAGACAAACTGGGCGCCGTCGTCGGAATCCCATTTCGCGTGGCATGGTTCGCAAAATCGATAGGTGAATAGAGAGTCAGAACAAAAGTCGGCGGTGCTCCAGAGTTTATCTTCAACAGATTCGTTATGTGCGTCGCATAGAGAGGCATAACGGTACATGTCAGATCAAACAAATTAATATCTCCACTAACCGTCATTATCGATCCTGCAGAAACCGGATTGAGTGCTGTCAGCGTATCGATCGATCGCGTCTTGACTCCGGTCGGTCCAGGAATACTCACCTCTCCTCCGAATGTTACATTCTGTCCCGAGTTATTGAAGAATCCACATTCCAAAGATGCCGGCGGTGGCAGCACCAGATTTCCACCCGCGATTGTGACCAGACCAGTAAAAGAAGCACCGCCGCTACACGTGAGCGCGCCCCGAACCGACGCAGTCGAAAATGTCGCCCCCTTCCCTATAAGAATTCCGCTCACCGAAAATCCTCCGGATGTCTGCATACCATCAGGAAGATTCATCGGCGATGGCAGCACTATGTTTGCATTCGCAACGAGACCAGGTGTCACAAGATCTGCACAAGTCAGCAACCCATTAAATACACCGGTCGTCACCACCGTTCCTTTCAGTAGGGTGACCAGATTATTGAACACTGCCGACCCTCCTTGAGCCGTTAGATTTCCAATACTTGCGGAAGGAGTATACAGAGTACCATTAATGACCAACGGCGATAATAGACGAGATGTTCCAAGTAACAGAGAAGAACAAGTTAGCAGACCATTGAAGGTGCCCGTTGCTCCCAGCACTTGACCCACCATGATCAGTGAGCCATTGTTTGTCCAGTTGAGTGTGGTCAGATTTCCCGCAAAGACCGCAAGACTGTGCGTCGTGAATGTTCCGCTCTGAGTGAATGTCGTATTCTTTCCAGTTAACTTCGCGCGCGACACCGTTAACGCGGCACCGGCTCCCAGTGATAGCCCCGCCGCAAAGCGAGCCCATCCAGCCGTCAGAGGACCAGATAGTACGACCGTGCCGAAGTTCGCTGTTACGCCGGCAACTCCCACTAACGACGATAGCAACGAAGAAAATCGGGCCGTCGTGCCGCTACTACCCAGATTCGCCAGCAGTGCCTGACGGGCGGACACCAATCCTGTTCCCGCCACAACTCCGCCAGAGGCAATGACCGGTCCGCCCGTAAATCCCGCCGTAGTTCCTTTGATACCGCCTATCGGATAAAACTTACCCGGAACTGTCAGATCCACATTAAAGGTGATATTTCCATCCTGGCCCATAACGACCGCCGACTGAAACGGTGGAAATGTTCCATCCTGATTCTGTATGACGATCTGACTGGATACGAGTATCTGGGTCTCCAGTGTATTCTGCAGATAGTTGGATACCGACATCCTCTGCAACGGCGGGCGTTATTTTTATACAGATTGGAAACCGCTCCCTCCGTCAGAGGATGCCCACATCGGCATTGTTACAGTTGGTCGCCAAAGGTCGTCAGGATGTATATCTCACCGGCGAACCCCAGTTCACCTTCTTCAAACACGTATATCGACGGCATCAGCGGTTCGCGATTGAGTCTATTCCTATCGAATGGGACGGAACACCGAACTGGGGACAACGGCTGTCGTGTCTGATTCCCCGCAAGGCAGAACTTCTGTCGCAGATGTTTCTGGAGATTGATCTGCCTCCGCTGCCGCAGCAGGATTTTGGAGACGGAAATGGTCTGCAAAATGTCTATTGGGTCAACGATATCGGACATGTACTCATCGAGGATATTAGCATTGAAATCGGCGAAAAAGAAATCGACAAACATGTCGGACAATGGCTGCATATCTGGGATGAACTCACGGTTCCACCGGGTGTCAAGAGCGGCTACAATACGATGATTGGACACTTCGATAACTATCCTCCAATGGGCCCTGTCGGTCTATCCCTGTCCATTCCTCTGCGTTTCTGGTTCTGCCGTAGTATTGGAGCCGCCCTTCCATTGATCGCTCTCCAGGCGCATCCCATCCGAATCATTATGCATCTGGCTCCATTCCAGAAATTATGGTATGCGTCGTACATATTTGGAGGAGACGGATACGGTACATCAGGGCCCGCAGTTCAACCGTGTCCCACGATTCCACCGGTGCCCCCCAGTCGCATCCAGCTCTTCGGTGATTACATCTATCTGGATACGGATGAGCGACGCATGTTTGCCGCCCGCGAACACGAATATCTCATTACACAGCTCCAGATTTCTCCTGTCCAGAGTATCCCCATTGGCCAACAGAACGTCGTGGTTCCGCTGTATTTCAACAACTGCTGTACAGAAATGGTGTGGGTAGTTCAACAGACAAGCGCACAGATAACACGAGAATGGTTTAATTTCTCTTCCGGTATTCCATCACTGGGAGGTGTCTCACAATCCGATCTGCTGTCGTCCGCGATTCTCCGACTGGATGGCTACGATCGGTTCCAGGCCCGCAACGCCGCGTATTTCCGCCTCACGCAACCGTACCAGCGGCATACGAATATTCCTACTGGGCCGGATGGCAAGAGCAAGTTCATTTATCTGTATTCTTTCGCTCTGAAGCCCGAAGACGAACAGCCATCGGGAACACTGAACTGTAGTAAGATAGACAATATTACATGGACACTCACCATGGATCCTGGACAACTTACCATGGAGCGGCAGGTGTATTTCTACGCCGTGAACTATAATATTCTGCGCATCGTGGGCGGCCTCGGCGGCGTGGCGTTTATAGCGTAACAGCAAATAGCTGATCACATCAGAGGGTCATGCATGATCCATTTATGACGATCGCGAAAGGCCGGTATCCATTATCCACCGGTATCAGCGCCGCCAAGTCCTGGACCGATGAAACAGGGGTTCCCCGTCCCGACAAAACCAGCTACTGGCTCCGTTTCTATTCGACAGTTCTGGGCATATTCGGCGCCGATCATTTCTATCTGCGGAGTCCGTGGACGGGATTCCTGAAGGCGATTACTGTAGGCGGATTTCTGTTGTGGTTCATATGGGATCTCTGCCAAGTCTGGACCGAAATGGATCGCATCAAGGTCTACGGTATGTCGCTGCCGTTCGATCTCATGACGGGTATCGGACAGGGTATGGTCTATGACAGCCGTGACGGCACATCGCCGGCATACCAGCAACGGTCGCCCTATTCGCTCTGGTGGATGGGAGTGCTCTTCAGTTTTCTGGGTATCGATTCGCTGATCGCGGGAGCCAACGGTCGATTCTTCCGTCAGCTCATTGAATTCTTGTTTTTCGCACTCAATCTGCGGATTGTTCTGGGATTCAACTACTCTATTGGATGGCTGGTGTCGGTGTTGCTGACGGTGTTCTTCGGTCTGATGATCGGCGGAGAGTATCTGGCGGCGCTCCAGGAAATGACCACACCGCCCGCCAGACTCGTGGTCGAAGGCGTGAACATCAATAAAGAGCTGGAGAAGGATATCAACTTCTATGTCCAGAAGCTGTTATCGTATATGGGAATGAGCGATGAGAAATGCAAAGAAGTCGAAGGACATCTGAACTACGGGAGTATTCCACCGGAATATCTGCGTAAACTGTTTGCGATTCAGCATCCGGCGGATATCGAAGTGGAAGCGCAGGCTCCGCCAGATCCGAACAAGATGAGCTCCATTGAGGCGTTTCTGTTGTGGGTCTCCAGCCCGCTATGGATCGTATTATCTTTGCTGTGGTGGATCGGACAGAAAGCGTGGGATCTGCTGCTGGATCTGATGCCGTGGTTGCGAATACAGCTGGAGGTTATGCCGAAGGTTATGAAGGCCGCGTCGGCGACAGCATCGTCTGCTGCAGTTAAGGCTCCCGGTGTTGTGGATGCGATGGCGGATGCTATGGAGAAAGAGCCGATGGAGGCGCTTCATATGTTATCGGGACAGCCAAGCCTTCCAAGCCTTCCATCTGTTCCCTTTGTTCCTCCTATCCCTACAGCTCTTCCCACCACCACACAACCTGCCGCCAAACCAGCCGTTCAAAAAGGCGGGGCTGCTAAAGCCGATCTCTCAACAGAATCCGTCATCATCGGTGTCGTCATCGCCGCTCTGGCCGGCGGAGGCGCGTTGAAGGCCACGATCGACTATCTCATGCCTCAGTAATGACCCTTCTGCGCGAACTCACAAAGATCACCCAGCTGCCGGTCGACGGACCCGCCGTGATCTGGTTCAGCGCCACCTGGTGTGGTCCGTGTAAGCAGGTCGATACAACCACACTGGCGTCGCGGTCGGCCGAACTCTCTGTTCCCGTATTCCACTGTGATATTGATGACTGTCCCGACATCGCCGACGCGTTCGAAGTAAAATCTATCCCGACCTTTGTCGCCGTGCGCAACGGCAAGGCGACCGGTACCACCACTACCGGCCCAACCACGACATCCTGGCTGCGCCTCCTCAAAGGACTTGCTGCTTAAAGTCCACAGAAATACAATCCCACAACAGATGACACAACCGCACACCGTCATCGTAGGGGCCGGCATTGCCGGTCTCTATGTTGGCCTACAAGCAGCACGGCGTGGCGAAACCGTTACGATTCTGGAAGCCGCGAACTATCTCGGAGGGCGTATTGTGACCAGTCCGAAAGGATACGAAATCGGCGCAGGACGCATCTGTGAATGTCACGACAAAGTCCAGGGTCTCGTCAAAGAGTTCGGTCTCCATCTGTCTCCTACAGAAGACACGACATGGTGGATACCCTCGGCGAATCCGGAACATATTCAGAAGAACTGGTTTCACGCATTCTGGCGCGAATTTCTGGAGGTCGCACAGTCCTTATCCGCCACCGTACTGGCGACCCATACCCTCCGTGAAATAGCCGGCATGGCACTGGGAACAGAATCCGCCAATAGACTTCTGGAACGCTACGAATATCGCACGGAGATCGATTCTATGCGTGCGGATCTGGCGATCCGGATTTTCCGTGGTGAGCTCAGCGGCACGCACAAGTTCTATGTTGTTCCCGAAGGTCTCTCTGCGCTGGTGGCGGGCATGACCCGTGCGATCCGCAAGCACCGCGGCTGTAAAATTCTCCCGAACCGGCGCGTCCAGCACGTGGCGCGACTGGGAATGGCGTATCAGGTTCGGACTACGGAAGGAGAAGAGTTCACGGCCGATCGGGTCATTCTGGCGGTCACGGCAGATGCACTGCGAAACATCACTCCGTTTAGTCGTCTTCCAATGCTCAAACATCTGGGTCAATCGCGACTCACACGGATATACGCAAAATATCCGTACAAGTGGCTGGATCGGAAAATCGTGACGGATTCACCGTTGCGGTATGTGATTCCGGTCGCGAATAACTGGGTCATGATCAGTTATACGGACGGTCGCGACACGGCGCACTGGGCCGGTCTCACGGGTGCGACTCTGAAGAGAGAGATTTTCAAGGAGCAGCGCCGTCTGTGGCCGACCTCCCCAGAACCAGAGGAGATCCATACGTATCCGTGGACATCTGCCACGACTTTCTGGGCACCGGGACGATATGATCCGACGGCGGCGGCCGCGGCGCTAGCGCATCCGTATCCGAAGGGACTACCTAATGTGTGGTGGTGCGGAGAAAGTCTGAGTCTGACCCGGCAGGCGTGGATGGAAGGCGCACTGGATTCGGCGGAGTCTGTTCTTTCCTCTATTGCCCCCCGCCGAACCACGATCGGATATCGTTAGACTTATAGAGAGAGGTCGGCTTTGCATTTGTTCTTATTGCTGTTGCTGTTGCTACTGCAGAAGCAGGTGCAGGCGTAGGAGTGAACGGAGCAGAAGCAACGGAAGCAACAGACGCAACAGAAGCAACAGAAGCAACAGACGCAACAGACGCAACAGAAGCAACAGAAGCAACAGAAGCAACAGACGCAGCCAACATAATGTCGGTTGTAGATACCACCGTACTTCCTTCCGCTGCCGCAACCGCTGCCCGATCCACCCAGTTGTTGCCATACGCCTGCCAGCCACCGCCTTTCTGATGACCTGCCACGTGTTGGAGAATCCATCGTGAACTCCACAAAGCGACTAACGGCTGAATGAGATCCAAATTCTGCAGAGGTTCACCGGAATCCCTTTTCCAACCTTTGCGACGCCATGCGGGACCCCATTTTGAAGTACAGTTGATGGCATACATGGAATCTGTATAGATCGTGGCGCCGGGCAACTTCGACGCCGCCAGCCACCGTAAGGCCTCCAACAGAGCGCACAGTTCGGCACGCTGATTTGTCGGTGCCTCTCCACCGGGACCCATCTGTAGCCGATTCGATCCCGTCGATACAGGAGTACCGGCGACCTTTCCCGCCACCCACGCTGCCCACGCCCACCCTCCTTTTGCTCCCGAATAGCCATTTCCTTTACACGCTCCATCACAGAACACTGCCAGTTCAACGGACATGCTATCCTAATACGGTTATCTCTTGGCTAATATCAGTCACATTTTGAGCGGTTAGCGCCTGTTTCTGTTTCATCGCCACCAAATGTTGATGTAGCTGCTGTAACTCCTTCATCTGCTCTATGGCTATCTTGCTCAGCCACTGGAAATAATCCGGCTGGAATCCCCAGTGACAACCGTTCGGCTCTTTCATTTCGGGAACCCGACGCGACGAAACATTGGCTCCATGAATAATCGACACAATGACACCGATCGGATGTATTTCGGCGGTCTGTGCAATCCGTCCTTCCAAAAATCCCGCCCCCTCTGTCATTTTACTGTCGGCAGGAAATCCTCTCTCCCGCCACGCCGCCACAGTAAATGCCATCGATGCCTCTGAAGAGCGGAGGTGAGGTGGATCCAACAACGGCGGGACACTCAGCGCTGACGAATAGCGCAGTGCGTCGTACAGCGGAATGGCACTACAGAATACGATGGGTTTCGCCGATGTTCGCAGAGCCGTGACACGGGTCAGAATCGAATTCTCGGGATAGTTGTCGTCATCGTCCATCATGGCCAGCACATCGCAACCGGCCGCCGCCGCCGCGGCACATCCCATATTCCGTTTCGTGCCGATCTGGGTCATTAGAGGACAGGACACCAGCTCTACACCCGCAGGAAGCAGTTCCATCATCGCGCTCTGTCTGTCGGGCTGCGCGTCGGATACCAGAAATATCCGTGTCTTGTCCTTGGGCCACTTCTGCCGCTGAATATTTTCCTTGATATTTGGATTCCAACGGTTGAAACGGGCGGCGGTCGTGAGTATAACCACTCCAACCAATGGAGTTTCGGGCAGAGCAGCAGTTGCAGTCGGCGCAGGCGCCGGTTTTTCGTCAGATTCTTTCTTTGTCTTCAGAGCCTTGCGCACCCGCCCTAGGACACCCCGTAGTTCCGCAATCCGTTCACGGACTGTTGCGGGATTCTTCAGTAGCGGTTCTGAATAATCTGCGTCACACCATTGTGCTACTTTTTCTGCCTTTTCTGCCTTATCTTCACATACAACCGCCACATTGTAGTGTGCATCTTTCAAGGCCAGCCTCTGTGGTACTCCTGCATATATGTGTAGATCCGCCTTCAGAATATTCGCACCGCTCAACCACTGACCCACATTCGGTGTATCCACCTTCAGCGTCGTGTCCGATCGTACCAGAAACGCCACCGCAGCGTACCAGCCCTCATCGCCAAAAATTCGGATGTGCATGTCTACACTGTCAAACGACGGTCGCGTTTAGACCTCACTGTAGGGCGGCCAAGAGCGGCTCCACCGATTCGGGTACGGTGCAACATCCGACTGCATGATAATAATATGCTCCGGCCGACTGAAAGGTTTTACTACACCCGCTACACTCCTGACTCTTGGAGTACCGCGGAATCCAATCATCGCAATGCGATCTGGAAAAGTGTATCATAATATTGGCTTTGCTGCGCGCGGCATGATCGCACGATGGATGAGGACATGTCCACTGAGGAGCATTCTCTGTATGAATCTGTAGCACGTGCTGCGTTAGCCCGCTCTTCTGAATGAACGCCTTATCGCACTGGTCGCACGCATATTTTCCTACACCGGTTTCTTTCTTAACATGTGTCTTTATGTGGTAATGCATGGTCGAAGGATTCTGAGGCTTCGCCGTAAAGCTACAATCAGCGTAAGGGCATACATAGGATCCCTCTGCGTTTCGGACATATTTCGTCATCCTGTTATGGGGGGCAGTACACGGGCTACCCCCTTCAACTTTGCCTGCCAACATCAGAGGGTGATGTCACACAAAGGGGGGGCGGGAGTTCTGTTGCATACCACACGGCACGGAGTAATATACATCTTGATCGGGAAAGAAAGTAGTTATCTGTCGGATGAGATACCGGCGATCCACACGGAAGAACACGCGCCTTCGGGAACTCCGTACGCCGATGCCTACCGTCGGTTTCGGGATATCGCGAAGGATCTGACCAAAACAGCGGGATACGGTGTGATACATTTTACACAGTTGACGGGTTCCGAAGCCAGGGGATGGGATACGAAATACCATTTTCTACCAGCGGCACGGACCTCATCGGCACGGACCTCATCGGTAAGGGCCGAATGGGGCATCCCAAAGGGTGGAGCAGAGGCCGGTGAATCACCTCTGACCACGGCCCGACGGGAGTTTGAGGAAGAGGTCGGCTACAGTCTGGCCCACATACCCGATGACCGATTCCGGCCTCTGATCGTTTATGGTTCGTTCCAGATCTTCAGTTGTGAGATCGACGATGCCGAGATAAAGGCAGTGGAATCCGCCATTCGCGACAAGAGCGACGATCATTACAGTGAGCTGTATAATGTGCATTTTATTGCGTTGTCGCGCACGGCTGCTTCTCATTCAATGACTTTCAATCGGATGAGCCGGCGGGCCATCGATGAGTTCAAGGAGCTGGCTCTGTCGGGTGCTGCTTCCTCCGGTGCTGGCACTGCGTCTGCTACTTCTGCTGCTTCCGGAGCCGGCACTTCTTCTTCTTCCAGCTTCAGAAAGTGGCATCGCGGTGGTGGTGGCTCCAGGCCGAGCCGCGGAAAAATCGCCGCATCCAATATAAGAATGGCCGGTGATATCCCTGCAGTTGGCACGAAGGCACAGGTTTTCCACGGAACGGCGAAGCACACGGCGGGTGGCCTCACGAAGAGCGACCTGGTGCAGAACAAGCACGG
>Ga0214923_10001122_pt1 | contig 38879 bp, 35 predicted proteins | sample LL1510_MetaG_FD_177993 | JGI IMG/M metagenome (GOLD analysis project Ga0214923, IMG submission 177993) | Freshwater microbial communities from Lake Lanier, Atlanta, Georgia, United States - LL-1510 | ecosystem: Environmental > Aquatic > Freshwater > Lake | place: USA: Georgia | collected...
GCGGGACGCTTGCCCCACGGTCAGGCAATCGCCGTGCCGAACAGGATTGCCATCCATGGGCTCCGTTCGCTCGGACCTGCCTGCGCCGGCGGGAGCGCCTGCGCTCCGCCATCCTGGCTGCGCTGGTCAGCTACGCCGGCTCTATGGCAGGGGCAACCCTCGCCTCCATCCTCTCGAATGAGCACGGCGTGTAGGCCACCGACCGCGCAGCAGCGAACCCCGGAAAGCAGCGGGCCGAGCGTGCGCAGGTACTTCACGCCCTGCACATCCTCTGCACGGATCTTGCGCTGCGTTCGCTCAGGCATGGGCCGCACGATGGCGGCACAAATCTGCTCGCGCACGCTGCCTGTCTTGGCATTGCGCTGCAGTGCGAGGCGCACATGCCGTGCCGAACAGGATTGCCGTGACGGCCCTAGTCGTCGTGCGCGGGGAGGGCGGGCGGGGCCTCGCGGGCCGGCGGCTCGGCGAGCGACCCGAGAAACGCGGCCAGGTCGTCGACGTCCTGGCGGTTGAGGCCGAGCGGCCTGAGGTGCGGCGACTTGACGGGAAAGTCGGGGGCCGCGCGTTCGAACGGCTGCCGCTTGAGCGTCACCATGCCGGCGTCGTACATCCGCAGCACGCCGGCCAGCGTGAAGCGGCCGTTGTGCATGAGCGGCCCGGTCTGCGTCACGTCGCGCAGGCTCGGCGTGCGGAACCGCCCCTTGTCGGCCGGGTCGGCCGTGACGTCGAACCGGCCCAGGTCCTCGTTGCTGCGGCCGTGGAAACTGAGCCCGAGGTCGTGGAAGCGGCCGTCGCTGAAGGTGGGGCCGTGATGGCAGTTCATGCACCGCGCCGCGCCGCGGAACAGGTCGAGCCCGAGAAGCTCGGCGGCGGAGAGCGCCGCGGCGTCCCCCTCGAGGAACGCGTCGAACCGCGACCGCCCCCCCACGACGGTGCGCTCGAAGCAGGCCACGGCGGCGACCGCGCCGGCGAACGTGATCGGCCGGCCCGGGTAGGCCGCCGAGAAGAGCGCGCGGTAGCCGGCGCTGGCGGAGAGGAACCGCTCGACGTCGCCGCGGTCGGCGGCCATCTCCCGCGGGCCGGTGAGCGCGATCTCGGCGTGTTCCTCGAGGCTCGCGGCCCGGCCGTCCCAGAGCAGGGCCGGCTGGAAAGCCGCGTTGCGGATGGTGGGGGCGTTGCGCGGCGGCGAGCCGACGGCCGGCGCGCTCGTGGGGCGGCCGTCGGCCCAGCCGAGCCGCGGATCGTGGCACGAGACGCACGCCACCGTGCCCTGGGCCGAGAGACGGGGATCGTGAAACAGCGTCCGCCCGAGCTCCGCCTTGGCGGCGGTGAACGGATTGCCCTCCGGATGGCGGACGCGCGGGAGCAGCCCGATCTCGCGCCACTCGACGCCGGGATCGACGTGCGGCGCGGGCCACGTCGCCGGGTCGGCGCGGTAGGTCTGCCGCAGCCGCAGGGCCACGGCGGCCCGCTCGGCGGCCGACCGCTCCGGGCGGGGCGCCGGCCGCTCGGCCGCAGGCTGCGCGGCGGCCGGGAGGGCGACCATCCACGTGGCGACCACCGCGGCGGCGGCCGTCAGGGCGGATCGTTTTCCGGGCGGCGGGGTGGAGCGCATGTCAGGGTCGGTCGGCGGAGTCGCCGGCCTTGATCGTGAGCAGGGCGGCCACGACGTCGGCGGCGGTCGACTCCGCGAGGAAGCCGGTCGCGGCGTCGGCGAACAGCGCGTGCGCGCCGGCCGGATGCGCGGCGTAGATCCCGAGGTTGTTGCTGCCGTTGACGAGCTGTGGCCCCGGCGACGTGCAGCGGCTGGCGGGATCGGCCTGCGCCGGGTCGAGAAGGAATCCCCGCACCGAGAACTGGTTGGCGTCGGCCCAGCCGCACAGACCCACGTAGGCCGCCGCGGCGCTCGTCGAGAGCCCGGAGCCCGGGACCTGCGCACCGAACGCCCACACCTGTGGCCGCGACCCGCACTCGAACACGGCGATGCTCTTCGAGATGCCGTCGGTGATGTCACGGACCCGCCGCCCCCGCACGCCGGGCACGACCGTGCCCGTGAAGAAGCCGTCGAGCACGGCCGGCTTCGGCGCCGCGACCACAGCCGGCGCGTTCCAGAGCGTGTTGCTCGGGCCGGAGGAGCCCGCGTAGTCGGCGACCGCGGCGGGCCAGGTCGACGTGCCGGTCTTGATGAACTTCACGTCCCACCGCGCCCCCCCGGGCGCCGACGGGCAGCGGGTGAAGGAGAGCGGCACCTGCACGGCGTCGCGGTTTCGCGGGTCGGTGCACGCCACGGTGTAGTCGTAGAGGCCGGCGAGGGGCCTGTCCTCGAGGAACGGGAGGATCTGCGCCGCCCAGTAGTGCCGGGCCCCGCCCCCCGAGACCGCGCTGGGAAAACAGTCGCGGGCGGCGTGGAAGGCGTGGAAGCCGACGCCGATCTGCCGCAGGTTGTTGAGGCAGTGCACGCGGCGCGATCCCTCGCGGGCCGACTGCACGGCCGGCAGCAGCAGAGCCGCGAGCCCGCCGACGACCGCGACGGTCGCGAGCAGTTCGACGATCGTCACGCCGCGGGCCCGGCGGCCACGGCCCGGCGCGGGCCTCGACCGGCGGGGGAGCAGGCGGCCACAGGCACAGGCGCCGGCGACGAGGGTCCAGGCGGCCGGCTCCGGCACGGCGACGATGTTGACGTAGCGGCCTCCAAACGCAGAACCGCCCGGTACGTTCGCACCCGCCGAGGTCGCGCCGTAGGTCATCTGCCACAGCCGGTCGGCGAACATGAAGGCCGCCCCGTCGCCGAGCGGAGCCCCGGCCCAGGCGAACAATCCGCCGTTCCACACTCCCGCGTACTCCACGAGCGACAGGGTCGTGCCGTCGGCGAACGCGGCCGGGCTGGCCGCCAGATCGGCGAGCGACAGGCCGACGCCGCCGCTCAGGGAGATGCCGCCCGCCAGACTCACGAGACTCGCGGCCCCTCCGCTGCCCGAATTCACCCTCAGGACGAGCACCGCGCCGTCGCCAAGCGCGAGGGATCCGAGCGCGAGCCGCTGGGTGCCCGGCCCCGGGGCGAGCGTTCCGCCCGCGGCGATCGTCACCGGCCCGGCGATGCTGCCGCCGCCCGCCAGGACCGCGCCGGCGTTCACCGCCACGGCCGTGTCGCCGAGCGTTCCGTTGACGACGAGCGTGGCGGCGTTGACGGCCGTCGGCCCCGAGAACGTGCTCGTGCCCGACCAGAGAAACGTCCCCCCTCCGGTGAGCGTCACGCCCCCGCTGCCGCCGATCGCGGTGGCGATCGTGCTCGTGCCGGTGCGCTTGAAGACGACCGCGCCCTGGTTGACGAGATCGGTGGCGAGGACGCCCGTCGTGGAGCCGGAGCCGATCTGCAGCGTGCCGCCGGCTGCGAGGTTGATCGTCCCCGCCGAGCCCCGTGCGAGCGTGCCTCCGACGATCACCGTGCCCCCGGTGCCCCCGGTGCCGGAGATCGTGAGTGTGCCCGTGCCCGCACCGCCGACCGTGAGGTTCTGGCTACTGGTCCACGTTCCCCCGCTGACCGTCGCCACGCCGACGTTTCCCGCACCGAAGCCCAGATAGCCGAACGTGTTCGTCACCTGGCCGCCCGTCACCGCGAGCGTGCCGGATCCGACGCCGCTGCCGCTGGAGAAGCCGCCGACATACAGCGGCCCGCCGTTTTTCCAGGTGCCGCTCGTCACCGTGGCCACGCCGACGCTGCCTGGATGGCCGACGACCCCGCTCGAGTCGCTCACGAGCCCGCCGTTCACGACGAGCGCGCCCGAGCCGGAGAAGCCGACGTACAGAGGCTTGGAATTGGTCGTCCACGAGCCGCTCGTGACCGTCGCCGATCCGAAACTGCCGGGCCCCAGGCCGAGAAACGCCGTGCCGCTGGAGACCGAGCCGCCGGAGACCGCCAGCGTGCCCGCCCCGGCGCTCCCCACTGCGAACGGGCTCGTGCCGCTCGCGCCGACCATCAGCCGGCCCGACGCCGCGGTGACCGCGAGGTCGAATCCCACCCTCCCCGACACGAGCCCCGCGAGCCTGACAGTACCCGAGTTCGTCACCGCGAGGGCCCCCGTGCCCGAGATCGTGCCGGTCACCGTGAGGTCGGTCGTGGTGTTGAACTGGAGCGTGCCGTCGGCCACGACGTCGCCGCCGATGCCGCCCCCGTCGACGACGATCGCGCTGTCGCCCGCGGCGATCGTTCCCCCGCTCCAAGACGTCGAGTAGGTGGTCGTGGCGGCCGGCGCCGCGGCCGGGCCGCCGCACAGCCAGGCACCGAGGGCGGTGGCGATCGCCACCGCCCGCGCGCCGCCGCGGCGCGCCGCGGCGCACGGCGCGATCAACCGGACCAACTGGTGCTGGGCAATGGTGCGGGCCATCGGCGCGGTGGGCCATGGGCCCTTCGGCCGGATTGTGCGCGCCGCGCATCTCGGGATGAAACCCCCCGGATGGAGCGGCGCCCGCCGCCCCGTTTCACCCGGTCCGACAAGCACCCGGACTCCGAAGCGGATGGGGTGGGATTCGAACCCACGAGCGACTTTCGCCGCTGCCGGTTTTCAAGACCGGTGCATTCAACCGCTCTGCCACCCATCCTCGCTGCGGCCGCAGGCCGCCGCCACGAGTCTACCCGCGCCGGCCGCGGCGACGGGGCTCGGGGGCTTTGACGGGAATGCCGGCGTTTTCTACATTCGCCCCGGACCGGCACACGCACAGGAACCGATCGATGGGCGGCATCAGCAACCGGATGAAGGAAATCAAGCGGCGCAGGCACCGCCGGCAGAAGGTGGCCAAGTTTCAGGCGAAGCTCACGAAGGCGACCACGAGCGAGAAGCTCGCGATCGCAGACAAGCTCCGCAGGATGACGCCAGGGGCCGAGACCGTGATCTCCGCGCTCGGCCTCACGGAACGCAAGCGCGGTTGACCCGGGGCGGCCCCCCCGGCGGCAGCCCGGCACGGGACGTCACACCTTCTCGAAGGTGAAGCCGTCCTGGACGAAGTCGATCCGCACGGCGCTCCCCTCGGGAAATTTCCCCGAGAGCAGTTCGCGGGCGAGTTCATTCTGCAGCTGCTGCTGGATCACCCGCTTGAGTGGCCGGGCGCCGTACACGGGGTCGTAGCCGAGCCTCGCGATCTCGTCGAGCGTTCGCTCCGAACACTCGAGCGTGAACCCGGCCTTCCCGGCCTGCCTCACCAGCCGCTCGACCTGGATGTCGACGATCCGGCGGATGTGCTTCTTGTCGAGCGGGTGGAAGACGATCGTCTCGTCGATGCGGTTGAGAAACTCCGGCAAGAACCGCGCCTGCAGGGCTTCCTTGACCGCGTCGCGCAGCTCCTGCTCGCCGCCCCCCTCCTTCGTGATCTCCTGGATCACCTGGCTGCCCACGTTGCTCGTCATCACGACGATCGTGTTGGTGAAGTCGACGGTGTGGCCGAGGCTGTCGGTGAGCCGGCCGTCGTCGAGCACCTGCAGGAGCACGTTGAACACGTCGCGGTGGGCCTTTTCCATCTCGTCGAGCAGGACCACGGAGTAGGGGCGGCGGCGCACCGCCTCCGTGAGCAGGCCCCCCTCCTCGTAGCCGACGTAGCCCGGGGGCGCGCCGATGAGCCGCGCGACCGTGTGCTTCTCCATGAACTCGCTCATGTCGATCCGCACCATCGCGTTCTCGTCGTCGAAGAGCACCTCGGCGAGCGCCTTGCAGAGCTCGGTTTTGCCCACGCCCGTCGGCCCCAGGAAGATGAACGACCCGATCGGCCGGTTCGGATCCTGGAGCCCCGCCCTGCTCCGCCGCACGGCGTCGCTGACGGCCTCGACGGCCTCCTCCTGGCCGACCACCCGCTGGTGGAGCCGCTCCTCGAGCACGAGCAGCTTCGCCCGCTCCGTCTCCACCAGCCGCGTCACCGGGATGCCGGTCCAGGCGCTCACGACCTCGGCGATCTCCTCGGGGCCGACCTCGCGCCGCAGGAGCCGCTTGCCGCCGGGCCTGCCTCCATCCCGCCCCTCCTTGTCGCTCCCTTCCTGCTCCAGTCGCTGCTGCAACTGCTTCCGCTTCACGTCGAGCTCGTAGAGCTTCTGATACTGCTCCTCGGCCACGGGCTGCCCCGAGGCCTGCCGCTCCTTGATCTGGATGCCGACCTGGTCGAAGGCGTGCTCGGCCTCGTCGAGCTCCTTGCGCAGCTCCTGGGCGCTGCCCACGCCGAGCTTCTCCGCCTCCCACTGCTTCCGGAGGTCGGCGAGCTTCTTGCGGAGCGTCGTCGACTCCTCCTCGATCTCCGCGAGCCGTTCCCGGGCGTGCTCCTCCGTCTCCTCGGCGAGCTGCCGGGCCGCGAGCTCCAACTGCAGGAGCCGCCGCTGCACCTCGTCGATCTCGCTCGGCACGCTCTGCAATTCCATCGCGATCCGGCTCGTGGCCTCGTCCATCAGGTCGATCGCCTTGTCCGGCAGGAAGCGGTCGGCGATGTATCGGTGCGAGAGCTCGGCCGCGGCCACGAGCGCGGAATCCTTGATCTTCACCCCCTTGTGGTGGGCTTCGTAGCGGGGCTTGAGCCCGCGCAGAATCGCGATCGTGTCTTCCACGGAGGGCTCGCCCACGAACACCGGCTGGAACCGTCGCTCGAGCGCCGCGTCCTTCTCGATGTGCTTGCGGTATTCATCGAGCGTCGTGGCCCCGATGCAGCGCAATTCGCCGCGGGCGAGCGCCGGCTTGAGCAGGTTGGCCGCGTCGGATCCGCCCTCGGCCGCCCCCGCCCCGATCACGGTGTGCAGCTCGTCGATGAACAGGATCACGTTGCCGGCCGCCGCCTCGACCTCCCGGAGGATCGCCTTGAGCCGGTCCTCGAACTCGCCGCGGTATTTCGTGCCCGCGATCAACGCGCCGAGGTCGAGCGAGACCACGCGGCGGTTCTTCAGCGTCTCCGGCACGTCGGCCTGCACGATCCGCAGCGCCAAGCCCTCGGCGATCGCCGTCTTGCCCACGCCCGGCTCGCCGATCAGCACGGGGTTGTTCTTCGTGCGGCGCGAGAGCACCTGGATCACGCGGCGGATCTCGGCGTCGCGGCCGATGACCGGGTCGAGCTTGCCCTGGCCGGCCCGCTTCGTGAGGTCGATGCCGTATTTTTCGAGCGCCTGAAACTTCTCCTCGGGATTCTGGTCGGTCACCCGCGACTGCCCGCGGACCGCCTGCAGCCCCGCCATCAGCTCCTTCTCGCCCACGGCCGCGAGCTGCAGCACGTTCTTCGCCTTCGACGGCACCTTCACGAGCGCCAAGAGCAGGTGGTCGGTCGAGACGAACTCGTCCTTCATCGTGTTCGACTCGACCGTCGCCGCCTCGAACACCTTGACGAGCTCCTGGTCGGGCTGGGGCTGGGCGCCACCGCTCACCTTGGGCAGATGGGAGAGCTCGGCCTCGGTGATCCGCTCGAGGTGCCCGCGATCGACGCCGATCTTCTCGAACAGCGGCCGGACGATCCCCTCGCGCTCGGCGACGAGCGCGTGCAGGAGGTGCACCGGCGTCACCTGAGGATTGCCGCGGCCGGCGGCCAGCTCCACGGCCCCCTGCACCGCCTCCTGCGCCTTGATCGTGAACGTGTCGAAACGAAACGGCATGCGTGTTTCCCTTCTCAAGGGCTTATCGCAAGCCCACCGGTTCGGGGGCGGCAAAAGGGAAAAAGGTGACAGTCACCATTTGTCTGTAGACCCCGGCCTTTGGCGGGGCCGTGTCGCCTCCGGCGACCGGCAAATGGTGACTGTCACCTTTTTCCCACCTTTTTCCACCTCCGGCCGACCAAGCGAAATCGGGCCATGGATGGCCGATTTCGCGCTACGATTTCACCTCGAACTCCGCGTCGATCGTGTCGTCGGGGCCCTTGCCGCCGGTGCCGGCCGTGGCCTCGGGAGCGGCGCCGGCCCGCTGGGCCGTCTGCTGCTCGTAGAGCACCTTCGACAGGGCGTGGGCCGCCTGCTCGAGCGCGCCGTGGGCCGACGTGATCGCGTCGACGTCTTCCCCCTTGGCCGTCTCGCGGGCCTTGGCGACCGCCGCCTCGATCGGGGCCTTGTCGGAGGCCGAAAGCTTGGCGTCGTTCTCCTTGATCAGCTTCTCGGTCTGGAAGCAGAGCGACTCGCTCTTGTTGCGGGCCTCGGCGAGGCGGGCTTTCTGCTTGTCCTCCTCGGCGTGCTCCTCGGCGTCCTTCCGCATCCGCTCGATCTCGCTCTCGTTGAGGCCGCTCGACTGCTCGATGCGGACGGTCTGCTCCTTGTTGGAGCCGAGGTCCTTGGCGCTCACCGACAGGATGCCGTTGGCGTCGATGTCGAACTTGACCTCGATCTGCGGCGTGCCGCGCGGAGCCGACGGGATACCCTCCAGATTGAACTGCCCGAGGAGCCGGTTGTCGCTGGCCATCGGTCGCTCTCCCTGGAACACGCTCACCGTCACGGCGGTCTGGTTGTCGGCCGCGGTGCTGAACACCTGCTTCCGCTCGGTGGGAACGGTGGTGTTCCGCTCCACGAGCTTCGTGAAGATGCCCCCTTCCGTCTCGATGCCGAGCGAGAGCGGGGTGACGTCGAGCAGGAGCACGTCCTGCACGTCGCCGCCGAGCACGCCCCCCTGGATCGCCGCGCCGAGCGCCACGACCTCGTCGGGGTTCACGCCCTTGTGGGGCTCCTTGTTGAACAGCTTCTTGACCAGCTCCTGCACTTTGGGGATGCGGGTGGAGCCGCCGACGAGCACCACCTCGTCGATGTCCTTGGCGTCGAGCTTGGCGTCCTTGAGGGCCTGGACCACCGGGCCGCGGCAACGCTCGATCAGCCCGTCGCAGAGCTGCTCGAACTGGGCCCGCGTGATCGTCACCTGCAGGTGCTTCGGCCCCGAGGCGTCGGCCGTGATGAACGGCAGGTTGATGTCGGTGCTCTGGGCGCTCGAGAGCTCCTTCTTGGCCTTCTCGCAGGCCTCCTGGAGCCGCTGCAGGGCCATCGTGTCCTTGCGGAGATCGATCCCCTGCTCCTTCTTGAACTGGTCGGCCACGTAGTTGATGAGGGCCTGGTCGAAGTCGTCGCCGCCGAGGTGCGTGTCGCCGTTGGTGCTGATCACGCGGAACACGCCGTCGGCCACCTCGAGCACCGACACGTCGAACGTGCCGCCGCCGAGGTCGAACACCACGATCTTCTCCTGGGCCTTCTTCTCGAGGCCGTAGGCGAGCGCGGCCGCCGTGGGCTCGTTGATGATCCGCATCACCTCGAGGCCAGCGATCTGGCCGGCGTCCTTCGTGGCCTGGCGCTGGGCGTCGTTGAAGTAGGCGGGCACCGTGATCACGGCCTTGTTGACCTTGTGGCCGAGGTAGCTTTCCGCCGCCTCCTTCAAGGCGCGGAGAACCTTCGCCGAGACCTCGGGCGGCGTGAACGTCTGGTCGCCGGCCTTCACCTTCACGTAGTCCTCGGGGCCGCCGACGACCTCGTAGGGCACCATCTTCTCCTCGCCGGCCACCTCGTTGTGGCGGCGGCCCATGAACCGCTTGATCGAGTAGATCGTGCGCTTGGGGTTGGTGACGGCCTGACGGCGGGCGATGTCGCCCACGAGCGTCTCCCCCTTGTCGTTGAAGGCCACCACGCTCGGCGTGAGGCGGCTGCCCTCCTTGTTGGCGATCACCTTGGGCTCCTTGCCCTCCATCACGGCCACCACGGAGTTGGTGGTGCCGAGGTCGATGCCGATGATCTTTTCGCCCTGCTTGGTGGCCATGTGTTGGTCCTCTCTTTCGCCGGCCGTCAGCCGGCCCGTACACCAGGATTGTCTGTCGTTCCGGGTGTTCGGGGAAAAAGCAAAGCCCGTGCCACCCGTCCCGGATCGGGCGATCGCGACCGCCGAACCGTATTTACGCCCGCTTTTTGGAGAGTACAGTTGGCGGAGGCGGTTTCGCCGGGCCCGGGCACCGCCGCCCGGGCTGCCATTTTGGCCGCTCCGCCCGACAGTTCATGGCCAAGCACCCAGCCAAACCGCCGTCCGCCGCCGGCAAGCCCGCGGGCCTCGCCGCGCTCCGCGCGCAGATCGACCGGATCGACCGCGAGCTCGTCGAGCGGATGAACGAGCGGGCCCGGCTCGCCGGACAGATCGGCGCGATCAAGCAGTCGAACGGGCAGCAGACCTACGACCCCTCCCGCGAGGAGACGGTGCTCGAGCGGGTGGCCGCCACCAATCCCGGCCCGCTCTCGGGCGACAGCGTGAAGGCGGTGTTCCGCGAGCTGATCTCTGGCTCGCGGGCGATCGAGCAGCACCTCCGCGTGGCCCACCTGGGACCGGCCTGGACCTACAGCCACTTGGCCGCCCTCCACCGCTTCGGCAGCTCGGTCGAGTTCGTGCCGGTGGCGAGCATCTCGGCCGCCTTCGAGGAGGTGCACGCCGGGCACTCCCACTACGGCGTCGTGCCGCTCGAAAACTCGACCGACGGCCGGATCGCCGACACGCTCGACAACTTCTCCCGCCTGCCCGTCAAGATCTGCGCCGAAGTCCCGCTGCGGATCCACCACAACCTGCTCGCCGCGTGCGACCGCTCCGCGATCCAGGCGGTCTACAGCCGCCCGCAGGCCCTCTCGCAGTGCCGCAACTGGCTGGCCCGCCATCTCCCCGATGCCCGCCTCGTGGAGGTGACGAGCACGAGCGCGGCCGCCGAAACCGCCGCCAAGGCGCTCCACGCGGCCGCCATCGCCAGCCGCCAGGCGGGAGTGCACCACGGGCTCGACGTGCTCGCCGAGAACATCGAGGACGTGGCGGGCAACACCACCCGCTTCGCCGTCATCGGCCACGCCGACGCAGCCCGCACCGGCCGGGACAAGACGGCCCTGATGTTCGAGATCGAGCACCGGCCCGGCGGCCTCGCCGACGCCCTCGCGATCCCCAAGAAGCAGCGGCTGAATCTGACGTGGATCGAGTCGTTTCCGCTGCCGGGCGAGGAGCGCGGCTACGTGTTCTTCGTGGAGCTCGAGGGGCACCGCGACGACCTGCGCGTCCGCCGCGCGATCCAGGCCCTCGAAAAGCGCTGCACGCGGGTCGTGATCCTCGGCTCCTACGCCAGCGCCGCCGCCGTCGGCTGACGCCCGCCACAACGGCTCACCAGCAGGTCGTGCCGCCGTTCACGGCGACGGTCTGCCCCGTGACGAAGGCGGCCTCGCTGCTGGCCAGGGACAACTCGGCCCACCCCACGTCCTCGGGCACGCCCCAGCGGCCCCGTGGGGATCGTCGCCGGGTAGGCGTCCCTGTCGGCCTGCGGGTCGTTCGCATGCCGCTCCCCCGGAATCCAGCCCGGGGCGATCATGTTGACCGTGATCCCGGACGGGGCCAGTTCGTGGCACATGCTGCGCGACCAGCCCGTCTGCCCTCCCGTGGCGGCGACGGAGGCTGAAAACGGCGTCGTGCCGAGGTGAAACACCTCGCTCGTGATGTTGATGATCCGCCCGTGCCGCCGCCGCAGCGCTGGCCGTCGGGCTGGATCGCGACGTGCCCGATTTCGAGACGTTGTGGAACCGTCGGACGACGATCGTCAGGAGTGGGCACCGCAACACCGGTCAGGCGATCGCCCGCACCTGCCGCCGGATGGCGTGCTTGATCGATTCCCAGTCGGAAGGCACGAGCATCGTCGGCATCGGGTCGTGGTCGGCGTCGTCGAAATAGCACAGCGCCGCAAGCACTCGCCCGAAGTCAGTCAGCCCGAACCGCCGACCGTAGGCGGCAATCATGGACTCGAGCGGCATCCTCCCGCCGATCTCGTGCACATCGATGAAATCCTTTTTGGTGCCGCGCTGCGAGACTGCCAACAGTTTCATCGCTGCCAGGTCGGCGAGGCCGGCCAGTCGACAGCCGTAGTCGGGCCAGTCGACCGTGGGTTCGAGAAGCGGTGGCTTGAATTCGAGGAAGCTCACCTTCACCCCATCGATCGAGCCATGCACGGTGCCGTGGGCCAGTGATGTCGTCGCCAGCCGCACCCCACGACCGGCGAGAGTGGCCGTAAAATTGACGGGATCGCCGGGAAACCGCTGCGTGCACCAGTCGAAATCGACCGACTGCCGATGCCCCAGATGGATCGCCACGGCCGTGCCGCCGATGAGATGGAATCCTTCGGCCGTGGCCGCGGGGCCGAGTTGCCGCAGGCAGGCCTGCTGCTCCGGAGGAAGCACTTCGGCATGCATCATCGGCCAAGCGTCCCTTCCCACACTCGACGCTCAGGCTCTGCAATCCAATCCCGCACGTCCACGGCGGGCAGCCCGATTATGGTTTCCCAGAATCGTAGTTGATGCGACGACAGTTGCCTTCCGCGGTGGCGGATGATCCAGTCGCGAATCATGTCATCGCCGTACGTCCGCCGGAGCCAGCGAAGAGCGTCGAGAGGGCCGCTGGCGAGCACGCGGCCGAAGATGAAGTCTCGCTGGACCGCCGCGTCGAGCATGGTGAAGTCGCAGTCCCAGAACAGGGGACGCAGCGACTCGGGCAGGGCTGTCGATGGGGCGGTGCCAGAGTGCATTTCGAGATGATATCCCCGTGCCGCGCCGGCCCCCAAATGCTTGCCCGAGAATCGGTGCCCGGCACCGAATCCGACGTCGGGCCGGCGGGGAAGGCCGCGGCTGGTGGATCGAAAACGCGGCGGGTAGGCTGACGGCTTTGTCACTCCCGGGAGCCTCGCCCATGCCCCGCACCACGATCGTCGCCGGCAACTGGAAAATGAACCTCGATCGGGCCCGGGCCCGCGAACTCGCGGCGGCCGTGGCCGCGCGGCGCGGCGAGGCGGCAGGCGTGGAACTCGTGCTCTGCCCGCCGGCCGTGTATCTCGAGACGGTGGGCGCGACGCTCGCGGGCGCGAAGAGCGACGTCGGCCTCGGCGCCCAAAACATGCTCGACAAGCCCAGCGGCGCGTTCACCGGCGAGGTGGCCCCGCCGATGCTCGTCGACGTCGGCTGCCGCTACGTGATCCTCGGCCACTCCGAGCGGCGGACGCTGTTCGGCGAGACCGACGCGGCCGTGAACGCCAAGGCGAAGGCGGCGCTCGCGGCGGGGCTCGTGCCGATCGTGTGCGTGGGCGAGACGCTCGCGGAACGCGAGGCGGGAAAGACGGCGGCCGTCGTCACGACGCAGGTGCAGGACTCGCTGGCCGGCCTCTCCCCGACCGACCTCGAGAAAGTCGTCGTGGCCTATGAGCCGGTGTGGGCGATCGGCACCGGAAAGGTGGCCACGCCCGAGCAGGCCCAGGAGGTGCACGCCCTGATCCGCGGGCTGCTTGCGCACCTCGCCTCGCCGGCCGTGGCCGCACAGGTGCGGATCCAGTACGGCGGCAGCGTGAAGCCCGACAATGCGGCGTCGCTCGCTGCGCAGCCCGACATCGACGGGGCGCTCGTGGGAGGCGCGAGCCTCAAGGCGGACGACTTCCTGGGGATCGCAAAGGCGTTTGCCTGACCGCCGTCGCCTCCCGGGCCGCGATCGGCTATCCTTGTCCGCTGTTTCCCGACGCCTCCGGAACCATCTCCCGCCCATGATCGCGCTCGTCAGGTTTCTGCTCGGCTTCACGCTCGTCGTCACGGCGCTGTTCCTGATCCTCCTGGTGCTCATCCAGCGGGGGCGCGGCGGTGGGCTGGCCGGCGCGTTCGGCGGCATGGGCGGCCAGAGCGCCTTCGGCACCAAGGCCGGCGACGTGTTCACGAAGATCACCGTGGGGGTGGCCACGTTCTGGATCCTGCTCTGCGTGCTCTCGATCAACGTGCTCGGGCGGCAGCAATCGCTGCTGAGCGGATCGCTCGGCAGCGCCGCTCCCGAGGCGATCGGCCCCGGGCCCGGCAGCCAACCGCTTGCACCGCCAGCAGGGCAGCCGGCCGTTCCGCCGGCACCGGCGGCTCCCGACGCGAATCCGCAGCTGCCGGCAACGCAGGATGCATCCGCGGCCGCGCCGGCCTTCCCGTCGGCTCCAACGCCGCCGGATGCCCCCGCACCCGCCAAGTGACCGCCCGCGGAGCGCTCTCGTGGCCCTGAGCATGACCGGCTGCGGGGAAGCCGTCGCGACCGACGGCGGCAGCACCTGCCGGATTGAACTGCGCTGCGTCAACAATCGGTTTCTCAAGTTTTCGCTCCGCTCGCGCGAAGGTTTCGCCGCGCTCGAAAGCCAGATCGAGGCGGCGGTGCGCCGGCGCGTGCGCCGCGGCGCGGTGCAGATGACGCTCGACGTGACCGGCGCCGCGGCCCCGCCGCCCCGCTCGATCGATGCAGGCCAACTCGAGGCGTACCTCGGCCAGCTCGAGACGTTCTGCAGCCGCCACGACCTCGCGCTGCCGAAGTCGGTCGACGCCCTGCTCACCCTGCCCGGCATCCTCACCGACAACCTTCCCGCCCACGACGTGCTCGACCGCACCTGGCCCCTCGTGTCGCGCGCCTTGGTGCAGGCCCTCGACGCCCTCGACGCGATGCGGCACGCCGAGGGCGAAACGCTCGCCCGCGACATGCGGGCCACCTGCGGCGAGATCCGCGGCCTCGTGGCGACGATCCGCACCCGCGTTCCCGCGATGCTCGACGACCACCGCAGCCGGCTCGCCGAGCGGGTGGGCCGGGTACTCGCCACCCAGGGCATCTCGCTCGGCGACGCGGACCTGGCCCGCGAGATCGCCCTCCTCGCCGACCGGTCCGACATCGCCGAGGAACTCGTGCGGCTCGAGAGCCACGTCGACCAGTTCGAACGCCTGCTCGGCGAGGAATCGCCGGGCCGGGCCCTCGACTTCCTCGCCCAGGAACTGGCCCGCGAGGCCAACACGATCGCCTCGAAGGCCCCCGACGTCACGATCGCCCACGCCGTCGTCGACTTGAAGACTCGGATCGAGCGGCTCCGCGAAATGGTGCAGAACGTGGAGTGACGTCCTCAACTGGAAAAGGGGGAGGCGAGGGGCAGTCACGAGCCGGCGCGCGCTCAACAAGGCATGACAGGCTGAAGCCTGTCCCACATCGGGGCACGACAGGCTGAAGCCTGTCCCACATGGGAACAGGCTTTTCAGGCAGCGGCCGCCTGCGGTAGAACAGTCGGATGGCGCACCTGCCCGGCAAACTCGTCGTCATCTCGGGGCCCTCCGGCGTCGGCAAGACGTCGATCCTGAGGCGACTGCTCGCCGAGGTGCCCCAGCTCGTCCCGAGTGTGTCGGCCACCACGCGGCCGCCCCGGGCCGGGGAGAAAGAGGGCGTCGACTACCACTTCCTCACGGCCGAGGAGTTCGAAAAACGCCGGGCAGCGGGGGAGTTTCTCGAGTGCTGCCGGGTGTACGGCCGGCAGCACTGGTACGGCACGCTCGTGGCGGAAGTGGCCCCCAGGCTCGCGGCCGGCGCGTGGGTGGTGCTGGAGATCGACGTCGAGGGTACACTGTCGATTCTCGACCGGTTTCCCGACGCCGTCACCATTTTTGTCGAGCCAACCCGCCCCGACCAACTCGAGGCACGGCTCGCCGGACGCGGCACCGAGAGCCCCGAGGCGATGGCGCGGCGGCTCGAGGTGGCCCGCCGGGAACTGCTCGAGGCCCACCGCTACCGTCACCGCGTCGTCAACGAAGAACTCGAGGCCGCCGTCGCGGCGATCAAACGGATCCTCGCCGACGCCGGCCTGCCCCCGCCCACCCCGTCGCCCGACACCCCCACAGGAGCCCACGCATGATCGACGACCTGCGCGAAGAGGAGATCGTCAACAAGGTCGGAGGCCGGTTCAAGCTGTCGACGCTGATCCAGAAGCGGCTCGTCGCCCTCAACGCCGGCGGTCGGCCGCTCGTCGACATCGACACCACCGACAAGATGCAGATCGTGATCGAGGAGATCAAGCAGGACAAGATCTTCCTCGACACCTCGTCGAACCTGCGGATCACCGGCGAATCGCCGGAGGCCGGCGGGCCGCTCGACTTCGACGCCTCGATCCTGTGACGATCGCGGGCCGTGAAATCGTCGTCGGCGTCTCCGGTGGCATCGCCGCCTACAAACTGTACGCCCGCGGTGCCATCCATGGCCCCCGCGGCCTCGGGCAGCCGGAGGCAAAGCCGAGGTTTGCCTCGGCTGCCGCGGCCGCCGTCGTGGCGGCCGGAGGACAGCGCTGATGAGCGTGCTCGCGGGCCGTGAAATCGTCGTCGGCGTCTCCGGTGGCATCGCCGCCTACAAGGCGGCGGCGCTCACGAGCCTGCTCGTGCAGGAGGGGGCCGGGGTCACGGCCGTGCTCACGCGGAACGCCCGGCGGTTCGTCGGCACGGCCACGTTCGCGGCGCTCACCGGCCGGCCCGTCGCATCGCGCAGCTTCGACCCGGCCGCGTTCCCGCTCGGCGCCCACATCGAGCTCGCCGACCGGGCCGATCTCGTGGTCGTGGCCCCGGCCTCGGCGGGCCTGCTGGCCCGGGTGGCGGCGGGCGCCGCCGACGACCTGCTCACCACGCTGCTCCTGTGCGCCGACTGCCCGGTGCTCTACGCCCCGGCGATGAACGCCGCGATGTGGGAGAAACCGGCCGTGCAACGGAACGTGCGGCAGGTGGCCGACGACGGCGGGATCGTCGTCCAGCCGGGCACCGGCTGGCTCTCCTGCCGCCGCCGGGGCACCGGCCGGATGGCCGAGCCGGCCGAGATCGCGGCCGTGATCGCCGACACGCTCGCGAACCGTCCGCGCCGCGCGGCCCCCTGACCCCGCCGGCTCTCCCGACCCGCGCACACCCTCCGCCGCATGGCCCGCATCCTCCTCACCGCCGGCCCGACCCGCGCCCCGCTCGACGACGTGCGGTTTCTCACCAATGCGTCGAGCGGGCGGATGGCGCTCTCGCTCGTGCGGGCGGCGACGGCCGCGGGGCACGAGGTGACGGTGGTGAGCGGGCCGGTGGCCGTGGAGTATCCGCGCGGCGTGCGCGTGCTCCGCGTGACGACGACGGCCGAGATGCTCGCGGCCTGCCTCGAGCGGCTGCCTCACGTCGACGGCGTGATCGCGGCCGCCGCCCCCTGCGACTTCGAGCCGGTGAGGCGCGTGCGCGGCAAGATCCCGCGCCGCGGCACCGGGCTCGTGCTCCGGCTGCGGCCGACGGTCGACGTGATCGCCACCGTCGCCAGGCGGGCCCGCGCCGGCCAGTGGATGGTGGCCTTCGCGCTCGAGCCCGACGCCGACCCGCGCCGGGCCCTGGAGAAGGTCACCACCAAGCGCTGCGACCTGATCGTGGTCAACGGCCTCGCCGCGGTCGATGCGGCCACGACGGCCCTGACCGTCTACGACCGCGGCCACGCCCGGGTGGGCGGCACGTCGGGCACGAAGGCGGCGGCAGCCCGCTGGCTGATCCGGCTGATCGAGCGGCGGCTGATGCAGGCTCAGCCCTGATTCCGTATAAAACGGCCCCGCGCGAGCCCGCCCCATGATCGACGTCGCCATTCTCGGAGCCACCGGCTACACCGCCCTCGAGGCGATCCGGCTCCTGCTCCGGCATCCCGAGGCGCGGATCGTGGCGGTGACGAGCCGCCAGGAGGGGAGCCCGCCCATCTCCGCGGTGCACCCGAGCCTCGTCGGGCGGCTCGACCTGCCGCTCGAGGACCTCTCCCCCGAGGAGGCCGGCGCGCGGGCCCGGTGCGTCTTTTCCTGCCTGCCGCACTGCGCGAGCGCGGAGATCGTGCCGCGCGTGCTCGCCGCCGGCGCGAAGGTGATCGACTTCAGCGCCGACTACCGTCTCGACAACGCCGCCACCTACCGCGAGTGGTACGGCCACGAGCACCCCGACGCCGGCCGCCTCGGCCACACGGCCTACGGCCTGCCGGAGCTGTTTCGGAGCCGGATCGCCGGGGCCGACCTCGTCGCCAACCCCGGCTGCTACGCCACGTCGGCGATCCTGCCGCTGGCGCCGCTGGCGAAGAGCGGCCTGTTCCATCTCGACGACGTGATCGTCGACTCCAAGAGCGGCGTCAGCGGCGCCGGCCGCTCGCCGAAGCTCACCACGCACTTCCCCGAGTGCAACGAGAGCCTGTCGGCGTACAACGTCGGCCGCCACCGCCACACGCCCGAGATCGAGCAGGTGCTCGCGCGGCACGCCGGTCCGCGGCCGGAGGTGATCTTCACGCCGCAGCTGGCGCCGATGGACCGCGGCATCCTCTCCACGATCTACGTGCGGCCGCAGCGGCCGCTCGCCGAGGCCGAGGTGATGAGCCTGCTGCGCGAGGCCTACGCCGGCGAGCGGTTCGTGCGCGTCGTCGACCACCTGCCCGCCACGAAGGACACGCTCGGCACGAACTTCTGCGACGTCACGGCCCGCGTGGTCCGCGGCCGCGTGCTCCTGATCGCCTGCCTCGACAACCTCGTGAAGGGGGCCGCCGGGGCCGCCGTGCAGAACTTCAACTGCGTGTTCGGGCTTCCCGAGACGCTCGGCCTCCCCTGACCGTCGCGATGAGCATCACCGAAACGCCGATCCGCCTGCCGATCCCCCCCCTGCCCCGCGGCTTCCGCGTGGCCGGGGCCCACGCGGGGCTGAAGCGGAACCCCACCCGCGAGGACGTCGCGCTCGTGCTCTCCGACCGGCCCGCCGCCGCGGCCGGCGTCTACACCACGAACCTCGTGTTCGCCGCGCCCGTGGCGTTCGACCGGGCCCGCACGCCGGGCACCGGGTTCCGGGCGATCGCCGTCAACTCCGGCAACGCCAACGCCTGCACCGGCGCCCGCGGGCTCGCCGACTCGGCCGCGATGGCAGCTGCGGCCGCCGCCACGCTCGGGGTGCCGGGCGACAGCGTGCTCGTGCTCTCCACCGGAATCATCGGCGAGTTTCTCCCGCTCGAGAAGATCAAGGCGGGCATCGCGCTCGTGGCCGGGCGGCTCGGCGGCGACGCCGACGCGGTGGTGACGGCCGCCCGCGGCATGCTGACCACCGACACTCGGCCCAAGCTCGCAGGATCGTCGTTCAGCGCCGGCGGCACGCCCCACACGCTCTTCGGCATGGCCAAGGGCGCGGCGATGGTCGGCCCGCGGATGGCCACGATGCTCGGCGTGATCCTCACCGACGCGGCCCTCGCCCCCGCCGACGCCCAGCGGCTCCTCGGCGAGGCGACGGAGCGCACGTTCAACTGCGTGAGCGTCGACGGCCACACGAGCACCAACGACACCGTGCTGCTCCTGGCCAACGGCGCCGCCGGGGCCCCGCCGCTGGCCGGGGGTGACCTCGAGGCCTTCGCGGCGGCGCTCCACGCGGCCTGCGAGACGCTCGCCCGCGAGATCGCCGACGACGGCGAGGGGGCCACGCACCTGATACGGGTCGAGGTCTCCGGCTGCCGCACCCGCGACGAGGCCCGCCTGATCGCGCGGGCGGTGGCCGACAGCCCGCTGGTGAAGACGGCGATCCACGGGGCCGACCCCAACTGGGGCCGGATCGTGTCGGCGGCGGGCTATGCGGGGGTGCCGTTCGACCCCGACAGGCTCGTGCTGCGGCTCAACGGCACGCTCCTCTTCGAGCACGGCCAGCCGGTGGCGTTCGACGCCGGGAAGGTGTCGGCATCGATCAAGGCGGCGCGGGAGACGCTCGTGGAGCTCGACCTCCACGCCGGCCCGGCGTCGATCCGGTTCCACTCGAGCGACCTGACGGCCGAATACGTCCACCTCAACGCCGACTACCACACGTAGGCGGCGTATACTCTCCCCGTCCGACAGCCCGCGGCGTGTTCGCCTTGACGCAGCCCGCCCGAGATTGTTTCCTGTGCACCCACAGCCCCCCCGCCCCGCCCCGATGCGCCCCACCAGCACCCCCAGCCGCGCCCCCGCCCGGGCCGTCGATCCCGACGACGACGATCTCGACGACGACGACGACCTCGACGGCGGCCAGGCCCTGCCCGACGAGGAGTCGGGCTTCGACGACTTCGACGACGACTTCGACGACGATTTCGAGGAGGAGGCCAACGACCCCGACTGGGACCACCCCGAGGAGGCCGAACCCGCCCCGCCCCCCGGGAAGCCCCCGACGAAGCGGAAGTAGCCACCCGGAGCCCGAAGAGCCCGATGCCCCGCAACCGCACGACCGACTGGTTCGGCAGGCTCAGCCAGCTCGACTTCGACATCGAGTTTTTCGAGCGGCTGCTGGCCCGCAACGGCGACTCGGTGGAGGTGCTGCGGACGCTCGGCGAGCTCGTCTCGAAGAAGGGCGACGTGGAGCGGGCGCTGGAGCTCGACCGCCGGCTGGTGGAGCGGCTGCCCGACGACTTCCTGGCCCGCTACAATCTGGCCTGCTCGCTGGCCCTCGCCGGGCGGCCCGACGAGGCGATCGACTCGCTCTCCACGGCCATCCTCCTGGGCTACGACGACCTCGAGCACCTCGAGGCCGATCCCGACCTCGACTCGCTCCGCGGGCGGCCCGACTTCCGGGCGCTGCTCGGCCACGAGTGACCGGCCACCGCCCGGGCACGCATGCTCGACCAGTTCGACCAGATCACCGAGGCCGCCGCCGCGATCGCCGCGCGCTGGCCGCACGCGCCGGCCGTGGGGATCATCCTCGGCAGCGGCCTGGGGGGCGTGGCGGCGGCGCTCGCCGAAACCGTCACGATTTCCTACGACTCGATCCCCCACTTCGCCCGCTCCACCGCCCACGGCCACGCGGGGCAACTGGTCTGCGGGCGGCTGGAGGGGGTGGCGGTGGTCGTGCTCGAGGGCCGGCAGCACGCCTACGAGGGCTATCCGCTCGCCCGGATCACGCTCCCCGTGCGGGTGCTCGAGCGGCTCGGCGCCCGGCGGCTGGTCGTCACCAACGCCTGCGGCGGCCTCAACCCCCGCTATCGCACCGGCGACCTGATGGTGATCGACGACCACATCAACCTGATGCACGACAACCCGCTCGTGGGCATCAACGACGAGCGGCTCGGGCCGCGGTTTCCCGACATGTCGGCCCCCTACACGCCGCGGCTGGTCGACGAGGCGCTCGCGGTCGCCCGGCGGGAAGACTTCGTGGCCCACCGGGGCGTCTACGTGGCCGTCACCGGCCCCAACCTGGAGACGCGGGCCGAATACCGCTTCCTGCGTGGGATCGGCGCCGACGTGGTCGGCATGTCGACGGTGCCGGAGGTGATCGTGGCGGTGCACGCGGGGCTCGAGGTGCTCGGCATCTCGGTGGTCACCGACATGTGCCTGCCCGACGCGCTCGAGGTGGCCACGGTGGAGAAGATCCTCGCCGTGGCCCGCGCGGCGGAGCCGAAGCTGCGGGCCCTCGTCGCGCAGGCGGTGCGCTCGGCCGGACCGGGCCTCGTGAGAAAAGCGTGAGCGCCGCAACGCCCCGCATTCGAGGCTGAATAGCCGTTGTTGCGTTCATTTGACCCGGCCGCCCGCCGCGGGATATCCTCGCCTCCCTCCGCAGCTTCAGCAGCCGGCCAGCGACCGCAGGACGCCGCTCCATGCAGACCTCGAAGCGTGCCCCGCTCACGACGCTGATCGTGCTCGCAACCGCGTGCTGCGCGGGCGACGGGGTGACGCATGCTCAGGCTCCTCAGGCTCCCCCGGGCACGTGGCTGAATTCCGGGACGACGGATTCCACCACTTACACGACCGGCACGACCGGTACGACAACCGTTTCGGCGTTCTCGGCCTATCTGAACTTTTCCGAACAGCCGATTCTATCCGGTACGCAGATCCGTTATGTGGTCACCAACCCCTTCTGCTCCTCCACCACCACGAACGGGAGCAACAGTGGCAGCGGGTATCAACTCGCATCGGGATCCAACGCATCCGGCGGGCCGTATTTGCAACTGCGGCCTGGTTCGGGGGGCGCATGGCCGGCGACGATCTCCGGCTCGTCGTCGCCCCGCCTGCAAATCGTCATGCAGGGCAACCAGGCCGGCCGTCCTCCGGCCTACCAGCCACAGCCCGACTATCTGTTCGACGTGAAGTCGATCCAGTTCGGCACGCGGTCCGGTCAAAACGGGCCCACGACGCTCGCCCTGCGGTCGGATGCCGACAAGTTCTCCACCACGCTCGTTTCCGCGACCGTCGCGACCGGGACGTGGCAGGCCTTGAATTTCGCGGTCGCCGACACCTTGACGCGAGATCGCGGCTTCGCGATTTACGGGCTTGGCGGATCAGGCACTTCCAACAACGGCTGGCAGATCGACGATCTGCTCGTGTCGGGCTCGCTGTACACGACCCAAGGCTATGCCCTGCAGACACGGTCGTTTGGACTCCAGCAGGTTGGCTCCGCCACGTTTGCCGGCGATTTCAGTGTCGCCGGAACGGCCCTGTTCAACGTCGTTGCGGGGGGTACGCTCACCGCGAGTGGAGCCATTTCAGGGATCGTCGGCGGAGTGCAAAAGGATCTCGCCGGGACGCTCGTGCTCTCCGGCAGCAATTCCTACACGACCGAAACCCGGGTGCTGAACGGGACACTGCAGGTAGCGAACCCAAACGCCCTGGGGCTGAGCGAGGTGTTCGTGCTGCCGCAGGGCACGCTCGACCTCAATGGGCAGGCGGTCGGCAACAGGGTCAATCTGCTCAACGGCGGCACGCTCCTGAATTCCGAGGCCTACCGCGGCCGGCTGTTCATCATGAGCGGCACGGGCGGGGGGCCGGCAGTGTTTTCAAGCGCCCTCTCCGGAACCATGGCGATGGAGCAGGGCACGCAGGCCAACTTCCAGGGTGCGTTCGGCGGCTTCATGAACCTCAGCGGGTCCGCGAACTTCGCGCAGACGATGAGCGGCAGCGTGGCGATCGCCGACGGCGGCATGGCCACGTTCGCAGGCGCCGTGCCCGGGTTCGTCGCCCTCTCGGGCAGCGGCGCGATGGGCACGTTTGCGGGGCCGATCACCGGGCAGGTGGTGCCGAGCGACGGCGCGATCGGGTTGATCTCGGGCTCGGTGGCTTCCGGTGCGAGCGTGCAGGTGGGGGCCGGGGGCAAGATGAAGTTCGGCCCCGGGTTCGCATTCCAGCCGCCGACGCTGCCGAACCAGGGCGTCGTCGAGTTCGCCAATTCGGGATCGTCGGCATTCTCGTCCGCGATCACCGGGTCGGGGGCCCTCGTCATGTCGGGGTCGGGGGGCTTCACGGCGCTCTCGGGCTCGAGTGATTTCACCGGCGGCACGCAGGTGACGGCCGGCACGCTCGCCGTGACGAACCCCAACGCCCTCGGCCAGGGGCAGGTGAGCGTGCAGAACGGCGGCAAGCTCATCCTCAACGCCAACCTCGCGCTCGGCGGCAGCAACGCCGTCGTGATCGCCACGGGCGCGAAGGTCGACATGCAGCAGTCGGCGAGCGCCCTGATCTCGGGCTCGTCGGACTTGAGCGGCGTGACGCTGTCGGGCACGGGGGCATCCGCGAACGCGGCGGTGCTCGCCGGGACGGCCAGCGGCACCGGCGGCACGCTCTCGACCGACTGGATTTCCACGGGCAAGCCCCAGGGCGTGGTGTCCGACATCCTCGACCTGCACACGCCCACGGGGGCGGCTCCGTTCGTGCTTTCGATGGCTTACGACCCCGCGGTGAGCGGCACCGACGTGTCGAACATCTGGCTCCTCTGGGACAGCGGCTCGAACGGCTGGGTGAACGCCGTCGCCGGCAACACCTCCGGCCCCGGCCTCACGCAGGCGACGGGCGAGATGCTCGGCTACGTCGGCAGCTTCTCGCAGTTTCAAACGGGCACGTTCTCCGGCACCGTCGCCGGCACCGACCTCACGAAATACCTCGGCGCCTACGGCCGGGATGCATCCGCCAACACCGTGTGGGCCGTCGTGAACCACAACAGCCTCTTCGGCGGCGGCAACATCATCGTCGTGCCGGAGCCGGCCGGCCTCGTGATCGTGGTGGGTGCCGCGGGCGCCCTCGCGCTCGCCCGGGCCCGCCGTCGCTCCCCGTAGCCCCGCGGCGCCGGCCCGCGTCGCTCAGGCCCGCAGGGCCTCGAGCGTCGCCACGAGCCGTTCGAGCACCGCGGTGTCGAAGGGGCCGGTCTCGATGGCGGCCACGCCTCCGGCCCCGTCGAGCGCCACGACGCTCGCCGCCGCGGTCGAGAGCGCGAGCGAATCGCGCAGCCCGCCGTGAAAGTCGATCCACACCGTCACGTCGGGCGACCGGCCCCGGATCACGCCCCGCACGAGGCCGTGGAACATCGCCGGCACCTCCGCCAGATCGACGACCGGGATCACGGCCACCGCCGGCCGGGGGTCGTTTGCCGGGTTGAGCCGCGCGTGGAGCGTGCGGCCGAGCGCCGCCGCCTCGACGCCCGCCGCCCGGCCGGCGTGCACGAGCGCCGCCGCCCGGCCCAGGAGTTCGGCGAGGCCGCGCGGCCCGCCGTGCTGGTCGACGAACGAGATCCGCTCCGCGAACGACACCCACGCCCCCCGGGCCCCGGCCGCTCAGGGAATCGACGGGATGCGGGCGATCCCGACGAGGCTCAGCGTCACCACGCCGCCCACGACGCCGATCACGATCGGCTCGGCGCCGCTGATCGCGACGGTGGCCGCCACCACCGCCACGGTGCAGCCGGCGAGCAGCGCCTTCGACTCGCGGCTGAGGCCGCGGTGGGCGTCCCACTCCCGGACGATCCGCCCGCAGAGCGGCGTGGCGAGCAGGCCGGCGTGCAGCGTCCGCGACGAGCGGGCCAGGAAGTAGCTGGCGCCGAGCAGGAACGGCACCGTGGGGATGCCGGGCACGATCGCCCCGACCACCGTCATCATGAGGCACCCGCCCCCCGCGGCCGCGTAGAGGATCCGCCGCGGGCCGCGCACGATCGTGGCCGGCTGGCCTGCGTGGGCCCGCGCGACCGCCGGCGGGCCGGCCGTGGCCGCGGCGACCGCCGCCGCGAACGACCTGGCAGCCTGCTCGACGCCCCGGCACCCGTCCGCCCAGACGACGGCGCACGAGCCGCCGTCGAGATCGAACCGGGCCCCCGCCACGCCGGGCACGGCCGCCAGTTCCCGGGCCAGCGTCCGCACGAACCGCCGATTGCCGCGGCGGAACACCCGCGGGTCGCTCACATGCAGGCACGCGCCGTCGAACGTCACCCGGGCCTGCATCGGCAGCCTCCGTTTCAGGCCGGCCGGAGGGGCCGCCCGACAAAGAGTATGACCGATCCCCCGGCTCCCGTCACGCCGGCGGCGGGCGGCACATCCCCCTGCAATTCCCGGCCACCGGCCACCCGATCTCGCCGGCGGCTCCAGGGCCGCTCAACCGCCGCTCACAATCCGGGCCGCCCCGCCCCGACAATCCGCGCCGGCTTGTTGCGGGGGCTGGAATGCCGAACTAGGATTCGGTGGAAGATTCGGCCGATGAGCCTGAATCCATTCGCCTCACCGGAGCCTCCGCCATGATCCGCGTCACGCAGCCTTCGATGGAACAACTCGCCTCGCTCTCGACCGTGTGGGCCGTGATGCAGGCCGCGCGGGCCGGCGCGGCCGATGCCAGCGCCGCGGCGCGCGGCTTCCTGCCGGCGGTGTCGCAGGCGTTCACGGGCGGGCTCCACTCGGCCGGCTTCGCCGTCGGCTTCGCCGTGACGTTTCCGGCGTACCTCGTCGCCCGGGCCGTGCCGCAGCACAACCCGCTCGTGTACGGCCTGAAGGACGGCGGCCAGGCGGGCCTCGACCTCGCCCGCTCCACCGTCGCCGCCGCCAGCGCCGCACCGGCGCCCGCCCCCGTCCTCGCGATCGCATCGGCCTGAGCCTGACTCCGCCCGCACGCGGTCCCGCCGCCATCCCCGCCCTTTCTGCCATCCCCGCCCAGCCCCCGAAAGGATCTCCCGCGATGACCCGTTCCGAGTTCGGTTACTTCTGTGCCGGCGTCGCCGCCGGCGCCCTCGGCCACAAGTTCTATCCGCAACTCAAGGAGCAGCTCGGCCCCTACATGGCCGGCGCGATGGTGTTCGCGCAGCAGGCCTTCGGCGACGCCATGAAGGACGCGTTGGCCACCGTGGACTCGATGCAGAAGGCGGCCGAACCGGTGGGCGCCGAATTCTTCGGGGTCCGCCCGGCCGCCGCGGCACCCGCCGCCGGGGCCGAACACGCCGCCGCCTGATCGCGGCCGGGCCAGACAGGGCCCGGCGATTCGACATCTCTCCACCCCGTCGCAAGGAACGTGCAACGCATGGACATCAAGGTCACCTTTCCGCAGTCGGGCGAGATCCACGTCGACGGCCCGCTGTTCGCCGACGGCGACGGTGAACACTGCCGCCGGTTCCTGGCCTGCGTGTTCGCCGTGCCGGAGGTGGAGCGGGTGACCGTGGCCGACGGGCGGGCGGCACGGGCCGTGCTCCACTACAGTCCCGAGCGGGTCTCCCCCCGCGACGTGCTCGCCCGCGTCTCCCGGCTTCTCGCCCGGAAGACGGCGCGGGTCGGCGGCGACGAGCCGGGCCGCTCGAGCGACTCGCTCGAGATCGAGCTTCCGCGCACGGCGCTGGCCCGCGACCGCCGTGGCGTGATCCGCTTCCAGCGGCACGACGACCACGTCTCGGGATGGTGCGTCGTCCGCGAGAAACTCGGCCACGTGAAGCTCCGCCACCCCGCGCTCCACCGGCGCCGCGAGGTGGCCGACGCCCTGGAGCGCGAGCTGATGGCTGTGCTCGGCGTCGACAAGTATTCCACCAACACGCTGCTCTCCACGGTGAGCGTCGACTACGACCCGCGGCAGCTCTCGCGGCGACAGGTGGTGGAGATCCTCGACGGCGTGCTCGCCGGCACCACCATCCCCACGAAGCTCGACAAGCTCGACCTCACGATGCCGCTGGTCACGGCGTCGCTGCCGCTGGCCGCCGCGGCCCAGTTCGCCTTCCCGCCCCTCATGCCGGCGGCGGCGCTGCTCTTCGCCTACACCTCGATCCCCACGTTCCTGTCCGCCCGCGACCTGCTCTTCAAGGAGCGGCGGATCGGCTGCGACGTGCTCGACGCGATCGTGGTGATCGGCTGCCTCTCCACGCTGCAGATCCTGCCCGGGGCGGTGCTCATCTGGTGCCTGGCGCTCGGCCGCACGCTCGTGAAGCGCACGGAGGACCGCTCGAAGCGCATGCTCCTCAACGTGTTCGGCAAGCAGCCGCGGTTCGTGTGGGTGGTGCACGGCGGGGTCGAGGTGCGGATCCCGATGCACGAGCTCAAGCAGGGGGACGTGATCGTCGTCAACACCGGCGACGTGATGCCGGTCGACGGCGTGATCGCCGAGGGCTTCGCGATGATCGACCAGCACGCCCTGACCGGCGAGAGCACGCCGGCCGAGAAGGGGCCGGGCGACCGCGTCTTCGCCTCGACGGTGCTCGTGGCGGGGAAGGTGTTCGTGGCGGTGGAACACAGCGGCACCGAGACGGCGAGCGCCAAGATCGGCAAGATCCTCGCCGACACCGCCGGCTACAAGCTGGCCCGGCAGCACGCCGGCGAGCGGCTCGCCGACACCGCCGCCCTGCCGATGATCGGCCTGGGGGCCCTCGGCTTCGCCACGCTCGGCCCGGCCGGCGCCGTCGCGATCGTCAACTGCGACCTCGGCACCGGCATCCGCATGGCGGCCCCGCTGGCCATGCTCAGCTCCCTCGCCCTCTGCGCGAGCAAGGGGATCCTGATCAAGGACGGCCGGGCCCTCGACCTGATGAGCGAGATCGACACCGTGCTCTTCGACAAGACGGGCACGCTCACCCGCGAGCGGCCCGAGGTGGGCACGATTCACGCCTGCGCCCCCTGGAGCGCCGACGAGATCCTGCGGTTCGCGGCGGCCGCGGAGCAGAAGTTCCACCATCCGATCGCCCTGGCGATCCTCCACGCGGCGGCCGACCGCGGCCTCGAGCTCGCGCCGGTGGAGGAGAGCGAGTTCAAGGTGGGCTTCGGGATCACCGTCAAGGTCGACGGCCGCGTGATCCGCGTCGGCAGCCGGCGGTTCATCGAGATGGAGGGGATCGCGATCGACGACGGCGTGGCCGCGGCGCTCGACCGGGCCCACGCGCTGGCCAACACGATGGTGCTCGTGGCCGTCGACGACGCCCTCGGCGGGGCGATCGAGCTGCAGGCCGCGATCCGGCCCGAGGTGGCCGAGATCGTCAAGGGGCTGCGGGATCGCGGCATCAAGCACCTGGCCATCATCTCGGGCGACCACGAGGCGCCCACCCGGCGGCTCGCGGAGCAGCTCGGCATGGACCGCTACTTCGCCCAGGTGCTCCCGGCCGACAAGGCCGACTACGTCGCCAAGCTCCAGGCCGAGGGGCGGAAGGTGTGCTTCGTGGGGGACGGCATCAACGACTCGATCGCGCTCAAGAAGGCGAACGTCTCGATCTCCCTCCGCGGAGCCTCGACGATCGCCACCGACACCGCCCACATCGTGTTCCTCGACGAGGGGCTCGCCCACCTCTGCGACCTCCGCGACATTTCGCAGAACCTCCACCGCAACGTGCGCCGCAGCTGGCACATGATCGTGGCCCCGAACGCCGTGTGCGTGGCGGGGGTCTTCACGATGGGCTTCGGCATCTTCGCCAGCGTGTTCTTCAACAACGTGACGGCCCTGGCCGCCGCGGCCAACGGCCTGTGGCCGATGCGGAAGGTGGCCGAGAACGAGGCCCGCCGCAAGGCCCTGCTCGCCGCGGCGGTGGCCGATGATCGCCCGGCCGGGCCGGCGGCCGACCGCCCGGCCGGAACGCCGCGGGCGACGGCGGCGGTATGAACGCCCCGGCGCCCGCCGTGTCGATCGACGCCGGGCGCCGAATCGTCAGGGTGCGCTGCGAGACGCTTCGCGGCACCGGCCGCGCGGTCCGCGCGCCGCTGCTCGGGCGGCTCTTCTCCTGCCAGCACGTGGTCTCGGTGCGCGTGTCCTCGCCGACGGCGACCGCGGAGGCGCAGCTCGACCCCGAAGCGGCCTTCGCCGACGCGGTGCGCGACCTGGCGCGGGCCGTGAAGGCCGGCGACGCCCCGGCCGCCGCTTCGCGGCTGCCGGCCGACTGCTTCGGCCGCGCGACCGTGACGGTCAGCCGCGTCGGCGGCCGGCTCACGACCTGGCGGATCGGGGCGGGAGCGGACGGCACCGTGTCGTTCCACCATCCACGCATGCGGCCCGACCGGGTGCTCGCGCGCAGCCTCGAGCGGCTGGCCCTCACGATGCCGGGGGTCGTCGACGCCCGGCTCGTGGGCTGGTCGGCCGACCTCGTCATCCGGCTCGACGCCGGCGTGCTCGACGCCCAGACGCTCCTGGCGGTGCTCCAGCACGCCGTCGACGAACGGGCGGGCACGCCTCCGGCCTCGTCCCCCTGGGAGATGCTCGGGCCCTCGACGTCGCTCGCCGTCGCGGCCACGGCCGACCTCGCGGTGGCGGCGCTCGCGCCGGTGAGCGCGGTGTTGCTCGTGGGCACGAACGTGCGCACGATCGCCGCCGCGGTCGGTGATCTCCGTCACCGGCGGCTGGGCCTGCCCACGGTCACGACCGCCATCGTCGTCGGCACGCTGGCCACGGGGCAGTTTTTGGCCGCCGGCATCATGGCCTGGTCGCTCGACTTCTGGCGCCGGCGGCACCGCCGCGACGTCGAGGCCGAGCGGCGGCTGCTCCTCGAGGATGCCGTGCCCCTGCCGGCCTGCGCGGCCGTGGCGACGGCCGCCGGCCAGACGTCGACGCGACCGGCGGAGACGATCGGGCCCGAGGCCCGCGTGCCGCTCGGCCGCTGGGACGTCGTTCCCGCCGACGGCCGCGTGGCCGAGGGGGGCGGCGTGATCGACGCCCGCTGCGTCACCGGCGTGCCGGGAGCGCGGGTGGTGCGGCCCGGCGACCTGCTCGAGGCGGGGAGCGTCGTGCTCGGCGGCGCGGTCATGCTCGAGGTCGCGCGGCCCGCCGCGGAGAGCCGGATGGCGCGGATCGCGGGCCTGCTCGCCGCGGCCACGGCACCCCAGCCGGGGCGGTTCGCCCCCACCCGCGCGGCCGAGGAGTTCGGCGAGAGGTTCGCCGCCCCGACGCTCGCCACCGCCGGGCTCGGCCTGCTCGCCGGCGACGTGGCCACGGCCGTGGCCATCATGCGTCCCGACTACGCCAACGGTGAGGCCCTCGCCGTGTCGTTCGAGGACCTCGACGCCGTCGCCCGCGGCCTGGCGGCCGGGTGCGTGCTCGCGCGGCCGGCCGCGCTCGACGCCCTGGATACCGTCGACACGATCCTGCTCGTCGATCATCCGCGGCTGCGCGACCGCGGCACGCGGGTCACCCGCGTGGTGGCCGGTGTGGCCGCGGGGGACGAGCCGCAGGCCGAGTCGATCCGCTGGGCGGCGAGCCTGGCCCGCCACCTCGCCGACCCGCGGCGCGAGGCCCTCGGGGCGCTCGCCGCGGAGCGCGGCAGCGTGCTGGTCGACATCGTGCCCCAGTCGTTCGGAGACGCGGCCGGGCTGCGGCTGGTGCACGGCGTCGGCGGCCGCGACGTGTGCCTCGGCGAGGCGCGCACGGAGCAGGCCGCGGAGTGGCGGCCGCTGGTGCTCGAGGTGGCCGGCCGGCCGGCCGCCACGTTCGAATTCGGCCCCGCGCCGGAGCGGGCCGCGACCCGGGCGCTCGACCGGCTGCGCGAGATCCGCGGCGACCGCGAGCTGCGCGTGCTCCTGGCGGTCGATACGGCGGCGGCCCGCGACACCGGGACGGCGGAGACGCTCGCCCACGAGCTCCACTGCGACGGCGTGGTCGACGTCGCCGGGATCGGCCTGGCGGGCCAGGTGCGCACGCTCACGCAGGCCGGCCGCCGCGTGGCGTGCGTGGGGCCCGCGGCCGCGGTGGCGGCCGCCGAGGACGTGGCCACGGTCACGGTGGGCCTCGGCGACGAGCCCCCTGCAGCGGGCATCGTGGCGCTCTCGGGCGACGTGGGGTGCCTCGCCGACCTGTGCCGCGCCGCCGGCGAACGCCGGGCGCGGCTCCTGCTCTCGCGGCGCCTCACCATCCTCCCCAACGTGGCCTGCGTGGCCGGAGCGTTCCTGCTCGGGTTCACGAGCCTCGTGGCCGCGGTGGTCACGAACCTCGGCACGCTCGGCACCTACCGCCGCGCCGCAGCGACGCTGCACCACGACCGCCGCCGACACTGGCTGCGCCACCGGTCCATCTCCCAGGGGAGGCCGCCGTGGCGGGCCAGCTGACGCCGGTACAGACCGCGCCGGGCGGAGCCGACCGCGACGAACTCGACCGGCGACTCGAGCGGATGCCGCGGGAGATCGGCGTGCTGCTCGTCACGATCGGGGCGCTCGGGATCGTCCTCCCGGGGATGGTGGGCACCCCTGCCCTGCTCGCCGGCGGGCTGATGCTCTGGCCCCGGGGATTCCGCAGTGTCGACGGCTGGATCCGCCGGAAATGCCCGAAGTTGCATTACGAGGGTTCCCGACAGATGATCCGGTACCTCGACGACATGGAAAGGAGGTATCCGACGCCATGACAGAAGCCAGGCCGCTTTCGCCGTACGAACGGTCACAGGTCCGCGCCATCGCCGCCTGGAAGAGCCGCCGGCCGAGCGTGCTCTCCGAGACGATCGACACGCTGACCTCCCCCGTGACCTGGGCCGTGGGTCACTTCATCCCCCGGGCGGCGGTGACCCGGCTCGTGAACTCGATGGAGGCGATCGCCGTCCGCGCCGACGTGCTCCGCGAGGTGGCCGACGAGGCGGGCGTCGCCTCGCTCGACGACATCGCCGCGCTGCCGCTCGAGGAGTGCGACGCCCTCGCCCGGTTGTACAGCGCGCGGGCGGAGCGTTTCGCCACCGTGGAGGCGGCGGTTTCCTCGTTCGGCGGCCCCCTGTTCCACGTGCCGCAGCAGCTCGTGGCGGCGCTGCGGTCGATCACGCGCATCGGCCACTGCTACGGCTACCGCCTCGACGAGCCGCGGGACCACGCGCTCGTGATCGACATCCTCGAGATCGCCACGCTGCGCGACGTCGGGATGCGGCAGCGGGTGGTCGAGACGCTGCACGCCGCTGTCGACGCCCACGCCGACGCGCTGCTCGACGATCGCGCGCTCGTGCTCTCCGCGGGCCGCAACCTGATCGCCGACGAGGTCTTCGACCTGATCCCGGTCGTCGGCACGGCGGTGTCGTTCCTGTTCGACAGCCAGTTCATGCACGGGGTCGACGAGGTGGCCAGGCGGATCTTCCAGGAGCGCTGGCTCCGGGATCGCGGCCTCGCGACGTCGATCCCGCCGTGCCCGGTCGCCGGGCGGGAGAGCAGCCTGCAGGAGTTCTCCCAGGCGATCGGGCAGACGCTCTACTCGGTGGGCGCGGTCGTCGGGTTCGTCGCGAGTTTTCCGGCCCGGTTCGTCCAGCACGCCGTGGGAAGCGGGCGAAATCCGGCCTCGGCCGGCTTCCGGCACGGCGCCGACCATGCCGTCCGGGACGCCCGGGAGTTCCTCACCGGGCTCAACGCGGGGCTCGAGGACCAGACGGAGGAACGGCTGCTGCTGGCCGAAACATGAGGGTTTTGTCAGGTCCGCAGGGCGGGCCTGCCGACGCTGGCAATCGTCTCCTGGCCCGATTATCTTCCATGGACACGCCGATACCACCTCCACCCCACTCTCCCGCACAGGAAGCCGCACCAATGTCGCAGGACACGAACGCCACCGATGCAGTCCAGTCGCCCGATCCCCTCGCCGCCGTCGCCGACGCGATGCAGGCCGCCGCGGAGAGCGTCACGCAGGGCGCCGCCGCGGCCCGCGACGCCGCCGGCAGGGCGCTGCCCTCGGTCGGACTGTTCACCAACCGTCTTCTCTACTCCACGTGCTACGCCGTGTCGTACGGCGTGGTGTTTCCGATGGCGCTGGTGGCCCTCTCGATCCCGCAGAACAACCCGCTCGTGCACGGCATGATCGACGGCTCGCGGGCAGCCCGGGGGAAGGTCGACGAGATTCTCGGCGGCGCCAAGGCGCCCGAGCAGGCTCCCGCCGCCTGACAGCGCCCGAGCGGCGCATGGCGGCGACGCTCGCCCCACCAGGGTGCCCCTGTGGCCCACGGGCGGCCCGCGGTAGGCTTGCGGCTTTCCGCCCCGAGGGGTGCGGCCCCAGTCGCGCCGGCAGTGTTTTGATGTTCGAACCCGTCCGCGGCACGCCCGACTTTCCCGCCCTCGAGAAGGCGATCGCCGGGCTGTGGCGCGAGCGGGGCACGTATCGAAAATCGCTCGAGCGGCGGCGGGGGGCGCGGCGGTTCGTGTTCTACGAAGGGCCGCCCACGGCCAACGGGATGCCGCATCCGGGCCACTGCCTGACCCGCACGATCAAGGATCTCTACCCGCGCTACCGCACGATGCGGGGCGAATACTGCGAGCGGAAGGCGGGCTGGGACACCCACGGCCTGCCCGTCGAGGTGGAGGTGTGCAAGGAGCTCGGCATCCACTCCAAGGCCGAGATCGAGGCCTACGGCGTCGAGCCCTTCATCCACAAGTGCCAGGAGAGCGTCTGGCGCTACATGAAGGAGTGGGAGACGCTCACCGAGCGGATCGGCTTCTGGATCGACCTGTCGCAGGCCTACGTCACGTATCACCGGTCGTTCGTGGAGAGCGTGTGGTGGGCGCTGGCGACGCTCTTCGATCGCGGGCTGCTCTACCAGGGGCACAAGATCGTGTGGTGGTGGGCGCAGGGGGGCACGGCGCTGTCGAGCGGCGAGGTCGGCCAGGGCTACAGGGAGGTGGCCGATCCGAGCGTCTACGTGGCCTTTCCGCTCGTCGATGACGCCGGCAGGCCGACGCACCGGAGCCTCGTGGCCTGGACGACCACGCCCTGGACGCTCCCCTCGAACCAGTTCGCCGCGGTGAGGGCCGACCTCGCGTACGTGGTGCTGCGCGAGGCGGGGGCGGCCGACGCCCCGGAATACGTCGTGGCCGAGCCGCTCGCGGCCGCCCTCGCCGAGAAACTCAAGAAGACGTTCGACGTGGTCGAGCGGCTCGAGGGTGAATCCCTCGTCGGCCGCTCCTACCTGCCGCCATTCGACGCCTTTCGCGCGCCCGGCCCGCCGCAGATGGCCCTGCTCGCCGCCGGCGGCGGTGAGGCGGCGGCGTGGCGGGTGGTCGCCGCCGACTTCGTCACCACCGACTCGGGCACCGGCATCGTCCACATCGCGCCGGCGTTCGGCGAGGTCGACTACGGCGTGCTCGTCGCCGAGCAGGCCAGGTTCGCCCCCGGCCAGGGCCCGACACTCCTCAACGCCGTGGCCCCCGACGGCACGTTCACCGACGCCTTCCCGATGGGGAGCGGCCGGTTCGTGAAGGACTGCGACCGCGACATCACCCGCGACATCAAGGCCCGCGGGCTGCTCGTCCACCAGGAGCAATACGTCCACGACTATCCGTTCTGCTGGCGGGCCGAGGGCGACCCGCTCATCCAGTATCCGCGGCGGAGCTGGTTCATCCGCACGAGCCGGTTCCGCGACGAGATGCTCGCCAACAACGCCCGGATCGACTGGCTGCCCGACCACATCAAGGACGGCCGGTTCGGGAATTTTCTCGAGACCAACGTCGACTGGGCCCTGTCCCGCGAGCGGTATTGGGGCACGCCGCTGCCGATCTGGGTGTGCGAACAGACCGGGAAGATGGAGGCCGTGCCCTCGTATGCCGTGCTGCTCGCCAAGCCGGGCGTCGCCGGGACCGAGGTCTTCGACCAGGCGCAGGCCGCCAACCCGAAACTCTCCGACGACCTCAAGGTGCACAAGCCCTACATCGACGCGGTCACCTACGATTCGCCCTTCGCGCCGGCCGCGCGGATGCGGCGGGTGAGCGAGGTGATCGACTGCTGGTTCGACTCGGGCGCGATGCCGTTCGCCCAGTGGGGCTGGCCGCACGCGGGCGACGCTGACTTCAAGGCCCAGTTCCCGGCCGACTTCATCTCCGAGGCGATCGACCAGACCCGCGGCTGGTTCTACAGCCAGCTCGCGATCAGCACGCTCCTGTTCGGGGCGGAGAAAACGCCCTATCCCCACCCTTTCAAGACCTGCATCGTCCTCGGCCACATGCTCGGCGAGGACGGGCAGAAGATGAGCAAGAGCAAGCGCAACTACAAGGAGCCGGCCGTCATCTTCGACACCTACGGCGCCGACGCCCTGCGCTGGTTCTTCCTCGCCGGCCAGCCGCCGTGGAACAGCATCCGCTACAGCGAGCGGGCGATCCGCGAAAGCGTGCCGGAGTTTCTGCTGCGGCTCTGGAACGTGTATTCGTTCTTCACGATCTACGCCCGGATCGACGGCTTCGATCCGGCGGCCCTGCTCGCCGCGCCCGTCGGACTCGACCATGCCGACCTCGCCCGGGCGCGGGGCTGGACGACCGTGGCCGAGCGCGGCGAGCTCGACCGCTGGATGCTCTCGGAGCTGCACGCGACGGCCGCCGCGATGGTCGAGCGGCTCGACGCCTTCGACCACTTCACGGCCGCCCAGCGGCTCTCCGCCCTCGTCGACGCCGTCAGCAACTGGTTCGTGCGGCGCAGTCGCGACCGGTTCTGGGCGGCGGGGCGGGCCGACGGCGGCCCGGAGACCGACCGCGACAAACTCGACGCCTACTGGACGCTCTACGAGGCGCTGATCACGATCTCGAAACTCGCCGCGCCGTTCGTGCCGTTCGTCACCGAGGCGGTCTGGCAGAACCTCGCCGTGGCGTCGTTCGGCGACCGCGTGCCCGAGAGCGTCCACCTGACCGACTATCCGGGCGGCGTGCCCGCGCTCGTCGATGCCGACCTCGTCCGCCGGATGGCGCTCGTGCGCGACGTCTCGTCGCTCGGCCGCGCCGCCCGCGCCGCGGAAAGGCTCAAGGTCCGCCAGCCGCTCGCGAAGGTCGAGGTGATTCTGGCCGATGCTTCGCCGGCCGACGAACAGTGGCTCGCGGCCCACGCCGATCTCGTCTGCGACGAGCTCAACGTGAAGCAGTTCGAGATCTGCCGCGAGCCCGACCGCTACATCACGCGCAGCGTGCTGCCCGACCTCAAGAAACTCGGGCCGCGGCTCGGCAAGGATCTGCCCAAGGCCCGCGACGCGCTCGCGAAGACCGACGCGGCGGCCCTGCTCGCGACGCTCACCCGCGACGGCAGGGCCTCGCTCCCCCTGCCCGGCGGCGGCGCGGCCGTGATCGACAAAGACGACGTCATCATCCGCACGACGGCCAAGGAGGGCTGGGCCGCGGCCGAGAGCCCGCTGGCGGTCGTCGTGATCGCCAAGGAGCTCACGCCGGAACTCGTAGCCGAGGGGCTCGTGCGCGAGGTGGTGCACGCGGTGCAGTCGCAGCGGAAGACGCTCGACCTCGAGTTCACCGACCGGATCTCCCTTGGTTTCGAAACCGGCTCGGCCGAACTCCGCCGGGCGCTCGAGACCCACCTCGAGTACGTGGCCGGCGAAACGCTCGCCACGAGCGCCACATTCGGCCCACTCGCGGGCGCCGCCAGCGAGTCGCTCGACCTCGACGGCCACCCCCTCACCATCCACCTCCTCACGGTGCCAGCCACCAAATCTGGGTAATCTGCGCAAGCCTCTCCCCTGGAGATTGCCCAGATTTGGTGGCTGTCACCTTTTTTCCCATGCCCACCCCCCTCCGCCTCGCCGTGCTCCTCTCCGGCTCGGGCCGCACCCTCGAAAACCTGCTCGAGCGGATCCAGGCCGGGACGCTCGCCGCGGAGATCAAGATCGTGGTCGCGAGCCGCGGCGACGTGCGCGGCGTCGAGGTGGCGCGGCGGGCCGGGGTGCCGACGCACGTCCTGCCCAAGGGCAACACGCCGCTGGCCACCTGGAGCCACGCGATCTTCAACGCCTGCCGGGCGGTGGAGGCCGACCTCGTGGTGATGGCGGGATTTCTCCAGCTCGTGGAGATCCCGCCCGACTTCGCCGGCCGCGTGATCAACATCCATCCGGCGCTCCTGCCCGAGTTCGGTGGCAAGGGCTATCACGGGATGCACGTCCATCGGGCCGTGCTCGCCCGGGGCTGCACCGTCTCGGGCTGCACGGTGCACCTCGTCGACAACGAGTACGATCACGGCAGGATCCTGCTCCAGCAGACCGTGCCGGTGCTCCCCGACGACACGCCCGAGTCGCTCGCCGCGCGGGTGTTCGCAGTCGAGTGCGACACGCTCCCCGCGGCAATCTCACGATTCTTCATCCCCTGACCCGAGGTGCTCCATGGCCCGCTCGCTCGGCAACGTGATCGCCGATTCGCTCCAGCTCTCGCTCGGCTACGCCGACCGGCTCCTGAAGGGGGTCGCGGCCGAGCGGTTCCCGCGCTTCGCCGTCGTGGGTGGCCGGATGGTCGAGTCGAACCATCCCGCGTTCGTCTACGGCCACCTCAGCCTCTACGCCCCGAAGATCCTCCAGCAGATCGGCGCGCCCGCCCCCGCGATCCCGGAAGGCATCGACCTCCGCTGCTCGAAGGACGCGACCTGCATCGACGACCCCGATCTCGACCTCTATCCGTCGATGGACGAGATCGTCACGTTCTTCCTCGAGGGGCATCGGATGGTGACGGGGGCCCTCCGCAGCACGCCCGACGACGTCTTCCAGCGGCCGAACCCCGCCGAGGGTCGGATGAAGGAACTCTTTCCCACGATCGGCTCGGTGCAGACTTTTTATTGCAGCGGCCACATGATGATGCACCTCGGCCAGGTGAGCGCCTGGCGCCGCATGGAAGGCCTCGGGGCGGCCTGACCTCGAGTCCCCGAGTCGGGCGATCCGCACCTCCACGGTCCGCAACGTCCCCGTAGCCGCAGAGTGGCACTCTGCGGAATCCGGGCCATGCCCCGGCGACAGCCCGGCTCCGACGACGTACACTTCCCCGCATGAATCCCGAACCGGCTCCCGACCCACTTTCCTCGCTCTCGGGCTGGACGCTCGGCCTCGGGGGCGTCCTGATCCTGCTCGGCCTTCTCGCCCTCGCCGCCCCGTGGGCGGCGGCGACCGTGATCGACTACGTGTGCGCCGGCGCGCTCATCGCCGCGGGCATCTCGCAGCTCGGCATCACGGCCGCCACCTGGACGTGGCGCGGCTTCTGGCTGACGCTCCTCTGCGGCGTGCTCTCGATCGTGGCCGGCACGGCGATGCTCGCGATCCCGGTCGAGGGGATCCACGCCCTCGTGACGTTCCTCGGCCTCCTGATCCTCTTCGAGGCGGCCGCGAAGCTCGCCGCAGCGTTCTCCGCGCCGCCCGGATTCCCATGGGGCTGGATCCTGTTCGACGGGATCGTGACGGCGCTCCTCGGCGGCATCCTGCTCACGAGCCCGGCCGCCCAGGCCGGCCTCTATCTCGGCGTGCTCATCGGCATCAACCTGCTCTCGAGCGGCATCTCGTTTCTCGCCGCCGGCCTCTGGCTCCGCCGCTCCCTCGGCTGACCGGGCCCTATTCCTGCCAGGCCGACACCGGCACGCAGCTGGAGAACAGTTTGCGATCGCCGTACACGTTGTCCACGCGGCCGACCGGCGGCCAGTACTTGGCGGCGGATAGCCCGGCTTAGGAAGGATAGCCCGGCCAATGGCACTTCCGCCAGCATGGCCCGACTCACGAGCGAGTCGTGAGCCGCATGGAGCCGGTTGCTCCCGTGTCGCAGGCTGTGGATGTCGATCGCGCGGAGGCCGTGGGCAGGGACCGCTCGATCTCGTCAAGAACGATCTTCGTCAGGGCCGTGACGGCCTGGGGGCGATCGGCGAGATATCCACGCAATCGCCTGGGCACCGAAATCACCCACGGGTGGACAGGCACCGGCGGGATGACTATCGCCCTCTCGAAGAGATCGAGAGCCGATCCCCGGCGGGGCTGAATGGGCGTCGCGATCCCCCTTGGCCGCGGCGGTCCGCCTTGACCTGCTCACGAAATGCGTTACAATGTATTACATGGAGACGACGCTGAATGTCAGAATTCCCGCGGATCTGAAGCGGCAGCTCTACGCCTTGAGCCGACGACAGCACCGGCCGTCGAGTGAGCTCGTGCGGGAATCCTTGCGGCGCTACATCGCCAGCGAGCAGCTGGCGGCGCTTCGGAAGATGACCGTCCCGCTCGCGGAAGCGCAAGG
>Ga0214923_10001123_pt1 | contig 38872 bp, 37 predicted proteins | sample LL1510_MetaG_FD_177993 | JGI IMG/M metagenome (GOLD analysis project Ga0214923, IMG submission 177993) | Freshwater microbial communities from Lake Lanier, Atlanta, Georgia, United States - LL-1510 | ecosystem: Environmental > Aquatic > Freshwater > Lake | place: USA: Georgia | collected...
ACGCTCTCGCGATCAGAGCGGGTATGCGTCGCTCTTGGCAACATCGAATATTCAGCAGTAACCCAACCCTTACCTTGACCCTGCATCCAACGGGGCACGCCTTCAGTGAAAGATGCAGTACAGAGAACTCGGGTCTTACCAAACTCCACCAAGACCGAACCTTCAGCATGTTCTGACCAATTGCGAGTAAAGCGAACCTCGCGGAGTTGATTGGACTTTCGATTATCCATACGAATATCTGCGCTCATAAGGTAAGGGTATCTACCGAGCGAACTTCAGGGCCAAGAAAACGGCGGGCAAGTGCAGAGAAAGTTCGGGCATCACCGGTAGCAAAGAAACGATGGGTGGGGGGCGTCGCATGATCTTTACGATCTAAACCCGCATCGGCGAGAGTGCGATAAAGCTCTTTAGCGGTCTCCTCGGCGCTAGAAACGAGGGTGACTTTATCGCCAACTACGTAAGAGATGATTCCAGTAAGTAATGGGTAGTGCGTGCAACCCAGTACGAGCGTATCTACTTCGGCTTCGATAATTGGTTTTAAATATCCCTGCGCAATTTTTAATATCTCTTGTCCAGATGTCTCGCCACGCTCTACATAGGAGACAAAGAGTGGACAAGCCACTGACGTAATGTGTAATTGTGGCGCGGCGGCAAAGGCATCAACATAAGCGCGCGAATCAATAGTTGTCTGCGTGCCAATAACTCCTACCTTGCCATTACGAGTAGCTGCGACAGCGCGTCGAACTGCAGGTTGAATAACTTCGATGACGGGAATTCTGTAACGCTCACGTGCATCTCGGAGCATCGCCGCGCTTGCTGTATTGCATGCAATAACAATCGCTTTTACGCCTTGCTCAACTAAGTTATCCATTATTTCAAGAGCGAAAGAACGAACTTCAGCTAAAGGACGTGGTCCGTATGGACCACGTCCAGTATCTCCGATATAAAGAATTGGCTCATTAGGTAATTGATCAAGAATGGCACGCGCGACGGTCAATCCACCCACGCCAGAGTCGAAGACACCAATCGGTGCGTTCGTAGCGCCAGGGAGAGAATTCATAGGATGAGCCTAAGCCCAAAGTTGCCCTTCGAGGCGTTCTTCAGCATCAGAAATATCTCCGTGGTAAATACCAGTTGAGAGATATTTCCATCCTGCATCACAGAGAATGAAGGCAATATCTGCGCTCTTGCCGCTTTTTACTACTTCATTTCCGATTCCAATAGCAGCATGCAAAATGGCACCGGTAGAGATTCCCGCAAATATTCCCTCTTCATCGAGCAATTGGCGCACTCGCTTCACTGAATCGTAAGCGCCAACTGAGAATCGACGAGTAAGGACAGTGGCGTCAAAGAGTTCTGGAATAAATCCTTCATCAATATTTCGCAATCCATAAACCAATTCACCATAACGTGGCTCTGCAGCAATGATTTCTACATCGGGTTTATGTTGGCGAAAGAATCGACCTGCTCCCATCAGCGTTCCCGTGGTGCCAAGACCTGCGATGAAATGAGTAATTGTCGGCAGATCTTCTAACAGCTCAGGTCCAGTGCCATGAAAATGTGCTTCGGCATTTGCTGGATTGCCGTATTGATAGAGAAATACCCAATCTGGATTCTCTGCTGCAAGTTCTTTTGCCACTCGCACTGCTTCATTTGAACCACCTGCTGCAGGAGAAGAAATAATCTTCGCCCCCCACATCTCAAGTAACTGTCGACGTTCAACTGAGGTGTTCTCTGGCATTACACAAATCATGTGATAGCCGCGAAGCCTGGCAATCATCGCCAGAGAGATTCCGGTATTGCCTGAAGTGGGTTCCAAAATTGTCGAGCCCGGTTTAAGTAAACCTTCACCTTCAGCTTTTTCAATCATGTAGAGCGCAGCGCGATCTTTCACCGATCCAGTTGGGTTGCGATCTTCCATCTTCGCCCAGAGTCGAACGTTTGGCGCTGGCGAAAGTTTTGGTAATCCGATTAACGGGGTACGTCCAACAGATTCTACGAGCGAGTTAAATCGCGCCACAGTGGTCCGCACCACCTGCAACAGCGGGAAGTATAGTTACGTTATCGCCGGCGCTAAGCGCAAGATCAAGTCCACCAATAAACCGGACATCTTCATCGTTGACATAAACATTGATGAAGCGAAGTAGCGCTCCATTTTCCATTAGTCGATCATCGAGACCGCTAAATTGTTTACCAAGATCAGCAATCAACTCTCGAAGGGTTGCGCCGTGGCCAATAACAGTTTTCGAGCCTCCTGTATAGGGGCGCAAAATCGTCGGAACACGAACCTCAATCGCGTTAGTGCTAGCGGCGCTCATCTTCGTATTATCCCGCAGAGCGTTGCTATCTGCTAATCGCCAATGATTTCCACTGGTTCTTCACTTACTTCGCCATTTACGATGCGAAAGGAACGGAATTCACTTCTAGATGCAATCTCTTCGCGAGTAGAGAGCAGGACATAATGCGCATCGGGTTCGCCCGCATAAGCAATATCAGTTCGTGAAGGGTATGCCTCAGTCGAGGTGTGGGAGTGGTAGATAACCACGGGCACCTCATCGCGATCGTCGAGCTCCTTATAAAGGGCAAGTAGCGCCTTCGATTCGAATTCGTAAAAGGTCGGAGAGTAAGCCGAGTTCTCCATCGGGATGTGGCGAGTGGGGATTCGATTGGTTGCGCTTCCCGCGATAACGCCACAAGCCTCGATGGGATGCTCCCGCTCGGAGCGCTCCCAGAGCGCTTGGACGAGAGCGGCGCTAATCTGCAGAACCATGGTCCGAGGGTACGGGGCCACCGGTCGAGGTAAAAACTAGGGTTGAAGTCCGATTTGTCGGGTTATTCATAAAAAAAGTTTATCTAAATAGGGCCACAGTGGTTGCGATTACCCCTTCCAGGCTACACCCTTAACCTTAATAAGTCTCTCAGGAAGGCAGACCGTTGATATCGGGGCCTGACTTCGTGGGGGCTTCCCGGGGGCAATAACGCCCTCGGGTATCTACAGGGAAGGCATTAACTCTATGTCAAATGCTGTCGCATTAACCGAAGGCCAATTTAACTGGATCTACAACGCACTCTCCTTTGGCCTCATCAGCATGCTCGCGTGCACCGTGTACACATTGGTCTCACAACCACGTGTACTTCCAAAGTACCGCAAAGCGCTCGTGCTCTCCTCCATGGTTACCTTCATCGCTGGTTACCACTATTGGAGAATCTTCAACTCATTCCATGAGGCCTCAGGCAACGGATTTAGCATCACCGTTCGTGGCGCAAACAATGCTTTCAATGAGGCATACCGCTACGTGGACTGGATTCTTACCGTGCCACTTCTTCTCGTGGAAACAATCGCCGTATTGGCACTTGCCAAGGAAGTAGCTGCATCTCTCACAACTCGCCTCGTCATCGCATCTGCCTTGATGATTGGTCTTGGATATCCAGGAGAGATTGCGATGGAGAACAATACGAAGGTTCTGTGGGGCGTTCTCTCCACTATTCCTTTTATTTACATTCTTTTTATACTCTTCCGCGAACTTGGCGCATCACTCGAGCGGCAACCAGCAGGGGTCGCAGCTACCGTTGGTCGTCTACGACTTCTTCTCATTGGTACATGGGGCGTTTACCCAATCTCCTATCTATTCCCAATCTTGGGGATCGAAGGTACTGATGCATTCGTATGGCGCCAGACTGGCTACACCATTGCAGATATCTTGGCTAAGTGCGTCTTCGGACTCACGATCTACAAGATCGCTCGCATGAAGTCAGCTGCTGAAGGAATGAAGGAAGAGTAAATCTTCTCTCCATTCTAGTTAAAACTAATAGAGCCGGGCAGGAATTTCTGTCCGGCTCCTTTTATTTCGTTATTTCGCAACGTGAAACGGTAGCGAGTGGTGCTGAGCATTTGTAGGCTGAGAACATGAGTAAGCGACTGCTTTTTATCGAGCATGACCATGTCAGTCCAACAGGGCCACTAGGTGAACGCTTTTCAGATCATGGCTTTGACATTTCAACTCTTCCCATTGTGCCAGCAGAGAAATTTGACGAACCCAACGTTGAAATTAGCTGGCCTGATTTGGCAAATTTTGATCTTATTGTTCCACTCGGCTCACCCTGGGGTGTTTGGGAAGATCTCCGGATTGGTAACTGGTTGCTGCCAGAATTAAAACTTCTTCGAGAGACCCACAATAATGGTGTGCCTATTTTTGGAGTATGTTTTGGCGGCCAATTGATGGCACGGGCGCTTGGCGGAAGTGTCACTCGTGCGGCTAGGCCTGAAGTCGGCTGGCACTCAATTGAGAGTGATAACCCAAATATTTCCCATGGACCATGGTTTCAATATCACTGGGACCGCTGGTTTACTCCAGAGATTGGCAGAGAAATGGCTCGGACATCGGTAGGGCCCCAAGCCTTCTCGGCTGGACGAACTCTCGCGCTTCAGTTTCATCCTGAAATAAATGTCGAAATTCTCCAGTTGTGGTTAGAGATGGAAGGTGGTTGCGCCGAGGTCGAAAGCGTAGGTCTTGACCCGGCGACTTTACTTGAAGAGACCAGAGCAATCGAAGACGCTGCCCGAATTCGCACCCATAACCTTGTTGACTATTTCCTTCAAGAGATAGCAACGAGTGAAATTCGTCCGCACTAGATAAATCAACATTGATTTATAGCGGCGTTACATATGCGCCTGAAATTCCACCATCAACCAAGAAATTTGCTGCAGTGATAAATGATGAATCGTCACTCGCTAAGAAGGCAACGGCAGCCGCAATTTCAGAAGCGTCAGCAAAACGACCCATAGGAATATGTACTAATCTGCGTGCGGCTCGCTCTTTATCTTTTGCAAAAAGCTCTTGTAGAAGTGGAGTGTTTACTGGCCCAGGAGAAAGTGCATTTACCCGAATTCCCTCCCGCGCAAACTGCACTCCGAGCTCTCTGCTCATAGCAAGGACTCCACCTTTTGATGCCGTATAAGAAATTTGAGAGGTAGCTGCACCCATTGTTGCAACAAAGGAAGCGGTATTAATGATCGAACCTTTACCTGCCTTTTGCATATAAGGAATAACTTCCTTGCAACATAAGTAGACGCTGGTGAGATTCACTTCTTGAACTTTGCGCCAAGCCTCAATTCCAGTGGTGAGGATCGAATCATCATCTGGAGGAGATATTCCTGCATTGTTAAATGCAACGTCAATTCGTCCGAATGTATCAAATGCAACTTTGTACATGTTTGCAACATCCGCCTGACTTGTCACATCTGCTTTAATGTAAATTCCCGAGACTTCTTGTGAAATTGCTCCACCAGTCTCCGGATTTGTATCTACAACAGCAACTTTGGCACCTTCCGCAGCTAATCGAAGTGCGGTGGCTTTGCCAATGCCACTTCCTGCGCCAGTAATTACTGCAACACGGCCCTCTAATCGTCTGCTCATATCCGAACCTCTACCTTCTCGATATTTTCTCTTCGTTTAACGCGCCTTACTGGCTTTTACCAATCTTATTACGGTCACGATTCTGCAGTATTTATAAAGACATTCTTTACCTCAGTAAACGCATCGAGCGCATCCGGCCCTAATTCACGCCCCAAACCAGAACGCTTAAACCCTCCGAAGGGCGTCCAAAACCGTACCGAGGAATTGGTATTTATCGAGAGTACGCCTACTTCTACTGCACGCGCGACGCGAAGCGCACGGCCAATATCATTGGACCAGATCGAACCAGATAATCCATACTCAGTATCATTTGCTTTTTCAATTGCGTCAGCTTCATTGTCAAAAGGAAGTACCGAAACTACTGGACCGAAAACTTCCTCTTGCCATGATCTGGCTTGGGTATTTTTCGGTAATAGAACTGTTGGCGCCATCCAGAACCCTTTTCCCTGCGGAGAAGTGCCTGTAAATGCAACAGGCTCGTCGAGATAACTTTGCACCGTCTCTAATTGTTTCTTTGAGATAAGGGGCCCCATTTCGGCAGTCTCCAAATTTGGATCTTCAACACGAACTGCCTTAACTGCTCTTTCAAAATGCGCCATAAAGTTATCGAATACAGATTTTTGTACCAAGATGCGGGTGCGCGCGCAACAATCCTGACCGGCATTATCAAAAACTGCATACGGTGCCGCAGACGCAGCCCGCTCGATATCGGCATCTGCAAAAATAATATTTGCGTTTTTACCACCCAACTCAAGAGTGACCCGTTTAATTTGGTCTGCACAGCCAGACATTATCTGTTGCCCTACTGCAGTTGATCCAGTGAAAACGATTTTGCGTACCAACGGATGAGTGACAAATCGATTTCCCACAACGCTTCCTTTGCCGGGTAGCACTTGAAATACATCTGCTGGGATTCCTGATTTTTGAGCTATCTCCACAAGTTTGATCGCAGTTAGTGGCGTGTATTCGGCAGGTTTGAGGACCACAGTGTTTCCGGCAGCAAGCGCAGGGGCAAAACCCCAGCCTGCGATTGGCATCGGAAAATTCCATGGGACGATAACTCCAACCACGCCTATAGGTTCTTTAAAAGTTATATCCACACCATTTGGTACCGGAATTTGTTTGCCGAACAATCGTTCAGGTGCTGCTGAGTAATAATTGAGGGTATTGACAACATTTCCAACTTCCCACAAAGCATTACCACGAGTGTGACCAGAATTTTTAATTTCCAAATCTGCTAACTCTAATTTGTGCGCTTCAACATTTCGTGCAAAATTTCGGAGCAATTCGGCGCGCTCTCCTGGTGGAATAGCTCGCCATTTTGGAAATGCAGCATGAGCGCGATTAATTGCTCGGTCAGTTTCTTCTAGAGAGGTTAGTTCTATTGACGTTACAACTGTTTCATCAGCTGGATTAATAACTTGAAATTTCTCCATTAGAACCTTTCAAAGTTTCGGTATCGCTCCCAGTCTGTGACGGAGCGATTAAACGCGGCGAGCTCAACTTTAGCCATGTTCGAATAATGATCTTGCACTTTCGCCCCGAAAACCTCTCGAATCCATTCTGACTCACTCCATAAAGCGAGGGATTCTTGCATGGTGCTTGGCACCCGAAGAGAATCAGAAACATATGCATTGCCTTCAAATGCGCTTTCTAGAGTTAATTTTTTATTTATTCCGTCGAGCCCAGCAGCGATAATTCCTGCGATAGCCAGGTAAGGATTTACGTCACCGCCAGGTATGCGATTCTCGAGGCGAAGACTTGGCCCCCGTCCTACTAAACGAAAAGCGCAGGTTCGGTTATCCCGCCCCCACCTAATTGCAGTAGGTGCAAAAGATCCCTCAATAAATCGTTTATACGAGTTGATATTCGGCGCAAACATAAGAGTTAACTCTCTGGCATGAGCTAGTTGGCCCGCTATAAAAGATCGCCCCAAATCACTTAAGCCATGGACCTCATCCTTCTCATCGCACATTACAAGCTGGTCAGCAAGTCCACGAAAAGAAACATGCATATGAGAGGAAGAGCCCTCACGTTCATTGAACTTAGCCATAAAGGTAATTGATTGTCCGAACTGAGATGCAATTTCTTTCGCACCATTTTTGTAAATCGAGTGGTTATCACAAGAAGTTAAGGCTTCGGCGTACTTGAAAGCAATTTCATGCTGACCAAAATTACATTCACCCTTTGCGGATTCCACAGTCATTCCAGCGCCTGCCATACCGAGTCTGATGGCTCGAAGAATTGGCTCAACCCGAGATCCGCCTAAGATTGAATAATCCACGTTATATAAATTGGATGGCGTTAATTCTCGATACCCTCTCTGCCAAGCATCTTCATATGAATTATTAAAAAGAATAAACTCGAGTTCAGTCCCGACCAAGGCCTTCATGCCGCTCTGATGAAGAGCGGTGATCTGTTTACGCAAAATTTGGCGCGGAGATGCCACGACATCTTGCCCGTCCAGCCAGAGCACATCGCAAAGCACTAATGCAGCTCCCTCTTGCCAAGGTATGCGACGTAATGTAGAAAGATCAGGGTGTAGCGCAAAATCAGCGTATCCAGCTTCCCATGAGGACATTTCATAACCAGAGACAGTATTCATATCAACATCAACAGCTAAAAGATAATTGCAGCCTTCAGTCCCATGATGAAGCACTTCGTCAATGAAGTAAGAGCCATGAATACGTTTTCCGACAAGTCTTCCCTGCATATCGGTCATTGCCACAACTACGGTATCAATGGTGCCAGAGGCCACGGCAGCTCGAAGTTCTTCAACAGATAAAGACGTCATATTCCGAAGTATTCCACGACCAGAAAATAAAAGGAACCCCATCAGCTAATTGATGGGGTTCCTCACTACTAATTTACTTCTTTGGATCTGTAACTTAGTGTGCGTTAGAGATTTGACTTTGGACCAGTAAACCATTTCTTTACTGAAAGGTGCCACCAAATCCAAAGGAGTACCAAGGCGCCGCCTGTCACAAGTGGCGCGTAATTAACAGCAGTCCACGTGAAGTCTTTATTTCCTGGCGTGCCAGCAGGTGCAAATGGAAGGATAAAGTAGATTGAAATGATTGCAATCTCTGCGACTGCAACAGTGCACATCCACTTATATTTCTTTCCCAACGTCCACTCTCCCGTTTTAAAACTATCTCCAGCTTTCAAGCGAAGGTAGATTGGAATAAGAAATGCTAAATAAAGACTAATCACACATACAGAGACGATTGCATAGAATGCAGTTGGCGCACCCGTTGGACTTTTCCAGAGTGCAGGAAGAGTGAGGATAATTCCTAGTGCTGAAGAAATTAGTACTGCGTTCTTTGGTGTGCCATTGTTTGTGACCTTGCGCCAGGACTTATGTCCAGGGACTGCACCATCACGAGAAAAGGCAAAGACCATGCGTGAGCATGATGTAAGGCAGGCAGTCACGCAGAATAGTTGCCCTGCGGTAGTGATAACCATGACCAACTTAAATGCCGCACCGCCACCGAGAGCAGAGTAAAGCAACATAATTATTGATCCGCCACCAAATGGGTTAACTTTTGGATCGAATGAACTTATGTCATCCACTTTAGTTGCAGCAAATAAAAAGGCGAGCAAGAGTATGTAGCCGCCAATTGCGGAATAGAAAATGGATTGCCAAATTCCTCGAGCGGCAGACATGTGGGCGCCTTTTGTCTCTTCCGAGAGGTGAGCGGAAGCATCAAAGCCCGTAATGGTGTACTGAGTGAGCAAGAAACCCAGTGGCAAAACATAGAACCAGTAATTGTTAAATCCAGATTGATTGATTTGCGTGGTGAACACCCACTTCGTTGTTTGATGATTGTCAGGCACAAAGACGAGAATTCCAACCACGACAACCGCGCCAATGACATGCCACCAAACAGAAATATTGTTCACAACTGCAAGGAGTTGGCTTGAGAAAATATTAATCAGCGTGACTATAGCTATGATGATTAAAAACAGCACAAACTGTTGCTTGATGTAATCGCCGCCCATAAAACTGGTGCTGTAATCGGGAAAGAAAGATCCCAAAATAATATTTAAGAAACTTGCGGCACCGTACCCAACGGATGCAGTAACAGAAACCAACCCAATTAAGTTTAACCAGCCGGTATAAAAACCCGCTTTTGCACCGCCAAGTTTAGAAGCCCACCAGTAAATTCCTCCCGACGTTGGATAGGCGGATGCAAGTTCTGACATGCAAAACCCAATTATCAGAATGAATGCCGCAATCAGCGGCCATCCAATTGAAATGGCTACTGGTCCCCCGTTATTCCATGCCTGAGCAAATGTTGTAAAACATCCGGCGAGTATGGAAATGATTGAAAAGGAGATTGCGAAATTGGAAAATCCGCTCCAAGTTCTGCTGAGTTCTTGCTTGTAACCTAGAGCTGCTAATCGGCGCTCATCGTCAGCGTGGTGCTGTATGTTCACTAACTACCCCCTATGTAGTTGACCGGCAGAGTTTTGGAGAGAATGCCGGGTACTATTACTAATCCAAAGTGTCCTCTTAGGGAAGAGGTATTTCCTCGAAATGTGTCGGTTAATGGCGTTCGTGTCCTCCAATACTTTGGCTTTCCCAGAGGCTGTTGGCGAGAATTTCTCCGATTTTGTGGCGCTCTCGAGCTTCCATAAGGATGGTTGGGGTATCGCAATGACTGGCGCCCACCAGCCTCAAGTACTCCTCGCGCGAGCCCCAGAAATGGCCCAAGGCAGTCCGAAATTCCAAGAACACCTGGGACAGATGCACGGCAATGGTGGCCTGCTTCATCTGAGATGGGCAACTTCAGGCTTAGCGAATTGCGATGAAAACACCCACCCATTCGTTCATGGTCAATATGTTTTTATCCATAACGGAGATATCAGACCTCGCGAGAATTTAGATCGATATATACGTCAAGAGCTAAACGAGATTAGAGCTGGTGATACCGACAGTGAACGGTATTTTTTTCTCCTTCTCACTGAAATCGATCACCATGGTTTGCTCGATGGAATGAAATCTGTAAGCAAAATTATTGACTCTAATTGCACGTATTCGAGTATGAATGCAATGTTACTTACTCCCGATGAATTAATTGTTATTTCTCGATTTAATAGCTCGAAGATTCCTGCGGGGCAACCCTCCGATTACTATCAACTTCAATATCAAATATCTGATGGAATATTTAGAATTGCATCAAGCGGGTGGCCGCAAATTGGTTGGACTCCTCTCGAAAATAATTCACTACTGGTTATCAACCGAGATGATCTAACCTTAAGCAAATTCTTTCTCTAACAATTCAATCTTTTATTACGCATTAATTTGGTAAGAGTAAATCAAGTAAGATTTCTTGTAACCAACCAAGCCAAGCAAATAAATTATAAATTCCCTTATCCGGGCTCTCATCGCTCATCGCTGCAAATCTCTCTTGCGCATCTGGCGTAACATTTAAGCGAGTACCTAAAGCAAGGCGCATATCATTTAACCCCATAAGCCACATTTGTGCTTTATCTTCAGGAAGAATGAAGTGGAGCTCTTCCCTTTTATTTAGCCCTGGTTTTGTTAAATCCAACGAATGATCACCCATGTTGTCCATCAAAATATTGCGTATAGCATGTGCGTGGGCGCGCTTTTTCTCGCGAGCGCTATGTTCGGTATAGCGGCGAAACTCTGCGGCATCTCTTTCATCTTTATAGGCATCTGGTAAAAGGCGAGCTAGCACGGGATCCTCCGGCAATGAGTCATTACTTGAAATTCCTACGACTGCAAGAAGTGGGTCGGCGGGAGCATCGCCTTCGCCAAGAAGTTCGAGAATTTGCTCGGTAAGGCTTTTAAGAATCGCGCCTTCGTAATGTGAGAAGGTAGCAAGGATTTCACCATTTCGTTTTCGAGAAAATCCACTCATCCTCGTCCCATCAGCCTATTCGCTTTTCTGCAAGGTGGCCCAGAGGCCGTACTCGTGGAGCATCGCCACATCATGTTCCATCTCTTCACGAGTTCCAGAACTAACCACCGCTTTACCTTCATTATGAACTTTAAGCATGAGTTCATGCGATTTAGCTCGTGAGTATCCAAAAACAACCATGAACACATGGGTCACATATGACATTAAATTAATGGGATCGTCCCAAACAATTGTTATCCAAACTTTGTCGCTAAGCGTGCGAAGGAAATCCTCTACAGAATCTGAAGGAGTAACTTCGGTATCTGCTGTACTCACAGTCGCCTGGCGAGAGTAAGTATTTCTGTGCGTAAATTTCATCGCACCCCCACGCCTTATCTAACAAGAACCGTAAATGGTTCTCCTTCAGAGCTATTGTATTTTTCGCTCGCCGAAACGGTAACTCTGAAGGTCATAAACCCACGCTCTTTGGGGTACAAGATAAAGAGGTGGCCACCATTGAGGTCGGAAACATTCCCTGAATCGAGCTCTCGCCAGCTATTGCCCGATTTCACCAGGAGGGTAACTTCTCCCTCGCGGGGGACTACTTGCGCCAAGATTTCGAGTGGTTTACCTCGCTGGATACTAGTTGGCGCTTGCACTGAGAGAGTCCTGGTTACTTTTATCGTGCCAACTTCAGTTTCACTTGCCATTCGCTCCCAACTCTCCAGTGTGATTGCGCGAAAAGCTAGAGATCCGCCAACGACTAAATCAACATCGGCGGCCCCATCTTTTGAAGTTTTAACAGTTGTTAACTCGCTCCAAGGATCGCCCTCTTGCCTTCTAAATTGGAAGATCACATCGAGATTTTCAATTGGACTCTTATCCTTTAAGGAAAAGAGCGCGGTGAGCCGCTGAGTAGCTCCGTAATTGGTAATTAATTCGGGATCTTTAATTGTGCCAATCACTACATCAGGTCCGATGGTCCGTGCAAAATCTAAAATTCCATTAATCGCATCATCACTGGCTTGACTTAGGGTCCATTGAACAATGCCGCCAATTCGATATTCTGAAATAAATTCTGCTCGCGCTAGGTACGCTCTTCTATCTTGATACCACGCAACGCGAGTTGCGGTACATGAGACCGGCTCACCAGATCCATTCACACCGTTATAAGTCTTTTGATAAGTGAAGGTAACTTCGCCACGCACTTCGTCGTAAATCGGAGTTGTACCATAAGAGAGGGCTAAATCATTTCCCTTCGCAGCATCAAAGACGGCAGCTTTCGCGCCAGCCTTAATTAATGTTGCGACATTCTTTGGGCAGGTGCCGGCAACTTTTGTAATCCAATCTCTGCCATATCCAGGAATACCGACCCAAACTTTTGACGCGGGCATCACAGAGATTGCATATTTAAGAGCCGCCTCGCTCCACTCCAGGGGGCCAATTGGCCCGGGCTTACCAACAGAGTAGTCGTAGGTCATGATTCGGAGGCGATCTATGTAAGGAGCAATCCCCTCCCAGTTATAGACATAATAGGAGCCTTTCCTGCCACTTGCAGGATCAAAAAGCACCGGTGTGGTTACTGACAATAATTTATTATTTGCATGAAGACTTGCGGACAGATCAGTAATAAAAGTCGTCCATAACGGAATTGTTTTACTCCACGACGATGTTCCATCGACGAATGCAAATCCCTCAAGGTCAAGATCAATACCATCAAAGTTATTGGTTAGAACTAAATTAGTGATTGTCGAAACAACTTCTTTACGGCTGCTCTCTTTGGCAAGGTATCCAGATAGTACCAACTTCTTCGTGCTATCTGTTAGCGCCGGAAGTATTTTCATTCCCTGCGATCGAAGTAGCTCAACCTGCTCAGCCATCTTTAGTGAAGGATTGGCACTAGTGAATTGATTCTTAATTGTTTTTGAACTAGTCAAGGAATACCAAAATGGCGAGACTTCGTTAATCATCTCTTTGTAAGCTGTAGCACGTGCAACGCCAGCGCGAACGCTGTAATAGGGAATCCAACCGGAAAATATTTTTCGGGCAGGCTTATTACCTAGTGGGATTACTGGTGCGATTGGAGCTACGGAACTAGAGGTAGTCACTGGAGTTGGAGACATCGTTGGCGCAGGCGTGGGATCTATCGCTGCTGCAGGATTCGCGCTCATCAGAAAGATGGAATAGAGAATTGAAGAGATCAGTGCTACGAGTTTTACCTTCACCAGTCTCACCTTAGACATGATATGAGTATTACTGCTTTAAACGACTGTAAATCTCTTTGCATGTTGGACACACTGGAAAATTTTGCGGATCACGCGTTGGTATCCATTTCTTTCCGCAGAGTGCGCGGATAGCTTTTCCCGTTACGGCGGATTCAACTATCTTCGCTTTATCCGCATAGTGAGAGAATCGCTCATGATCGCCGTCATCATTTCCCGTGTGCTTGGTTTTTGGCGCGCTATCGATAAGTGAACCGAAGCGCTCCCGAATTCCCACGATTTACTCCTCTCGCTTCTCTCGCTTCTCTCGCTTCTCTCGCTTCTCTCGCTTCTCTGGATTTTCCGCTATTTCCTGTTGCAATCACCCTGCCGCCGTGCCCGATGGCGCAAGCCTAGAGCGTGCAGGCGTACCCTTCTCCTTATGACAGGCAACGGCGGACCCCTGAAAGACCTGGTCAGCTCGGATGCGCTCTCTCGAGATGACCTCGAACTTCTATTAGAGACTTCAGCGCGCTTTACCGTAAAGCCCCTCTCAGAATCTAGCTTTCTCGCTGGTGAGAGCGTCGTGATCTATATGAATAAGGCATCAACCCGTACGCGTTTAGCGTCAGAGACGGCAGTTGCTCACTTAGGGGGCACGCCGATATTCGTCCGCGGTGATGAACTCCAAATTGGTCGAGGTGAGACCATCGCCGATACCGCCCGAATTGTCAGCGCATTTGCCAAGGCATTTATCATCCGCACCTATGCGCAGAGTGATGTAACAGAGTTTGCAAAGTGGGCAAGCATTCCAGTTGTTAACGCGCTCACAGATGTTGATCACCCAACACAACTTCTTGCTGATTGGGTGACTATTCGCGAGATCTTTGGAAAGAAAATATCTGGTAGAAAATTCACTTACCTTGGCGATGGAAATAACATGGCAAACGCCTGGATGTTAATGGGTGCAACGCTAGGCGCTCATGTAACGATTGCCACTCCTCCTGGAAAATGGGCGCCTGAAAATAGCGTTGTTGAACGTGCAAAAGCACTTGCCGCTGCTCACGGTGGCACCATTGAAATTTCCCATGATCCAGAGAGCGCTGCACGTGGCGCGAGCGTTCTTTACACCGATGTCTGGATGTCTATGGGCGATCCTGAGAGCGTGCGCGCGGAGAAATTACGTGATCTCGCTAGCTTTGCTGTGACGGAAAAAATCCTAAACCTCACCGCTCCAGACTCCATATTTATGCATTGCCTACCAGCACACCGTGGAGAAGAGGTCGCAGCTGAGGTAATCGATGGGCCGAAGTCGGTAGTTTGGCGCCAGGCCTATCATCGAAGGACAACTATCCAGGCTGTGCTCTACCATTTAATCAACAAAGATTTACAAGGGAAATAACCAAGTCTTACTCTCCCCGACACCAGTTCAGGAAGGTGATTATGCATATCTTTGTGGCGCGCGAAGGCAGAGCAGGAGAGCGCAGAGTGGCAGTAGTTCCTGATGTAGTGTCGAAATATATTCGCGCTGGTTTTACAGTTTCCGTAGAGAAGGGCGCAGGAGCTCACGCACTTGCAGATGATGGCGCGCTCTCTGCTGCAGGCGCAGAAATAGTTAGCGCATCCGAAATGAGTAAGGCCGATGTCATTCTCTCGGTCAACCCACTGTCGCCTGAGCAATTTGCCTCGGTAAAAAAGGGAGCAATAACAATCTCCTTCCTTTCGCCCAACCAATCTCTTGATTCCATTTCGGCAGCGGTGAAGGCGGGCGCCACTGCATTCTCACTAGAACTAGTGCCCCGGATTTCTCGTGCGCAATCTATGGATGCGCTTACCTCTCAAGCGCTCTGCGCTGGTTACCGAGCAGCGCTTGTTGCTGCAGATCTATCACCACGATTCTTTCCACTATTGATGACCGCTGCCGGAACTGTTACGCCTGCCAATGTTGTCGTTCTTGGCGCTGGTGTTGCTGGATTGCAAGCGATTGCAACATCAAGGCGTTTGGGTGCGGTTGTCTCTGCTTATGATGTTCGCCCAGCATCGGCTGATGAAGTGCGCTCAATGGGTGCAACATTTATTGATTTGAAATTAGAAGCGCTTGAAGGCGCTGGTGGTTATGCCCGCGAGATGTCTGAAGAGCGCGCGGCGAAACAACGCGAACTACTCACTCCATATCTGGCAAGTGCGGATGTCGTTATTACCACCGCTGCGGTACCTGGTCGCCCTGCTCCTCAATTAGTTACTGAAGAGATGGTTGCGGCGATGAAGGTGGGCTCGGTGATTGTTGATCTCGCTGCGGAGAGCGGTGGCAATGTTGCTGGCTCAAAACCTGGTGAGATTGTAGAGAAAAACGGTGTTCGGATTTGGGGTGGGAAAGATGTGCCAAGCCAACTTCCCTTCCACGCCTCACAGCTCTTTGCAAAAAATTGTATGAATTTGCTGATGTTAATGGTCAAGAGTGAGAGCGATGCTAGTGGCGCGAATAAGAGCTCATTACATCTTGATTTTGATGATGAAATTATTGCGGCAAGCGCAGTGACGCATCAAGGGGAAGTGCGCCATGAGGGCGCAAAAGCGGCACTCGCTAATTCTGGCGCTGGATCAAGTGGAGGTTCCCGATGAGTAGCGGATTAGCGCTTATTTCAATCTTTGTTCTTGCAGTATTTGTTGGCTTTGAAGTGGTCTCCAAGGTTTCATCTACGCTCCATACTCCATTAATGAGTGGCGCCAACGCTATTCACGGCGTGATTCTTGTCGGCGCGATAATCGTGGCATCGCATAGCGATAACGCTCTCCAATTAAGCCTTTCGTTAGTTGCGATTGTGTTAGCGACTATCAACATGGTTGGTGGCTTTGTTGTTACCGATCGAATGCTTGAGATGTTTAAACCAAAGAAATCACTGGCGCCGAAAAGTGATGAGGTGAAATAGATGAGTCGAAATCTCTATGACCTCATTGGCTTAGTTGCTGCAATCTGTTTTATTCTCGCACTTAAAGGTCTTTCGCATCCGAAGACGGCTCGTCGCGGTAATCTCATCGGCGCTGCGGGTGCTACTATCGCAACGTTGGTGGTCTTCTTTTACGGAGATCAACTGCCAGTGAAGAATCTGCCGTTAATTCTTCTTGCGATTCTCGTTGGTCTGGTCATTGGTGTTCCAGCCGCACGGAAAGTGCAGCTCACTCAGATGCCGCAACTTGTTGCGCTCTTTAATGGCGTCGGTGGTGGCGCTGCTGCCCTAGTAGCAATCGTCGAATATTTAAAGCTAGGTGAAGAGGCTGCAGGGAATGGTGCGCCAATCACTGCCGCAGTTCTTATTGCGACAATCTTTACTGTGGTTGTCGGTACTACCTCATTTACCGGCTCGATTATTACCTTCTTGAAGTTGCAAGAGTTGATGACCACTCGCCCAGTTATCTTCCCTGGTGGCCGTTTCATTATTGCTGGAAATTTAGCGGCGATTATTGCCTGCAGCGTCTGGGTGTATTCAGCAGCTGATACCACGTCAGTGCTCGTTCTCATGGCGCTCTCAGCGCTCTTTGGTGTGCTCTTTGTCCTCCCAGTTGGTGGCGCGGATGTTCCGATTGTCATCTCACTTCTCAATGCATTTACTGGTCTCACTGTTGCCGCGAGCGGATATGTACTTGAAGCGACGCTCTTGATTGTCGCTGGAACGCTTGTTGGCGCCTCCGGAACGATTCTCACTCGATTGATGGCTGAAGCGATGGGTCGCTCACTCTTTGGCACTCTCTTTGGCGCCTTTACCGCAACGGCGAGCGCCGCGGGCGAAGCAGATTCTCGACCAGTGAAATCTGGATCTGCCGAAGATGTTGCGATTTTACTTAATTATGCGCGACGCGTAGTTATCGTCCCTGGATTTGGTCTAGCAGTTGCTCAGGCGCAACATACAGTTCGCGAACTTGCTGATTTATTAACTGCAAAAGGGATTGATGTTGCCTACGGCATCCACCCGGTCGCTGGTCGTATGCCAGGACATATGAACGTGCTTCTTGCTGAGGCGAATGTTCCTTATGAACAATTAGTGGAGATGGATGAGATCAATCCAACCTTCCCGCAAACTGATGTCTCGATTGTTATTGGCGCAAATGATGTGGTGAATCCTGCAGCGAAGACGACTCCAGGATGTCCGATTTATGGCATGCCAATTCTTGATGTACAACAGTCGGGAAATATCATCTTCTTAAAGCGTTCGATGCGCCCTGGTTTTGCTGGTATCGAAAATGAACTCTTATACGATCCAAAGACCACGTTGCTCTTCGGTGATGCAAAGGCTTCGCTCACTAAAGTTGTCAGCGCGTTAAAAGCCCTTTAATTATAGAGATTTTCAGTAATAGTAATTTATTAAGACTCTTGAATCTCGTCTGGCGTGCCGTGAATCTTATGGATATCACTTGGTCGCTTAATGGAAGGGATGCGCCCCAACTTTCCGCTCTGAAAATCTTCGAAAGCTTGGAGCACTTCGCTCTTAGTGTTCATAACAAATGGACCCATCCAAGCAACAGGTTCTTTGATGGGTTCGCCACCGAGAATAAATACATCCATCTGCGGCAATCGAGACTCTTGTTTGTCATCTGCTGAGATGATGATCGAGTCACCGGGGCCGAAGACTGTCATTTGCCCTGACTTCACTGGGCGACGTTCTAATCCCATCGAGCCGAAGCCATTGAGAGTGTAAGCAAGCGCATTAAAGTCTTGGCGCCACGGTAAGCGAAGTTGCGCACCGGGTGAGAGCGTTGCGTGAATCAAAGTAATAGGAGTGCGAGTGCGCCCTGGACCGTTATGCCCCGCTACTTCGCCAGCGATAACGCGAAGGAGTGCGCCGCCATCGTGTGAGGCAAGGAGCGCAACATCGTTGGCACGGACATCTTGATATGCAGGTGGCGCCCACTTCTGCGCTTTTGGAAGATTGACCCATAGTTGGAATCCGTGGAAGAGACCACCGCTGACAACTAAATGCTCGGGTGGAGTTTCGATATGGAGGATTCCAGCGCCCGCTGTCATCCATTGGGTATCGCCATTGGTGATGGTGCCGCCGCCGCCATTGCTATCCATGTGATCAAAAATTCCATCGATGATGTAAGTGACGGTTTCAAAACCACGATGCGGGTGCCATGGAGTTCCCTTTGGTTCACCCGGTGCATATTCCACTTCACCCATTTGATCGAGGTGAATGAATGGGTCGAGTTCGGTGAGATCGATGCCGGCAAAGGCGCGGCGAACTGGGAAGCCTTCGCCCTCAAAGCCTTGTGGGGCGGTCGTTATCTGCTTCACGGTCCGAGGGCGAGCTGCGCTCGCGCTACTAGAGCTGCTCTGATTGATAGGGGCATCGATTCGAGGAAGGACAGTGATATCGGGGACTGTTACCGCGGGCATCGCTACATCTCCTTCATAAGGTTGAAAGTTCAACCTTTGAGAACTATATAACCAACATCTGAGCTGGTGCATTCCCAAATTTTTACTCGTTATCAACAAGCGATGTCAGTTCCTTCTCTCTTTGTCAGACCAATCGAGAACTATTCCCCACATGAATTCTCTCGATCAGCGCGTCAGCGAAATCAAGATTGCTCGTCCGAGCGCGCAGAATTTGCTCGAGTTAACCTCGCTCGCTCGCTACGAACTGACCCCTGACGGTCGAGTTGAACTCCTTACCGCCCTTGAAAGGCACCTCTCCTGGCTCACCTCGCACATCAACGAGGTCACCTACCTCATCTCGCTAGATCAGCCAGGGGCGCTATCAGGTGGAGCTTTTGAAGGTTATGGCGCAAACGGAAGTGCAATTACCTCCGAACTTAACGATCAAGAGCGTGAAGAGATAGCCGCTGCACTGCGCATCAGCCCTAACACTGCACAGCATCGAATCGATACTGCAAATCTTTTGGTTCATCATCTTCCTGATACAACTCGCGCTCTCGCTGAAGGTGTGATCTCTACTGCACATGCCAATGTAATCGCTCGCGAGAGCGCTCCACTTATTTACGGTGGCGCTGATAAAGCTGTGATTGCGAAGATTGAAGCAAAGGCGCTTGCCAGCGCTGAATTCTCAACACCCAATCAGATTGCCGTTGCTATTCGCAAGGCTGTTGCCCAAGCATCACCACAGGAACTTGAAGAGAGGTTTAAGAGCGCCCGAGAAGAGCGCAAGGTTATTTGCTATCCAGAGCGCGATGGTATGTCGACTATTTCAGCGCTGCTCACTGCGCCTGATGCGCGTTTAATCATGCGCTCCCTCGAGAAAAGAATCTCTGAAGTTAAAGATTTGTCGAAGAGCGCAGATCAACGACGAGCCGATACATTCGTCGAATTACTAACGCGAGCGGATATTGGAATTAATCACGCTGCTCGCCTAGGTAGTTCGAGTATGGGTAGCTCAATTACTAACAGCTCTATCTCAGGTAGCTCACGTACAGAGAGCTCTATCTCAGGTAGTTCAACTACGAGCAGTTCTACCTCAGGAAACGGCGCTCAAACCAATACTCCTGAATCAGATGCCTCTACCTCATCAGAAAAAACTCTCCCGAAAAAGTCAGCGATGACTATAAATGTCATCGTCGATCTACCAACCCTTCTTGGCCTTGCAGATAATCCCGCAGAGTTGAGTGGGTACGGTGCAATTCCTGCCTCACTCGCTCGCGAGCTTGCAACTTCCAATCAATGGCGACGATTTGTTACAGATCCGATAAGTGGAGAGTTGCTCGAATGTGGCCGAGAGAGATATCAACCTCCCGATGCACTCGTTGATTTTATAAATGCCCGGGATAAAACCTGTCGTTTTCCAGGTTGTCGCCGATCTGCAGAGTTAAGCGATATAGACCATGCGATTCCATGGGATAAAGGTGGCGAGACAAACCCAGAAAATCTTGGCGCACTTTGCAGAAGGCATCACAGGCTTAAAACACATGGTGGTTGGAAAATCAGTAGCAACGCCGATGGTTCATGCACCTGGACATCACCTTTTGGGCGAGAATATTTTCTTCCTGCTCGCCCGATTCATGAGGTCGCATAACAAGTTTTACACACGTATGTTATATATCTGCTTTTAGTTAGCCAAATTTTATTTAGCCAAAGTCTTTGAAACCTGCTTGTATCCTTTGGGACATTGTGGATTTGTTCCACGAGCAACCCACGTCTTACCGCCCTTAGCGCTACATTTGAGAATATATGTTTTAGGAGCTGCAGCGCTCTTGGAACTTCCTGAATTGTTATTCCCTACCGGATTTCCGGTAGTGCACTTACCGCTGGCATCGCAACACTTTCCAGTACCATCACATTTAACGGTGTCGGAATAATTACCCTGATTATTGCCATTACTACTACCGCTATTATTCCCACCAGAATTGTTGCCGTTATTTGTCCCACCACTTTGAGTAAGTTTCACGCGTAACTTAGGCGAAGAGAAGGTGAAATTCTCAGCGCGGAGGAAGAACCAACCATCTTTCTCCCCCACTTGCTCTTGGGCGGCGATTTCTTGACCATTCTCGCTCACAATAGAAACGGTTGCTTTGACCGGTACATTCTTAGCAAAGCCATAAATCGCGCGCGCAGCATCAGCGCGAATTGTTAAATCGTAAGAGCCGCGAAATGTTGCCCCAGAAGGAGTTAAGTGCGGTGCACCTACTTGATATTCGAGAGATTGCGTTTGCTGATTAAACGTTGGTGGCCCCGGTACATATGCAGTTGCATTACTGGTGACAATTCCATCCACTTGATCACCAGTGGAATTAAAGCGGGGGTCGGAACCCTCATTCGATGCTTTGAAATACCACTGAGTTGTGAGCGCTACCGCGGTATCTTTCACAATCGGTATCCACTCTTTCAAGACCTCAAAATCTCTACTACTTGCAAGGTGGGTTGCATCCCATTGATTAGGGTCTGACACTCCATAGATCTTGCCCACGCTTGGGAATCCACCTATATAGTACTTTTGAAGATTTGCAGAGAGCGCGCTCCATGGACTCTTTCCATACAGCACCGGAACTGCCACTGGCTCTCCCGAAACATCAAGTAGGACAGAGTTTCCCGAAGTTGATTTGTTCAGTGCGAAAATTGGCTTACTTAATCGACCATAGAACCAGTTGGAGGGCGCTTTAGGAAAACGGATAGTAACCCCAAAAGAAGTGCCATCCATGGGGAAGGATTCACGAAGAGCGCATTTACTCTCGCTATTTGTCGCGCATCCCCCACCAACAATGGCATCTAACCCACTTCCTTCTGCTGTGACCAATTGATAAGTGCCGCTCTTCATCGAAGTCGCATACATAGCAACGGTGTATTCATTAAATTGAAAGGTGGGCTGTGAAGCAGTAGATGAACGTGCGCCCTTACCCCGAGTCGATACAAATAGAGTGTAGGTATCTGCGCCAGAAGAATTCTTCACTCCAGGAATTTGCCAGATAGAGGGTGGTCCGCCTGTTGGTAATCCCAGAGAGCTATCGCCCACAAAATCCGTTGGTCCTGCTGCGGGAAGATTTTCTTGAAACTTTCCAGATACTTTCCCGGCCGGAGTATTGGCATAAACATCGCTTATGCAATAGAGATCATTTTCAGATTTGCAAGGCTGCAAGATAGCAAAGACGCTGAAATTAGTTGTTTTCGCACAAGCAGAATCCTGAAGATTCTTGCAATAGAGCTTTGCGCCTATCGCTTGGGTACCATCAGGATTGGAATTGACATTTGTATCCCCAAGACCTGAGGCGTAACTCAATGCTGCCTGTGAATCATCAAAGATAACGCTTATCCCAGTTGAGCCATTCAATCCATTAGTCGCTGGCAGCAAAAAAGTTTTTGGGTCATCAGAGGACGCAGCAGTCGCAGAAGTGCTAACTGAAATAGCTGAAATAGGGAGTGCGATAACTAAGAGAAATGTCGCAACCATCCGACCGATTCCACGGAGGCGCGCTGCCATTCTCATGGATTAACTGTAAGACGGGATACCTGGCAATTCCAGAGTCGACGAGCCATTTCTAGATTCGCCCAGGAAGAATGTGGTGGAGCGACATTTCCTGGCTCGCACACAAGTAGCTCTCATTGGTGGGCATGGATTTCATAGGGGACGTGGAGGTGCCGGGAATCGAACCCGGGTCCTTCGCAACTGAAGTAGGGCTTCTACGGGCGTAGTGTGTTTAACGCTTTCTCAGTCCCGATTCTCATACACACAAGTAATCGACAGACTCAGTTATAGAGAGTGTTCCCGTCTCTGATCCATAACACTCAGAGAAAGTCAGCTCTCTAGCGACGCTAGATTCCAGGGCGAGAGCAAACCTGGGCTAACGGATTACGAGGCTCGCTTATGCAGCGAGGGCGTAATCAGCGGCAGTTTTACTGGCGCTTGATTGTTTGCGCGGATGTGGTTAAAGAGATCATTCCGGCTTCCTCTGCCCGCTTCCCCTAGCTCAACCAACGAAGTCGAGACCGTTCACCCCCAAGTTGATGATTTGGTGAAATCACTCACCAAATCTGTCACTCAGTGGAAAAGAAGCTTTTCCACTATGTAGTTATCGTCATAGTCTACAACGGATAAAGCAGATCAAAAATTCCTTTATGTAAAGGGTCATTCGCTGCATTTTCTGACAAAAAACGCCGAAAGAACCGAGCGCTTCATCGAAAAATACTCTCCACGATTTTTATCAGAGAGCGCAGGTAGCCCCCCCTTAGCAAATCAGTCGTTACTCTCCAGGATTTTTATCAGAGAGCGCAGGTAGCCCCCCCTTAGCAAATCAGTCGTTACTCTCCGCGATTTTTAGCAGAGAGCGCGCGGGCGATATCTCTGCCCGCCTCGCGTTCCTTGAGCGACTCACGTTTGTCATGCGCCTTCTTTCCACGAGCAAGTGCCAACTCGACTTTCACTTTTCCATTGGTGAAGTAAAGAGAGAGCGGTATCAGCGTCACACCACCTTCTTTAACGCGTCCAAGCAGACGCGTAAGTTCACGCTTATGCATAAGGAGTTTTCGATTGCGGCGCGGTGGATGGTTATTCCATGTGCCTTCGAAGTACTCCGGAATATGAACGCCCTGAAGCCAGAGCTCCCCTTCGTCAAACATGGCAAAACCATCAACGAGAGAGGCTCGACCAGCGCGAAGTGATTTCACTTCCGTGCCCGAGAGAGCGATGCCACATTCAAAGACATCTTCAATAGAGTAATCATGGCGCGCTTTCTTATTTTGCGCGATTATCTTTTTACCGCTCTCCTTCATAATCAACTCCCCTTTACTGGGTCGTTGATGGCGTTAAGAGCCTGAAGAATTTCAATACTTCGCCTCATCGATTCCCGCTCTGATGCGATTACATCGGGGGTAATCCCTTTTTTATCGATGAAACGGCCAGAAGGGGTACGGAATTTTCCAACTGTAGTTTCGAGGCTCGCACCATTATTCAAAGTGACGCTCTCTTGCACAGAACCCTTACCAAAAGTCTGCGTTCCAATAACCACCGCGCGATTACGGTCCTGTAGCGCTCCCGCAACAACTTCGGCTGAACTTGCAGTGTTTTCGTTAACCACAATTGTTAATGGCACCGATATTGGGTTCTTATTTTCAGCTTCGATGGCAATCCGCTTACCACTTCCTCGATCATAAGAGACTACTAATCCCGATCGAATAAAGAGTTGGGTAAAATCTGTTGCTACATTTAGTACACCACCGGGATTATTTCGTAAATCAATAACAATTCCTTTTTCAAATTTCACCTCGGCGAGACCATTGACAACCTCTGAAACAACTTTCTCACTAAATGCTTCAATCCGAATTAGTGCTACATTAGATGCAAGCTGCTTAATAGTCACATCGGATGTGTTAAAACTCTCTCGGACCAGCTCAAAATCATTTTCTAATCCGTTGCGAAGAACTTTCAATTTTAGAATCGACCCTGGCTCTCCCCGGAGCGCCTCTATCGTTGCTGGAAGATTTGCTGAGGAAAAATCGGCGCCATCGATGAGCGCAATAACATCGCCAATTTTTAACCCTGCTCGTTCAGCGATCGAATCTGACTTGATTCCAGCAATCTCTGTCCCGCCGCCATTACCTGGCCGTAGCCAAATTCCAATGCCACTATATCGGCCATCTAATTCATCACTTTCCGCGGAAGCCTGCGATGCATCTCGATAATTCGACCAACGATCACCTGATGCACGGAGCATTCCTTCAATTGCGGCTCGTTCTAATTCAGAAGCAGAGATTTTTTGCTCGGTAGAAATTTGTTTTAGCGCCTGGTCCACCGATGACTGGTCACCGTTCAAGAAAAAGCCCATGCCAAAGGAGGCGATCATCAAACCTACGACGATCGCTACCACTTGCATGATTTGCGACTTTTTCATAGGGCAATTCTACGGCTTAGAAAGTACGGTGATTTGGGGCAATATTTGAGGAAAACAGCGGTTATTTGGGGTTAGAAGCAGAGTCTTCAGTTCGATTAAGTAGGTTGGTCATCTAGCAAAAGAGGGACCAATAGATGGAACCGATTTAAACCTGAAGTGCTTGCTAAACCTTTACAAAGCGGCGCAAAGTGACAAGAGATGCAAGCGATGCCACAAGAAGCCCGACGCCAAGCAATTGAAGTGAAGCTATCCAGACCGCATTCCAACCGAAGAAGCGCGTAAAGGTGAGCAGTGGCGCAACACGGTGATCAATAAGAACTTTGAAGCCGGAGAGCAAACCCAAAGCGACTATCCATCCAAATACTGCAGCGAAAATACTCTCCAATAGGAATGGAAGTTGAATAGAGAAGCTTGATGCGCCAACTAGTTTCATCACACCAGTTTCACGGCGGCGATTGAAAGCAGCGATACGAATGGTATTAGAAATAAGTAGCGCGGCAGTGAGCACCGAAATCAATCCAATGAAGAGCGCGCCATTTCGAAGTACATTTAATAATCGGAAGAATTTCTCCAGAATCGCCCGTTGATCCTGCACAACATCAATGCCAGGTCTACCGGAGAAGGCGCTTTGAATGACAGCAAATTGCGTTGGATCTTTTAATTTCACGCGAAAGGATTCTGGAAGTTGATCTGGAGTTACGTTCTGTGCAATTGCCGAATCTTTAAATCGCTCTTGAAATCGTGTAAAGGCATCTGCTTGTGATTCATAGTAAACATTTTGTACAACGGGAATTGCCTTAAGGTCTTGTTCAATTTGATCTCGTTGTGGAATTGTAATTTTTCCGGCTGAACATGATGGAGCCTCAGAGAGATCTCCACAGAGATAAATTGATACTTCAATTTTGTCGTACCAATAATCTTTCATTACCCCGACTTGTGCATTGGAGAGTAAGCCAAAACCAAGGAGCGAGAGTGAGGTGGCAACGGTAACGATTACGGCAAAAGTCATAGTGAGGTTACGACGAAGACCAATTCCAACTTCGGACAAAACAAAACCCGCGCGCATCTATCGCCTCCCTTTCCCTACACCGCTCCGATTAATCTCTTTTGCTTCCTGTAATAGCGAACTTCACTCGCACTCTGCTCGTCAAGCTTTGACGATACATCACCCGCTATACCCGTAAACGCCACGAACTTGGTCACGAACGACTAGGCCGCTTTCAATTTCAATGACGCGTTTACGCATCTGGTCGACAATTCCGCTGTCATGGGTTGCCATGACAACAGTGGTTCCAGTGCGATTGATTCGATCGAGGAGTTTCATGATGCCCACGCTCATCGTTGGGTCAAGATTTCCTGTTGGCTCATCGGCGATAAGAATTGCTGGATGGCTAACGAAAGCTCGCGCAATAGCCACGCGTTGCTGCTCTCCTCCAGAGAGTTGAGAGGGCCTGCGATCGCCATAGCCCTCAAGACCTACAAGCTCTAAAACTTCAGGGACCTCGCGATTAATTTCTTTCTTGGAGTAACCAAGGACGTGAAGGGTGAAAGCTACATTCTCAAAAACGGTTTTATTTGGAAGAAGTCGGAAATCCTGGAAGACCGTTCCTACTTGGCGGCGAAGTTCAGGAACTTTCCAACTAGAGAGTTTGCTTAAGTCTTTTCCCGCAACATAGATTTTTCCGTAAGTTGGGTCTTCTTCTTTTAGGACCAAACGTAGGAAAGTGGATTTACCGGATCCCGAAAGGCCAACGAGGAAGACAAATTCGCCCTTGGCCACTTCAAGGTTTACCGCATCGAGGGCGGGTCGCTCCTGATTTGGGTAGGTCTTGCTTACATTCTCAAACTTAATCAATTCGCACCCCCGCTCCATACAGATAGCCGCTTGATTTTCAGCCGTGCTAGCTTCTGGAGTGATTCTAGAGAGTTATTTGTGAATCGGCGGTATTTAACGCTGGGAGTACGCTGAAAAATGACGAATTTCGCGGAATCTCGAGTTCAATCCGTGGAAAAGTTCTGTGTTTCGAAACTTTTAGATGCAGTACCGCACTTAATTAACTCTGCCAATTGCAATCCGCAAAAACGTTTAGGAATTTCTCAAGAACGCCAAAATTTATTAATTCTGGCGCCGCCAACGAATTCCAGCTTCAATGAAATCATCTATATCGCCATCGAGCACTGCACCAGTATTTCCTACTTCGTAATCAGTCCGAAGGTCTTTTACTAATTGATATGGGTGGAGAACATAAGAGCGCATCTGATTACCCCATGAACCTGAGTTATCACCTTTAAGTGCATCGATTTTTGCTTGTTCTTCTTGTCTTCTTCTATCGAGCAATTTTGATTGAAGTACTGCCATCGCAGTTGCTTTATTTTGTATCTGAGAACGCTCGTTCTGGCACGACACCACTATTCCAGATGGAATGTGCGTAATACGAACAGCAGAGTCCGTCGTATTTACACCTTGTCCGCCTGGGCCGCTTGAACGGTAAACATCAATTCGAAGTTCCTTCTCGTCTATGTCAATGTGATCACTTTGATCAACTACTGGAACAACTTCCACTCCAGCGAAAGAGGTATGGCGACGCGCATTGCTATCAAAGGGCGAGATACGAACTAAACGATGGGTTCCTTGCTCGACAGAGAGCGTTCCATAAGCATAAGGAGCGCTTACTCGAAAAGTGACTGATTTGATTCCAGCCTCTTCTGCATAGGAGGTATCAAGCACATCGAATTTATGGCCATGGCGTTCACACCAGCGGGTGTACATCCGAAAGAGCATCTGCGCCCAGTCAGCAGCTTCGACGCCACCTGCCTGAGAGCGAATTGTTACCAAAGCATCGCGCGCATCGTATTCACCATTGAGAAGAGTCCGAACTTCCAATTCGCCGATTGATTTCGTTAGCGCATTGAGTTCAAAGTCGGCTTCATTCAAGGCGGCGGCATCAAATTCATCTTTTGCTAAATCAATAAGTATTGGGAGATCACTTAGACGATTCTCTAACTTCGAGAACTGCTCTATCTCGCTCTGCAAACGGGAGAGTTTGCTTGTAACTTGCGCGGCGCTCTCTGGGTCATCCCACAAATTTGGATTCGCAGCCAACTCTTCAAGTCTTACAATCTCGCTCGACATTGCGCTGAAATTGAGAACTTTTTTTATCGTGCTGAGCTTTTGCGCAAGGAGCGATATCTCTTGGTCGTGTTCTCGCTCAGACATAACTCAATGATACTTGGATTACCAAACTAAATGAAATTGCTAACTTTGCTGTGATCTTGGGATTCTGACCGTAATTAACGTAATTAATCTCCAGGAACCCGCTGCACTCCTCCCGAAATAGATGCAATCACTTTCGGCTCGAAACCATCTAGAAAACCTGGTTGATATGGCAATTTCACTTGCCATACAAATATGAGCGAGACCCTTCCCCCGTCACAAGTAATACTTTTCAAGGAGATCTTTCCAGGCAAATAATTGCTATTGATGCGCGCTTGTTCAATTATGTTTGAACAGTCGAAGGGGACCCAATTTCGTGATTGGCTCGTAAATTCTTTGACATCTCCAAAAAAATATTTATCGTAGTCAATCTCCTGATACAACTCCGATAAGAAATCCTCTCCTACCGCTTCCAATTCTAATTTTGCCGTATGCAAATAATAAATATTTAAAGTAACTATTAGGGTAGATAAAGCCACTATAAAAATACCTAGAATTAAGGGAATTGTTGACCCAGCTTCCTGGAAGGATTTCTCCAAAGATCTAGTTGTGGTGCGAGTGTATGGAACGAGTTCCATTTACCAACTTCCTTACAAAGATTATTGAACAGATTTCAATGAGTTGCACTTAGGTAAAATTAATGCCACTTACCACCTCTTATCGTGGCAACATAAGTGCTAGTTGCGGTGGTTAATCTAATTCGCATCACGCTCTCTCGATGTGGACAATCTCCTGAAAGACATGAAACATTGAACGAAGACTCTGGAATTTCAAGGGTGAGAAATCTCTTGGCAAGATTTAAAGACTCTTGAAAATTTGTTCCGCTACTCACAATCGCTGAGATCTCGCGGAATATTCTTTTCTCGCGAATTGTCTGTTCGCTTTTCACAGTGGAGAGTGTGAAATATGTCATTACAGGTAATATTAAGAGAACCAAAAGCGAAATAAATTCAAATACCGCGCTCCCAACTTCATTTTTTTTCCAAATCAACTTACGTTCAATTAGGGAAAAATGCTTTCCAAGTCTGTTTAGAATAAATATTGTGCTGATCCCAATCATCTCCATGAATCTACGAAAGTTAAACTTCGTCCTGAGGGCACCATGGAAAAGGGTCCAAAGTTAATTCTTTTTCCGACCAAAATTGTTTGCACAAAAATGCTTTTTCCAAGAACTATCCGCATCACATGAAAATCACTCACTGATATCTCATTGCGTTGTAATTGCTCTTCAGCCAATTTTTCGAGATCGTAGGCTTCCGGATATCTTGCCAGTTGCCTGCCTACGAGGGTTGATGCGCTTACGAGGGAGTTAGTAGTTGCGCCAAATTGAATAAGAGCAAAGAGAGTAACCACCAGTAAGCACGTAGGGATCAATGTCAAAAACGCCTCAGTCGACCCCATCTCAGGAAAACTTGTATCTTCAGAGGAAATCTCTCGCTTCCTAGCGAATAGCATTTATTGAATCGAGTGAATTCTTCAGAATTAGATTGAGGCGCGGGGCTGCTACAGTCCAGATGCCAGTGACCAGTCCCGCTGTCATCAAAACTACGAGAACCCAACCAGGAACATCTCCATTCTCTGCCCGGGATTGAAACAGAAAATTTTTACCGATCAATCTATCGAAGGGGGCGGAACACTTTCCTCGCAACTGTTCAATCCCTCTCATAAATCTCAGGGTATAAATAAGTACAACATCAGTGAATGGATCCATTTTCCTCTCCTCTACTGTCGAATAGGAAACTCTTCTTTGTTAAAGATTCCTCATTTAAAGTTACTAACAGCTGCTAAGAGAGAGCGACCATATGTTGCAATTGTTGAAAACTTGGCCAGAGTGCAAAAAGTACTGATATAGGAAGAAGCAGAAATACAATCGGCATCATCATCTTTATTTCAGCTTTTCCAGCACGCTCTAACATTTCTCGATGATCTTTTTCCCGAATGCTACGCGCGTGCTCTGAAATCATTAGAGAAATCGGGGTGCCTCGTGTGAGTGACAAAATAATTGCATCTGCAAAATCTGATATTACCTGTGAATTTACTCGTGTGGAAAACTTATCAAGTATTTGCGGGATTGTCCTCATCTCTTGGATTTCATTCAAAATGTTTATTAATTCGAGTTGAAGCGGACTCTTATTTCTTCTTCGTTTCGCGCGTGGATGCAAATTTCTTTTTATATATGCCGTTTTTTTAGATATTTCTATTCTGTCATTCAATGGACCCACAAATTCATGTATTGACTTGACAAATGCAGCCGTGAAAGAGAGGCCGGAATTTACCGCCAGAGCAAGAGTTTCAGCAAAACTAGAAAATTCATATTCAACATCCCGTTGGTATCGAACGATTGCCTTGATTTTCCTGGTTAATTCCTGCCTTATGATAAATCCAACACCGGCTAAAAAAATGAAAAATTCTTGGAATTTAGATAAGTCGAATAGGCAGCTTAGAAAATATAGTGAAAGCATGAGCAATAATATTTTCAACAGAATAACAAGAATGATTTCTTTGGTCGTCACTCCTGATATTTTTACAATATCACTAATATGATTATTTATTTTTGAAATAAAGTTTGTTTGTAAATCATTTCCTTTTTTGAAGTGACGTGGTATGTGGGTAGCTTGGTAAATCAATACACCACCAATTAATAATAGAAGTGCGAAAAGCTCTGGCAAAGTATTTGGCATGGATTAAGACCGTTAATTTTCAGCTTCTATTTACTTGCGAGACGGATAGCGAAATTCTTGAAATCCAAAAGTACGCAATGAGAGTGAGGGATAAACCGATCAGGAGTACGAGCCATCCGCCACTACTGTTGTATGCCACTCTTGTTTGTGGGTTGAGCGAAAGAAGTATTAGCAGCACCCAGGGGGTACCTGCCGCGAGCGCAGCTCCATTTTTTATCCATTCTTGTTTAACCGCTACCTCACTCAAAGCTCTCTCTCGTTGACGAAGGAGAGCGCCTAAATTGCGCAGAATTGGACCTACCTCTAGGCCGCCACAATCACGAGCAATCAAAAGCGTTGCCTTGACTTTGACCGCTATCTCATCATGGCCGAATGTGTGAGATGTATGCGCGCTCTCTGTAAATTTCTCTAGCGCTTTCTCAAAACTCCCCTCTTCTTGAAAGTTCGCGGAGAATGCCAAGAATTGCTCCTTTAGTGGCGCCGGTCCTCTATTACGCATCTCGTCGAGAGCTTTATGTAGCGGCACACCAGATTGAGTAGCGCTAGCAAGCTGATCTATAACCAAGGGCCAGCTTTTTCTTCGGGCCTCTTCTATCCGTTTTCTCTCGTTACTTCTCTGAATGCGAGGTAAATGACTTAGCAGAAAGGCTATAGGTAAGGAGATTGAGAAACTTTTTGTAAAGAAATGAATAAGAAAATAGGTAAGTACAAAAATGGATGTGGTTTTCAATAATGACATCAAAATGTATTTCGATGACTGAGATTTTACTAAATAGCTTAAAAAGTCTTGCCGGGAAATCAACAAGGCGCTTCCCGTAAGAAATACTATAAAAAGTTCTACTTCTTGGATTCTCATCTTATTGAATTTTCTTCCGACCGAGGCCTGATATTCCTGTTTTTTCTCGGTACTCCAGTAAATCGAGTTTGAGACGTCTTAGCTTTCGATGACAATCGAAATCAACCTGTCCAATTTGATATTCAGAGCCATCCCAGTAAAAAAGTGATTCGCAAGCAAGTTGACTACTTGACAAATTTTTATTTACAAGAGCAATATCTACGATCTTTCTCTTTCCATCTCGGTTTTGCTTGCAATGAATTATTACATCTATATTTTCTCGTACTGCCTCAATTGCAAATTCGCGAGGAAAGTTAGTTCCAGCTAGGAGGGGTAAAGCACTCATTTTTCGCAGCGCATCCTGACATGAGTTGGCATGGATACTTGCCATTCCCGGAACTCCTGAATTTAATGCGAGTAAAAGATCAAGGGCTTCAGCGCCTCTTACTTCACCAATTACCAAATGCGATGGACGCATTCTCAAGGATTCTCGAACAAGGGTGCGCAAGGTAACCTCACCAGCGCCTTCCAAACTTGCCTGTCTTGTTTGCATGGCGACATGGTCTGGCACTCGAGGGGTGAGCTCAAAAACTTCTTCGAGTGTGATTAGTCGACTCCCAGCAGGCAGAGCGCCTAGCAAAGAATTGAGTACAGTAGTTTTACCTGCATGTGTGGCGCCACTCACCAAGATATTCGAGCCACTTTGCACTAGAAGAATAAGCGCCTGCGCGATCTCATTATTTACAGTTTCCTTCGAAATCAGATCATGAACTGAGTAAGCGGAAATCACTTTTTTGCGAATATTGATGGCCCAATATTCCGAAGTAATATCAGGGATAGCCACGTGTAATCGTGATCCATCAGGCAAGCGGGCATCCACAAAGGGCTGCGAAAGGTCAACCCTGCGCCCGCTCCACGCAAGCATTCGCTCGGCAATATCCCTGATCTCTTGTAATGAGATAATTATTGGTGCAAGTTCTGATTTACCATTTCTAGCAATAAAAATCCGATTAGGCGAATTTATCCAGATTTCCTCAACACTTTTATCATCAAGGTATGGCTGCAGCTTTCCAAAATTTACAAAAGTTGAAGAGCTTGAATTCTGCAAGAGGATCTCATTTGATTTAATAGCTTTGCTTTTAAACCTATCTGATAAATTTCTCTCATCTGGAACATTCTCAACCTCGGCATTGACCACTCAGCAAATATCTACCAACAAATTACTTTAAATCCTGTCGCCAATTTAACTGTGGATTATCCGGCCATGTGGATTGAAGAAGCATGCGGCGTTTAGCTCTTTTGCCTGTGGGCGTACTAATTCGAGCGCTATGTGTATAGTTACAAAAACTCTAGCTATCAAAATCTCAATCATCAATTTTAACTAATTTTGCTCAATCATTTTCTTTTGAAGAAACGATATTGATTTGAGCAAAATTCTGCGTGAATCTCGATCTTTTTGGCCAATATTAGCAAAATTTATTTTCGTGCCAGCAATAGCTAAAATGCCTCGCTCTCCCAAATTTTCAAGTTTCTTTTCGATAGCTTCATATTCCCCTTTATTCATCAACAGAAATTCTGTCAACGCGTAGCGCGATAGCAGATCACTTTCTCGGAGTTCACTCTGTAAAATTCCTGCTACATGGATGAGTTGAGCAGCCAGACGGTATAAATATTCTTCATTAACATAACTTAATTCTTTCCCATATTTTATCTCTATTAGTTCTCCATCCTCATTGCGAAACTTTGAAAGCGAGATGAGAAAGAGGTTAAATGGAATCTGCTCTCGAATGGCAAGGGAAATTTCACGAGTTGCGCTCTCCATAAAAGCAGGAAATGAAGCCAGTCCAGTTAATGAGTCATGCAGACCATCATGAGTAACTAGATCAGCTACTGATTTTTTCACGCTAATGGTCTCTAATTTTCAGTTGGCGTTACTGATTGCGCTGTGATTTTGAGGATTCCAGCGATAGCTAGCAAAGCAAAAAAACCCAATATGATGGCAATTCCTGGCCATCCCCCTTCAAATATGTAATACGCAACGGCGAGCGCAAGTAAATTAGCTAACAGTGACGGGGAGTTTCCATATCTTTTCCCTCGACGGATACCTCGAGCGGCAAACAATAAGCCCAGCCCGCCAAGGACCGCAAAGAAAATTTCAGCGATTAGCGCATCAAAATTCTTAGCTTGAGAGATAAAAGATTCAACAATTAAAAAGAGAGCCAGAAAGAAGAGCAGTAGCGCTTCACCCGCAACTATTGTTGATGTGAGGCGGCGTAGATACGTCACATCTTTCAATTTCGCCATTTCTTCACCTCCAGTGTCTTTGATGTAGTTCGCTCAAGTCCCCTAAATTAAAAGGTTTTCACCACGGCACAACTTCTCTATCCTCCCAAAGTAAACCTGTTTGGTCTACGCCTGGTGTAAAAGTTCTTGTTGCCAACCAGATCGCAGTCTCGGCTCCCTCAGCAGCAGAGCGTGGAGCTTCAGGGCCACCCATATCTGTTCGTGAATGATTTGGACATACTGCATCGACAAGAATTCCGCGCGAGCCTAATCCTGTTTCGTGCGCGAAGTTTCGCACAAATGAATTGACTCCAGCTTTGCTAATTCGATAGGGCGCAAGTCCACCCGCGCTACCTGGACCTGACATTCGTCCAAGGCATGCGCTCAACACAATCACGCGCCCGTTTCGATTTTCAACTAAGTGTTCGGCAAAAATATTAATAATGTTAAAAACTCCCGTAAGATTAATTCCTAATGTGCGATCCCAATCCTCTTTAGACGCACGGATAGTTTTCGACATCTTTTCTGACATCACGCCATGCGAAAGCACGAGAATTTCAAAAGGCTTAACTGAATCTTTAAATTTTTTCAATTCTTCATAATCTCTGACATCACACGAGATGCTTGCAACGCCCAACTCTTCGGCAGCTTTACCCACTCGGTCACGATCTTGACCAAGGATGGTGACATCTAATCCCTGGTCGCGCAGAGCGCGAGCAATTTCAAAACCAATTCCTCGTGATCCACCTGTAACAAGTGCTCTGGTCATTGCTCAACCCGCATGAGCGCTATTAACGCCATAAATAGGCGTAGCTGATGGAAGGCGTGACTGTTTTTCATGGCCATACTCTCCAGCGCCCGCGCTCGGTCGGCAACGTGAATGATTCTTGATATTCGAGAACACATCGCCCCACATTACGGACTCCATGTCATGGCCCATCTCGCCCTGCACCGCAGCCAAGGCCCTAGAGTTCGCCCGCTCTGTCGCGCTCCCGCGCTCCCGTACTCCCTCACTCCCGCCTGCCGGTTGGGCAGTGCAAATCTGGCTCCAAAAGTTGAGCAACCTCACTATTCTTCTCACCGCTCCACGGACATCCAGGGTGATATCCACCCCCAAGGCTCGATACCCTTGCCTTAAACAAGTACTGGGAGAGTCAGTGTCGACTACAGACTTCGCTGGGGATTTTGGCGCCAATGAGTGGCTCGTTGAAGAGATGTATGAAAAATATCTCGCTAACCCCGATTCAGTGGATGCTCAATGGAAAGCGCTCTTCGCACATGGTGGCCATACGCCAGCGGGTCAAAGTAACGGTGTAGCAGCGCCCAGCGTTACAAGTTCACAAACCCAACAACACTTTGCCACACCACCAGGACTCACTCTTCCCGCAGCAGGTGGACGACCACCAGCGCCAAAAAGTGCAGCAGCTACTTCAACCGCTTCAACAAGTGGCGCCGCTCAATCATCTTCTGCTGCACCTGCTACACCTGCTGCACCTGCTGCACCTGCTCCCGCCCCAATCTCCACTTCTTCGCCAACTGCAGCAAGCTCTCCAAGCGCGTCGGCATCAACTCATCTTCCGTCAGTGACGACGCCAACTACTGCAACACCGGGAGCACAGCCGCAATCTGTCATTTCACAAGCGCCTCGAACAAGTGATCCGCTCCCTGCGCAACCATTACAAAAGAGCGCACCAGTTGTTACCTCACCCTCTGCGGGACAAGTCGATCCGCTACGAGGAACTGCAGCTCGTGTTGTCACCAATATGGAAGCTTCGCTACATGTTCCTACGGCAACTAGCGTTCGCTCCATTCCAGCGAAATTATTAATTGATAACCGCATTGTTATTAACAACCATATGCAACGCGCACGTGGTGGAAAAGTTTCGTTCACGCATTTAATTGGTTATGCAATGGTTAAAGCGCTACGCGCGATGCCAGAGATGAATGCGTATTACACAACTATTGACGGTAAGCCCGCTATTGGTAGACCAGATCACATCAACATCGGCATTGCTATTGACCTTGCAAAATCAGATGGCACGCGCCAACTCTTAGTACCATCAATAAAGGGTTGCGAATCAATGGACTTCGCACAATTCCTTGAAACATATGAGTCGCTTATTAAGAAGGCGCGCACCGGCGGACTCACCGTTGAAGATTTCGCTGGCACAACAGTTTCACTAACTAACCCAGGAACTCTGGGCACCGTTCACTCAGTTCCTCGACTCATGGAAGGCCAAGGATTAATTCTTGGCGTTGGCTCGATGGAATACCCTGCTGAATTCCAGGGCACCAATGAGGAAACACTCGCCCGAATGGCAGTGAGCAAAGTTGTCACACTCACCAGCACCTACGACCACCGAATTATTCAAGGAGCCCAGTCGGGCGATTACTTGCGCCGAATCCACGAGCTTCTACTTGGCGCGGAGGGCTTCTACGACGAGATTTTCACCGCCCTTCGCATTCCTTATGTACCTATTAGATGGAATACCGATTTAGAGCGAAGCAAAGATGATGACATCCATAAAACCGCTCGCGTCCAAGAGTTAATTCATGCCTTCCGTAGCCGTGGCCATCTCATGGCCGATGTCGATCCACTTGAGTTTAAGCTTCGAATCCACCCTGACCTCGACACTGTCACCCATGGTTTGACGCTCTGGGATCTTGACCGCGAGGTTGCCACCGGTGGTTTTGGTGGCAAGCAATTTATGAAACTCAGGGACATCCTTGGAATCCTTCGTAACGCATACTGCCGAACAATCGGTATCGAGTACATGCATTTAAGTAATCCTGCAGAACGTAAATGGATGCAAGTTCGCCTAGAAGTTCCAGTAGAGAAGATGGATCGGAACGAACAGCTTCGAATTTTGCGCAAACTCAATAGCGCAGAAGCTTTCGAAACTTTCCTCCAAACAAAATTCGTTGGGCAGAAGCGATTCTCTCTTGAAGGTGGTGAGTCCGTTATTCCAATCCTCGATGCAATTCTTATTGCTGCCGCAGAAGAGAAGCTTGATGAAGTATGTATCGGTATGCCACATCGTGGTCGACTCAATGTTCTAGCAAATGTTGCTGGGAAACCTCATGGCCAAATCTTCCAAGAGTTCGAGGGTCATTACCAAGATAATTCAGTTCAGGGATCTGGAGATGTGAAGTACCACCTTGGTACCCAATCAATCTTCACCGCTGATTCTGGTGCACAGACCAAGGTATATCTCGCGGCAAATCCTTCACATTTAGAGGCAGTTAATCCCGTTCTCGAAGGAATTGTTCGAGCAAAGCAAGACAAGATAAATATTCGCGATGTATTCTCTGTTTTGCCAATCTTGCTCCATGGCGATGCTGCATTTGCAGGTCAAGGTGTCGTTGCTGAAACTCTCAACCTCTCCCAACTTCCTGGCTATCGCACCGGTGGAACTATCCATATTGTTATCAATAACCAAGTTGGCTTTACTACTTCACCCAGTGCAGGACGTTCATCAACGTATGCCACTGATGTTGCGCGCATGGTACAAGCGCCGATTTTCCACGTAAATGGCGATGATCCTGAGGCATGCGTTCGCGTTGCGCGTCTTGCTTATGAGTACCGCCAAGCATTTAACAAAGATGTCGTTATCGACATGATTTGCTACCGCCGACGTGGCCACAATGAAGGCGATGAGCCGAGCTTAACTCAACCTTTGATGTACAAATTAATTGATGCCAAGCGAACAACGCGCACTCTTTATATTGAAGCGCTCGTCGGTCGCGGCGATATCACCATGGCAGAGGCTGAGGAGGTTACTCGAGATTTCCAAACTCAACTTGAGGCAATCTTCACTGCGGTTCACAACAAAGAAGCGAGTGCGCCAACTCTTGATTCTAAGAAAGCACTAGCACCGGAAGAGGCTGCCACTGCAATTAGCGCGGATGTTGCGCGACAAATTGCCGCAACTCAAGTTGCGATTCCAGAAGGCTTCACCGTTCATCCAAAGTTGTTGCCACAACTTTCACGTCGCGTCGAGATGCTCAATGAGGGCACCATCGATTGGGCTATGGGTGAGGCGCTCGCTTTCGGATCGCTGTTGCTCGATGGCAAACATATTCGTCTTGCAGGACAGGATGTCGCTCGTGGCACATTTAGCCAACGCCATGCAGTTATTGTTGATGGAAGCAATGGCAGTGAGTGGATTCCACTTCGTGGCCTGATTTCTAGTGAGAATCAGTTTTTCGTTGTTAACTCTCTTCTCTCTGAATATGCAGCTCTTGGCTTCGAATATGGTTACTCGGTGGAACGAGATGATGCACTTGTGCTCTGGGAAGCACAGTTTGGTGATTTCGCCAACGGTGCACAGACCATCATCGATGAGTTTGTCTCTTCCGCCCTGCAAAAGTGGGGCGAGCGATCCTCCGTTGTCATGCTCTTGCCTCATGGCTATGAAGGCCAAGGACCAGATCACTCATCTGCTCGCATCGAAAGATTCCTCCAGCTCTGCGCCGAGAACAATATGACCGTTGCACAGCCATCCAGCCCCGCTTCGTATTTCCATCTACTCCGCTGGCATATGGCAAATCCTGCTCGTCGCCCACTTATCGTCTTTGAACCAAAATCGATGCTCCGTTTAAAAGCTGCGGCTTCGAAATTGGAAGATTTCACCACGGGCCATTTCCAAACAGTAATTCCAGATTCCATGGTCAATAACGCAACTCGATTAATTTTCTGCTCTGGCAAGATTTATCACGACCTTGTTGCGGAACGTGCAAAACTTAATGAGTTAACAACTGCAATCGTTCGAGTTGAGCAGTTGTTTCCATTTCCTGCAGCAGCGATTAAATCTGAAGCAGCAAGGCACCCCAACGCAAACATTCTTTGGGTTCAGGATGAGCCAGCAAACCAAGGTCCATGGCCATTCTTTGCGCTCAATTCGATGGAAACTCTTGATGGGCGAGGAATTCGAAGGGTTTCCCGATTGGCATCTGCAGCTCCAGCTACTGGTAATCATCACTTACATGAAGAGGAACAAAAGGCGCTCATTTTTGAAGCGTTCCAACGCTAACTAAACGCCA
>Ga0214923_10001124_pt1 | contig 38854 bp, 38 predicted proteins | sample LL1510_MetaG_FD_177993 | JGI IMG/M metagenome (GOLD analysis project Ga0214923, IMG submission 177993) | Freshwater microbial communities from Lake Lanier, Atlanta, Georgia, United States - LL-1510 | ecosystem: Environmental > Aquatic > Freshwater > Lake | place: USA: Georgia | collected...
TTCAAAATACATGGACTTGCCTCAGGTGCAGTTTGAAAACAAGTAAAACAAAATCCTTCTCCAAAACTTTTTTTAGTCGATTTTTTGCAATTCGAGCAGATGATTTTTCCAGACCATGATATCGATAATTCCTTCCCTAAAAAGTCATTTAGACTCAACAAGGAATCGTTATCTTCTAAAAAATAATGAACCGGTGAATTTAATCTTGTTCGAAGTTTTGATAGAATCATTCAGACGGTAAAATATTCATTTTTTCTGCAAAATGATAGCAGTAATCACGTAAATCTTCGGAGATTAGGTGCTCGCCTGTGGCCTTTTCAAAGGTGTCAGCCATGGTTAAAAGTGTTTGATGAAAAAACTGCTTCATCTCATCAATCGTCATGTCTTTAGTCCATAAATCTATTTTCATCGTATTTTTCTCTTTTACGTCCCAAATTGAGAGTAAAAAAGCCGCTGCCTCTGAATCATTTATTCCGCCATCAGTCGCACTCCAATTCATTTTCATTGGAAGATGGTTAGCGTCGAGATCTATTTGTATAGAAATAGAAGAGGTTTTCGCAACATTTTCGGCCATGGTAATTTTAAGGTTTATATGATTTGTAAATTTGTTCTGCTGAAGCGCTCATCAATTTATCTAATTTGAAATCTTCTGACGCATTTTCTTTCATGAATTCTTGCACCATTCTGAATCCAATGAATTTTCCTATTCGGTCAGGACTTTCGTTTTTACCGTCTTTTTCTAGGTTTGGTGTAAAAGGTCCTTCAGAAAATAAATTCATAATGGTCTTCTCGCTTGATTGAAAAAGTAATTCATTTTCAACGAGGAAAGACCAAATTGCTTTTTCTTGGTTGTGTGACCAGTCTAATTTACTTTTATCATAGCGCAGAATTTGCTCCTCAGCCATATCTGGGAAAGCCGCATGAAGAAAGTATAAAATTTTGCCATAGCGCACAGCTTCGTGTATGACATCCGCTTGTTCATCTTTCTTTACAGGAAAAAAGAATTGTTCCAACCAAGCTTCCACTACATCTCGTTTTAAGTATTCTTTCTTGTAGCCATTCGTTGTCCAATTGTGAACAAATTGATTTAATGGAGGCATTTGAAGCAAGGATAAATTCCCGCCTATGTACTTCTCCTCTTGTACGATAATGCTCTTTTCTTTTGGAATAACGAAAGCTCCAATTGGAATATCCGTCGGTTGATTGTTTACAATTGCATTTACACAAAAACAAGTATTAGCGAAAATTATCTTTCGCGGAAATTCTTCTGAGGGATGGTGAATTTTAAGTCGTTTAAAGGCATCAGTTATTTCTCCTTTCAATTTTTCATCAGTTGTAATATTTTGAGTGCCTTGTTCAATTTGTTGAATGTCTTTATAGGAATAAAATTCCTTAGTTTTTCTAGCATAAATAGAATCGACATCCACATCAATACCGAGACAACCCGCCATCACAAATTCCAAGATTTCAGAGTTGTTTTTTTTATACTCGTCCCGTAATTTTAACAGTTGTAAACTATCACTTGATTTTAGTTCTTTATTCAAATCAACAAAAGAAAGTTCAAGTTCGACATCTGATATGTCTACGTCAAATGGATCAAATGGCTTACGCAGAATGAAATAGAGCAAAACAGCGATACTTAAAAGAATCCCTATTCCTATCCATATCCATGTTTTTCGTGTCAAGACTTTTGTTATTTTTGTCAAAAATAAGTAATTCCATGTATACGATCAGAAATTATTCTTTGTTGACGCTAGTGTTGTGTAACATTTTTTCATCTTTTGGACAAAAGGATTGTCAAGTTACCATTGATAGTTTGAATAAAAAAATTAGTCAATTGGAATTGAATATTAAAAATAACAATTCTGGAAAAAGACTTCAAGCTGGATTAACAACGAATTTAGGAATGAATTTTATCACACCAGGGCAGTCAAAATTAATTGATAAGAATGGTATTGGATCATGTTTTAGTGTGGGTCTAACATTAAATAAGTGCTTTAAAAATTCACCAACAGTAGGGATTTCCACAGGAATTGAATTTGATTTTGAGACGAATCGATATAAAACTGTTGATAGCATTTACTACGACTATATAGGTAGCAAAATAATAGCTAAAGCAAATGCAGTGGATGCAACAGGAAGCTTTTCATTACAAGAAAGAAATCAAAAATCTATTTATGTATCAATTCCATTAATGATGTTGTTTAGGACTTCAATGATTGGTGATTTTCGTTATTTTGGAAAATTTGGAATACGAAATTCTTTTTTACTGAAAAACTCGGTAAATGATTTCGGTGTTGATATTACTAATATTCCTTACGTTGCGAACAGTCAAAATAATAATTTTGTATCTAATGGAGATATGTTTTTCTATAAAGGATCAATCGGTTTATCAGCTGGAGCAGAGTGGAAGTTTTATGAAACCACTTCTATAGTTGCTGAGTTAGGTTATTTTTATGGTGTGACTCCCTTACATTTAGAAAGAAAAGAGCAGAACAGAACTTTATATACTATTGATAATGGCGTTCGAAGCTACTTTTCTAACAAAGCAAATCAGAATCAGCTTCTTTTTAAAATTTCAATTTTGTTTTAATTGCAACTCATTGAATATATTTCAAATTGGTTGAATGATTACCTCTCGAAGTCGAAATTAAAAGGCTTTGTTGTGGGGATATCAGGTGGTGTTGATTCAGCGCTGACAGCTTCACTATGTGCCAAAACAGGTCATAAAGTTTTATTATTGAACTTGCCAATTCGTCAAACACACAGTGAATTTTCTAGAGCTTGCCTACAAATTGCTGATCTAGAAGAGAAATATATGAATGTGTCCTCAATTCAATTGCCTCTGACAACGGTTTTCGATGAATTTACTAAAGTTGTTCCTGAATCTGTCCAACAAGATTTTTTAGCAATGGCAAATTCACGTTCAAGGTTGCGAATGACTGCGTTGTATGCTGTAGCACAGGCGAATGGCTGTCTAGTTGTGGGTACTGGAAATAAAATCGAAGATTTTGGAATTGGATTTTTTACTAAGTACGGTGATGGCGGTGTTGATATAAGTCCCATTGCCGATTTAACAAAAACTGAGGTATTTAAACTGGCAAAAGAAATCGGTGTGATTCAGGAAATTCTCAACGCAAAGCCAACTGACGGCTTGTGGGAAGATGGTCGCTCAGATGAAGATCAAATCGGCGCAAGTTATCCAGAATTAGAATGGGCGATGGAATATGACGGTGAAACAACAAATCTTTCGGTCAGACAAGTAGAAGTTCTAGGCATATACAAGAAATTGAATGCTCTGAATCAGCACAAAATGAAACCTATACCTGTTTGTAACATACCTGTTTCGATGAAAAGTGAATTAAAATGATACGTTCACTATTCTTTATTTATTTTCTATTCTCTTTCTTCTCGATTTTTTCGCAACGATTCAAATGTGGATGCTCGGAACTTACGCGTGAGAATTATACCTCCTCGCGAAATCAATTTGAAAAAATAAGGGGAAATGAATTTTTGAAAAATGTTGGTCTTTCGCGCTACTTTTTTAGTAAGAAAGAATACGATAAAGCCTATGAAAAAGCGACTCTTGCATTGGATTTATGGTCAAAAGAATCCTTTAATAATAGAAATAAGGCATCGGTGTGCCAATTAGATTCTTTACGCTTGGAAGAAATAAAAAGATTGTCGGCATATAGTGAATTCGAGAAAATGATTGCCTATCCTACAATTGTTGGTTGGAGCAACTTGATTAGTAAATTTAGCACCACGATAAATTTAGTAGAGGCTTGTTACCATAGAGATAGTCTGATGCTTTCCGCTATTATTGAAACCAAGAATTCTGAGAAAGTCCAAGAATTTATTAATCAATTTCCAAATTCATATTTTGCAAATAAGGCATTTGAATTTTATTGTGAATTTCAGTATAATGAGGAAGTTCCTGTGGAAACGCTTGAAAATTTGGAATCATTCGTTGAAAAGCATGCAGATAATTGTAAAATTGACCAAGTTCATTTTGCAATTTATTCAATCTTCCGAAAAACACAGCAAATCAAAGAGCTCGAACGCTACATTTCAAAATATCCGAATCAACCGTGGGTAACACAGGCATGGAGAGCGATTTATGAATTGTATGTGGGTGAGTGGGATGAGGATAAAATCTCATCTTTCAGGAGTATATATCCAAATTATCCTTTCATGGAAGAATTGACTCGTGATTTAGCTTTGTTAAATGAGGAGTTGTATCCTATCGAAAAAGACGGTCTTTATGGGTATATCAATGCAAAAGGTAAAGTTGTAATTCCTTTTTCATATGAAGATGCAGGATTTTTTAATAATGGAATTGCAGTAGTTCAACAGAATGAAAAGTTTGGAGCAATTAACAAAAGAAATCAGGTTATTATTCCCTTTCATTATGAAACCATATATGATTTTGATCAAGATGTTGCCATTGCTGGAGATACTTCATTTTATGGATTGATCTCTAAAACGGGAGAAATTATTGTTTCATTTAAATACACAGAAATTAAAAAAATAAACCCTGTTGTTTTTGTTTTTCAAGATTCAATAGGTTTTGGATTTTTTAATGTTAGAGGAATACCACTTAAAAATGAAGTTTATGAGGAAATTACAGAATTACCAGGGGGTATGTTTAAGTGTAAAGTGAATGCGAAAATTGGAATTTTGAATGCTAAATTAAATGAAATAGTCCCCATGCAATTCGATGAGGTCGAAAAGTTCGACGATACGCTTTTTATTGTGAAGCTATCGGGAAAATACGGAATTTACAATGCTAATAAAGGTATGCTTGTTCAACCAAATTACGAACGAATAAAGATTTTGGATGCTTCGAAAAGTCTAATGTTAGTTAAGAAATTAAAGGAATTACAAATTTGCAAGTTTAGTGGGGCAAAGCATCTTTCCTTATCCTTCGAATACTCTCAACGACTATTTGATCTAATTTCCTTTTATCAAAACACATCGGTCTTTTCTCAAAAAGGGAAATTTGGTATTTTGGATGGAAATGGAAAAGTTGTATTAAAACCTGAATACGAAGAAATGGGAAAAACAAATTCGTTAACACCATTTAAACTAAATAATCAATGGGGATTTTTAAATCAAACTGCAGTGAAAGTTAATCCGATGTATGATGCCTGTTATACGCCAAATAAGCTTGGTTATGTTGTAGAGAAGAATGGTAAACAAGGAGTTATTGATTATAATGGAAAGGAAATTATTTCTTTACAATACAATTCGGTTAAATGGTTGAAAGAAGGATATTATATTCTTGACTTTAATGGCTTATTAGGTTTGGCTAATGAATTTGGCACTATCATTGTCCCTTGTGGCAACAAGTCGATTCAAGCTATGAATAGTGACTTATTTCTCTTGCAAAATTCAAATGAAATACGTTACTTTATTCCTTCGAAATCGCTATGGATAAAAGCTCAAGATGAATAAACTATTCAACAAGCCGGATTATTTTTACCTAGCCATTGCGTTAACATTCACCACGCTTGTGATTAGTGCGGTAGTAACCACTGTAGATGTGTTTAAAGCAGAAAAAAAAATTTCAAGATTTGAGGAAGGTTTGGTGGTAGAAAGCGAACAGTTGGAGGAGTTGAATTTTGAAAATTTAGAAGTCACAAATTCTGGTGGAGGAGAGGTTAAAAATGTAATTGCCGACGCAAACGACAAACGAAAGAAATCTTTTGATGATTGGTCGCAAGATGTTTCGAATAATAGTTCTGTAAATCCTGAGCAAAGTGCCAAAGATTTTGAGCAACAACTTTTTCGAGAGGCAGAGGGAAATGAAGCGAGAAAAAAAATGGAGGAACAGCGAAAAAATAAAGATAATTCTTCATCTCCTAAAAGTAATACGCAAGTGAATAAAACTTCATTAGGAGGGTCAGAAAATCAATTTTCTGGAAATGTTATGGTTCGCTTTAGTCTAAGTGGAAGAACTGCTTTTAACGGGAATAATTGGTATGTGCGGAATCCTGGATATACATGTGGGAAAGGTTCAGGCTTAGTTGTGGTGAATGTGGTCGTTGGAAAGGATGGAAAAGTAATTAGGGCAGTTGTTGATAATGCAAGATCGAAAGGGAATGCTTGCATGAGAGAACAGGCTCAAAAGTATGCTTCGATTAGTAGGTTTAGTATTTCTTCAACAGCACCTGATAGCCAGTCAGGATATATTCAATACGAATTTGTATCTCAATAGAAAATAATGATTAAAAAATAATCAATAAAAAGATTAAAAAATAATTTTTTATTCTTAGGTTTGTTTTTAAATTTTCGATTATGATAGGTCAAAATCTAAAGGCACTTAGAAAAAGAAAAGGTAAGTCACAAGAAGATGTGGCAATTGCGGTAGGAACAAATCGATCTACATACAGTGGGTATGAGAATGGCGTTGCATCTCCTGGTATTGAAGGCTTATTGGCCTTTAGTGGGTTTTATGATGTGACGGTCGATTCGTTACTTAAAACTGATTTCTCCAGTTTTTCGGAAGCTGATTGGTTGCATTTTGAGGGTTCTTGGAAGAAAGAAGCTAAGGGTTCATCTCTTCGTGTTCTTACAGCTGTTGTTGATACTCAAAATAGTGAGGTAATCGAGATGATTCATCAAAAAGCAAGAGCGGGTTACACAACGGGTTATTCTGACATTAGTTTTATAAAAGATTTGCCAATAATGCAACTTCCTTTTTTATCTAAGGATAAAAAATACCGTGCTTTTCAAATTGAAGGAGATTCCATGTTGCCAGTTCCTTCTGGATCGTATATTATTGGCGAATTTGTTCAAGATTGGACAATGCTAAAATCAGGAACTGCCTGTATAGTATTGACTAAAAATGATGGTATTGTTTTTAAAGTCATTTACAATGAACTTCAGGAAAACAAAGGATTTTTATTGGTTTCTTCAAATCCGGTTTTTGAGCCTTTTCAGGTAAAAGTTGATGATATTATTGAAATTTGGAAATTTGTTACACTTATTTCGTCTGAACTTCCAGAGGGAGGTATGAACAGTGAAGATTTAGTTGAAGGAATTAAAAATATTCAAAAGGATGTGAGAGTTATTTTGAATAAATTATCAAAAGCTTGATAAACCTTATATTTTTTAGCTGATTCGGCTTATCTTTGCAAAAAAAAATAATGATTAATATCACGTTCCCTGATGGTAATATCCGTTCTTATGAAAACGGAGTAAGTTCCATAGAAATTGCCAAAAGTATTTCAGAAGGATTAGCGCGCAATGTGTTGGCAGCTAAAGTTAACGACATAATACAAGATGCTTCTTTACCAATAGAAGGTGATAGTAATCTTCAGCTACTTACTTGGAATGATACCGAAGGAAAATCTACCATGTGGCATTCTTCTGCTCACCTTATGGCTGAGGCACTTGAGTATTATTACCCGGGAATAAAATTAGCGATTGGCCCTCCTGTAACAAATGGTTTTTATTACGATATTGATTTTGAAAATTATTCCATAAAAGAAGAGGACTTACCAAAAATAGAAGCTAAAATTCTTGAGTTGTCCAGAGCAAAAAATCCATTTATTCGAAAGCAGGTATCCAAAGCAGAAGCAATTAAATATTTTACCGAAAAGAATGACCCATATAAATTAGAATTATTGGAGGATTTAGAAGATGGTTCCATTACGTTTTATACCCAAGGGAACTTTACGGATTTATGTCGTGGGCCACATATTCCGGATACTGGATTTATTAAGGCGGTAAAACTTACTGCCATTGCAGGTGCATATTGGCGTGGAGATGAAAAAAATAAACAATTAACACGGATATATGGAATTACATTCCCTAAACAAACCGAGTTAGCCGAGTATTTGGAGCGATTGGAAGAAGCAAAGAAAAGAGACCATAGAAAATTAGGTAAAGAGTTAGAGTTGTTTACGTTTTCTCAAAAGGTTGGACAAGGACTTCCGTTGTGGCTACCGAAAGGTGCAGCATTAAGAGAGCGCTTAGAAAACTTTCTTAAAAAAGCACAACGCAAAGCTGGTTATCAGCAAGTGATTACGCCGCATATTGGAAACAAGGAACTTTACGTAACTTCTGGTCACTATGAAAAATATGGCGCAGATTCTTTTCAACCAATTCGAACGCCGGATCCAAATGAAGAATTTTATTTAAAACCAATGAATTGCCCTCATCATTGTGAGATTTTCAAATCAAGGCCGAGGTCATATAAAGATTTGCCAGCGCGCTTTGCGGAATTCGGCACTGTTTACCGCTATGAGCAGTCAGGGGAATTACATGGCTTAACGCGAGTTAGAGGATTTACACAAGATGACGCGCATATATTTTGTATGCAGGAGCAAGTTAAAGATGAATTTAAGAACGTTATTGATATTGTATTGTACGTTTTAAAAACATTGAAATTTGAAAGCTACAAGGCACAAATATCCTTAAGAGATCCGGACAATAAAACAAAATATATCGGTAGCGAGGAAAATTGGCAAAAGGCAGAGGAAGCTATCATTGAAGCTGCTGCTGAAAAAGAATTGCCTACGGTTGTTGCATACGGTGAAGCGGCGTTTTATGGTCCGAAACTAGACTTCATGGTGCAAGATGCTTTGGGAAGGGAATGGCAATTGGGTACAATTCAAGTAGATTACAATTTGCCGGAGCGTTTTGAATTGGAATACATTGGTTCAGATAATCAAAAACATCGTCCTGTAATGATTCATAGGGCACCATTTGGTTCAATGGAACGATTTGTTGCTGTTCTTCTCGAGCATTGTGCAGGTGACTTTCCTCTTTGGCTTTCATCCGAACAATTTACCGTACTTCCAATATCTGAGAAATTCAACGATTACGCCCAAAAAGTTTCAGATTTACTAAATAATTCCGATATTCGCGGTCTTGTTGATGTCCGTAATGAAAAGATAGGCAAGAAAATACGTGATGCAGAGTTATCTAAAATCCCTTTTATGCTGATTGTTGGAGAAAAGGAAGCAGAAGAAAATAAAGTATCTGTAAGAAGAAGAGGCGAAGGCGATTTAGGAATGATGGATATCGATAATTTTGTAGAACGTGTGGTTGAAGCAATTAACGAAGAATTAAAATAACTTTAAAAACTGAATGAGAAAAAACCCAAGACAATTCGTAAAACGGGAAGAGGAGGCGCAACACAAGATCAATGATAAAATCACTGCTCATGAAGTGAGATTGGTTTTTGACGGTAAAGAACCTGAGGTATTATCAACTGCGAAAGCAATAGCATTAGCCGAAGAAGAAGAATTGGATTTGGTTGAAATCTCACCAAACGCAAACCCTCCGGTTTGTCGTATCATGGATTATAAAAAATTCCTCTACAATCAAAAACGTAAACAAAAAGAGCTAAAAGCGAAGCAAAGCAAGGTGGTAGTAAAGGAAATTCGTTTTGGTCCCAATACAGACGACCATGATTTTAATTTCAAATTAGCTCACGCTAGGAAATTTTTAGAAGAAGGTTCAAAAGTCAAGGCGTATGTGTTCTTTCGTGGAAGAACTATTGTTTTTAAGGATCGTGGAGAAATATTGTTGTTGAAGTTTGCTCAAGAATTGGCGGACTGTGGTGCAGTGGAGCAACTTCCAAAATTAGAGGGTAAAAAAATGATCGTAATGATCAATCCAAAAAAGAAATAAAGAAGCTGATATATAAATGTTTAACTCAAAAAAAAGTAGAAATGCCTAAAATGAAAACAAAATCCAGTGCCAAGAAGCGATTCACGGTAACGGGTAGTGGCAAAATTAAGCGCAAACATGCGTTTAAAAGTCACATTTTAACAAAAAAGGCTACTAAGCGTAAGCGTAATTTAACACATGCAGGATTGGTTCACGATGCCGACATGTCAAATGTTAAATTGCAACTTTGTATGAAGTAGCAAGGTTTATTCATTGTTTAACCAAGTAACGAGTAAATAAGCCAACTGAGAAAGTGTTGCACTCTTTATTAAAAAACTTAAAATTATGCCAAGATCAGTTAATCATGTAGCATCAAGAGCTAAGAGAAAAAACTTGATGAAACTAGCCAAAGGATACTTTGGTCGAAGAAAAAATGTTTGGACAGTAGCAAAAAATGCTATTGAAAAAGGATTAGTTTACGCCTACTCTGGACGTAAACAAAAGAAAAGAAATTTCCGTTCGTTATGGATCACGCGCATCAACGCAGGAGTTCGTCAATATGGAATGAGTTATTCACAATTTATGGGAGCCTTACACAAAAGTGGCATCGAATTAAATAGGAAGGCTTTGGCAGATTTAGCCATGAACCATCCTGATGCTTTCAAAGCTGTTGTGGAAACGGTTAAAAAATAAATTATCAACTATTATCAGCGTTTTAAAGTCACCCCTTAGGGTGACTTTTCTTTTTAAATTGATTAGATTTACAAAAAAATAACAAAGTATGAATAAATATATTTACACCCTTCTGTTTATTGGAATGTGCATTTTTCATTCTTGCAGTAATGACGAATCAAGTGATTCGACAAAAAACAAGAATCCACAGACGGCATGCGAATGCATCGAAAATTACGCTAAAGAGGTTGAGAAAATTGCGAATATGTCTGATGAACAGTTCGCTTAAAGTGGCAATGAAATTGAATCTTTGGGAGCCAAAATGGATAGTGATTCGGTATGTAACAAACTAATTGAAGAGCAACAAAAGAAATATTCATCTCCAAAGGAATTTCAAAAAGAATTTGAAAAGTCATGTCCTTCTTTAACAAAACTCATGGAAAACATGATGAAAATTCAAGAGAGAATGATGTTAAATATGTCACGTAACTCTTCCGCAGAGGCGATGCCTCCCCAGGAATTTTAAAAAATTCGATAATTTTTTAATGAAAAGTGGAGCCTAATTCCCTTCAATTTTCTTTAAATGAGTGAAGTAATAGGTTGATTTATCGAAATATTTAAGGTTATCCACATTTTATTTTGATATTTTTTTGATAAAAAAGTGCGAGATTAAAAAATAATCTTTTAACTTCATTGTATAACTTAAAATTATGAATATGAAAAAAGTGATTTTTATGTGTGCAATTTCATCGATGATCTTGTTGCCGTCTTGTAAGCGATTGTTAAATAAAGATTCTAAGGATTCATCTAAGGAAGTTTCTAAAGATGCAAATGATGGAGCCAATTCGAAGAAAGACGGTGCTGGAGAAAATGATAAAATGAACACTCCAGCAATGCCAAATCCTCAAGGGATGGATAACCAAAGTAAAATGGATAATGGGAAGAAACATGACCCTTCAGATCATTCAAAATCTCACATGGACCAAAGAACTGATCCTAATCCAATGGATGGTCAATCAGATTTTAACGGCGATCCAAATGACGGTCCTGGGATGTAGTTAAATTATAAATATATTATATTCAAAGGGAGGTTAGCCTCCCTTTTTTTATGCACTGAAACTATTTGTTTAACTTTGAAGAAAAAAGAACGGTGATAAAAATTGGTCTTGTTGGTCTGGGGCATTTGGGTAAAATTCATCTCAAAAATCTTTTGGAGTTATCTCACTTGTTTGAGGTTAAAGCAGTCTTTGATGAAGATAATTCTATTCGTCATGAGATCAGTAATTTATATAATGTTCTTCAAGTTGGTTCTTATCAAGACCTTTTAGCCTTGTGTGAAGCAGTAATAATAGTAACACCAACCATTTCACATTTTGAATTAGCTGTTGAAGCAATAAAACTTCAGCTACCGGTTTTCGTTGAAAAGCCCATGGTAGAAACTATGGACGAAGCTAAAAGATTGGTGTCGCTTATAGATGAAGCTGGTGTTCATGTTCAGGTTGGACATGTAGAAAGATTCAATCCTGCTTTTCTTGCAGCACAAAATCACCTTGATTCGCCAATGTTTATTGAGACACATCGACTCGCACAATTTAATCCGAGAGGAACAGATGTGCCTGTAGTTTTAGATCTGATGATTCATGATATTGATATTGTTTTGAGTGTAGTTAAATCCAGAGTTAAAAGGATATCTGCTTCTGGAGTATCTATTGTAAGTGACTCACATGACATTGCTAATGCGAGAATTGAATTTGAAAATGGATGTGTAGCCAATCTTACTTCTTCGAGGCTATCTTTAAAGAATATGCGTAAATCACGATTTTTTCAAAAAGATGCCTACATAAGTGTAGATTTTCTAAACAAGGAACTTGAAGTTGTGAGGATGGAAAATATTGCAGGAGAACCAGATCCTTTTGATATCGTTTTGGATCTTGGAAAGGAAAGTGTTAAGAAGAAAATCTGGATAGATAAACCGGAGCTTCATCAGTCTAATGCCATTAAAGAGGAACTTGAAGAGTTTTATAAGTGTATATATGCAAACAAATCGCCAATTGTTGATCATCATGCAGGGTATAATGCAATGGAGGTTGCTTTGGAAATAATATCAATAATGTCATAATTTAACACAATACTTCGGTAACAATTTCGTTTAATTTTTATGTTTCGATTTTCATTTTTGATTTGTCTGTTCATTTTATTTATTTGCAGCTCATGTTTAAAAAATAATCCTGAACCTGCTTATCTAGAAGTTACCCAGTGGACTTTGCAAAATAACGTTGCATTGTCCGGAAATGAAGGGGAATTGTCGCATAATTTTTCAGAAGCATGGGTATATATTGATGACGAAATCGTTGGCGTATTTGAGGTCCCTTTTAAAATACCTATTTTAAAATATGGTGACGTTAACATTAAAATTTATCCCGCATTTAAAAACAACGGTATTTCCGCAACTAAAAAAGTATACCCCTTTATGGAGGTTTATGAAGTGAATGCAACACTCACTGCAAATCAAACATTAACCTTAAATCCAATTACAAGATATAATATCCTTACAAATTTTTGGATAGAAGATTTTGAAGATCCCTTGAATCTTAATATTGATGTTGATCAGAATACATCGGCAATATTGACAACATCCACGGATAATCAAGACTTGCAATGGTTTAATGGAAACTTTTACGGAAGAATAAATTTAAATTCGACAGATTCCTCTTGGATTGCATCCACTAACGAGCAAATTTATATACCTAAAAATCGGGATGCTTACCTTGAAATTGATTATTACAATACCAATAGTTTGCTTACCGGTGTTCTTTGGATTTCTTCAAATTCTATCACGGATAACCCAAATATTCAGCTTAATGCTCAAGCACAAGATGTTGTCAGATGGAAAAAAATATATATTGATCTAAAAGAACTCATCGGAAATTCACCTGCTGGATCGAATATTCTTCAATCCCTTAAAGCAAGACTTGATGAGGGCAAAACGAATTCAGAAATTCGAATTGATAACATAAAGGTTGTTTATTTTAATTAATGAGAGCAATTTCTTGGCAGATATCACTTTTTATTACTGATTTAACTACAGCAGTTTTATCTTGGTGTATTTTCTTTTATTTACGCCAAGAATTAATAGAGGGCAAAACCTTTCATCCTGATGCCAATTTCTATTTAGGAATGCTTATTTTACCTATTCTTTGGTTACTATTTTATTTTATTCAAGGAACTTATTATGAGGTTAGAAGATTGTTTCGAATCAAAATAATTAACCTTACAACTATAGCTTCAGTTTTTGGTTCAATAGTACTTTTTTTTGCATTGCTTTTGGACGATGAAGTAAGATCATACAATGATTATTACCAGTTATTTTTATTATTATTCTTGATTCATTATTCGTGTACTTTGGTTCCTAGAATATTTTTGATAACCTTGTTAATTTCATCCATTCGAATTAGAGGAGCAGGATTTAAAACCTTGATAATTGGAGGTAATGAAAAAGCACTAGAATTATATCAAGAGATTTCCCTACATCCTAAAAACGTCAACAACTTTGTAGGATTTGTGAATGTCAATGGAAAAGATAAATTACTAGAGCCTTTTATTCCATATTTGGGTCACGAAAAAGATTTGGAGTCTATTCTATTGAATGCTGAGTTTGAGGAAATCATCATCGCTATTGAAGCGACTGAACACGATCGATTAAAAAATATTTTGTTGCGAATTGACGACGGAAAGAAAAGGATAAAACTCTTACCGGACACCTTCGAAATTCTTTCAGGATCAATAAAGATGACCAATATTTTTGGTGTTGCCCTAATTGAATTACTTCCTGACCCCATGCCCTATTGGCAACAAGCCATTAAACGCCTTATGGATTTAGCTTTATCTGTCATAGCAATTCTCTTATTAATTCCTTTTTATGTCTTTTCTGCCGTCGCAGTTAAAATTTCAAGTCCAGGTCCAATCTTTTTTTTACAAGAAAGAATTGGTATTAATGGTAAGGTGTTTCGAATTGTGAAATTTCGCACGATGTATGTTGATGCCGAGAAATTTGGACCACAATTATCATCTGAAAATGATCCAAGAATTACTAAGATTGGCAGATTTATGCGCAAAACAAGATTAGATGAATTTCCTCAGTTTTTTAATGTGTTGAATGGCGATATGTCGCTTGTAGGACCACGACCGGAAAGGCAATTTTACATAGATCAAATTGTGAAACAAGAGCCTCAATATCTTCAATTAACTCGGGTAAGGCCTGGAATTACCTCTTGGGGTCAGGTGAAATATGGTTACGCTGAAAATGTCGAACAAATGCTTCATAGAATGAAATACGACCTTATTTACTTAAAAAACAGGAGCCTCGCATTGGATATAAAAATAATGATGTATACCGTGCTTATTGTTTTAAGAGCAAAAGGAAAGTAATTTCCTTGGTAATTACTAAAAGATTCGTATCTTTGCACCCCAATAAATTTATTATAAACCGAGGTTTCGTACCTCACATTGTAAAAAAGAAAAGTATGGCAACAAGAATTAGATTGCAAAGACATGGAAAGAAAGGAAAACCTTTTTTTCATTTAGTAGCAGCGGATAGTCGCGCTAAAAGAGATGGAAAATTCATCGAGAAGTTGGGTACATACAACCCAACAGCAAATCCTGCGATTATTGACATCAATTTTGAAAACACATTGGCATGGGTTCAAACCGGTGCTGAAATGTCCAACACAGCAAGAGCAATTTTATCATATAAAGGTGTTCTTTACAAAAATCATTTATTGAATGGAGTTAAAAAAGGCGCATTAACTGCTGAGCAAGTAGAAGAGAAATTTGCAAAATGGTTAAGTGATAAAGACGCAAAAATTCAAGGTAAAAAAGATGGTTTGGCCAAAAATGCAACAGCTGAAAAAGCTGCTAAATTAAAAGCAGAGCAAGAAGCAAATGCTGCAAAAGCGGCTGAAGTAGCTGCAAAAAACACTCCTGAGGTAGAGGTTACTGAGGAAGTGGAAACTGACGTTCCAAATGCTGATGAAAATATTTCCGAAGAATCAACTGAAGCGGCACAAGAAGAAACAACGGAGGTAGTTGCAGAAGAAACGCAAGAAGAAACAGCACAGGAGACCGTTGCTAAAGATACAGAAGAGCCTGTTGCTGAAGTTACAGAAGAGGACAGTAAAGAGGATGCTCCTGCTGAAACTCAATCTGAAGAGCCAGAAGCATAATAATGACAATAAAAGATTGTTTCTTTTTAGGAACAGTAGCGAAACTTCACGGATTTAAAGGTGAAGTTTCGTTGTTTTTGGACGTTTCTAATCCAAGTGACTATCAACAGTTGACTTCAGTTTTTATCGAAATCGATGGTGCATTAATTCCTTTTTTTATCGAGCATGTGAAGGTGAAAAATAAAGGTTTTATTACAGTTAAATTCCAAGATATTGACAATGAGTCTTCTGCAAGAGCGTTATTGAAGAAATCGCTTTATTTGCCGCTAGATAAATTAATAGAATTGGATGAAGCATCTTTTTATGATCATGAAGTACTTGGATATTCTGTGACAGATGCTAGAGTGGGGGAGATTGGAATTGTATCAAACGTTGTGGACATTAAATCGAATCCCTTACTGGTTGTAACAAGTAATGACAAAAAAGAAATTTTAATTCCTATTTTTGAGGGGCTTGTGAAAAAGGTAAATAGAAAATCAAAAAACTTATTTATAGAAGCCCCAGAAGGTTTGATAGAATTGTATTTATAAACTAAAAAGGCTGTCTATTTAACAGCCTTTATTGATTATTCGCTTAACGCAGTTTTCTTCAACCATTTTCTGTTCTTCCATTTTTCTTGCAACCTGTCTACTACATAATACATCATAGGAACTACAATGATAGTCAGGAACATGGAGCTCGTTAACCCTCCGATCAATACCCAGGCTAAACCATTCTTCCATTCAGCACCAGATCCTGTTGCAGTTGCAATAGGAATCATACCGATGACCATTGCAATCGTAGTCATTAAAATTGGTCTCATTCGTTCTCCAACAGCTTCAAGTAATGCATCATAGGTATTCATGCCTTTTTCTTTTAAATGGTTGGCAAAGTCTACGATGAGTATCGCATTTTTAGCTACCAATCCAAGTAACATGAGCATACCCAACATGGTAAATACACCCATGTTTGAGGCACTTAAATTCAATGCTAAAATTGCACCAACGAGAGCTACAAGTATGGAAAACAATACTACAAAAGGATAAATGAAATTATCATATAGAGCAACCATAATGAGGTAAACAAGACAAAGACCAATAAGCATGGCTGTTCCAAGGGCTCCCATGGATTCTTTCTGACGTTTTATCTCTCCTCCCCATAACATGCGGACATTTGGATCCAAGGGTTTTTCTTTTAAATAGTTTTCTAAGGCTGCAGATACATTACCTGAGGCTGTTCCTTCTACATAACAACGGATGGTCGTATTCGAAATTCTGTTTTTACGTTCAAGTGAACCGCTTCCATTTTCAACAGTAATTGAGGCAAATTCCTTGAATGGCACTTGCTTCCCATCGTTTGCTGAAAAATACATATTCTTGATGTCATCTACATTTTTTCGATCAAATTGATCCATCATCACTTGGATGTTGTACTCTTGACCTTTAATGTCAAATTGATTGTCATTATTCCCTGTTAAACCGTTCTGCAATTGCATACCAACAGTTGCAATTGGAATTCCTAATTGCCCCATTTTTTCTCTGTTTAATTCAATGCGAATTTCTGGAGTAATGTCTTCAGTTGAAATAGTGGGGTCTTTTGCTCCTTTAATATCCAAAAGCGCAGCCTTTATTCTTTTAGCTTCCGTCATGAGTAGCTCTGGATTATCTGAAGAAAGAAATATTTCAATTGGAGCTTCTTCCGAGGCAACTAATCCCATGTTTAAAGCTTTCACTTCAATACCAGGATATTTGTCCTCAATCATTTTTCTGATTTTATTCATGTATTGAATTGTCGGGATTTCATTTTGCTTTCCATCCTTCATCTGAACGGTAATTTCCGACTTATTTTCAGCCCCGAAAGATGCTGCACCCATTCCTGAACTTGGTCCAGCCACGTTTGAGAACACAACATCAACCATTTCTGTTTCCGCCAAAATCAATTTTTCGATTTCCAACGTCGTCTTATTATTTTCCTCGAAGGTGGTGCTTTTATCGTACTTCAGTTTAATCATAAACTTTCCTTGGTCTCCCTGAGAAACGAATTCCTGTCCAACAATTCCAAGTCCCATTGTTGCCATACTACCAATAAAAATTACCAAAATAACGATTCCCGTGATAATTTTGTGGCGCAAGGACCAGCCTACTAACTTTACATATTGTTCCGTGAAAATTGTAACGCGTTTTTCAAACCAAATTAAAGGTATGTGTAACCAATTTTTTGGATTTAAATGCACTTCTCTGGCAAATCTTGAGGCTAACCATGGTGTTAAAGTAAAACATACGAACAAGGACATTAAAGTAGAAATTACAACTACGATGGAAAACTGATGTAAAATATCTGAAATTGTTCCTTCAATAAATACAACAGGTGAGAATACTACAACGTCAACTAGTGTAATGGCTAAAGCAGTAAAGCCAATTTCATTTCTTCCATCTAGAGCAGCCTTTCTTTTATCTTTTCCCATCGACAAGTGTCGGTAAATATTCTCCAATACCACGATGGAGTCATCCACTAAAATTCCAATTACTAAAGACATTGCCAATAATGTCATAAGGTTCAATGTGTATCCTAACAAATACATCGCAATGAAGGTGGAAACCAATGATGCTGGAATGGCAATAAGTACGATAAGGGCATTTCTCAAACTATGTAAGAACAACAACATAACGGCTGCTACCAGTAAAATGGCAATTTCAAGGTCATGAAGTACTGCGTCAACAGAATCAATAGTAGGTTTTGAAGTGTCTGTAGCTACCGTAAATTTTAATCCTACGTCTTTGTATTTCTCTTCGAGTACCTTAAATCGTTCTTTCGTGGCATTCGACATATCTACAGCGTTCGCATCGCTAGACTTTTTAATTCTTAATCCGATTCCATTTTGCCCGTTAAACCTACTAATAGCGATTCGATCTTCAATGTCATCCACTACCTCAGCGACATCAGATAATTTCACAGTTGAAGTCCCTTTAGAAAATAGTATCAAGTTTTCAAGATCAGTAATAGATTGGTATTTACCAGCTAACCTTACCGTCATCTGTTCCTTTTCGCTTTTAACTTTACCTGTTGGGAATTCAAGGTTCGATGCTGCAATGGCTTGATTTATATTGGCCATGGTTAAACCCAATCTTTTCATTTTGTCTTTATCGACATTGACTCGAAACGCTCTTTTTTCACCACCAATTACTTGAACTTCACCAACTCCTGAAACTTGTTTCAACTGAGGCAGAATTTGATCATCCATTAAGACCATAAAATCACGGTCATTGAGTTTGTCAGCATTCGCGCTTACCTGCAATACAGGCGATGCGTTTGGTTCAATTTTAGATACTACGGGATTCTGAACGTCGCTAGGTAGTTTACTTATAATATTATTCACTTTTCTCTGTGCATCTTCTAATGCTGCATCGATGTCAGTAGAAGCGTTAAATTCCAGTAAGACTACAGAGGCATTTTCTAAAGAGAAAGAAGTAACCTCTGTTATATTTTCCAATCCACTCAGCGCATCTTCCAGCGGCTTTGAAACCTGATTTTCAACTGTGGCAGGGGAGGCTCCTGGGTAAACGGTAGTGACTGTTAATACCGGAGGGGAGAAATCTGGAAGTAATTCGTAACTGAGCTGGTTATAGCTGATTAGTCCACCACCAATTAAAATCGTAAAAATTACGATAATTAAAGAAGGTCGTTTTATGGATATTTCAGTAAGTGTCATGTTCTTATTTCGTTTTTACGTTGCTGTTATTCTGAAGATTTACTTGTCCTTTAATCACGACTTCGTCCGAAATTGACAATCCGGAAATAACCTCGATAAATTCTCCATCGCTAGTCCCTGCATTGAAGTTGACTAAAACAGATTTACCATTTCTAACGACATAGACTTGTGGGCTTTTAGACGATCCAACCAAAGCTTTCCTAGGTATTGACAAAGCGCTTACGCTAGTTGAATTTGTTAGTGTTAACGAACCGTACATTCCAGCCATAATTTTGTGTTCGTTCGAATTAGTTACAATTGCCTGAACTTTATAATTATGGGCTGCATCTGCTTGAACACCAATAACTTTTATTTCTCCTTCAAAAGTGGTTGAACCATGAATATCTGCTTTAGCCGTAATTTTTTGACCAGTTTTAAACTTCAAAATATCTCTTTCAGGAACAGAAACCGTTAATTTTAATGAAGAAATATCTATTAATTCAACAATCGGAGTGCCGGGAGCAATCATGGAGCCTAGATCAACCATTTTCTTGCTAACAACACCACTAAATGGGGCTGTAATGGACGTAGATTTAAGTTGTTTTTGTAATTGCTTGAGTTGTACCTCTGCCGTTTTAAGTCCAAGGTCTACCTTTTCAAACTCGCTATTTGTCACTACATTTTCTTTTTTTAGTGCCGACAAACGCTCAAAGTCATTCTTCAATTGATTGATGTTTAATTTTGCAGTTTCGATTTGTAAAAGAATCATTTCATCGTCTAATTTTGCTAAAACTTGGCCTTTATTGACAAAGTCTCCCTCTTTTACATTTAAACTAATCAATTTTCCTCCAGCCTCCGAAGCGATATTGTTCTGAAGATTGGCATCAAAAGTTCCTAAAAATGATAGAGAACTCTCGAAGGTATGATTGCTTGGTTTGGTGACATCTACCAAAACTGCAGTCGAAGGGTCGCGCTCAAAAATTTTTGTAGCCGCCTCCTCTTTATTTGACATGAGCTTAAGAGCTGCTAAAACAATAACGGCTAATGCAAAAAGTGAGATAATGATGATTCTTTTCATAAGTAATTATTTAATATTTCCGATTGATTTTAGGTACTCTAATTCTGCTTGTCTCAATTGAACATAAGTAGAGACAATATTATTTTGAGCTTGGTAAAGACTATTTTCAGCAAGTATTAATTCTGTTGAATTGGCAAGTCCTTTTTCAAATTTAAAGTTTGTTTGTTGGTATACATTTTCAGCTAATTTCAATTGTTCCCTAGAAAGTGATAATGCATCAGATTTGAGTTTGATTTGTCTTTTGGCTTGATTGGCAGCCATTTCCAGTTGTTGGTTTGCTAAATCATATTGATTCGTTAATTTATCTGAGCGGATGGCGTTCATTTTGCTTTTGTGCATGCGTTGTAAGCCGTCAAACAAAGACCAATCAAGACGAAGTCCAATAAACACACCATCGATTCCTTTTCTGAAGTCGTCTTCCGGTTTAATGTTATAGCTGTAGTTGTAAACTCCGTATAAATTTAAATTTGGTAAATAACTCATTTTAATTCCTTTACCTTCTTCTTTATTCATTTCTTGCTGTGATTCAATTAATTTTAGTGGGTAAAACTGCTTATTATCCTCTGCCTTAATTAATGACTGTTCGATAATAACATCCTCAGCTAGTGTTAGTGTTTTATCTTTTGGGTAACCAATTAATATTTTAAGTAAGTCTAAAAGTTGTTCTTTAGATGCTTGAGCAGATGCTATTCCATTCTCCAAATTCAACAGGTTTACTTTAATTTTATCCGCTTCCAATTGAAGAGCTAATCCTTTTTCTACTAGTGAATTCATATTTTTTAACACCTTATTTGTTTGAGACAAGTTGCTTTCAAGAAATGATAATTGTTTTTCCAAACCTTGAAGTAGAAAATAGGTATTTGACACTTGATAGCGAATATCTTGAACTGTCATATTACGTTGAACCTCCACTATTTCAGCATTAATTTTTAAGGCAGCGAGTCCATAATTCAATTGAGAATTAAATAGTATTTGGGTAAGTTGAACATTGTTCGACAAAACATATGGAACACCGAATTGAACAGTGGCATACGTTCCGGGTTGTCCACCAAAAAACGCTGCCGGAACTACTTGACCTGGAATTTTTGCATTGTACTTGTAATCAGCATTAAATCCTAATTGAGGAAGACGAGAGGACAGATATGAGCTACGCTCTCTCTTATTAATCTCAATATCAAGTTCGGCATTGCGTATGGTTAAATTTGCAGTATCTGCCATTGCTAAACAAGATTTCAGGTCTAATTGTGCCGTTAAGTCTTGTAGGCTGAGGAACAAACAAATAGAAACGAGGAGTTTCATCATAAGATTTAATTTGGAAATAAATAATTCATTAACATTTCAGTAACCACGTGACGATGTTCTGTAAGTTTTCGTGAGACGTCTTCTTCAGTCATTTCTTGCATTGTCATGTGAAAATTCTTCGCAATAAAAGGAAAATCGCAATTCGACATGATTAGCATAGTGACATGAAACATATCAATTTGTCTCATTTCTCCTTTTCCCTGTGCTGTAAGTGCCTCCTCAAATATTCCAGTAGAGGCAATTTTGTCGAATAAATTTTTGTTGTGTTGAGTAAATGAAGCGTTACGCTTCAATTCGTTGTGAATAAAATTCGGAAACTCAGGGTTTTTTTCTACAAATTCATATCGTTTCTCAATTAAGATGCGCATTTTTTCCTTCAAAGGCATTTCTTCTTGAAAAACCTGAATCAATGAATGCATGAACTCTTCCATAACGGATTGAAAAATCAATTGAAAAAGTTGATCTTTCGATCGAAAGTAGTAACAAACGAGTGCCACATTCATTCCGGAAGCTTTTGCAATCTCTCTGGTAGTACAACCGGAAAAACCTTTTTGAAGAAAAACAGCCTTAGCTGCCCCTTTTATTTTCTCCTCTGTACTTAACTCTTTTTTCATGCGTCGCAAAATTAAACAACTATTTTAAACAATTGTTTAATGATTAATAATTCTAATGTTTTTTAACAATAATGTAAAAAAAATTTAGTGAGTTTAGACTTTGATCAGTAAAAGGAAATATATAGGTCTGTAGTGACTAAAAATAGCAAGTAAGAATTCATGTTAATCATTTAAAATGAGGTAAAAACTATTGCTTAGAATTTTATATAATTATATTTTTTCGGTTTATTGATAATATTCCACTGAAAACCTGAAATCCACTTCTCTTTTTCGTCGATTTGATCTATCGGATAAAAGATACCATCCGGTTTATCGAAATAGGTTATTTTCTGAACCTCACCACTGTCAAGGTAAATTCTCAATTCAGATGCATATAATCTGTTCATCCCAATACGTTTTTGTTTTACAACTGAATCTGATTTTTCTTCTGAAATTGGATAAAAGATGGTCCATGCATTTCCTTTAACATCCACTTTTGTAATTTCCTCTCCTTTAAATTGCGCAATAATTTTTTTTCCTGAAACTTGATTATAATAATTTCCGCTATCAACTTCCATAATTGCTGATGCATTTCCCATCACGAGCGCAGAATCTACAATAGAGTCTTTTAAAAAAACACGAATACTGTCTCCTTTTAATTCTGTATTTTCGGCCCAAATTATTGGAGATTTACGGAGCAGAATAAAGTTACGAGAAACATCGTAATAGCTACTATCTGATTTTCCTGCCATACCTTTATACCAGAATGAAACGTTATGAAATGCCTTTACATTTTGAATGTTTAGTAAGCTGTCTTTCACTAGTAAAATAGTATCGGAGGAAATAAAAAGTGTATCGTCTCGAATTATCTTCGATGCCATTGCATCTCCTGTTGCATATGCAAATTTCTTTTCATCAGACGAAAATAATTGTTTTCCGAAACATGATAAATTTTCTTTTCGATCTACATATTGCGCATTTCCTTTAGCACGAATTTCGTTCGTTTTACTATTGTAATACAATGTATCTGCGGTGATTTCCAATTCGTCTTTACTAACTTTTACCGATTTAAATAATTGGGCTCGTTCCTTTTGGACATCATACCATCCTTTATTACAATTCAATTTTATACTGTCATTTTTTATAAACGTTGGACCGAAAAAATATGCGATTTGTTTAGCATAGTTGAATTTTAAAGTATCGGTAGTCATACTTAGGCCGTCTTTATAATACTTTACCTTTCCTCCAAATGAAACATTTTTAGTTTCGGGATAGAAATATCCTGTCTTGCTACTTATTTTTTCCGTAGATACAATAGACTCAATTTTACCATAATTTCGATAGATGGCTTTTCCATTTTTCGCATCGTAATCTATAGAATCAGTTGTGATTTTATATTCGGAATCTCGTATCCGCACATTTCCCCAAAGCTTGGCGTATTTCACTGAAGTTTTATAATAAAAGGAGTCACAATATAAATTAATGTCATCTTTCTGTACTTGAACATTACCATATGCTTTTATAGTCTGTGTTTTTTCGTTGTATGCTGCTGAATCACAATACATACGATTTCCTTTGTAAGTAAAATTAACAGTGCCTAATAATCTGTGTTCTCCTGTTCTTTTGTTGTATTCCACTTTTTGAGAACCAGGAAGTAATACAATGGGGTATTTTTGTGCAATTACCTTTGAAATAAAAAAAACTGCGAAGAAGACCAACGCAGTTTTCATTATGTAGTTAAGTTTGTTCACCTCTTAGTTATAAGTGTTTGTTTTCTGTCGGGGCCAACAGATACAACGCTAATCGGAACATTTAATTGTGCCTCGAGGTACGAAACATAATTCTTAAGTGCCTCAGGACTTTCCTCATAAGAAGAAAGAGAAGTTAAATCTGAAGACCAGCCTTTTAATGTTTTATAAACTGGGATAATTTTATCGTCGTTCACATCAAATGGAAAGTCATAAACCTCTTTGCCATTAATTAGGTAGTGCGTACAAACTTCAATTTCATCAAAAATACTCAGCACATCAGATTTCATCATGGATAATTCGGTAACTCCGTTTATCATGATTGCATAGCGCATTTGTACCAAATCAATCCACCCACATCTCCTCGGTCTCCCTGTTGTCGCACCAAATTCTCTTCCTTCTTTTCTTATCTCTTCACCTACTTCATTATCTAATTCAGTAGGGAAGGGGCCACTTCCCACACGCGTACAATATGCTTTAAAAATCCCGATAACTTTTCCAATTCGCGTCGGTGCTATTCCCAATCCTGTGCATGTTCCTGCTGTTACTGTGTTGGAGGATGTGACAAAAGGATAGGTGCCAAAATCTATATCTAGCATTGTACCTTGTGCGCCTTCAGCTAGCACTTTTTTTCCGCTTAACAAAGCAGCATTGAGGTAGTGTTCACTATCAACAGCGGTTAGACTGCGTAACGTTTCAATTCCTTCGAACCAAGGCCCTTCTAATTCTGTGAGATTATAGGAGAAATCTTCGTGGTGTTGAAGAATTCCAACATGCTTTTCAACCAGAGCATCATATTTTTCTCTAAAATTAGAAGAAAAGATGTCACCAACCCTAAGACCATTTCTACCTGTTTTGTCCATGTATGTTGGTCCTATTCCTTTTAACGTAGATCCAATTTTGTTTTTGCCTTTTGCCTGCTCAGATGCAGCGTCAAGTAAGCGGTGAGTGGGTAAAATAAGATGCGCTTTTTTCGAAAGTAAAAGTCTTTTAGAAAAGTCAATACCAAAAGGAGCCAATTTATCTAATTCATTTTTGAAAATAACAGGATCAATTACGACGCCATTTCCAACGAGATTAATTACGTTTTCATGAAAGATGCCGGAAGGTATAGTGTGTAAAACATGTTTGATTCCTTCGAACTCAAGTGTGTGACCTGCATTTGGCCCACCTTGAAATCGTGCAATGATATCATAGGAAGGAGTCAAAACATCTACAATTTTTCCTTTCCCTTCGTCTCCCCATTGAAGACCCAATAATACATCCACTTTCATACTTATTGTTTAAATACAGATTTTGCTTCACTCAAGCTTTCCACTATTGGAAAAACCTCGTGCATTTTTGTAATTTCGAATAGTTTTTTTATACCCTCGCCAACTTTCAATATAATAACCTCTCCGCCGTGAATTCTAGCTCTAGTCATGGATTTTACTAAGAAGGCTATGCCGCTTGAGTTGGTGTGTTGTAATTTTGACAAATCGAACACCAATTTCCACGTTTTGTTTTCGTCTAATAAGCGATGTGCTGGTTCGAGATCTACCTCAGAAAGTATGCGCCCATCCAATTCAATAATTTTGAAATCGTCTTGAAATTTTACATGAATAGAAAGGCTCATTTTTCTTGATTTTTAGTTCCGTAAAAATATAATGAATGATGATGAACTGTAACGCCAAACAAATCTTCAATGGTATTTTTAATTTGTTGAATTCGCGGATCACAAAATTCAATTACTTCACCTGTATCGGTGCAAATAATATGATCGTGTTGTTTGCTGCTATGTGATTTTTCAAATTGAGCTATATTTTTCCCAAATTGATGTTTTCGGACTAAATTACATGCAAGAAGCAAATCGATGGTATTGTATAGAGTTGCACGTGAAACCCGATAGTTGTGGTTTTTCATCTTTATATAGAGTGATTCCACATCGAAGTGACCTTCATAATTGTAGATTTCTTCAAGAATAGCAAATCTTTCTGGTGTTTTTCTATGGCCATTTTGTTCCAAATAGGCTGAAAATATCCCTCTAACTTTTTCGATTAAATTCATTCGTCACCAAAGGAGCAAATTTAGTAATAAGCTTTCTTTTTTAACCAGTTGAGTCAATTGTTTATCAACACATTTTTAACGAAAAAAGGGAGCCTAAGCTCCCTTAATTTTTGATGAGATGCAACGATTACTCGCCTTTCTCCATTTTTTCTTTTAGTTCAGCTAAAGCATCGATATCTCCAAGTGTAGATTTTTCAGATGCGTTGTTAACTGCTTGTACCGCTGAATTTCCAGAAGAGGCTTTTTTACCTTTAGCGCTTGCGCTTGGTTTGTCTTCTCCTTCTTCAAACGTACGAGTGTGAGAAACAACAATTTTCTTAGCGTCCTTATTGAATTCAATAACTTTGAAATCCAATACTTCTTCAACTTTCGCGTTGCTTCCGTCTTCTTTTTTCAAATGTTTAGATGGACAAATACCTTCAACACCATAAGGTAATGAAACTATTCCGGATTTGTCTTTCATGTCAATAATTGTTCCGCTATGAACAGATCCCTCAGCAAAAGTGGATTCGAAAACATCCCATGGATTTTCTTCAAGTTGCTTATGGCCAAGTGAAATTCTTCTGTTGTCACGATCAATTTCTAAAACCACAACATTCATCTCTTCACCTACCTTACAGAATTCTGAAGGATGTTTAATTTTCTTCTGCCAAGAAAGATCAGAGATGTGAATTAATCCGTCTACACCTTCTTCCAATTCAACGAAAACACCAAAATTGGTAAAGTTTCTAACTTTTGCAGTATGCTTAGATCCAACTGAGTATTTGATTTCAATATCGTTCCATGGATCTGGCATTAATTGCTTAATTCCCAACGACATTTTTCTTTCTTCTCGGTCAAGGGTTAGAACAACCGATTCAACTGTATCTCCGATGTTCATAAAATCTTGAGCAGATCTTAAATGTTGAGACCAACTCATTTCTGATACGTGAATTAATCCTTCAACACCTGGCGCGATTTCAACAAAAGCTCCGTAATCAGCTATAACAACAACTTTTCCAGAAACTTTATCTCCGACAGCAATGTTTGCGTCAAGAGAATCCCATGGATGCGGTTGAAGTTGTTTTAAACCTAATGCAATTCGTTTCTTGTCGTCGTCAAAATCTAAAATTACAACGTTAATTTTCTGATCCAATTCTAACATTTCCTCTGGATGCGTCACACGGCCCCAAGATAAGTCTGTAATGTGAATTAATCCATCAACACCACCTAAATCGATGAAAACACCATATGAAGTGATATTTTTAACGATACCTTCAAGTACTTGACCTTTTTCAAGTCCAGAAATAATAAGTTTTTTCTGTTCTTCAAGTTCAGCTTCGATAAGTGCTTTGTGCGAAACAACAACATTTCTGAACTCTTCGTTGATTTTCACTACTTTGAATTCCATGTTTTTACCAACATATACGTCGTAATCACGAATCGGCTTAACATCGATTTGAGATCCTGGTAAGAATGCTTCGATACCAAAAACATCAACGATAAGTCCACCTTTAGTTCTGCATTTTACGTAACCTGTAATAATTTCTCCAGATCTTAATACGTCGTTTACACGTATCCAAGCACTGTGCATACGAGCTGTTCTGTGTGAAACGATTAACTGACCAGTTTTATCCTCTCTGCATTCTACGTATACATCAACTGAATCGCCAACTTTTAATTCTGGATTGTAACGAAATTCATTTGCAGCAACAACGCCTTCAGATTTATAACCGATGTTCACGATTACTTCTTTTTTAGTGATCATTGCTACTGTGCCCTGAATTACTTCTTTCTCGTTTATAGAAGTTAGGGTTTTTTCATAACGATCAGACATTTCTGAACGCTGTACTTTGGTATAGCCGTCTAATTGAAGAGCTTCCCAATCAAAATCTGCTGAACCAGCAGTGTTTACTGTGTTTTTTGCCATTTGGCTGTTTAAATTGTATTTCAAATATCCGCACTATTTGAAAGCTATAATTACTAAACGTTGAAACGGAAACGTTGCTTTCACCGCGAAAGCGGTCGCGAAGTTAATGATTTTGAATGGAATCGAAAAAAAAACGAGGAGTAATTTAGTCGAAGATGGATTATTTTTTCTTCTTTTTTTCTTTTTTATCCTTTTTTGCTTTGTCTTTCTGCTTCTTATCGTTTGATTCTTGTTTTTCCTCCTTCGTTTTCTTCTTATTTTTCTCTTCTAATTTGATAATGTCAGTGCGCACTCCATAATCATCAAAGGAATATTCTTCTATTTTTTCTCCTTTTAGATATACAGTAACATGTTTTGGTTTTCCGTCGCTAAAATTTTCAATGTGTTTGCCCTCGGGAATATCTTTTTTGTAAAAAGCCTGACTGACTATTTTTCCGAGCTCATCAGTAGTTTTAAATTCGCCATTTCTTAATCCTGAGACCCATTCTTCACAACGCGCTACTTTCCCATTAGGATAATAAATTTTCCATTTCCCGTGTTTTTTTCCTTCCTTATAGAAATAATCTACCTCGATTTTACCTTCAGGACTAAATGTTTGATGCGGCCCATCTAACAACCCATTTTTATATTGAACTACCTTTGCGCGTTTTGAATTTTCATAAAATTCTACTTTTGCTCCATCAGGTTTTCCATTTTTATAATTTTCAATATAAATGGTATCGTTTTTATCGTTGTTTTCGAAAAGGATGTATTTACCGTTGACAACGTTATTTACATGTGTAATCTCACGTTCTTTTCTATTTGTGCTATCAAAAAAAACGACGCTCGTCCCATTTAATTTTCCTAAAACAAAGTTTTGAACTGACTGTGGGCACCCAGAATTATAATAAGATGTATCTATTCCATTTCTTTTACCATCAACAATGGTAATTTGTTCTTGCATTACCCCATTTCTGTAGCAACTAATGCAAGTTCCGGAATATAACATTGAATTGTCTCGTTTCGCTAAATATGTATTTGATTCTTCATCAAAGGACACTAGGTTTCTACAATCGTTATATTTTTGAGGACAAATTCTTTTTCGCTTGTAACATGGTGTACTTTCTTGTGCCAAGATGGAATGAAGGAAAGGACATAACGTAATTAGAATTACAATTAAATTTTTCATGGTTTAAAAATGCGTTTTCGTAAAAAGGTTACGTAAGAAATTCTGAGAGTTTAAGTTTCATTTTTTTTGGAATTTCTTGTGTACGTTGCTCCAAATTGTTGAAACAAACCATTATAGATTTTCCTTTGGTTGCGAGTTTGTTACCTACATTTATTTCATAATTTAAGGTAAAACTTTTTGACCCAATATGTTCTACGTTAATTTTAATTTCAGGAGTATCGTGAAGAAAAATGGGCACTAAATAATCAACCTCATTTCTCACAAGTAAAATTCCATCCTTTTGCCAATCCCAATTTTCACCTAAAATTTGTTTAAAATAATGTACGCGAGCCATTTCAAAGTAACTCAAGTAAACGGCATTATTAACATGACCCATAACATCAATATCAGCGAAACGTATTTGAACTTTAAATGGGTCTATCATGTATCAAGTTTTTCGTATTCAGAATTATTGCTGATGTATTCAGGTACTATTTTTTTCATTATCCCTACTATTTCCATATTTTTTTGTGAAGGAATAAGAGCGATTAAATCATGAATCAAGTCTATGGAACTTGTATCTGATACTCTGGTTTTGGCGATTAAGATTTTACTGTGATGAGTGGGAAGTGTATTTTCCTCATTTGCCAGCAGTTCCTCGTATAACTTTTCTCCGGGCCTTAAGCCGGTGTACTTAATTTCAATATCTTTTCCCAATTCTAAATTACTCAAAGAAATCATTTTTTTTGCTAAGTCAACAATTTTAACGGGTTCACCCATTTCAAATACAAAAATTTCTCCACCATTTCCCATAGTACCGGCCTCCATAACCAATTGACACGCTTCAGGTATTGTCATAAAAAAACGTGTAATCCTTTCGTCTGTGACAGTAATTGGTCCTCCGTTTCGTATTTGTTTTTCAAATAACGGAATAACCGAACCATTTGAACCAAGGACGTTTCCAAATCGCGTGGTGATGAATTTCGTTTTACTTTTATTCTTGAGTGATTGAGTGTAAATTTCGGCTATACGTTTGGATGCTCCCATTACATTTGTTGGATTGACGGCTTTATCCGTGGAAATCATAACGAATTTTTTCACGTCGTGACCCAACGCTAAATCGGCCAAAATCTTGGTGCCTTTAATGTTATTCAAAGCAGCCTCTGCCGGATTTAATTCCATCATGGGTACGTGCTTGTAAGCCGCTGCATGGAATACAACATCAAACGGAAAAGCATTAAAAAGCTTGTTCATTCTTTCTTCGTTGCAAATATCACCAACTACAATTTCGTAATTCAATGAGGGGTGAAGTTCTTTCAATTCATGCTGAATGTCGTAAAGTGGTGATTCTGCTTGATCTAAAAGCACAAGTAGTTTAGGATTAAAAGAAGCAATTTCGCGACACAAACCAGAGCCAATAGAACCAGCGGCACCGCTCACTAGAATTATTTTTCCTTCCAAATCACTTCTGATTTTGTCGATATTCAAGGTGATTGCTTCTCTTCCCAATAAATCTTCAATATTTATTTGCGTTATTTGTTTAGCACTAAAACTTCCGTTAATCCAACTTTTGGCATTAGGGACTTTTTTAATTGCCACTCCATTTGTCAAACAGGTATTTGCAATTTCTCTTTGTCTGTCAGAATTAATTTGTTGAACAGCTATAATGCATTGTTTTATATTGAATTGCTTTACTAAATGTGCGAGATCATCGAGTTGATAAACCTTTATTCCTTCTATACGGTTGCCGACTAACTTTTTGTTATCGTCGATAAAAGCTACAACTTCTTGGTTGTTTTTTGTATCTTGTTCAATCGTTTTCTTCGTTATTAAACCTGAAATTCCTGCTCCAAATATCACCACTGACTCCTTTTTCTCGGTACTTTTCTTTGACTCTAAATAAGATAATTTTACTGTAAAACGGCTACCAACTAAAAACACAAAACTCGCCATAAATTCCATTATTAAAACGGAAGTAGGAAAGAGGTAAAAACCGTCATAAAAAAAATACCGTGCATAGCCTCCAATAAAGAAAAGCATAGACGAGAGGAGAACAGCAAAAAATATTCTTTTTAAATCTTCAGTAGATGTATGTCGCAATAAACCCTGATGAATTTTAAGTAGATAAAAAACAATAAATTTCACTAGGAAAAATAGCCAAATTGACTTTGATAATTGATTCCACTCTTTGTTGACAGTTTCTTGATCTGCCATCATATCAAAACGCAGTAAATATGCAATACCTAATGCCATAGCGGCAATGGTTAAATCAGCGACGACAACAATCCAACGTGGGGTTCGCGATTTAAAAGAAAGAAAATTCATTTAATTTGACGTAAATGATGTCAATTGAATGTCTGAGAGAACAGCTGCGATTCGCTTGTTTTTATCTTCTTTGAAATATTTCAATCCGCTACTTGTTCTGTCCAAAATATTTCCTTTTAAAAGTTCGCCTGGCGCTAATTTAAAGGTGTATTGATATTCTTTATTTGAACAGTTACTGCAAATCCCGTCATAATACATGTCGACATGGAATGTTATAGTTTTCGTAAGATTACTCGTATTGTGAATTTGTGCCATTTCATACACCCAACCAAACTCAGATGAATTTTTATCTTTTACTTCTTGAGGTGTCGTTCTTATTGTTACGCCGTTTTTCTCAAACTTATACTGAGCACAAACTGAAGTAGTAAGAAGAAAAGAAAATAAAAGTAAGGCGATTGTTTTCATGGAGTTATATTTGCACAAATATAAACATATTAAGAAAAACTTAGTGCCAAATGCCAATTGAAATCGAAAGAAAATATCTTGTTCACAAACACCTTTTACCCAAATTAGAAGTTTTTCAATACCACTCAATTATTCAGGGCTACCTATCTTCGGACCCTAATCTGACCATACGCATTCGACTAAAAAACAATAAAGCCTTTTTAACATTTAAAGGAAAGACGACCGGAATTTCGCGAACTGAAATAGAGATTCCTGTAGATGTCTCAGTGGCAGATGAACTCATATCTTCTTTTGAACTGAAGACATTAGTTAAAAAAAGATATTTGATACCGTTTGAAGAAATACTGATTGAATTAGATGTTTTTGAAGGACCACTACAAGGACTTATTTTAGCGGAGATTGAATTAAAAAGCGAGGGTCAAGAAATCGTTTTGCCCGATTGGATTGCTGATGACGTTAGCGACAGAGAAGAATATTACAATTCGAATTTAATCAATTCTTAGGCATTTTCTCTGGTCAAATCTTTGGTCAACAAATCGTATACAAAAGATCCAATTTCAGTGGTGAAGTATTCTAAAAAATCGCCCGTATTCTCAATCGAGGGCCAACTTTCAGCATCTTGTGAAACAGGAAAAAATTCTTGCTTGCAAATCTTTTTAAAATATTTTTCAATCAAAACATCGTCGTCCCAAAATTCTTCTTCAATGAGGTAGCACGAGGCTTCTGACGTTACATCTGACAAAAATAATTCAGAATTAGTAGCGTTAGCCCAATTTTTAAATTTTTCAGTTGGCTTCACAATCAGATAACCTCTATTTACTAGCTTCATTTGGCAATTCTATTTTATTGTTTTCTATAACTTTATACCATATTGTTTCTTTTTTGTCACTCTTCAAAAAATAAAGTATACGGTCCTTCTCGATAAAATATGCTGAAAGCTTTCTAACTTTCTCTTCGTTAAATTTTAGTTTTGATTTAAAAACTTGGAAATGTCTCTCCGAAAGAATCACAAGTTGATTTGTCTTACCAAGAGTAGTTTTGCCTCCAACAAAACTTCCTTTTTCCTCGTCTAACCAGTTGAAAAAAGCGTTTTTTGCTTGTATTGAATCTCTGAAAAAATGAATCTCGTGAAAGACAGAAATGCCAGATTTTACTTTAAAGTTTATGAGCAGTGAACTGTCCATTGCAAAACGATCGATAAAATCTTTTGATCTTGTGTAGGAAGCATGAAAACCTTTAAAGTTTATAGAATCTGAGTTTAAACACAAGAGGTATTTGGAGGTATCTAAAAATTCTTTTTTTTCAATATCTATAGGTGCATTTTTCTCTTTTTTCTCCTCTGGAATGAGTGAATTGCCATCTAAAGGATTTTCCTCATGTTGCGATGAACAAGATACAAGAATAAAAAAAAGTGAATATTTAACAAGAGTACGCACGTATCAAAATTAGCTTTTTTAACAGGATTTAGCTGTCTTTGAAGTCATTTATTTATTAGTTTTGTCAAAAAAAAGATACCAATGAAATATATAGTTCTTCTTAGTTTAGCATTGACAATTCTGTCATGTGGAGTGAAAGTCCCATACACGACTCAAATTCGCGATGAATTTGGCTTGGATACTGAGGAAAAAATGGGTAAGGTTCAGTTCTTTGTCTCGGGAACAATATATCTTGACGAGGAAAAACGAAACGATAATCAAAATACGACACAAAATGGAACCTTGATTTCGAGTACTTCGTCCAGCAAAGAAAGTGTAATAATTCCGATCAACACGCGATGTGTATTCGATGGTTTTGGTACAAAAGGAGAGTTACTTGTTCGTTTTGAAACAGGTGAGGAGAAAGTTATTCCATTTGCAACTAAAGAAGGTGGCGCCTCGACTGGTAAAAGATTTTATTTTTCGCCAGAAACAACAAATTCAGGTTCTTTTGTGAAATATGGATCTTCGCGTTACAAGGTTCGAACAAATGTTACAAGTGATCCTAGAAATGTTCATTTGCTTGTTGTTAAAAGACGTTTAGACCGTAGCAAGCGCAAAGAACGCGTTGTAAAAGGAATGAAAGTATAGTGGATGACAAAATCCTTATTTTTTAGCCTTTTAACTTCCTTTGTTATATTTTCTTGTGACAGGTTTGATGCAGACAAGGAGATATGTACAACCTGCAAACCTAGTAGTGAACCTATTCGTAAGGTGCTTTTCGTAGGTTGGGATGGTGTGAGAAGCGATGCCTTGAAAAATGCTTCGACTCCTAATTTAGATTCACTTATTCTTTCTGGAATCGTAAGTTATAATTGTGATAGAGGTGAATTTACAGTTAGCGTTCCAGGATGGTCAACAATTTTACACGGTGTATGGCCAAATAAACACAATTTATCTGAGAATTCTTTTCGAAAAAATAATTACGAAGACTACCCGGATTTGATTTCTTTAGCAAAGCAATTCAAACCAAATTTAAGTGCCACTGTACTAACGAATTGGGATGATTTTTTAAGAATAACCAGCAATGAAGACTATTCCCAAAGATACGATAATGATGAGCAAGTTACAGATGCTGCTGCTCAACTTTTAGATCAATGTACGCCTGATATCATGATTCTTCACCTCGATTATCCCGATTACATTGGACATCGATTGGGTTTTTCATCCTCAGGAATGGAGTATAGAGGAGCTATTGAAGTGTCGGATTTTTACCTTGGAAAGCTTATGGAAAAAATATATGCTCGCGAGATGAACTACAATGAGGAATGGATGGTTGTTGTTACGACTGATCATGGAGGAGAAGGCACAGGACATGGGGATCAAGATGATTTAGAACAAACAAGAAAAGTATGGTCAGTAATAAGAACACCAGGAGCTACAAACCATGAATTGACTCAAATGAATAGCGTAGATTTAGTGCCTACAATGTTAAAATGGTTGGGAATTACCGGATTAACCAACCTCGATGGGGTTTCCTTAAATTGATAAAATGGAAGAAATAAAAATCAACACAAGAACAATTCAATTCAATAGAGAAGGATTCGATGATGGTGAACTATTGGAAATATATAAGAGATTATTGAAGCCTCGCATGATCGAGGAAAAGATGTTGATTCTCTTGCGTCAAGGGAAAATCACCAAATGGTTTTCTGGTTGGGGACAAGAAGGTATTTCGGTGGGATGTGCTTATGCAATGAATGAAAATGAGTATATCCTTCCTATGCATCGTAATTTGGGTGTTTTCACAACTCGCAACATTGAATTGAAAAATTTATTTGCGCAATTTCAAGGTAAATCGGCCGGTTTTACGAAAGGACGAGATCGTTCCTTTCATTTTGGTACACAACATCACAAGCTAGTGGGTATGATATCTCATTTAGGTCCGCAACTTGGAATCGCTGACGGAATCACACTTGGAAATATATTAAAAGGAAACGGTCAATCCACCATGGTTTTTACAGGAGATGGTGGTGCTTCTGAGGGAGACTTTCACGAATCTTTGAATGTGGCTGCTGTTTGGGATTTACCAGTGATATTTTGTATTGAAAATAATTGCTGGGGATTATCCACTCCTTCTGTTGAACAATTCCGATGTAAGCAATTTATTGATAAAGGAATAGGGTATGGAATGACAGCTATACAAGTGGATGGTAATAATATTTTAGAAGTGATCCGCACAGTTCGTTCCATTAACGAAGAAATAAGAAAAGAACCAAAACCTTACCTTCTTGAGTTGATGACTTTCCGCATGAGAGGACATGAAGAATCCTCTGGCACAAAGTATTATCCAGAGGGGCTTCAAGAAGAATGGGCAAGTAAAGATCCCGTGGTGAATTTTGAGCTTTTCTTGAAGGAAATTGGTGTTTTGAACGAAGAACAAGAACAAAAAATAAAAGAAGAATTTAAGGCCGAAATACAAAATGGTTTTGATCAAGCCAATGCTGAGCCAGAAATAATCGCAAGTGAAAATCAAGAAATAGAAAATGTTTATGCACCTCATGAGCAGGTAATTGTACATGCTGAAGGCAATAAAACAGAAAAGAGATTTATTGATGCCATTCAAGATGCTTTGATTCAATCAATGGAACGTTATCCGGAATTGGTGATCATGGGCCAAGACATAGCAGAGTATGGCGGAGCATTCAAAGTAACAGAAGGACTTGTTGACAAATTTGGAAAAGGTAGAGTAAGAAATACTCCACTTTGTGAATCCGCAATTGTAGGTGCTGGACTTGGTCTTTCAATTATTGGTATGAAAGCGATGGTAGAGATGCAATTTGCAGATTTCGTTACCTGTGGATTCAATCAAATTGTGAATAATCTGGCAAAAATTCATTGGCGTTGGGGTCAAAATGCTGACGTTGTGGTAAGAATGCCAACAGGTGCTGGCACTGCAGCAGGTCCCTTTCATTCGCAAAGTAATGAAGCATGGTTTGTGCATACACCAGGATTAAAAGTAGTCTATCCATCCAATCCTTACGACGCCAAAGGTCTGCTCAACGCATCTTTCGAAGACCCAAATCCCGTAATTTATTTCGAACACAAGTACCTTTACCGAAGTCTGAAGCAAGAAATTCCAGATGCGTATTACACAGTGGAGATTGGTAAAGCTTCAACAGTATCTACCGGTAATGATTTTACTGTAATAACCTATGGGATGGGTGTGCATTGGGCAACCGAGGCGATGAAAGAATATCCGAAATTGACAGCAGAAATTTTAGACCTTAGAACACTTTTACCGCTAGATAAAGAAGCAATTTTCAATGCTGTAAGAAAAACAGGAAAGGTCATTGTTTTACATGAAGATTGTATGACAGGAGGAATTGGTGGAGAATTGGTGGCGCTTATCGCCGAAAATTGTTTTGAAAGTCTCGATGCTCCAATTCTTCGCGTAGCGTCTTTGGATACTCCTGTTCCATTTGCAGTGAATCTTGAAGAACAATTTTTACCTCAGGAAAGACTACATGAAGCCATTAAGAAACTTTCCCTTTTTTAAAAAGGCACAAACCTTAATAGAGCAATACCTTCTCCTGAATTTACTTCTAAGATTTGGGCTACTAGTGCTTGCTTTACTTGTTTTTCGAGTAGTTTTTTTATTGAAGAATAACATTTTTTTTTCAGAAATTAGCTTCCAAGATTATTGTGTCGGAACTTGGTTTGATCTTGTTACAATTGCTCTTTATTTTCTACCTTATTTGAGCCTGTCTTTATTGCCGCTTCCTGAAGTACTCGAGAAAATTCGGCATTGGACATTGACTATAGTTTTTTCATTAACAACCTTTTTTGTTTATTTTTTCAATGCTTGGGATATTGCATATTTCTCTTACACGAGAAAAAGAGTTTCTTATGATTATTTTAAATTCATGATATCAGAAAACAATGCCGGAAGTCTTATGGGCGAATTCCTTTCCGAGTTTTGGTGGCTATTGTTGTTTTTTATTTTAGTGCTTGGTGCTACCATTTTTATATACACTCTGCTTCCTCGACCTGTAGTTTCTCATAAGAATTGGAAAAATTACGCTAATTTAATTTTGGGTGTTTCAATTTTTGTTGTCATTGGTCGCGGTGGATTTCAATTAAAACCTATCGGAGTATTAGAGGCCACAAATTACACTTCACTTGAAAATGCTCCTGCCGTGTTAAATTCAGCTTTAACTATTATTAAAACTTTCAATAATCAAGGTATAGAAAAGAAATATTACTTTTCCGATGAAGAAGCAAACCAACTATTTTCTCCTATTCAAAATGCGAAACCGTTAAATCTTCTTGATGGCAAACCAAATGTGGTGGTAATAATTTTTGAAAGTTTTGGTTCCATGTATGTGGGTCCTGAAAATAAGGAAAGTTACACGCCTTTCTTAGATTCAATTCTTTCAAAAGGAATGTATTTTAATTATGGAATTTCAAATTCAAAAACTTCCATGGATGCACTTCCAGCTGTCGTGTCCTCTATCCCCTCATGGATGAACGAGTCCTTTATTTTGTCATCCTACAGTATGAATCAATTTGAAGGCCTACCAAAAATTTTAGCACGGGAAGGGTATAGTTCTGCATTTTTTCACGGCGCCAACAATGGATCAATGCGTTTTGACGCATTTTCAAAAGCTGCAGGTTATTCCAATTACTTTGGTAGGGATGAATACAACAATGAAGCACATTTTGACGGAAATTGGGGGATTTCAGATCATTACTTTATGAGTTGGAGTATTGACAGAATGAACGAGTTAAAATCGCCATTTGTTGCCTCGATTTTTACCATTTCGTCTCATCATCCATTTATTGTCCCCGAAGGATACAGAGAAAAAGTCAAAGAAGGTCCAGATCCTATTTGTCAGACATTATCCTATGTCGATTTGGCATTCAAAGAATTTTGGGATAAAGTTTCAAAACAAGAATGGTTTTCCAATACCCTTTTTGTGTTCGTAGCGGATCATGTTGGACCTACTCAACGTTCGGATAGAACGACAATGGAATGGTCGCATAGAATACCTATTGGTTTTTATCATGCCTCCAGAAGACTTCCAAAAGTTCCGGTGAATTATGCTTTTCAGCAACTTGATATTTTACCGACCATTTTGGATTTGGTAAATTCGAATCAATCTTATTTTGCAATGGGAACATCCTATTTTCAACAGAAAAACATTCCAAATATCGTGTATGATCAGGAAAATTTAATTCATTTTCAGGCTGGAAAAGCTCCTATTGTATGGAACGAATCTATGACTGATGTTTCAAATGAAAATTATGAAATAGTTAAGAAAATGAAAGCTGTTTATCAACAGTATACACATCACTTGATAGATAACAGGATGCTTCCTAGGTAATTTTCATTTTTATCCGCCACTCGTTAGGATAAAGATTGTTGAACCGATTTCCAAGATGATTGATAAATCCAAGCGTTATTTTTTCGTAAAGAATTTCTTTAAAACCTGGAGTGGACGCCAATTCAAATGTTTCTCCTTTAAGGTATTTAAGTGCTAAATCTTTCGTCAGCGTTAGTTGTTCAAAATCCGTTTCTATAAAGGGAGAAAGTGCCAATTCTATTTGAGGAACTTGTTTTTTTCCAAATTGTTGTGAAATTAATGTTCCGGTTTTTAGGACAAAAAGATTTTCTTTCAGTAGAGTAGAGACATGCTGC